>OLGB01000227.1_pt1 | contig 84901 bp, 57 predicted proteins | sample 1605691 | NCBI WGS metagenome assembly OLGB01 (sample SAMEA3888925, study PRJEB22519) | human gut metagenome | biome: human gut; feature: human-associated habitat; material: faeces | place: Denmark | collected 2010
AAACTTGCCGCTTCCCTCTTTCCTCTCACTGTCCAATATGTTTGACAAACCTACAACCCGCGGTTGCCTGCCGCTCACGGGAGAGGCGGTGAAAGCCGGCGCGGCGCAATGGTACAAGGGGCAGGAAATGCGGCGGCTCAAACAGAGAGCCGCCGCATGGTATGCCTGACTTGCAAAGCGGGAGATTTTCGCCGTCCCCGCCCGGCTCTATTACAGCAGCGTGGCCTTTCTCTCGAACGAGGCGATCACGCGGCCATGGCGGATGACGTAGGGACGCGAGGCGCGCGTGCGCAGCGCTTCCTGCACGTTGTCCGCGTCGATGATGTTCAGGTCTGCGTCGTTGCCGACTGCGATGCCGTACTTGGCGTCCGGGTCGAAGATGCGGGCGGAACGCGTGGTCAGCATGTCGAACATGAGCCGTGCCGTTTCGGGCGTGTTGTACTGGCTCGTATATGCGCCGATCAGGCCGTAATCGAGCGGGTCGCCCGTGCCGTAGAGGTGGAAGCCGTCGCAGATGGTATCCTGTGCGGTGGCGATGTTGATGCCCATGTCGACCATCTCGCGGATGCGCGTCACGCCGCGGGTGCGCGGCTCGGCGTCGATGCCCATGATAGCCAGCACCTGCGTGTTTGTGCAGATGTTCATGTCCGCTTCCTTGATGAGCTTCATGACCTTGATGGCGTGGGACTGGTTCTGGTAGGTGATGGAGGTGCAGTGGCCGCCGGTCACGCGGCCGCCCCAGCCCTTCTGCAGGGTGAGCCAGGCGGTGTATTCGAGCGAACGGTCGAACATGTCCTTGGACTGGTCGATGTGCATGTCGATCATCACGCCGTATTTTTCCGCCATGTCGAACACGAAGTCCACGTGGCGCAGCTTCTGGTCATCCAGCCATTCGGCGGCCGGCATGCCGCCCGCGATGTCGCACCCCATGTCCATGGCCTGGTACATCAGCTTATCCGTGCCCGCGTTGCAGAAGATGCCCTCCTGCGGGAACGCGATCACCTGCAGGTCGCAGATGTCCTTCGTCGCCTCCTTGGCTTCCAGCACGCCCTGCAGCGCGACCAGGTTCGGATCCAGATTGCTGATGTCCACGTTCGTGCGCAGCTTGGTCGTGCCGTACATGACGCACTCGCGGATGGCGCGCGTGGCGCGGGCCTTGACGTCCTCCACCGTGTAGGCGCGGATACGGTCGTGCATGATGCGGATGGAATCCTCGAGCGTCTCCGTGCTGTCTTCGCGGCCGCGCAGGGAGGTGTACGCCTTGTCAAAGTGCATGTGCGTGTTGACAAATGTGGGCGCGGCCATCATCTCCTTGGCGTCGATGACCTGCACGCCGGCGATGGCGCTCTCATCGATGTTGGGGCGAATCTCCAGGTATTTGCCCTCGTCGCTGATGAGAATGTCTTTCACACCGTCGTGATCGAGAATCCGGGCGTTCTTGATGAGTAACATGGGGTTCCTCCTTCATAAACATGGTTTTTCGTAAATGCATTGTAAGATTGAAAGTCAGACAAAGCGTTTGGATACATTCAGTATACCGGAAAAACAAAAAACAGCAAGCCAAATCGTTCCATATTACGGAAAGCTCGTTTCGCAATTCGGAAAGTATGGATTTTGACAGCATACGCGCCAAAAAGGCGGGAAATTACAGGCGCCTGCATGGCTTTGGCGGCGGATGGCACATACTACGCACACAAGACCTTGAAAATCGTGAGGAGAGACAATGGCAAAGAGACTGATTTTATGGTGTGTGGGCGCGGTGCTGCTGGTGCTGCTATGCGCGCTGTTCCTGTTTTTGCTGACGCGGGACCCCGGCGTGACCGGGAATGGCCTGCGGTTTGTGGCGGGAGGCGCTTTGCATGCCGCGTGACAACCGCATCCGGCGCCCGGGCAGCACGCTGCACGGCGGCGCGGCCGCAGGCGTGCCGGCAGACCGCGAAGTGCGGTTTACGGGCTATGACAGCAACAGGGAAAACAGGGAGTCGTGACGGATATGGAACAGTTTGATGCAAAGGCATACCGGAGGCGCGTCAACGAGCGCGCCCCGCGCAGCCGGACGGCGCTGCGCTGCCTGCGGGCATTTTGGACGGGCGGGCTGATCTGCTGCATCGGGCAGGGGATTGCCGATCTGCTGCGGTATTTTTTTGTGATGACGACGGAGGAGGTCTCCGCCTGGACGGCGATTGTGCTCGTGTTTCTTGCGGCGCTGCTGACGGGGCTTGGCGTGTATGATCGGATTGGCAACTACGCGGGCGCAGGATCTGTCGTGCCGATCACCGGGTTTTCCAACTCCATGGTCGCGCCCGCGATCGAGTTCCGGCAGGAGGGATATGTGCTGGGCGTGGGCGCCAAGATGTTTTCCATCGCCGGGCCGGTGCTCGTGTACGGCATCAGCACGTCCGTGCTGGCGGGACTCCTGTCGCTGCTGTTTTGAGCGGGAAGGCGGTGCGCATGGAGAACAAACGCAGAGGAAAACGGACGCTGTTGTTTCCCGGGGCGCCCTGGGTGCGGGCGGCGGCGTCCATCGTCAGCAGCAAGGAGGGCGACGGGCCGATCGGCCACTTGTTCGACGTCGTCCTGGAGGACGATACCTGGGGCGAGGACAGCTTTGAACGGGCGGAGTGCCGCATGTTTGAAGAGGCGGTGCGGCTGGCGCTCAAAAAGTGCGGCATGCAGCCGGAGGAGCTGGGTTGCCTGCTGGGCGGGGACCTGCTGAACCAGATCATCACTGCCAACTATGCGGCGCGCTCGCTCAAAACGCCATTTCTGGGACTGTATGGCGCCTGCTCCACGATGGCGGAGTCGCTGCTGCTCGGCAGCGTACTGGTGGATGGCGGGTTTGCCGAGAGCGCCGCATGCGTGGCCTCCAGCCATTTTTCGACGGCGGAACGGCAATATCGTTTCCCGCTTGAGATGGGGACGACCGCGCCGGAGACGGCGCAGCGGACGGTGACCGGCGCCGGCTGCGTCGTACTGTGCCGCGAAAATGCGGACGGCGCGCAGTTTGGCCATGTGCGCGTGCGCGCGGCGACGATCGGCCGGGTGGTCGACCTCGGCATTACCGACGCCAACAACATGGGCGCGGCCATGGCGCCCGCCGCGTGCGACACGATCGTGACACATCTCAAGGACCTCGCCCGTACGGTAGAAGACTATGACCGGATCGTGACGGGCGATCTCGGGCACTTTGGCAGCGAAATGCTGCTGTCGCTGTGCCGGGAGCGCGGCGTGGAGCTGGCGGAGCGGCACCTGGACTGCGGCTGCCGCATCTACGCCCCGGAGCAGAATGTCAAGTGCGGCGGCAGCGGCTGCGGCTGCAGCGCCGTCACGCTGGCGGCGGAGCTGCTGGACGGGCTGGAGCGGGGCGAGTGGCGAAGGATGCTGTTCCTCGCCACGGGCGCGCTGCTGTCGCCGACGGCGACGCTGCAGGGGGAGAGCATCCCGGGCATTGCGCACGCGGTAGTATTGGAACGGACGGATGGCGGGATATGGTAAAGGGGATGTGGCTATGGATTGGATGATGTATGGCAAGGCGTTTCTCGTGGGCGGGCTCATCTGTGTCGTGGGGCAGCTGCTGCTCAGCCTGACGCGGCTGACCTCCGCGCGGATCCTCGTGCTGTTTGTGACGCTGGGCGTGGTGCTGGGGGCGTTGGGCCTGTATCAGCCGCTGGTGGAGTTTGCCGGCGCGGGGGCGACGGTGCCGCTGACCGGCTTTGGCAACACGCTCGCGCAGGGCGCCATCCAGGCGGCGCGCGAGCAGGGGCCGCTCGGGGCGTTCCTGGGCGGCATCCGCGCCACGGCGGGCGGCGTGGCGGCGGCGATCGTGTTCGGCTATCTGTTCTCGCTGCTGTCCCGGTCCAGGACCAAGTGACCGCCGCGGCGCCCATCGACAGAGAAAAAAAGGCTGGCATTCCGGCAAAACCGTGCTATACTGAAGGGGTATTTTGACCGGGAGGGTACGGATATGTCGATCGATCGGGTGCGCGCGCAGTTTCAGCAGCTGGGGATGGAGGAGCGGATCCTGGAGTTTGCGGTGTCCTCCGCCACCGTGGAGCTGGCGGCGGAGGCCGTCGGGGTGCCGGCGGCGCAGATTGCCAAGACGCTCTCGTTCCGGGCCGGCGAGGCCGGCTGCCGGCTCGTCGTCGCGGCGGGCGACGCGCGGGTGGACAACCGCCGTTACAAGGACGCGTTCCATGAAAAGGCGCGGTTTCTGACGCCCGAAGAGGCCGTGGCCCTGACCGGACACGCGGTGGGCGGCGTCTGTCCCTTTGCGCTCCCGGCGGGCGTGGAGGTCTATCTGGACGAGTCGCTCCGGCGCTTTGACACGGTCTATCCGGCCGCCGGCAGCAGCAACAGCGCCGTCCGGCTCTCCTGCGAGGAACTGGAGCGCTGTGCCGGCGCGGACGGCTGGGTCGACGTGTGTAAGGGCTGGCGGGCAGACGAACAATCCTGAACAGGGGCACGGATGGATGCGCCCCGCTTCCAAGGGGAAGCGGGGCGCTTTTTTGATGTTCTTTCGGTAAAGCGGTTGACAAAACCTGGATGGCGCTATACAATAACATATGAACAATCGTTTAATTGAAAGGGTGATGGATTGTGGAACCGGATATGCCGCGTTGCGAGTTTCTTCACGCGCATGAGGAGTTGATCACCCGCGTGAACGACAACATGCCGGACGAGATGATGCTCTACGAGCTGGCAGAGCTGTACAAGATCTTTGGAGACAGCACGCGCATCAAGATCCTGTATGTGCTGTTTGAGTCGGAGATGTGCGTGTGCGACATTGCGCAGTTGCTCGGCATCAGCCAGAGCGCGGTGTCGCATCACCTGCGCGTGCTCAAGCAGTCCAAGCTGGTCAAGTTCCGCAAGGAGGGCAAGAGCGTCATCTATTCGCTGACGGACGACCACGTGCGGACCATCATCGATCAGGGCCTGGAACACGTGTGCGAATGAACCAGGAGCGGGAATCAAACGGAAGGAGCGGTTAGATGAAAAAGAGTGTCAGGCTACGCGATTTGGGCTGCGCGCACTGCGCGGCCAAGATGGAGCAGGCCATCCGCCGTATCGACGGCGTGCAGGCGGTCAACGTCAATTTCCTACTGCAAAAGCTGACGATCGAGGCGGAGGACGCGCGCATTGACGCGGTGCTCGAGCAGGCGGTGCGCGCGTGCAGGCGCATTGAACCTGGATGCCGGGTGGAACTTTGACGGAGGAGGCCTTATGAGCGTCAGGCAAAGGTGGACACTTGTGCGCATCCTGGCAGGAGCGGCGTTGCTCGTCGCGGCCTGCCTGATACCGGTGCAGGACCGCTGGCTGCGGCTTGCGCTGTTTGCCGTACCCTATCTGGTGGCGGGGGCGGACGTGCTGCGGGACGCGGCGCTCCACATCTGCCACGGGCAGGTGTTCGACGAAAATTTCCTCATGTCCATCGCCACATTGGGTGCGTTTGCCACCGGCGAATATACCGAGGCCGTGGCCGTGATGCTGTTCTACCAGGTGGGCGAGCTGTTCCAGGGCATTGCCGTGGGCAGGAGCCGCCGGTCTATTGCCGCGCTCATGGACATCCGGCCGGATGTGGCGAACGTGGAGCGGGCGGGTGCGCTCGTGGAATGCCCTGTCGAGACGGTGGCCGCGGGGGAGGTCATCGCCGTCAGGCCGGGCGAGCGCGTGCCGCTCGACGGCGTCGTGCTGGAGGGCGCTTCGAGCCTCGACACGGCCGCGTTGACGGGCGAGTCCCTGCCGCGGGATGTGGCCGTGGGGGATGAGGTCGTGAGTGGTTGCGTCAACCTGTCCGGCCTGCTGCGCGTGCGCGTGTCGCGGCCGAGCAGCGAGTCGACCGTGACGCGCATCCTGGAGCTGGTGGAAAATTCCGCCGCGAGCAAGGCAAAGGCGGAGGCGTTTATCACCCGCTTTGCGCGCTGGTACACGCCCGTCGTGGTCATCGGCGCGGCGCTGCTGGCGGTCGTGCCGCCGCTGTTCGACGGCGCCTGGCACGTGTGGCCGTCGCGGGCGCTCGTGTTCCTCGTCATCTCGTGTCCCTGCGCGCTGGTCATCTCCGTGCCGCTGACGTTCTTTGGCGGCATTGGCGGCGCGAGCCGGTGCGGCGTGCTGGTCAAGGGCGCCAACTATCTCGAGGCGCTGGCGCGCGTGGACACCGTGGTGTTTGACAAGACCGGCACGCTCACGCGCGGCACGTTCGAGGTGGCGCAGGTGCATCCGGAAGGCATTTCTGCCGATGCGCTGCTGGAACTGGCGGCGCTTGCAGAGAGCGGGTCGAACCACCCAATTGCACAGTCGCTCCGCGCGGCCTGCCCGACCGTGCCGGACGCCGGGCGCGTGGACGGCGTGGAAGAGGCGGCCGGCCAGGGCGTGCTGGCCCGTGTGGACGGCAGGCGCGTCGCCGTGGGCAACGGCAGGCTGATGGAGCGGGAGGGCGCCGCCTGGCAGGATTGCGAGACGTTGGGCACGGTCGTGTACGTCGCGCTGGAGGGCCGGTACGTGGGGCACATCGTCATCGCCGACCGGTTGAAGGACGGGGCGGCGGAGGCCGTCCGGGCGCTCAAGTCGCTCGGCGTGCGCAAGACCGTCATGCTGACGGGCGACCGGCAGCCGGTGGCTGAGCGCGTGGCGGGTCAGCTGGGGCTGGACGAGGTGCGCGCCGAACTGTTGCCGGCGGACAAGGTCGCCGCCGTGGAGGCGCTGCTGGCCGTGCCGGACCGCCGCGGCACGCTCGTATATGTCGGGGACGGGCTCAACGACGCGCCCGTACTGTCGCGCTCGGACGTGGGCATTGCCATGGGCGGTCTCGGCTCGGACGCCGCTATCGAGGCGGCGGACGTCGTGCTCATGGACGACCGGCCGGAAAAGCTGGCGCTGGTCGTGCGCATTGCCCGCCGGACGCGCCGGATCGTGACGGAGAACATCGTGTTTGCGCTGGGCGTCAAGGCGGCGGTGCTTGCGCTGGGGGCCGCGGGCCTTGCAGGCATGTGGCTCGCGGTGTTTGCGGACGTCGGGGTGTGCGTGCTCGCGGTGCTCAACGCCATGCGCATGCTGCGGCGGCCGGCGCGATAGGCGCACAGGCATGGCGGCCGGCAGGGTGCGCGCGACCGGCGCACAGGTCGTCGCATCCTGCCGCAAAAAGAAAGTTTTTTGCACGTTAGAATATTTTTATTGACTTTTGCACGTCTGCCGTGTAAGATAATAAAATACTGAGAGTAAGCATTGAGCCGGGGCGTCCGGCAGATAAAATCATCGTTCTTTTCACCAAGGGGGACAATCGATAGCGGGGCTTGTCGCACGGTCATGCCGTGTGTGGCTTTTCGTTTTCTATTGCTGGTGAACGGGGGCGTTGCCCGCCATGACGGGCCGAGAGGAAGATGAGATGATACAGGCGTTTGCGGAGCGCGCGGGACTGATGGAACTCAGCGAGATGACCGTCGCTGTGCGTCTGCTGCTGGCGGTGGTGTGCAGCGGCGTGCTGGGGCTGGAGCGCACGCGCAAGCGGCGCGCAGCCGGGCTGCGCACTTATATGCTCGTGTGCGTCGGCGCGACGGTGGTCATGCTGACGGCGCAGTTTATGTCCGTCGCCTTTGCGCAGGCGGACCTGGGTCGTATGCCGGCGCAGGTGATCAGCGGCATTGGTTTTCTGGGCGCAGGGACGATCATGGTCACCCGGTATTACCGGGTCAAGGGCCTGACTACGGCGGCGGGGCTGTGGGCGGCCGCGTGCATGGGGATCGCCATCGGCATCGGGTTTTACTTTGGCGCGCTGCTGACCTGTGTGGTGCTGCTGTTTGTGATGTTGCTGGCAGACTGGTTTGAAATTTCGTTTGCGCGCCGGTTGCGCCGGCTGCACCTGTATATCATCCTGTCCGCCATGGAAGATTTAAAGCCGCTGCTGTCCGGTCTGCGGGCGCGCGGCATGGAGATTTCGGACGTGGAGACGCTCCCGTCCGGCAACCGGGAAGGGATTGGGCTGTTTTGCCTGATCAAGTTCCCCGCCGCCCTGGCGAGGGAGGAGACGCTTGCGCTTGTGGAACGGGCAAATGGCGTCGTGTTCGTGGAGGAAGTGGACGACTGACTTTGTCCGTGACGCCGGAACCTGCCCGCCATGGCTGTATCCCTCCCGGATGCAGGCGTTCGTCAGATCCGACAACAACGTGTTTGGTGCGTTTTCATACATCAAATCCAAAGTTTAGGAGAGAAAGTTTTACATGGTTGGGCTTTACGTTGCGGTGGCGGCAGCGGTGGTTTCGTTGTTGCTTGCGATGCTGTTTCTGTTTCAAAACAAGAGGACGCGCATAGAAAACACGAAAGTTGCGGAAATTGCCGGGTTTATCCGGGATGGCGCCATGGCGTTTTTGCGCCGGGAATACGGCATTGTCGTGCTGTTTGTGGCGGCGCTCGCGCTGTTGTTCCTGCTGCTGCCGTCCATGGGCTGGCGCGTATCCGTCAGCTTTGTCTGCGGCGCGGCGCTGTCGCTGCTGGCCGGGTTCATCGGCATGCGCAGCGCCACGGCGTCCAACGCGCGCACGGCGCAGGCGGCGCAGTGCAGCGAGGTGGCTGCGCTCCACACGGCGTTTACGGGCGGTTCGGTCATGGGCCTCAGCGTGGTGGGCCTTGGGCTGCTGGGCGTGACGATGTGTTACCTGGTCTTTCAGGATACCGGCATTTTGACCGGGTTCAGCCTGGGCGCCAGCCTGGTGGCGCTGTTCAGCCGCGTGGGCGGCGGCATTTACACCAAGGCGGCGGACGTCGGCGCGGACCTGGTGGGCAAGGTAGAGGCGGGGATCCCGGAGGACGACCCGCGCAACCCGGCGGTCATTGCGGACAACGTGGGCGACAACGTCGGCGACGTGGCGGGCATGGGCGCAGACCTGTTTGAAAGCTATGTCGGCGCCATCGTGTCCAGCGTGATCCTGGGTGTCGTGGCTGGCGGTGCGCAGGCGGTGTCGTTCTTGTTCCTGCTGTGCGGCGCTGGCGCGCTGTCGGCCATCCTTGGCATTCTCTTTGTGCGGCTGAGCCGGCGGAGCGCACCGCAAAAGACGATGATGGCCGGTACATACATCGGCATGGGTGTGTTCCTGTTGGCGGCGCTGGCGCTCGACCTGCTGCTGCTGCAGAACTGGCTGCACTTTGTGGCCGTCGTGACGGGCATCGTCTCCGGCGTGGTGACGGGGCTTTCTACCGAATGGTACACTTCGTCCGACTACCGGGCGGTCAAGAGCATCGCCGGCAAGAGCCGTACCGGCGCGGCGACGAACATTCTCGAGGGCCTGAGCGCCGGTATGCGCAGCACGGCGATCCCGATCGTGGTCATCGTGCTGGCGGTGGTGGTATCTTTCTTTGTATGCGGCGTGTTCGGCGTGGCGCTCTCCGCGCTTGGCATGCTGGCCACGGTGGCGTCGGTCATCGCGGTGGACGCCTATGGCCCGATTGCGGACAATGCGGGCGGCATCGCGCAGATGGCGGGCCTACCGGCCGAGGTGCGCGCCATCACGGACCGGCTGGACGCCGTGGGCAACACGACGGCCGCCATTGGCAAAGGGTTTTCGATCGGCTCTGCGGCGCTCACGGCGCTGGCGCTGCTCAGCTCGTATACGAGCAGCGTGGGGCTGGACGCGGTCAACGTGCTGGATTGCACGGTGATCGGCGGTTTCTTCCTCGGCGGCGGGCTGGCCTATCTGTTTTCGGCGCTGGCGCTTGACGCGGTGTCGCATTCCGCCGTGCGTATCATCGACGAGGTGCGGCGTCAGTTTCAGGAGATTGCCGGCATCTGGGACGGGACGGCCAAGCCGGAATACGCGCGCTGCGTGGACATCGCCACGAGCGCCGCGCTGCGGCACATGCTCGTGCCCGGCGCCATCGCGGTCGTTTCGCCGGTGGTGGTTGGGCTCGTGCTCGGCCGGGCGGCGCTTGCGGGCATGCTCATGGGCGCCACGCTGTGCGGCGTGCTGCTGGCACTGTTCATGTCGAACAGCGGCGGCGCGTGGGACAACGCCAAAAAGCTGATCGAGGAGACGGAGAAGGGATCGGAGGCGCACAAGGCGGCCGTCATTGGCGACACGGTGGGCGATCCGCTCAAGGACACGGCCGGCCCGTCGCTGAACATCCTCATCAAGCTGATGAGCATCGTGGCGCTGCTGTTTGCGCCGCTGCTGCATGGCTGAGGCCGGCAAACAGACGACAAAAAAGGGCGGGAAAACCGCCCTTTTTGTGTGTGCCCCGGCAGCCCGGATTGCGGCCGCTGCCCTGGCGCGGCGCGCCCGGTGTCCCGCCGGCTCATGCCAACTTGTACTTTTCCCGGTATTCTTCAAACTGGCGCTGGTAGTCCTTGCCCGTCTGCTGGATGTGATCGAGGTAGTCGTGCGCGCCGAGCGGGCTGTGCTGGGACATCTCCCGGATGCAGACCGCCACGTTGGAGCAGTGGTCGGATACGCGCTCGAGGTTGGTCAGGATGTCCGAGAGGACGAACCCGTGCTCGATCGTGCACTCGCTCTTCTGCAGGCGCAGCGTGTGGTTGAGCTTGATCTGGTTGCGCAGCCCGTCCACGACCTGCTCGAGCGGTTCCACCCGGTCGGCGAGAGCGGCGTTGCCGGTACAGAAGGCGTCGAAGGAGATGGTCACGATCTCCCGCACGGCCGCGATCAGCGTATGCAGCTCCTGTGTGGCGACCTGGGAAAAGGCGATGTGCTTGACCTGGATTTCCTCTGCCGATTCGAGCAGGTTGACCGCGTGGTCGCAGATGCGTTCGTATTCGCCGATGAGCCGGAGCAGCTTGGTGCATTCAAAGCTGTCCTCATCCGAGAGGTTCTGCGTCGAGATGCGCACGAGGAACGCCCCGATGCGGTCCTCAAACCGATCCACGAGGTTCTCTTCGCTGCGCAGCTGCTCGGTGGCCTTTTCATCGTACTGGGCCAGCAGCGAGACGGCGCTTTCAAAGGCATGCACCGCGTGCCGGGCCATGGACTCCACCGCGTGGCGGCAGCGTTCCACCGCTACGGCCGGCACGGCGAGCAGACGCTCGTCCAGCATGCGGATCTCCTGATCCTCCTGGTCGTCCTTGACGGTCAGGCAGGCGAGACGCTCAAGCTGGTTGCCAAAGGGCAGCAGGATGGCTGTGCAGAGGACGTTGAACGCGGTGTGCACGACCGCGATGCCCAGCTGAGACGTGGGTAAGCCGACAAAGGACAAATGGAAAATGGCGTCCAGCCCGTAAAACAGCGCAAGCAGCACGAGCGCGCCGATGATGTTGAAGTACAGGTGTACCATCGCCGCGCGCCGGGCATTTTTGGTTGCGCCCGTGGAGGCGATCAGCGCCGTGACGCAGGTGCCGATGTTCTGTCCCATGATGATGGGGATGGAAATGCCATAGGTGACCGCGCCAGTGGCCGAAAGCGCCTGCAGAATGCCGACCGATGCGGACGAGGACTGGATGATGGCGGTCAGCAGCGCGCCGGCGAGCACGCCCAGGATCGGGTTGGAAAAGAGCAGCAGGATGTTGGCAAAGGCGGGCACGTCGCGCAGACCGCTGACCGCGTCCGACATGGCGGTCATGCCGGTCATCAGCACGGCAAAGCCGAGCAGGATGGAGCCCGTGGTCTTGCGGCGCGCGCTCTTGCAGAACATGAACAGGATGATGCCGATGAGCGCGAGAATCGGCGTAAAGGAAGTCGGCTTGAGCAGCTGCACGAACATGCTGGACCCGTCGATGCCGGACAGGCTCAGGATCCACGCGGTGACCGTCGTGCCCACGTTGGCGCCCATGATGATGTAGATGGCCTGATGCAGCGTCATGACGCCCGCGCTGACAAAGCCGACGACCATGACCGTCGTCGCCGAGGACGACTGAATGACGGCGGTCACCAGTAGCCCGACGAAGAACCCCTTGGCCGGGTTGCTCGTCAGGCTCTCCAGAATGGTCTTGAGTTTTCCTCCGGCCTGCTTTTCGAGCGCGCTGCCCATGACGTTCATGCCGAACAGGAACAGCGCCAGGCCGCCGATGAGGGAGAGGCCGTCAAAAATATCCATAGTTGCTCCTTCCTCTTTTTTTACCCACAAATCTCATCCATTATATCGGAATTTGGCAATGGTGGAAAGCCCAATCTGCACAATTGTGCCGGTTGCCATTGGCGCGGCGCGGAAAACCGCTCCTAATCCCGAAATCCGGCGCCGCAGGAACGCCCCTGCGCACGCCGACGCCGGTTGCCCGTTGGCGCGGCGCGGAAAATCCGCCCCCGTCCGGCTTGACATTCCCACCTGGAGATGCTACTATAATAACGCTTACAGCGTCTGGGTGTGGCGCAGTTTGGTAGCGTGCTTGAATGGGGTTCAAGAGGCCGGAAGTTCAAATCTTCTCACCCAGACCATGCCGCCGCGAACGAAATGGTTCGCGGCGGCTTTTTGTCATCTCTTTCTTCATCTATTTATGGTTTCCGGTTCTGCGGTGCGCGTTTGGCGGTTGCCTCCCGGCGGTGACAGGCGGACTAGCTCCCGGAGGTAGCGTGCCACGCAGCCCAAAAACCGAATATCCGAAAAAAGCAAAAATTTATGCATAAATATGCTTGACAAACCGAAATAATGGGTTTATCATGCATAAATATAAAAGAGACTTTCGTCGAGACATCACAGGAGGGATCGATATGAAAAAGAAGATTCAAAAAGTCGTGCTGGCCTATTCCGGCGGGTTGGATACGTCCATCATCATCCCGTGGCTGAAAGAAAATTACGACAACTGCGAGGTCATCGCGGTGTCCGGCGACGTGGGCCAGGGCTCGGAGCTCGACGGGCTGGAGGAAAAGGCGCTCAAGACTGGCGCTTCCAAGCTGTATATCGAAGATTTGAAAGAAGAATTCGTAACCGATTATATCTATCCGGCGGTCAAGGCCGGCGCGGTGTATGAGAAGGAGTACCTGCTCGGCACGGCGCTTGCGCGGCCGGTCATCGCCAAGCGGCTCGTGGAGATCGCCAAGGCCGAGGGCGCGGACGCCATCTGCCACGGCTGCACCGGCAAGGGCAACGACCAGGTGCGGTTTGAGCTGGCGGTCAAGGCGCTGGCGCCGGAGATGACGATCATTGCGCCGTGGCGCGAGTGGGACATCAAGTCCCGGGAAGAGGAGATCGACTATGCGGAGGCGCACGACATTCCGCTGAAGATCAGCCGCGAGACGAACTATTCCAAGGACAAGAACCTGTGGCACTTGTCGCACGAGGGGCTGGATCTCGAAGACCCGAAGAACCAGCCGCTGTATGAGAAGCCCGGCTTCCTCGAGATGTGCGTCTCGCCCAAGCAGGCGCCGGAGACGTCGGCCTATGTGACCATTTCGTTTGAAAAGGGCATCCCTGTGGCGGTCAACGGGGAGAAACTGTCCCCGGTGGCGCTGGTCGAGAAGCTGAACGAGCTCGGCGGCGCATATGGCGTGGGCCTCGTGGACATCGTGGAGAACCGGCTCGTCGGCATGAAGTCCCGCGGCGTGTATGAGACGCCGGGCGGCACGATCCTGTACCGGGCGCATGAGGTGCTCGAGACGCTCTGCCTGGATCGGGACACGCTCCACTACAAGACGCTGGTGGCGGAGCAGTTTGCAGAGCTGACGTACTTTGGCAAGTGGTTCACGCCGCTGCGCGAGGCCATCTCCGCGTTTGTGGACAAGACGCAGGAGCACGTCACCGGCGATGTGACGCTCGAGCTGTACAAGGGCAACATCATCAACGCCGGCGTCAGCTCGCCGTATTCGCAGTACTTTGAGGAGCTGGCCACGTTTGGCGAGGATCACGTATACGACCAGAAGGATTCGGCCGGGTTCATCAACCTCTTCGGCCTTTCCATCCGCATGAACGCGCTCGCCCGGCAGCAGAAGATCAAGTGACGGCGCGGACATCGAAGGACAATTTGGCGTGCATGGCGCCGGCGACCCCGGCGCCATACCTGTGCAGAAAGGGACGAAACGCATGAAGGCGATGTGGGCGGGACGGTTCCAGAAGGAACTGTCGTCGGAGGTCAACGATTTCAACTCTTCCATCCCGTTTGACGCGCGGATGTACCGGCAGGACATCGAAGGGTCGCTGGCTCACGTGTCCATGCTGGCGTCGCAGGGCATCCTGACGGCGGAAGAGGGCGGGGCCATCGCGGATGGCCTTTGCGGCATTTTGGCGGATCTGGACAGCGGTGCGCTGGCCATCGATCCGGAGGCGGAGGACATCCACATGTTCGTCGAGGCGGAGCTGACGCGCCGCATCGGCGACGTGGGGAAAAAGCTGCACACGGCGCGCAGCCGCAACGACCAGGTGGCGCTCGACCTGCGCCTGTATCTTTGCGCGGAAATTGCCGCAATCCGGGGCTTGACGCGGCGGTTTCTGGGGACTATACTCAACCAGGCGGAGGCGCACGCGGAAACCATTCTGCCGGGCTATACGCATATGCAGCGGGCGCAACCGGTCACGTTTGGCCAGCATCTGATGGCATATGCCAACATGTTCAGCCGCGATCTTGAACGACTGGACGACTGTGAGAAGCGTACGCGCGTTTCCCCGCTCGGCTGCTGTGCGCTGGCGGGCACCACGTTCCCGACGGACCGGCACGCCACGGCCAGGGCGGTGGGCTTTGCGGGACCATGCGAAAACAGCATGGACGGCGTGTCCGACCGGGATTTTGTGCTGGAGCTGGCCGCCTGCCTGGCGGTGCTGATGATGCACCTGTCCCGCTTTTCCGAGGAGGTCGTGCTCTGGTGCTCCTGGGAGTTCCGTTTTGTGGAGCTGGACGACGCGTATGCCACCGGCTCGAGCATCATGCCGCAGAAGAAGAACCCGGACATCGCGGAGCTGGTGCGGGGCAAGACCGGGCGTGCGTACGGCAACCTCATGTCGCTGTTGACCATGATGAAGGGCCTGCCCCTTGCCTACAATAAGGACATGCAGGAGGACAAGGAGCCCATCTTCGACAGCGTGGATACGGTCAAGCAGTGCCTATCGGTGTTCGACCCCATGCTGGCGACGATGCGGGTGCATCCGGAACAGATGCGCCGCGCGGCCTCGGCCGGGTTCATCAACGCGACCGACTGTGCCGACTATTTGACCGGTAAGGGCCTGCCCTTCCGCACGGCCTACAAGATCACCGGCGAGCTGGTGGCGCACTGCATTGCCAACGGCACGACGCTGGAGGCGCTGCCGCTGGAAACCTACCGGCAGTTTTCGCCCTGCTTTGACGAGGACGTGTACGCGGCGATCGATCTCGACGCGTGCGTGCGGCGGCGGCAGTCGTTCGGCGGTACGTCGCCGGAGTCGGTGCGGGCGCAGATTGCATCCATGAAAGGACGGCTTTCCCTATGATTCGGGTGTTTATCGACGGCAGCGAGGGCACGACCGGGCTGCGCATCCACGACCGGTTGCCGGGACGCGCGGACATCGAGCTGCTGACCATCGATCCCGCGCTGCGTAAGGATCGCGATGCGCGGCGCGAACTGCTCAACAGCGCGGACATCGCGTTTTTATGTCTGCCGGATGCGGCGGCACGCGAGGCCGTCGCCATGGTGGAAAATCCGCACACGCGTATTTTGGACACGTCCACGGCGCATCGCACGGCGGCGGGCTGGGCATACGGCTTTCCGGAGCTGACGGCGGGCCATCGCGCGGCGGTGCAGGGCGGCACGCGCATTGCGGTGCCCGGCTGCCACGCCAGCGGCTATCTGGCCGTCGTGCGGCCGCTGGTCGAGGCGGGCCTGCTCTGCCCGGATGCGGCGCTCTGCTGCACGTCTCTGACCGGCTATAGCGGCGGCGGCAGGAAGATGATCGCCGAATACGAGGCGGCCGAACGCCCGGCGGCGCTGGACGCGCCGCGCATTTACGGCCTGACGCAGCAGCACAAGCATCTGCCGGAGATGCGCCTGCAGTCCGGCTTGACGACGGCGCCCGTGTTTTTGCCCATCGTCGCGGATTTTTACAGCGGCATGCTCGTGAGCGTCCCGCTTCCGGAAGGGGTGCTGACGCGCGCGCTGTCGCCGGAGGCGCTCACGGAGGTCTATGCCGCGCACTATGCCGGCAGCGTCTGCGTGCGCGTGTTGCCGCCGGCGGAAACGGGGATGCTGGAGGCCAATGCGTTGTCCGGGTGCGACGGCATGGAGGTCTTTGTCAGCGGCAGCGGCGGGCGGCTGTGCGCGCACGCGCTGTATGACAATCTGGGCAAGGGCGCTTCCGGCGCGGCGGTGCAGTGCATGAACCTGCTGCTGGGCGTGCCGGAGGACGCGGGCTTGAAACTTTGGAAAGAGTGAGGGACAGTATGAAACAGGTATCGGGCGGCGTTTGCGCGCCAAAGGGATTCACTGCCGCGGGCGTGCACTGCGGCATCCGCAAAAACCGGGACAAGCGTGATCTGGCGCTGATTTTGAGCGAGGAGCCGTGCGCAGCCGCGGCGGTCTACACGCAGAACCTGGTCAAGGGCGCGCCGCTGCTGGTCACCAAGGCGCATTTGGCCAACGGCTTTGCGCAGGCGATTGTGTGCAACAGCGGCAACGCCAACACCTGCAACGCCGACGGCGTGCAGGTAGCGGAGGAGATGTGCGCGCTCGTGGCGCGCGAGACCGGGCTGAGCGCCGACGACGTGGTGGTAGCCTCCACGGGCGTGATCGGGCAGCCGCTGGATATCGGGCCCATCGAGGCGGGCATGCCGCCGCTCGTGGCGGCGCTCTCTCAGCAGGGAAGCGCGGATGCGGCGGAGGCCATCATGACGACGGATCTCAAGCGCAAAGAGATCGCCGTCACGTTTGAGGCGGGCGGCAAGACCTGCACGCTGGGCGGCATTGCCAAGGGCTCCGGCATGATTCACCCGAACATGGCGACCATGCTGGTGTTCCTGACCACGGACGCGGCCATCCGGCCCGACCTGCTGCAGCGCGCGCTGCGCGCAGACGTCCAGGACTCGTTCAACATGATCAGCATCGACGGGGACACGTCTACCAACGACATGGTGGTGATTTTGGCCAACGGCCTCGCGGGCAACGCGCCCATCGACGCGCCGGGTACGGATTACGACGCATTCTGTGCGGCGCTCGCGCACGTGACGCGGCATCTGTGCCGCGCGATCGCGCAGGACGGCGAGGGGGCGAGCAAGCTGCTGACCTGCCGCGTGACCGGCGCGCTGGACGATGCGGCGGCGCGCACGGTGGCCAAGGCGGTCATCTGTTCGAGCCTCGTGAAAGCGGCCATGTTCGGCGCCGACGCCAACTGGGGCCGTGTGCTCTGCGCCGTGGGCTACAGTGGGGCGGACGTGGACGTGAATGGCGTGAACGTGCGTTTTGCCTCTGCGGTAGGGGAGATTGCCGTGTGCGAGGCGGGACATGGCGTGGCGTTTTCGGAGGAGAGGGCAGCCGCTATCCTGGCACAGGACGAGATCGAGGTGCTGATCGACCTGTCGGACGGAAACGCCTCCGCCGAAGCGTGGGGGTGCGACCTGACCTACGACTATGTGAAGATCAACGGGGACTATAGAACCTGACACGGATACCGATACGGAGGAATGTAAAACCATGCAGCTGACCAATGCGCAGCGGGCGGAAGTGCTCTGCAACGCGCTGCCATATATCCAGGATTACAAGGGCAAGATCGTTGTCATCAAGTACGGCGGCAACGCCATGGTCAACGAGGACATCAAGCGCAGCGTGATGGGGGACGTGACGCTGCTCAGGCTCATTGGCATCCGCGTGGTGCTGGTGCACGGCGGCGGGCCGGAGATCTCCGCGCTGCTCAAGCGCATCGGCAAGCAGAGCGAGTTTGTGGACGGCCTGCGCGTGACCGACGCCGAGACGGCGGAGGTGGTGCAGATGGTGCTCGCAGGCAAGGTGAACAAGAGCCTCGTCAGCCTGCTGCAGTCGCTCGGCGGCCGGGCCATCGGCCTGTGCGGGCTGGACGGCGGCATGATCGAGGCAAAGCAGCTGGACGAGCGGCTGGGCTACGTGGGCGAGATCACGCGCGTGGACCCGCAGCCGGTGCTGGACGTGCTGGAAAAGGGGTATATCCCGGTGGTTTCCACCGTGGCGCGCGGCCAGAACGGCGAGACGTTCAACATCAACGCCGATACGGCGGCGGCCCGCATCGCGGCGGCGCTGAAGGCGGAGTGCCTCATTTCCATGACCGATATCGCGGGCGTGCTGCGCGACAAGGACGACCCGCGCTCCGTCATCCCGTATATCGGCGTGAGCGAGGCGCCGCAGCTCATGCGCGAGGGCGTCATTTCCGGCGGCATGATCCCGAAGATCGAGTGCTGTATCGAAGCCATCCGCCGCGGCGTAAAGAAGGTGTTCGTGCTCGACGGCACGGTGCCGCACGCGATCCTCATCGAGATCCTGACCAACGAAGGCCTGGGGACGATGTTCCGCTGAGGCGCGGCAGGATATGCGGGAGACATTGCGCTTTGCGCTCCTCAAAACCATCCCGGTGCTGCTTGGCTACCTGTTTCTCGGCATTGCGTTTGGCGTGGTGCTGCAGCGCAGCGGCTATGGCCTGCCCTGGGCGCTGCTCTCGAGCACGGTGATCTATGCCGGCTCCGGGCAGTTTGTCATGGCCGACCTGCTGGCCGCGGGCGCGGGGCTGTTGACGGTCGCCGTCACCACGCTGTTGGTGAACAGCCGACACATTTTTTATGGCCTGACGTTCATCGAGCGGTTCCGCGGCATGAAGACGCGCCCATACATGATCTTTTCGCTGACGGACGAGACGTACTCGCTGCTGTGTGCGCTCGAGACGCCGGACGGCATCGACGAAAACCGGGCGATGTTCCTGATCGCGCTGCTGGACCAGTGCTACTGGATTTTGGGCGGGTGCATCGGGGCGCTGCTCGGGCAGGCGCTGCCGGTCGATTTGACCGGGATCGACTTTGCGATGACGGCGCTGTTCACGGTGATCCTCGTGGAGCAGGTGCGCCGATCGGGCAACCGCCTGCCGGCGCTGATCGGCGGCTTATCGGCGCTGCTGATGCTGGTGCTGTTGGGGCCGGACGCCTTTCTGCTGCCGTCGCTGCTCGTGACGGTCACGCTGCTCGTGGCGGGGCGCGCGCTGACGGCGCGGCGGGAGGCGGACGCATGAGCCGGGAGGGTTACGCGCTGGCGGTGATCCTGGTGGCCGCCGGCTGCACGCTGCTCACGCGGCTGATCCCGTTTGCCGTGTTTGGCAGCCGCCGGCCGGTGCCGGAGGTCGTGCGGTATCTGGGCCGCTTTCTGCCGCCGGCCATCATGGCCACGTTGCTCGTCTACTGTTTTCGCAACGTGCAGCCGCTGGCCGGCAGCCACGGCCTGCCGGAACTGCTGGGCGTGGCGGCGACCGCGCTGCTGCACCTGTGGAAACGGAACACGCTCTTGAGCATTGCGGGCGGGACTGCGGCGTACATGCTGCTCATCCGCCTGGTATTTCCCGCATAGGAGGAGGACGGATATGGACATTCGCACGATGGATCAGACCTATATCGCCAACACGTACGACCGGTATGAGCCTGTGCTCGTTTCCGGCAGCGGTTCGGAGGTGTATGACGAAACGGGCAAGCGGTATATCGACCTGGGCACCGGCATTGCGGTCAACGCGTTTGGCGTGGCGGACCCGGTGTGGGCGGCCGCGGTGGCGGAGCAGGCCGGGCGACTGCAGCACGCGTGCAACAAGTATTATACCTGCCCGCAGGCGCTGCTCGCGGAGCGGCTGTGCCAGCGCACGGGCATGAAGAAGGTCTTCTTTGGCAATTCCGGCGCCGAGGCAAACGAGTGCGCCATCAAGATTGCCCGCAAATACGGCAGCGACCGCTATGGCGCCGCGCGGCCCAACCTCGTGACGCTCGAGAACAGCTTCCACGGCCGGACCATCGCCACGCTCGCGGCCACCGGCCAGGCGGCCATGCACCGGCACTTCGGGCCGTTCCCGGAGGGCTTTTGCTATGCGCCGGCGAACGACATTGCGGCCATGGAGCGCCTGCTGGACGGGACGGTGTGCGGCGTGCTGATCGAACTCATACAGGGCGAAGGCGGTGTGAACGTGCTCGACGCCGCGTACGTGCGCGCGCTGGAACAGCTTTGCCGTGAGCGGGACGTGCTGTTCATGATCGACGAGGTGCAGACCGGCAACGGTCGCACCGGCGCGCTGTATGCCTACCAGCTCTATGGCGTCGAGCCGGACGTGGTGACCACCGCCAAGGGGCTGGCCGGCGGGCTGCCTATCGGCGCCGCGCTCATCGGCGCGCGGGCGGAGCACGTGCTGGGCAGCGGCGACCATGGCTCCACGTTTGGCGGCAACCCCGTGTGCGCGGCCGCGGCGCTGAGCATTCTCGACCGGATCGACGACGCGCTGCTGTCGCAGGTGCGCGAAAAGGGCGACTATCTGCGCGGCGCGCTGTTGCAGATGCGCGGCGTAAAAAGCGTCGCCGGCCTCGGCCTCATGCTGGGGGTAGAGACGGAAAAACCCGCCGCACAGGTTGTGGAGGCGTGCATGGCGCGCGGCGTGCTCACGCTGACGGCGAAGAACAAGGTTCGCCTGCTGCCGGCGCTCAACATCCCGTTTGAGCTGCTGGAAGAGGCGGTAGCAATTATGAAAGGAGTGCTCGAAGAATGAAACACCTGCTGAAACTGTCCGACCTCACCCCGGAAGAGATCACGGAGATCCTGAACCTGGGCGACCAGCTCAAGTATGAAAAAAGGCACGGGATTGCGCATCCGCGCCTTGCCGGGCAGACGCTGGGCATGATCTTCCAGAAGTCCTCCACGCGCACGCGCGTGTCGTTTGAAGCCGGCATGTACCAGCTGGGCGGCAGCGCGCTGTTTTTGAGCGCGAACGACCTGCAGCTGGGCCGCGGCGAGCCGATCAAGGACACGGCGCGCGTACTCTCGCGCTATCTCGACGGCATCATGATCCGCACCTACAAGCAGAGCGACGTGGAGGATCTGGCCAAATACGGCTCGATCCCGATCGTGAACGGCCTCACCGACTATGCGCACCCGTGCCAGGTGCTGGCCGACCTGATGACCATCCGCGAATACAAGCAGTCGCTCGCCGGGCTCAAGCTTTGCTTCGTGGGCGACGGCAACAACATGGCCAACTCTCTGATCGTCGGCTGCATCAAGATGGGGATGCAGGTCTCGATCGCGTGCCCGGCGGCCTATCAGCCGGACGCCGAGATCATGGACTGGGCGCGGCCGACCGGGCGATTCACGTGCGTGGAGAGCGTGGAAGAGGCCATTGCCGACGCCGACGTGGTGTACACGGACGTCTGGGCGTCCATGGGCATGGAGGCCGAAGTGCAGGCGCGCCGCGCCGCCTTCCAGGGCTACCAGGTCAACGACGCGGTGATGCGCTATGCCAAGCCCGACGCGATCGTGCAGCACTGCCTGCCGGCGCATCGCGGCGAGGAGATCACCGACGAGATCATGGAATCGCATGTGAACGAGATCATCGACGAGGCGGAAAACCGCCTGCATGCGCAAAAGGCCGTGCTGGTGCTGCTCATGGAGCGCGCGTAACGCGGCAGAGCTGAACAGAGGGAACGCCTGCCCGCCGCAGCGATGGCTGCGGCGGACAGCTTTTGTGTTTGGGACCGAAAAAGGCCGGCCGGGCTTTGAAAAGCCGGGGGGCTATGGTATAATTGGAGAGAAATGGAGGGACACGCCATGCGGATTGTCAGCACGCGGGACATCGCCCGCGCGGTCAGCGAACTGTGCGTAGAGGCCTGCTGTGTGCTGCCGGAGCGGGTGGTGCAGCGCCTTATGGAGGCGCGCGAGCAGGAGGCCGGGCACAGCGCGGCGCGGGAGGTCCTTTCGCAGCTCATCGAGAATGCGCGCCTGGCGCGGGAGGCCATGCGGCCCTGCTGCCAGGACACGGGCATGGCCGTCGTCTTTTTGGACGTCGGGATGGACGCGCACATCGACGGCGACGTGTACGCTGCCGTCAACGAGGGCGTGGCGCGCGGCTATACGGACGGATATCTGCGCAAGTCGGTGCTCTCGCCGCTGTCCCGCGTGAACACGGGCGACAATACGCCGGCGGTGGTGCATCTCAGACAGGTCGAAGGCGACCGCGTGCACATCACCGTGGCGCCAAAGGGCTTTGGCAGCGAGAACATGGGGCGGCTTTGGATGCTCACGCCCGCTGCCGGGCGCGCGGGCGTGCTGGACGCGATCGTGGAGACGGTCGTCTCCGCGGGGGCGTGCGCCTGCCCGCCGGTCGTGGTGGGCGTAGGCATCGGCGGTACGATGGAGCAGGCGTGCCTGCTGGCCAAGCGGCAGCTGCTGCGCCCGCTCGGCGACGCGTCGCCGGATGGGGAGATGGCCGCGCTCGAGCGCGAGGCGCTGGAACGTCTCAACGCCACGGGTATCGGGCCCATGGGGCTCGGGGGGCGGACGACGGCGCTGGCCGTGCATGCCGCCGAGACGCCCACGCACATCGCCGGGCTGCCGGTGGCGGTCAATTTGCAATGTCATGCGTGCCGGCACGCGGAGAGGACGATCTGATGGCGGCATACGAACTGACGCTCCCGCTCGCACGAGCGGAGCTCCTGAAGCTGCGCGCCGGGGACACGGCGTGGCTCACCGGAGAGCTGTACACCGCGCGCGACGCCGCGCACAAGCGGTTTGCCGAGCTGTTGGCGGCGGGCAGGGCGCTGCCCGTGCCGCCCGGCTGCTGCATCTATTATGCCGGGCCCTGCCCGGCGGCGCCGGGGGAGGTCATCGGCCCGTGCGGCCCGACCACCGGCGCGCGCATGGACCCGTACACCCCGGCTGTGCTGGACTACGGGGTGTGCGCGCTCATCGGCAAGGGGCCGCGCAGCCGCGCCGTGGTGGATGCGCTGGCCGGCCGTGCGGTCTACTTTGCGGCCACCGGCGGCGCGGGGATGCTGATTGCGTCCTGCGTGCGCGCGTGCGAACCGGTCGCATTCGAGGAACTCGGCACGGAGGCCGTCTACCGGCTGTCCGTGGAGCGCATGCCCGTCGTCGTCGCCATCGACGCCGTGGGCGGGAACCTGTACGACGAAACGAGAATGGAGGAAGAGTGAAATGGGCAACTGTGCGATCGTAGGCATCAACTGGGGCGACGAGGGAAAGGGCCGCATGGTCGACCTCATTGCGCAGGATTACGATATCGTGGTGCGCTACCAGGGCGGCAACAATGCCGGTCACACGGTCATCAACGAATACGGCAAGTTTGCGCTGCACCTGCTGCCGTCCGGCATCTTCCAGAAGGGCACCGTCAACCTGCTGGGCAACGGCGTGGTGGTCGACATCGAGCGCCTGTGGGAGGAGATGGAGGACGTGCGCTCCAAGGGCGTGCACATCGGCCCCGACAACCTGAAGATCAGCGACCGCGCGCCCATCGTGTTCCCATTCCACCGGGATCAGGACGCGCTGGAGGAGGCGCGGCTCAAGGACGCCAAGTTTGGCTCGACCAAGCGGGGCATTGCGCCGGTCTACGGCGACAAGTTTTTGAAAAAGACCATCATGATGGGCGACCTGTTTTATCCCGACTACCTCCGGGAGCGGCTCTCCGGCGTGCTGGAATGGAAAAACCTGACCCTCGAGCGCGTTTACGGCGCCAAGCCCTATGCCCTCGAAGAGCTGCTCGAATGGGCGCAGACCTTTGGCGAAAAGCTCAAGCCCTACATCTGCGACACCGGCAAATATCTCCGGCAGGCGCAGCAGGCGGGCAAAAACGTGCTGTTTGAGGCGCAGCTGGGCGTGCTGCGCGACATCGACTTCGGCATCTTCCCGTACACGTCCTCGTCGTCCCCGGTCGCGGCCTATGCGCCGATCGGCGCGGGCGCCCCGGGCACGAAGCTCGACCGGGTGATTGGCATCGTGAAGGCGTATTCCACGTGCGTGGGCGAGGGCCCGTTTACCGCGGAGTGGTTTGGCGAGGAGGCGGATAAACTGCGCGAGGCCGGCGGCGAATACGGCGCCGCGACAGGCCGCCCGCGCCGCGTCGGCCCGCTGGACATCGTCGCCACGCGCTATGGCGTGACCATGCAGGCGGCCACGTGCGTGGCGCTGACCAAGCTGGACATCCTCTCCTACATGGAGCGCATCCCGGTGTGCGTGCGGTATTCTCTCGATGGGGCGGAGACGGACGAATTCCCGTATCCGGCTGCGCTTGGCCGGGCAAAGCCCGTCATCGAGTATCTGCCCGGCTGGGGCTGCGACATTGGCGGCGTGCGCAGCTATGCGGATCTGCCCAAAGCCGCGCGCGACTATGTGGAGTTTGTAGAGCGGCAGATTGGCGCGCCCATTGCCTATGTCTCCGTGGGCGCTGACCGCGACGCGATCATCCTGCGCTGACGGGGGGAACCATGAAGGACACGTACGAAAGCCCGCTCTGCTCGCGCTACGCGTCGCCGGAGATGCAGCGGCTGTTTTCGCCCGACATGCGCTTTCAGACGTGGCGCAGGCTGTGGGTGGAGCTGGCGCGCGCCGAGCATGCGCTGGGCCTGCCCGTGAGCGCCGCACAGGTGGCGGAGCTCGAGGCGCACGTTGCGGACATCGACTATGAGACGGTCGCGGCGCGGGAGCGCGAGGTGCGGCACGACGTCATGGCGCACGTCTATGCCTACGGCAAGTGCTGTCCCGAGGCGGCGGGGATCATCCATCTGGGTGCGACGAGCTGCTATGTGACGGACAATGCAGACTTGATCCTGTATCGCGACGCGCTGCGCCGCATCCGCGCGCAGGTGGTGGCCGTGCTCAAGACGCTGGCCGCGTTTGCGCGGCGCTACCGCGCGCTGCCGACGCTTGGCTACACGCATTACCAGCCCGCGCAGCCGGTGACGGTGGGCAAGCGCGCGTGCCTGTGGATGCAGGATCTCGTGCTCGACCTCGAGGAGCTCGACGCGGTGCTCGCGGGCATGCGGTTTCTCGGCTGCCGGGGCACGACGGGCACGGAGGCGAGCTTTCTCGAGCTGTTTGACGGCGACGGCGCCAAGGTGGACGAGCTGAACCGGCGCATTGCCACGGCGTTCGGGTTCGACCGCTGCTACGCCGTGTGTGGGCAGACGTACCCGCGCAAGCTGGACAGCCGCATCCTCGCCGCGCTCTCTTCCGTGGCGCAGAGCGCCTATCGCTTTGCCTGCGACATCCGGCTGCTGCAACACGACCGCCAGGTGGAGGAGCCCTTTGGCGACAGCCAGATCGGCTCGTCCGCCATGGCGTACAAGCGCAACCCCATGCGCTCGGAGCGCATCTGCTCGCTGGCGCGCTTCGTCATGGCGGACGCCATGAATGCGCCCATGACGGCGAGCGCGCAGTGGTTCGAGCGGACGCTGGACGACTCGGCCAACCGCCGCCTGTCCATCCCGGAGGCATTTCTGGCGACCGACGCCACGCTGCGCTGCATGGCCGATGTGGCGGGCGGCCTGCGCGTCAACGAGCGCGTGGTGGAGCGGGCCATGCAGGAGTATCTGCCGTTCCTCGCTACGGAAAACCTGCTCATGGAGGGCGTGCGGCGGGGCGGCGACCGGCAGGCGCTGCACGAGGTGATCCGCAGGCACTCGATGGCGGCTACGCAGCGCATGAAAGAGGGGGAGCCGTGTGACCTGCTGGAGCGGTTGGCGGCGGACCCGTCGTTCCCGCTGGACGCGCAGCAGATCCGCGCCATGCTCGACCCGCAGGCGTTTGTCGGCCGTTCGGTGGAACAGGTAGACGCCTTTTTGGAAGCGCTTGCGCTCGATGCGCAGGAGGCGACCGAGATGCGTCCGCTGACCGTGTGAGCCAGGCTTTTCGCACCGGCATGGGCGGTGCGCTTTGTATGTGGAGGAGGGACACATGAAACAGCTGATCGGACCGGTCCTGGAGCGGCTGGGGCGCGGCGAGCGCGTCGCACTCGTCACCGTGCTGGAGACGGAGGGGAGCGTGCCGCGCTCGACGGGCGCGGCGATGGCCGTGTTCCCGGACGGGCGCATTGCAGGCACGGTCGGCGGCGGCGCGGCGGAATTTGCCGCCATTCAGCTGGCCGGTACGCTGGGAGACGGCGCATCGCTCGTGCGCACGTTTGACAGCATGGCGGGAGCCGTTTCAGATGGCGCGCGCTGTGGCGGCCGGGTGACGATGCTTTTTCAGGGGCTGAATGGAAACCATGTGGCGCTGCTTGCGCGCGCGGGCGCTCTGGCCCAGGGCCGGGAGCCGGCGTGGCTCGTGCGGCGGGTGACGGACGGCCGCGTGGCGGACATGGCGCTGCACACGCAGGCGGAGCCGTGCGGCTGGGCGGCGCCCGTGGAGCACCGGGCGGCCTATGTGCCGCTGCCTGGCGGCGGCATGGCGCTTTGGGAGCCGCTCGGCGGCGCGGCGCAGCTCTATCTCTTTGGCGCCGGCCATGTGGCGCAGAAGCTGGCGCCGGAGGTCGCGCGCGTGGGCTTTGACGTGACGGTGATCGACGCGCGGGAGGAGCTGCTCTTTGGCGCGGCGTTCGACTGTGCACGCGAGCGGATTCTGGCAGATCCGGTGGAGACGGCGGCGCGGCTCTCGCTTGGCGAGGGGGACTATGCCATCGTCATGGCCAGCAACCATGAGACGGATTTCCGGATTCTGGAGCAGCTGCTCCGCCAGCGGCCCACCTACCTCGGCTGCATTGGCAGCCGGCGGAAGATCGCCATGGCGCGCGAGCGGCTTGCCGCATCCGGCGTGACCGGAGAGATGTTTGCCGCGCGCGTGCACGCGCCGATCGGGCTGCCGATCCGCGCGGAGACGCCGGAGGAGATCGCCGTTAGCATCGCCGCCGAGCTGATCCTGTATCGCGCGGAGCGGGCGGACGGGCGAGCAGGGTGATCGCTTCCAGAGTGGACGCAATACCAGAAGCCCGGCGCACCATATCCTGGTGCGCCGGGCTTCGTTTGGCTCTGTATGCAGCGGCCTCAGATGAGGCCGTGTTGCTTTTGCCAGATCAGGTTGCGGTAGCGTTCGAGCGCGGAGTCGATCACGCTGTCCCACGAGAGGAACAGCGCCTGATGCGCGTTTTCTCCAAGCTGGTGGAGCCATTCCGGCGGCTGGCTGAGCGCATGGGCGATGACGCGGGCCAGATCTTCGCTGCCGTCCTCGCAGAGCAGGCCGCTCTCCCCGTCCACGATCGGCTCCGCCGGCGCGCTGCCGCGTGTGACGACGCTTGGCGTATGCATGGCCGCCGCTTCACGCACGACCATGCCGGACGTGTCGTAGAGGGAGGGGAAGACGAACAGGGAGGCTGCCTGGTAGAGGCCGTTGAGCAGGGCATCCTCGTGCAGGTGGCCGGTGAACACCGTCCGCTCCGTGAGGCCGAGCGCGTCCACTTTTTTCCGGATGTCCTGTTCATCCGGACCTTGTCCGGCCAGCACCAGCTGAAAGCCGAGCCCCTGCTGCATGAGCAATTGCGCCGCTTCGAGGATGTGCGCGATGTTCTTTTTCCAGTTGAGCTGGCCACAGTAGAACAGCACCGGCACGTCTGCCGACAGGCCGAAGCGTTCGCGGGCCGCGGCGAGATCCTCCGGCCGCGGCCGGTTGTCGGGCGTGCCATTGGGCAGGACGATGATGTCGCCCTCATAGCCATAGCTGTGCAGGGTTTCCGCAGAATTCCGGCTGACGGTCCACACTTCGTCGCACCGTTCGTAGAACGAGACGACGTATTTGACGCCGAGATCCGCAAGCAGTTCCTGCTTCACGACCTTGTAAAAATCGTCGTAATACTTGGAGTGGAACGTGCCCACGAGCGGGATGTTGCGTTTGCGGGCGAGCCGCAGCGCCTCCTGTCCGGCGATAAACGGGCTGTGGGCATGCACGATGTCGAGCGGCACCATGGAAATACGCGCGCCATAGTGCGCGTCGAACACCGGGATGCCGGTCTGGTATTGCTTTTGCAGCGGCAGGTTGCGCGCGTGGAAATCCACGAGCTCAAACGGATAGCCGCCGCGGTAGCCGGTGTCGGCCATGGGCGCTATGACGTAGCATTCGTGCCCCTTTTTGGCGATGATGTTGGCGTAGTTGTAGACCACGCGCCCCACCCCGTCGACAATGGGGTAAAAGGTGTCGGATAGTTCGCCGATATGCAACGAAATTCTCCCCCTCTGTGCAGTGTTTTGACGGTTGCCGCCGCTTCCCGGGGCCGGGAAGCAAAGGGGGAAAGCGGCATGGCCGCTTTCCCCGGATACGTTGCCGTGCGTGCGGTCAGACGCCAGGCGTGGGCGCGTCGCCCAGACTGGCCTGCCGGCTTTGCCGGCGCGCTTCCGCCTCGGCCTGCGCCTTGGCGCGTTCGGCCTCCAGCTCGGCGCGCACTTTGGCATCGATCTCGGCGGCCAGCTCAGGGTTGTCCTTCAGAAACAGGCGCGCATTGTCGCGCCCCTGCGCCATGCGCATGTCGCCATAGGAAAACCACGCGCCGGACTTGACGATGATGCGGCGCGCGACGGCCATGTCGAGCAGCGAGCCTTCGCGCGAGATGCCTTCGCCATAGATCATGTCGAACTCCGCCGTCTTGAATGGTGGGGCGACCTTGTTTTTGACGACCTTGACGCGCGTGCGGTTGCCGACGATCTCGGTGCCGTTTTTCAGCGGATCGCCCTTGCGCACGTCCAGACGGATGGAGGCGTAAAACTTGAGCGCCTTGCCGCCGGTCGTCGTCTCCGGATTGCCGTACATGACGCCCACTTTTTCGCGCAGCTGGTTGATGAAGATGACGATGGTGTTGGATTTGGAGATCGCGCCGGCCAGCTTGCGCAGCGCCTGCGACATGAGCCGCGCCTGCAGGCCCACGTGCGAATCGCCCATGTCGCCCTCGATTTCGGCCTTGGGCACGAGCGCGGCAACGGAGTCGACGACGATCACGTCGATCGCGCCGCTGCGCACGAGCGCCTCGGTGATCTCGAGCGCCTGCTCGCCGGTGTCCGGCTGCGAAACGTACAGGTCGTCCACGCGCACGCCCAGGTTTTCGGCATACACGGGGTCGAGCGCGTGCTCGGCGTCGATGAAGGCCGCCGTGCCGCCCAGCTTTTGCGACTGCGCAATGACATGCAGCGCGATGGTCGTCTTGCCGGAGGACTCGGGTCCATAGATCTCCACGATCCTGCCGCGCGGGATGCCGCCCACGCCGAGCGCATAGTCCAGCTCGATGCAGCCGGTGGAGACGACCGAAACCGCGATCTTGGCGCCCGCGTCTCCCAGCTTCATGACTGCACCCTTGCCAAACTGCTTTTCAATTTGGCTGAGCGCGATTTCCAGTGCCTTTTCCTTCTCCACACCCATGCGTTCCAACCGTCCCTTTCGAAGATATTGCCCGTTTGCCGTGCACGATATCAGTATATCACGAACATTCGTTCGTTTCAAGCGCCATTCATGCGCCTGTCAGGCCGAGCAGCGACCGGCGCAACAGGTCGAGCGCGTGCAGCGTGGCCGCGGTGCGGATGCGCGCGCGATCGCCGGACAGGCACAGCTTTCGCACCTCCGTGCGGCCGGGGCCGGCGAGCGCGACGTAGACGAGGCCCACGGGCTTTTCCGGCGTGCCGCCGTCCGGGCCGGCGATGCCGGTGGTGGCCAGCGCGTAGGTGACGCCGGCGGCGGCGCGCAGCCCCTCCGCCATCTGCTGCGCGCAGGCGAGGCTGACGGCGCCGTCGGTGGCAAGCGTCTCTTCCGACACGCCCAGGCGGCGGACCTTGGCGCCGTTTGCATAGGTGACGGCGCCCTCCACGAAACAGGCGGAGCAGCCGGGTATATCCACGATGGAAGAAGCCAGCATGCCGCCGGTACAGCTCTCCGCCACGGCGAGCGTGGCGCCCTGCGTGAGGAGCAGGCGCACGCACAGCGCCGGCAGTGACTCGCCGTTTGTGCTGTAGACGATCGAGCCGAGCCGCGCCAGGATCGTGTCGATGACCGGGACGACGAGCCGTTCGCCCTCCGCGTCGCTCCGGCACTGCGCGGTGACGCGCAGCGTGACCTCGCTCGTCTTGACGTAGGGCGCGATGGTCGGGTTGGTCTGCGCCGCAATGAGGTCGCGCAGGCGGTAGGTCACCTCCGATTCGCCCATGCCAAAGATACGCAGTTCCCGCGAGTGCAGGCGCACGCCGCTCCTCTTTTCCAGATAGGGCAGCACGTGGTCGCGGAACATGGGATACAGCTCCCGCGGCGGGCCCGGCATCAGGATGGCGGCCTTGCCGTCCGCCTCCATGATGCAGCCGGGGGCGGTGCCGTTCGGGTTGGGCAGGATGATGCTGCCGGTGGGGAAGCGGGCCTGCTTCAGGTTGTTGGGCGTCATCTCCTTGCCGCGGCTTGCAAAATAGGCCCGCAGGCGCGCCTCTTCTTCCGGTACGACCGCCATTTCCAGGCCGAGCGCCTGCGCGACGGTCTCTTTGGTAAGATCGTCGTCCGTGGGGCCGAGGCCGCCCGTGAACAGCAGCACGTCCGCGCGGGCGAGCGCGCTCTGCACCACGCCGGCCAGACGGGCGGGGTTGTCGCCCACGGTGACCTGGTAGAGCACCCGGTAGCCGAGCGGCGCCAGATGGCTGGCGATGAACTGCGCGTCGGTATTGACGATCTGCCCCATGAGCAGCTCCGTGCCGACGGAGACGATTTCCGCAATCATGCGCCGTGCACCACCTTTCTGTTTTTGACGAGATAATCCACCAGCGACCACACGGTCAGCACCAGCGCGATGTACAGCACGATCCGGTCCATCGGGACGCCGATCCGGCCAAAGAGCGGGTTGCCAAGCAGGATCAGCGCCACGGCGATGCACTGGAACAGCGATTTGAGCTTGCCCAGCCGCCCGGCGGCGATCACGGTGCCGTGCTCCACGGCGATGAGCCGGAACGCGCTGATGATGAACTCCCTGCCCACGAACACGATGGCAAACAGCGGTTCCAGGTCGCCGGTGCCGACGAGCATGATGAACGCGGAGCAGAACAGCAGCTTGTCCGCCATGGGGTCGAGGAGCTTGCCGAAGTCGGTCACCAGCGCGTGCTTGCGCGCGTACCAGCCGTCGACCAGGTCGGTGGCGCTGGCGAGCAGGAACACCCCCGCCGCGAGCAGGTTCCACCAGGGCAGCACGGCGTCCAGATAAAAGCAGGCCACAAACACGGGCACGAGGCACATGCGCAGCAGCGTCAAGCGATTGGGCAGATTCATAGCAATTCTCCGATCATGTCATAGTCGTTGGCGGCGGTCAGGCGCGCCAGGCGGTAGGTGCCGGCCTGCGCGGCGGCGCCGGGCAGCAGGATGCGGCCATCGACGTCGGGCGCCTCTGCATAGGAGCGGCCGAACGCCCCGTGCGCGTCCGCCCCTTCGATCAGTACTTCTACGGTCTGGCCGATGCGCCGCTGCCCGCGTGCGCGGGAGATGCCGCGCTGTTGCGACATGAGCGCGTCCAGACGCGCCTGTTTGACGTCCTCCGGGATCTGGCGCGGCATGGCAGCCGCCTCCGTGCCCTCTTCGGGGGAGAAGGCGAACGCCCCGACCCGGTCGAACGGATGGTCGCGCAAAAAGGCGAGCAGCTCCTGGAACTGCGCGTCGGTTTCCCCGGGAAATCCCACCATCATGGTCGTGCGCAGGATGAACTCCGGCGCGTGCGCCGCCACGTGCTCGAGCACCCGCCGGATGTGCGCCTGCGAGCCGCGCCGGTGCATGGCGCGCAGCAGGTCGTCGTTCACGTGTTGCAGCGGCATGTCGAGATAGTTCACGAGCTTTTCGTTGCCGCGCAGTTCGTCGATGAGCGCGGGCGTGACGGTGTCGGGATAGGTGTAGAGCACGCGCACCCAGTGCAGCGCGTCGATGGCGGCCAGCCGTTGCAGCAGCTCGACGAGCCGCGGCTGCCCGTACAAATCCACCCCGTAGCCGGAGGTATCCTGCGCGATGACGGTCAGCTCCGTCACGCCGCCGTCGGCCAGGCGCTTTGCCTCGTCGAGCAGCGTTTCGATCGGCTCGCTGTGGAGCGGGCCGCGGATGAGCGGGATGGCGCAATAGGTGCAGCGGTTGCTGCACCCGTCGCCCACGCGCAGGAACGCGCGGTAGGGCGGGGTGGTCAGCACGCGCGGCGCGCCACAGATGGCCGGCGGCTGCGGCAGCGCCAGTGCGCGGGCAATCAGCCCCGGCAGACGGTCATATTCGCGCACGCCGAGCAGCAGGTCGATCTCCGGCATGGCTTCGGCAAGTTCCTTGCGGTAGCGCTCCGTCAGGCAGCCGGTGGCCACGAGCAGGCGGCAGCGGCCGGTGCGCTTGTAGGCGGCCATCTCGAGGATGGTGTCGATGGATTCCTGCTTGGCCGGCTCAATGAACCCGCACGTGTTGACGATCAGCACGTCTGCTTCGGCAGGAGCGGATACGAACGTGTGCCCCGCCGCGCGCAGCAGCCCGAGCATGCGCTCCGTGTCCACGAGGTTTTTGGCGCATCCGAGCGAAATGACACCGATGCGGCTCATGACGGATCCTCCGCAGGCGGTTCGGCGGCGTCTGCTTCGGTATATGTCCCGTCGCCGAAGAGCGCTTCATATTCGCTGCGCTTGATGAGCACGCGGCGCGGCTTGCTGCCGTCAAAGCCGGAGACGTAGCCGTGCTGCTCCATGATGTCGATCAGCCTGGCCGCGCGCGCATAGCCCACGCGCAGGCGGCGCTGGATCATCGAAATGGAGGCCTGCCCGCTCTCAAGGACGATGCGCACCGCCTCGCCCAGCAGGTCGTCTTCCTGCTTCCCTTCGCCAAAGACGCCGCCCGTCGCGCCGCCTTTGGCCGGGTTGGACAGGTCGGAAATGACCTGTTCGTCGAACTGCGGCTGCTGTTGCTGGCCGCGGAAATAGTTGACGATCCGCTCCACTTCCTCGTCGGACACAAAGGCGCACTGCAGGCGCAGGGGCTTGTTGGCCCCGTTCGGATGGAACAGCATGTCGCCGCGGCCGAGCAGCTTTTCGGCGCCGGTCGTGTCGAGGATGATGCGCGAATCGATGCCCGAGCTGACCGCAAAGGCGCAGCGGGAGGGGATGTTGGCCTTGATGAGGCCGGTGATGATGTCTGCCGACGGGCGCTGCGTGGCCACGATGAGGTGGATGCCGGACGCGCGGCCCAGCTGGGCGATGCGGCAGATGCTGTCCTCCACTTCGTCCGGGGCGACCATCATGAGGTCGGCCAGCTCGTCGATGATCACGACCAGCCGCGGCAGGCGCTTGTCGGGCGCTTCCTGCAGCTCGTTGTACCGGGCGAGGTCGCGTGCGCCGACTTCGGAGAATTTTTTGTAGCGCAGCGTCATTTCGTTGACCGCCCAGCGCAGCGCGCCCGCGGCCTTTTTCGGCTCTGTGACCACGGGGATGAGCAGGTGCGGCAGCGTGCCAAACACCGACAGCTCGACCACTTTGGGGTCGATCAGGATCATGCGCAGGTCGGCCGGGGAGGACTTGTACACCATCGAGATGATCAGGTCGTTGATGCAGACGCTCTTGCCGGAACCGGTGGAGCCGGCGATGAGCATGTGCGGCATCTTGCCGAGGTCCGCCGTGATGACCTTGCCGCCGGTGTCCTTGCCGAGCGCCATCGTGATGGGCGAGGTGGCGTTTTGAAACTCGCGGCTCTCGATGATGTCGCGCAGCACGACCGTCACGGCGTTCTTGTTCGGGATTTCCACGCCGACGGCGGCCTTGCCCGGGATGGGCGCCTCAATGCGCACGCGGGGCGCGGCCAGCGCGAGCGCGATGTCGTTGGAAAGCACCGTGATACGGCTGACGCGCACGCCCGGCGCGGGTTGCAGCTCAAACCGCGTGATGACGGGGCCGACGGTCACGTTGATCAGCTTGGCGGAGATGTTGAAGCTGGCGAGCGTGTCGATGAGCAGCTTGCCCACTTCCGTCGGGTTTTCACCGCTGCGGCCATAGGACACGGAGGGCGCGTTGAGCAGCGAAAAGGACGGGGGCACGTAGACCGGCGGCTGCTCCACGACGATTTCCGGAAGCTCGACCGGCGCCTCGTTCGCCTCGTTGGCGGTGTGCTCGATGACGACGGCCTTGCGCGGCGCGGCGGGCGCGGATGGCGGGACGTCGGGCGCGGGCGCGGCGGGGGCGACCGGCTCCGGCGCAAAGGGGAAGTCCTCGGCCGATTCCAGCTCGTCCCAGATGGCGTCGCCGCTTGGCAGCGGGGTTTCCGGGTGCGCCGCCTCGGCGGCGCCTTCGGGCACGAGTTTGCGGATGGGGCGCGTCTGCAGCGGCGCGTCGCCCAGATAGGTCAGTTCTTCTTCCGCGGCGCCTGCTGCCACGCGCTTTACCTTGCGGTCCTCCGCCGGCACCGGCAGATCTGCGGTGAACGCGTTGAAATCGGACAGGTCGCCGTCCTGCCTGCGGCGTGCGCGCGGTTTTTTGTCCGGCTTGTCCGCCCGTTCGGAGGCGGACGGCTTTTGCAGGTCGTAGACGGGCAACCGGCGCGGTTCCGCCGTGCGCACGCGCTCCACGGCGGAGTGCACGCCCTGGTTCACGCGCGTGGAGAGGTCGCGCAGCGACAGCCGCGTGACCATCAGGATGACGATGAGCAGCGTGGCGATGGTCAGCACGTAGGCAAGCGCGCTGCCGCCGAGCTGCTGCAGCGGGTAGCACAACAGCGCGCCGATCGCCCCGCCGCCGTGATGCGGGTAAGTGGCGCCGGTCTCATAGGCGGCGGACAGATAGGCCAGGTAGGGAGAGCCCTTGTAGGCCGCGCCCTGCGCGGTCTGCGCAAGCGTCAGCGCGGCGACGATGCCGGTCAGCACCCAACCGGCGCTGCCGGAGCTGCTGCCGTTGCGGCCGGCGATGGCCAAAACGCCGGCGCCAATGAGCACGACCGGCAGCACATAGGCAAACCAGCCGCACAGCCCGAACAGCAGCCGGCTCAGGAAGGCCCCGAGCACGCCTGTGCCGGACACGAACAGATACACGCCGAGCAGCACGCCAAACGCGATGAGCAGCACGCCGCGGGCTTCCCGCTGCCTGCGTGCGCGTTCCCGGTTGGCGGCGCGGGTCTCGGCCGCTTTTTTCTGTGATGAGGTTTGGGACGGCTTACCGGCCGACCGTGAACGGGACTTCGTAGCCATGAAAGGAACCTTTCCCCATAAATATTCAATCTATTATACCGCACTTGTGCTCCGGATGCAAACCGCTGCCGCGCCGGCGGGAAAACCCGACGCAGGGCAAGCAAAATCGACACGGCGCGGCGGGGCGCCGCAAGACGGCATGGCGGGGCAGCGGAACGGAGACATCCACTTGCCAGAGGGGCGCGCTTACGGTATACTATGGTCATTCCTTCCGCGCCTGCGGGAAGACCACACAAGAGGATTGCATGATGCAGATTGTCATTCTGGATGGGCATGCGCTCAACCCCGGCGACCTGAGCTGGGATTGCCTGCGGGAATTTGGCACGCTTTCAGTCTATGACCGCACGCCGCCGGAGTTCACCGCCCAGCGGCTCATCGGCGCCGACGTGGCGTTCACAAACAAGACGGCCATTGGCGAGGCGGAGCTGGAGCGTGCAAGGAACCTGAAGATGATCGGCGTGCTGGCTACCGGTTGCGACGTGGTCGACCTGCGCGCCGCGGCACGGCGCGGCATCGTCGTGTGCAACGTGCCGTCCTACAGCACGCAGGCGGTGGCGCAGCACACGTTCGCCCTGCTGCTCGAGCTCTGTTCCCATGTGGCGTATCACGACCGGGAGGTACATCGCGGCCGCTGGACGCATGCGGCGGACTTCTGTTTCTGGGATCTGCCGCTCAGGGAGATCGCGGGCAAGACGTTCGGCGTGCTGGGCTGCGGGGAGATCGGTTGCGCGGTCGCCCGCGTGGCGGCGGCGTTTGGCATGCGCGTGATCGGCTACAGTCGCGGGGAACACCCGGCTTTTTGCGGCGAACGCGTATCGCTCGAAGAGCTGTTCCGGCAGAGCGACGTGCTGTCGCTGCACTGCCCGCTGACCGACCAGACGCGCGGTATCGTCCATGCCGGTACGCTGGACCTGATGAAGGACGGGGCGATCCTGCTCAACACGGCGCGCGGCGGGCTCTGCGTGGCGCAGGATGTGGCGGACGCGCTCGAGAGCGGCAAGCTGTCCGCCTGCGGTGTGGACGTGGCGGAGCGGGAGCCCATTCTGCGAAACGACCCGCTGCTCGGTGCAAAAAACTGTATCATTACCCCGCACATCGCCTGGGCGCCGCTGGAGACGCGGCAGCGGCTGTTGCGCATGGCGGCGGACAACCTGCGCGCGTTTCTCGAGGGCGCGCCGATCCACCGCGTCAACTGATTGGCCCGCACGGGCTCGGACAAGGAGGCATCTACGCATGAAACGGACGATTCTGGCGGGCGCGGCGCTGGCCGCGCTGCTGGCGCTGTGCATGGCGGGGACCGGCTGCAAGGCGCAGGAAGAAATTCAGAATGTGCCGACGCCCCGGGTAGACACGCAGACGATCATCCTCCGGCAGAACTGGCCGGAAGAGGAGCATACGATCGTCGTCACCGGCAACGGCGAGGTCATTGCCGAACCGGATTTTGCGACCATCCGCGTGGGCGTGGCCGCAACGGGGGACACGGCGGAAAGCGCGTCGGCACAGTGCCTGGAGCGGACGAACGGCATCTTTGAGACGGCGCTCAATTTCAACATCGCCCGGACGGACATCTCGCTGGCGGGGATGGAGATTGAGGCACGCAGCCAGGAGGGCAGCGACCACGTCAACGACTATCAGGCGAAGGACACCATCACGGTCATCGTGCGCGACGTGCAGAACGTGAACACCATTTTGACTACGATGATCGACGCGGGCGCGTCGCAGACTTACGCCGTGACTTACAGCATCACAGAGGCGTCCACGGCCTATCGCGAGGCGCTTGCCGCCGCCATGGCGGACGCCGAGGAAAAGGCCGGCGTCCTGGCCGAGGCGGCGCAGGTGCAGGTGAAGTCCGTCGTGGGCGTGACGGAGCAGCCGTATGACGAGAGCAAGCTCGTAGGCGTGGACTTTGAAAGCAGCGCCATTGCCGTTGCCGCCGAGGTTGTGGTTACCTACCTGATCGGGTAGGCGGAGCCGGGCGTCGCAAAGTTGGGAAAAGAAAAGAGAGCCCTGCCGGCCATGTTGGCCGGCAGGGCTCTGCCATCTGGCGGATCGTTGCGCGGCGCGCCTATGCGCTGTGATACTCCTCCATAACGACGGCGAGGGAAGGCGTCTGTTCCTGGCGGCGCAGGGTATAATCCCCGGTGGAGAGCACTTCGATCGACTCGCCGACCGGATGCAGCACCGCCTGCGCCGTAAAGCTGTACAGATAGCCGTCGCCGACGATGATGTGGTCGAGCAGCGGAATGTGGATGCTTTGGAGCGCCGCGCGGATCGACTCGGTGGTATCGGCGTCCGCCTGCGAGGGCGTCGGGTCGCCGGACGGGTGGTTGTGCACGAGGATGACGCTGTGCGCGTGTTGCAGGATGGCCAGCTCCACGATGGTGCGCGGATAGATCGTCATCTCGCTGAGCGAACCGCTGCCGACCGGGCGCGCGCTGAGCAGCGTACGCTGCGCGCTCAGGCACAGCACAAATATCCGCTCGTTTGTCTCCTGCCGGAGCAGCAGCTCGGCATAGCGGGCGGTACGGTTGGGGGTGTTGAGCAGCAGTTTGCCGTTGCGCTGCGTCAGCCGCCGGAGCGCAATGCGCCGTTGGAGCGTGCCCTGCAGATGCAGGTACTGTGCCGCCGCGCGGCCAATGCCGGAAACGGTCTGCAACTGTTCCGGCGAGGCGGCCACCACGCTCGACAGCGAGCCGAACCGCTCCAGCAACAGATGCGCCGTCTCGTTGGTATCGCGGCGCGGGATGGCATAGGTCAGCAACAGCTCCAGCAGTTCATGGTCGGTAAAACTGTCCGCCCCATGGTCCTGATAGCGCTGCCGCAGCCGCTCGCGGTGCCCGTCGTGAATGTTCGCCATGTGCCGTATCCCTCCGCCGTTGGACTTGCCGCCCCCCTTGTTTCTCCTATTATAAAAGCTTTGCGAGCCGGAAGTAAAGCGTGCGGACGCAAATGCTGCAAAAACAGGTCGAAAAGAGAAGGATGGACGGCAACAGGAGCCCGCCAAACGCGGATATGTTGAAGAAACTGTGGCGCGCGTGTTGAATTTTTGCCTGAGCTCTTGTCAAATTCTGCTGATGCGGGTAATATAAGGAGTATCTATCATCATGGAGTTTTATGGGCATGCGGCTGATGCTCGAAGAATGTGGACTGTTGCCGCAGCATGCGGTGCTCGTTGGCCTTTCCGGCGGGGTGGATTCCGTCGTGCTGCTGCACCTGCTCTGCGGCCTGCGGGAACAGGGCAGGCTCTCCGCGGTGATGGCTGCACATTTGCACCATGGGCTGCGCGGCGCCGAAGCCGATGCCGACGCGGCCTTTTGCGAGGCGCTGTGCGGCGCATGGGACGTGCCGTTTGTGTGCGGCCGTGCGGAGGTGCGAACGGTGGCGGCCGAGAAGGGGCTGTCGCTTGAGACGGCTGCGCGCGAGGAACGGTATGCGTTTTTGAAGCGCGCGGCGGCGCAGTTGGGCGCGGACTGCATCGCCGTCGCGCACCACATGGACGACCAGGCGGAGACGCTGCTGCTGCACCTGCTGCGCGGCAGCGGGCTGGACGGGCTGGCCGGGATGCGCCCGCGCACCGGGAACATCGTGCGCCCGCTGCTGGCGGCGCGCAGGCAGGACATTGAGGCCTATGCGCAGGCGCACAGCCTGGCGTTTTGTACCGACGCGACGAACGCGTCCGACGCGATGACGCGCAACCGCGTGCGGCATGAGCTGCTGCCGCTGCTCTGCTCGTTTAACCCAAGAGCTGTGGAGCATCTGTGTGCGACCGCGTCGTTGCTGGCACAGGATGCGGACTACCTCAATGCCGCGGCGCGAGCGGCGGCGGGCCGCGACGGGGCGGGCCGCAAGGCGCTGCTGGCGCTTCCCGATGCCGTGCGTTCCCGCGTACTCAAGCGGCTGTTGTTCGAGGCGCAGGGCGGCGAGGTAGAGCGGCGCGACGTGGCGCGGCTGGAGGCGCTGCTCGAGGCGCGCACGGGAACGCAGATCGAGCTGCGCGGCGGCGCGGCTGCCTGGGTGGACGCTGAACGGCTGTACGTGGGCAGGCCGCCGCAGGAGTCGGCGTTTGCGGTGCCGTTTGCGGCGCCGGGACGGACGCAGACGCCGCGAGGCGCGTTTGTGGCTGTGGCGGACAGGCTGTCCCGCCCGGGCGGCGCGCACGAAGCCTGTATCGACTGGGACGCGCTGCCGGAGGACGCCGTCGTGCGCACGCGGCGGGAGGGCGACCGGTTCCATCCGCTGGGCGCGCCGGGCGACCGGAAACTTTCGGACGTGATGACGGATCGAAAGCTCCCTCGGTGGGAGCGGGATGTGCCGCTGCTGTGCAGCGGCGCCCGGGTGCTGTGGATGCCGGGATATACGATCGCGGATTCCATCAAAATTACGCCGCACACGGAGCGGACGCTGCATATTATTTTTGAGGAGGATACGGGAAATGACGGCAGGGAGGCGCATGGAACAGGACATTGCGGAAATCCTTTTGGATGAGGCGACCATCCAGGCCCGCGTTGCGGAACTGGGCGCGCAGCTCACGCAGGACTACCAGGGCAAGGAAGTCATCATGATCTGCATTCTCAAGGGCGCCGTGGTGTTCTATGCCGATCTGGTGCGCGCAATGGACGTGCACATGAAGATGGACTTCATGGGTATTTCCAGCTATGGAGACGCGCAGAAGACTTCCGGCATCGTGCGCATTACAAAAGATATCGACTCGAGCATCACCGGCAAACATGTCATCATTGCGGAGGACATCATGGACAGCGGGTTGACGCTTTCCCACCTGCTGCGCCTGCTCAAGGAGCGCAAACCGGCTTCCATCCGCATTTGCTGCCTGCTCGACAAGCCAAGCCGGCGCGAGTGCGACATCACGCCGGATTACTACGGGTTCATCATCCCGAACAAGTTTGTCGTCGGCTACGGCTTGGACTATATGGGGCTGTACCGCAACCTGCCGTATGTCGGCGTACTCAAGCCGGAGGTGTACGGCGCATAAAGCGCCGTGGCCGGCCAAGCACTGAAAAGGGACGGCGGCGGGGCCGCCGTAACAGGAGGATACACGATTGAACAACAAGAAAATCGCTACGCTGCTGATCTGGGTGCTGGTGGCGCTCGCAGTCGTCTGGATGGCGAGCGGATTTGATCTGAGCGGCAAACAGGCGGAAGAACTGGATTACAACACCGAGTTTCTTGCGCTCGTGCAGCGTACCGAAATGGGCGACACGTCCGGCAACACGATACAGGCGATCCAGATCCAGTACCGGGATGTCTATGGCCTGTACACCGGCAGCACCGCAAGCGCGGAGGACCTGCCCAAGAACGCGGATTTCCACGTGGTCATCCCTTCGGAAACGACGTTCCGCGCCGATATGGCCGCCATCGTCTATGCGGCGCACAGCGACCGGTTCTCGAGCGTGGACGAGGTCTCCAGCCACGATTACTCCTTTGCCTATGAGTCGAAGATCGTGGAGGAGTCCATCTGGTCGATCATCCTGCCGTATCTGCTGCTGCTCGTGGCCATTGGCGCGCTGTACTATTTCATGATGCGCCAGCAGGGCGGCGGCAAGCAGATGATGAACTTTGGCCGCTCGCGCGCGCGGCTGCAGGTGGGCGACGCGAACAAGGTCACGTTTGCGGATGTCGCCGGCGCGGACGAGGAGAAGGAGGAGCTGCGCGAGGTCGTGGAGTTCATGCGCGAGCCGCAGCGTTTCAATGAGATCGGCGCGCGCATTCCCAAGGGCGTGCTGCTCGTAGGCCCGCCGGGGACCGGCAAGACGCTGCTGGCCAAGGCGGTGGCGGGCGAGGCCAAGGCGCCGTTCTTCTCCATCTCGGGCTCTGACTTTGTCGAAATGTTCGTGGGCGTCGGCGCGTCGCGCGTGCGCGATTTGTTCCAGACGGCCAAGCGCAGCACCCCGGCCGTGGTCTTTATCGACGAGATCGACGCCGTGGGCCGCCACCGCGGCGCCGGCATGGGCGGCGGGCACGACGAGCGGGAGCAGACGCTCAACCAGCTGCTCGTCGAGATGGACGGGTTCGCGCCCAACGAGGGGATCGTCGTCATTGCCGCGACCAACCGCCCGGACATCCTGGACCCCGCGCTGCTGCGCCCCGGCCGCTTTGACCGGCAGATCACCGTGGGCTATCCCGATATCAAGGGCCGCGAGGAGATCCTCAAGGTGCATGCGCGCAACAAGCCGCTTGCGCCCGGGGTCAAGCTCAGCGTGTTGGCGCAGCGCACGCCGGGCTTTACCGGCGCGGATCTGGAGAACGTGCTCAACGAGGCCGCGATCCTGGCCGCGCGCGCGCACCGCAAGACCATCGACATGCCGGAGCTCGAGGAGGCCATCACCCGCGTGCAGATGGGGCCGGAAAAGCGCAGCCGCGTGATTACCGATCTCGACAAGCGCCTGACCGCCTATCACGAGGCGGGGCACGCCATCCTGGCGCTCAAGCTGGAGCATTGCGACCCGGTGCACGAGGTCAGCATCATTCCGCGCGGCACGGCCGGCGGGTACACGATGATGCTGCCGAAGGAGGACACCTCCTATGCGACGCGCAGCAAGCTGGAGGACACCATCGCCATGGCGCTGGGCGGCCGCGTGGCCGAGAAGCTGCGCATGGGCGACATCAGCACCGGCGCATACAGCGACCTGCAGCATGCCAGCGAGGTGGCGCACAAGATGGTCGCCGAGTATGGCATGAGCGAGGAGATCGGGCCGATCTTCCTGGGCGGGCAGACGGAGGTGTTCGTCGGCCTGGAGTGGGGGCACGAGCGCAACTATTCCGAGGCGCTGGCGGCGCGCGTGGACGAGGCCATCCAGCACATCCTGACGAAGCAGTTTGAGCGGGCCGAACAGGTGATTTCCGCAGACCTGGAGGCGCTCGACCGCGTGGCCGAGATGCTCATACGCTACGAGCGCGTGACCGGCGAGGAATTTGCAGCCGTGTACAACGGCGCCGACGCGCAGGAGGTGCTCGGGCGCCAGCCGACGGCGGAACAGGCGCCGGAGGCGGAACAGGCGCCGGAGGCAGACGCAGAGCCGGAGACGGCCGCTGCCGGGGACGCCGCCGCGCCGGAGGCGGAGACGCAGGACGAAGCGGGGACGCCGCAGGCGTAACCCGGGGATACACAGGGCGGGGCGGAGCAATCCGCCCCGCTTCCGGTTGCCGCGGCGCGGCGGCCGCTGGACGAGCAGACGGGAGGCGACGGGACTTGGAGCGACACACGGGCGAGGCGGCGGGCGGCTTGGCGCAGGGACGCATGGATTTGCACGCGCACAGCGCCTGTTCCGATGGCGATCGGCGACCGGCCGAGCTGGTGCGCTGCGCGCTTGCGGCGGGCGTGTCGCTGCTGGCGCTGACCGACCATGACAGCGTATCCGGCGTGCCGGAGGCGGTGGCGGCCGGGCATGCCTGCGGCGTGGCCGTGGTGCCGGGCGTGGAGATGGACAACGAATTCGACCAGGAGCTCCACATCCTGGGCCTGTGCGTGGACCCGGCCAACGCGCCGCTCTGCGCGGAGCTGGAGGCGGCGCACGCGCGGCGCACGGCGCGCAACGCGCGCATCGTGCAGAATTTAATGGGCGTGGGGGTGGACGTCGCGCCCTATCTCGCGCCTTCCGGCGGTGTGGCGACGCGGCTGCATATCGCGCTGGCGCTCGTGCGCGGCGGGTTTGCCGACAGCGTGGCAGACGCGTTTGCGCGGTATTTGCGCCGCGGCGCGCCCGGCTATGCGTCGCTCACGCGCCCCTCGCCCGCGCGCGTGATCGCGCTGCTGCGCGGCGCGGGCGGCATCCCCGTGCTGGCGCACCCGTGCCACCTCAAGGGGAACGTGCACGCCATCGTGGCGGAACTGTGCGCGCTGGGGCTTGGCGGCATTGAGGCGTATTACACGACGTCGACGGCGGGGCAGACGCAGCTGTTTTTGAGCCTGGCGGCGCAGCACGGGCTGCTGGTGACCTGCGGGAGCGATTTCCACGGCGACCATCGCCCGGCCGCGCGGCTCGGGTGCGCGTGGACGCCCGACCCGGTGCTGGAGCGCACGCGGGCGGCGCTGCTCGCGCGGCTCTGACCGCGGTCCGACACGATTTTCCCGTCCCCTGCATATAGTGGTGACAGGGGGGAGGCCTATGAAGCGCAGGAAGCGGTTCGCCGCCGTGCTGACGGCGGTGCTGCTCGTGCTGGTGGGTGTGTTTGTCTTTATCAACCTCAGCCTGCGGTCGGTGCTGGCGGGCCTGTCCGCCGCGCGCGTGCAGGCCGTGGCGGCGCGGGCCATGAACGACGCCATCCTGGAGATTTTGCAGCAGGACGAGGCGGGATATGGCTCTCTCGTCAACGTATATGAGACGAACGGCAAGGTCTATCTGCTGCAGGCCAACAGCAGCCGCCTCAACACGCTGGCGGCCGACTGCGCCAACGCCGCGCAACGCCGCATTGCGCAGCTGGGGGAACAGGGGGTGTCCATCCCGCTCGGCACGTTGTCGGGGGTGCCGCTGTTTGCCGGCGTCGGGCCCAAGATCACGCTGTATTTTACGCCGGCCGGCGCGGTGAATTCGTCGTTTGAGAGCGAGTTCCGGTCCGCCGGCATCAATCAGACGCTGCACCGGGTCAACCTGCGGCTGACCGCGACCGTGCGCGTGATCCTGCCGGGCGAATCGCACACGCTGACGGTGGAAGCGGAGGCGCCCGTCGCCGAGAACATCATCGTGGGCGACGTGCCGGACGCCTACACGAACGTCGCGAACGAGGAGGACCTGCTCAACCTCGTGCCGGGCAATTGAAAAAAGTTTCGAAAATCGCCGCCCCTCGGTTGCCGAGCGGGCGGCCGTCTGGTATAATACACGTATCTCCCATTACTGAAGAGAGGAAATCAAATGTATACAGGCGCAGGCATCATCAAGATCTTTGCGGGCAGAACCGGCCAGACCTTCGCGAAAAAGATGTGCGCGTATCTCGGTACCCAGCTGGGCGATGCGACGACCATCAAGTTTTCCGAAGGGAATATTTTTGTCCGTGTGAACGAGTCCATCCGGGACAAGGACGTGTATATCGTCCAGCCTATTGGACATGAGCCGAACGACGAGTTTACCGAGTTGCTGTTTTGGATCGATGCGTTCAAACGCGCGAGCGCAAACTCCGTAACGGCGATCATTCCTTATTTTTCCTATGCCAAGGGCGATAAAAAGGACGAGCCGCGCGTGTCCATCCGCGCGCGCGTCTGCGCCGACTGCATCGAGGCGGTGGGCGTGGATCGCGTGGTGACGATGGATCTGCATGCGCCGCAGGTGCAGGGCTTTTTCAAAAAACCGGTGGATCATCTGTATGCTAAGCCCCTGCTGTGCGAATACATCCGCCGGCAGGGCATCGTGGACGACAACCTGGTCGTCGTGTCGCCGGACGCCGGCTCCGCCAAGCGCGCGCGCGAATTTGCCACAGAGCTGGGCCGCCCGGTCGCCATCGGGGACAAGACCCGTTACGGCCACGACGAAAACGCCAAGATCCTCGAGATCATCGGCGAGGTGAAGGGGAAGAACTGCCTGGTGGTGGACGATTTCTCCATTTCCGGCGGCACGCTTGCGGACATCGCCTTTGGACTTAAGGACAAGGGCGCCAACAAGATCTATGCCGCCCTGTCGCACAACGTGATGAGCGCCAAGGGGATCGAAAAGATCGAAAACTGCCCGATCGAGTTTCTCGTCGCGACCGACACGCTCGAGTGCCCGGACGCGCATCTGTCTACCAAGCTGCGCACGATCTCGGCCGCGCCGATGTTTGCGCAGGCGGTCAAGATTATTCACGATCGCGCGCCGATCAGCAACATGTTTGAGCAGCGCGTGAGCAAGCGATTGCTGGACATGAGCTTTATGGAGCAACAGAGTCTGTTGTAAGATGGATCCGGCCGGCGGGGCGGCGCCAAGGTGGCGCCGCCCGCCATTTTTGTTGTGGCGGGGGGCGCGGCTGGGGGCAATGGACGGTTTAGGCAGCAGGGTTTTCTCTCCAATATAAAAATGTACATTGACAGCCTATAATGGGTGTGATATTATTATTAATTTTATTGACACACGGGTTTTTCTTCCGGTATAATACAATTAGATGCCTATTTTAATTTGGAAGGAGCGGTGGGCGTGTTCAACGTGGGCGACCTGGTCTGCTATCCGATGCATGGCGTTGGCATGATTGAGTCCATCGAGGAGCAGCAGGTGCTGGGCCAGACGGCGCAATACTATGTGCTGCGCTTTGTGATGGGCAGGATGACGGCAATGGTGCCCGTGGCCGGCGCTGAGGCGGTGGGCCTGCGCGCCCTGTCGGACACGACGGTGTGCGAACGCGTGTTGGCCTATCTTGCGGACGGTTCCTGCCGGGAAGAGAGCGACAACTGGAACCAGCGCTACCGCGACAACCTGGACAAGCTGCGGGAGGGAAATATCTTTTCCGTGGCGGACGTCGTCAAGTGCCTAAACCGGCGGGAACACGAAAAGGGCCTGTCCGCAGGCGAACGAAAGATGCTGGCGACGGCGCGGCAGGTGTTGCTGGCAGAAATTTCAACCGCCTGTGGAAAGGAGGAAAGCGAGCTGCTGCCGTTGCTCGGCGGCTGATCGTGGAGGATAGGAAAGTGGGTGAAGCCATGTGAGGAAGGTGCTTCGCATTCTCATTGCATTGCTGGGCCTGGGGCTTGGCTGCGGAATCGTAGCGCTGGTGCTGTACAACATTCGTTTTCCGGGATACACCTATGTGATGCGGTACACGACCAATACCGCAGTGCTGATCGGCATCTATGTATCGGTAGGCTTTTTATTCGGACTTTTTTCTTATATTTTTTCACCGAGGATCATAGACGGCGTGCAGGATTGGGCGCGCCGTGCCGATCATCACATCCGGAGCACGCCGGCGCTGGATATTTTGTTTGGCATCATCGGGCTGATTCTGGGATTGCTTGTGGCCTATCTGATCAGCCTGCTGCTTGCGTCGCTGCACATCCCCGTGCTCTCGACGCTGTTGTCGGTGCTGTTGTACATTGCGTGCGGCGCATTTGGCTACCGGTTTGGCATGTCCCGCCGCAGCGAACTCATGCATGGAGCGGCGGTCCTGGGCGGAGCACGGCCCAAGGTGCTGGATACGAGCGTGATCATCGATGGCCGCGTGCTGGATATCTGCCGCACCGGGTTCATTGAAGGGACAATCGTCGTGCCAGAGTTTGTGCTGCGCGAACTGCGGCACATTGCGGACAATTCCGATGCGACCAAGCGGAACCGTGGCCGTCGCGGGCTGGACATCTTAAAGACGTTGCAGGAGGAGCTGGGCGTGCGCGTACACATCGACAACTCGGATTTCCCGGAGGTTGGCGAAGTGGATCTGAAATTGCTGCGTCTGGCGGAGAAGCTGGGCGGCATGCTGGTCACAAACGATTACAACCTGAACAAGGTCGCTGCGCTGCAGAACATGCCGGTGCTCAACATCAACGAGCTGGCCAATGCAGTCAAGCCGGTATTGCTGCCGGGCGAGGAACTGAGCCTCACGGTGCTGCGTGAGGGTAAGGAGCCGGGGCAGGGCGTGGGGTTCCTGGAGGATGGCACGATGGTCATCGTGGAGGGCGGCAAGCGGTTTATCGGGGAGCGAGTGGATCTACAGGTGACGAGCGCGCTGCAGACATCGGCGGGCCGCATGATCTTTGCCCGCCTGCGCCAGCCTGCCGGAGAGTGATCCAGGTGCGATTTTGTCAGAAAATCGCTTGACATTCGGTGGGCCGTTCCACTATAATAGCAAAGGTTATGATCGTGTCGGCAGTGTCCGCGCGTTCCATACGGGCACGGCAAATGTGACCCGAAGATTTTACAGGAGTGAGGTGTAAGGGATGGTACGGACCTATCAGCCGAAAAAGAGACAGCGCAGCAAGGTGCACGGATTCCGTCAGCGCATGAAGACCGCCGACGGCCGCAACGTGCTCCGTCGCCGGCGCGCCAAGGGCCGCAAAAAGCTCAGCGCGTAAGCGCAGCAGATCACAAGCGTGCGGAACCGGCGCAGGGAATGATACAAGCGTTTGCGGCAGGCATGTGCTTGCCGCGCGTTTTTTTCATCGGCTGCGCTTAGGAGAACGGCCTTGAAACGCAGCGAGTCACTGAGAAAGAAAAAGGAATTCCGCTATACCTATCGCGCCGGCAAGTCGGCAGGGCACCATCTGCTCACGCTGGTCTACGCCAGAAGCCGGCAGCGCGAGACGCGGATCGGCTTTTCGGTCAGCCGGAAGATCGGCAACAGCGTCGTGCGCAACCGCGTCAAGCGCCGCATGCGCGAGGCGGTCACGCCGCTGATTCCCGAGATTCGCAGCAACCTGAACCTGATCTTCATCGCACGGGATTCCATTGTGGATGCGCCGTTTCTGGACATTCGGGCCGCCATGCGCGGCACGCTGTCGAGAGCCGGTGTGTTCCAGGGAAATGAGAAACCATGAAACGCATTCTTATCGCCGCGGTGCGCGGCTATCAGCGGTACATCTCTCCGGCCTTTCCTCGCCACTGCCGCTTTATGCCGACCTGTTCGCAATATGCAATCGAAGCGCTGCAAAAATATGGTGCGCTCAAAGGGACTGCGCTGGCCATCTGGCGCATCCTGCGGTGCAACCCGTTTTGCCGTGGCGGTTACGACCCGGTACCTTGAGCGGCGCCGGGCTTCAGCACGAGAGGAGGGAGCTACTTGCACAATGACTTTTTCCTGACCCAGTGGGTGTTCCTGGGAATGCGCTGGCTGTATGAGTCGGTCACGGCGCAGAACATTGCGCTTACGGTCATCATCTCGACGATCCTCATCAAGGCGATCACCGTCATCGGCGACATCAAGTCCCGCAAGTCGTCCGCCAAGATGCAGACGATCCAGCCGCAGATGGACAAGCTGCGGAAAAAGTACGAGAACGACCCGCAGCGGTTGCAGCGGGAATCGTCGAAGCTCATGAAGGAGAACAACGTGTCCATGCTGGGTGGTTGCCTGCCCATGCTGTTTACGATGCCGTTGTTCTTCGTGTTCATTGCCGCGTTCCGCCAGTGGGGCAACGAGATGATGGTTCACGTGATTACCACGCTGCACACCGATCCGGAGGCGGGTGTCGAACTGTTCCGCAATTTCCAGTTCCTCTGGATCCACAACATCTGGCAGCCTGATAACGGCTTCCAACCGGTCATTGCGTCGGCACAGACGCTCTTCCAGGGGACCGAGCTGCACAGGCTGTACTATTTCACCGAGCACCCGGAGGCGTTAGAACTGTTCAAGCAGCTGGGCTTCTTTGTGGAGAGCACGGCGAAAAATGCGTTCAACGGCGTGGTCGTAGCCGACCTTTCGCAGGAGCTGATCGACAAGTACAACGCGATCGTCCAGCCTTGTGTAGACCTGTACGCGGGATATAACAATGGCTGGTTTGTCATGCCCATCCTGTGCGGCGGTACGACGTTGCTGTCCACCTGGCTCATGCAACGCGGCCAGCCCCAGGCAGCCAACGCTGCCGGCTCCAACAAGATGATGATGTATCTGATGCCGGCCATGACGTTCGTCTTCAGTCTGAGCACGAACGCGGCGTTCGCCCTCTACTGGACGGTCAGCAACGTGATCTCGATGATTACGACGTTCTTTATCAACAAGAGCATCGGGACGCCCGGTGCAGTGGTAGAGGTGAAAAAATCATGAGGAGTATGGAGTTTTCCGGCCGTACGGTCGACGAGGCCATCTTTCATGGCCTGACGGAGATGGGCGTTACCATCGACGAAGTGGAAATTGAAACGCTGCAGAGCGAGACAAAGGGCCTTTTTGGCCTGGGTTCCAAGCTGGCCGTGGTGCGGCTGACGGAGCGGGAAGTGCCGGTCGTACCGGACATGGAGCAGTATCGCCAGCGCGAAGAAGAGGCGCCGCGCGCCCCGCGCCAGGAGCGTGGCGAGCGCGGAGGCCGCGGCGGACGCGGCAGGGGCCGCGACGAGGGTCGCAGCCGTGGCGGACGCCGGGAGCGGCAGGAGCCGGCTGTGGTGCAGGATCCGTATGACTACAGCGAGGAGCTGGCGCGCGAGCTGCCCGCCGCCATCTTCCTGACGGAATTGCTTGGGAAGATGGGCGTGGAAGGCAAGGTGCTCGCCGCGCAGACGGAGGACGGGCTGCGCCTGCGCATCGACGGGGACGCGATGGGCCTGTTGATCGGGCGGCGCGGCGAGACGCTGGATGCGCTGCAGTATCTCGTTTCGCTGCACGTCAACCGCACGTCGGAAGAGTATCAGCGCATCACGCTCGATACGGAGGGATATCGTTCCCGCCGGGAGGAGACGCTGTGCCGGCTGGCGCGCAAGACGGCTTCCCAGGTGCGGGCGACTGGCCGGCCCATTGCCATGGAGCCGATGAACCCGTATGAGCGGCGCATCCTGCACAGCGCGCTGCAGGATTTTCGCGGCGTCACGACGCACAGCGAAGGCGAAGAGCCAAACCGCCGCGTGATCATCACGCCGGATCGGTAAGCAGACGGAAGGCGCTGCCCGGAGACGGGCGGCGTTTTTTTGGCCGGAGGGCATGGCATTGAACGAAGATACGATTTTTGCACCCGCCACGGCGCTGGGCGGCGCGATCGCGGTCATCCGCATTTCGGGGCCGCGCGCGGCAGACGCCGTGGCGCTGCTGAGCTTAGATGTCACGCGCACGCCGCGCCGGATGTGCGTGGTGCGCATCGGCATGGACGGCGAGACGGTGGACGACGGCATGGCCGTGTTTTTTGCCGGTCCCCGCTCCTATACGGGCGAGGACATGGTGGAGCTGCATTGCCATGGCGGCGGGCAGACGGTGCAGCGCGTGCTTGCGCTGCTCTCCGCGCGTGGCTTCCGGCCGGCGGAGGCGGGGGAGTTCACGCGGCGCGCGTTTTTGAACGGCAAGATGGACCTTGCGCAGGCCGAGGCGGTCATGGACGTGATCAATGCCGGCGCGGAGCAGAGCCTGAAAGCAGCGCTCGCGCAGCTGCACGGCAGTGTCAGCCGCGAGGTGGGCGCGGTGGAGTCGCTGCTGCTGGACGCGCTGTCCGGCATCGATGCCGCGATCGACTATCCGGAAGAGGCGGAGGCGGATGCCTATGCCGCGCTGCCGGAGCAGCTGGCGGCGGCGCAGGCGCGCATTGCGGCGCTGATTGCGGGCGGCAGACAGGGGCGCGTCCTGCGCGACGGGCTGCGCGTAGCCATTTTGGGCCGTCCAAACGTGGGCAAGTCGTCGTTGCTGAACGCTCTGCTGGGGCACGAGCGGGCCATTGTTACCGGCGTGGCCGGGACGACGCGGGACGTGCTGGACGAGCGGACGAGCATGGCGGGCGTGCCGGTGCGGCTCATCGATACCGCGGGCATCCGCGAGGCCGCCGACGAGGCGGAACGGATCGGCGTGGACCGTGCGCGCGAGGCGTTGCAGCTTTCCGATGTGGCGCTTGTCGTGCTGGACGGAGCCGAGCCCCTGACCGACGGGGATCGGGCGCTGCTCGCGGAGACAGAGACGCATTGCCGCATTGTGCTGCTGAACAAGTGCGATCTGCCGCAGGCGGCGAAGACGGACGTGCCTGCCGGCGCGCTGCCCGTGAGCGCACGCACCGGCGAAGGGCTGCCCGCGCTGTGCGAGCGCATTGTGGAACTGGCCGTTCCCAACCGCGCGGACGCGGCGTATATTACCAATGAGCGGCATTTGCACGCGCTGGAGCGCGCGGCGGCGGCGCTGGACGCGGCGGCCGGCGCGACGGAGCTGGATTGCGTGGCCACCGATGTGCGCGAAGCGCTGCACGTGCTGGGCGCGATCACCGGGACGGACGTGGACGAGTCGGTGATCGACCGGATCTTTGCCCGCTTCTGCGTGGGCAAGTGAACGCCGGTTGCCAACGGGATGCTATCGGGGGGCGCCGGCCCGCCCATTGGCGACGAGCGATGATGAAACGGAGGAACTTCCACATGCCAGACCCTGCCCTCACCGAACGGCCGGCGCCTGTGCGCCGCCTGTTGCCTGCGCTGTTTGCCGCCGCGTGCTTCCTGCTCTATCTGGCGGCCTCGCTGTATTACAACGCCTTTGGCCCCGAGGCGCCGCTGATGATGGCGTTTTTCGAGATCACGGAGAGCCAGCAGGGCCTGATCCTGACGCTCCAGGCCATCGGGACACTGGCGGCCTCGGTCTACCTGGCCCTGTTTGGAGAACGGCACAACAAGATCTACGTCGTCTGTTTCGGCATGGGCATCCTCACGCTGTGCGCGCTGGCCATCCACCTGCTGCCGGCCTGGTACCCGGCGGGGCAGGGCTATTTCACGCTGCTGGGCATCGTGCTTGCCGGCGGCGTGGGCTATACCTGCATCGACCTGATGATCAACGGGGTCATCAACGACGTGTACCCAAAGACCCGCGCCACGATCATGCCCATTACGCATGCGTTTTACGGCGTGGGCTCCATGTGCATTCCCGTGCTCGTTTCCGGCTTGGCGACGGACGGAAAGCCGGAGACCTTCGCAGTGCCATACCTCGCCATTGCCGCGGTGACGGGCGTTGCAGCCGTGTTCGCCCTGGTGACCGGCCTGAAGTTCCGCCCGGAGACGCCATACGCGGACATGCAGGCAGTGCGCCGCCGCGTGCGCGAAAACCCCGCGGAGATCTTCCGGGAGGGGCGGGCCTGGCTGTTCCTGCTGTCGTTTGTGCTCAATTTTATGCTGCTGTCCGGCGTCAGCGTGTGGCTGGTAACGTATGCGCAGAGTGCGTTGTCGCTGGACTATGAGACGGCCAGCTTCCTGCTCACGCTGTTCTTTGGCGGCGCGCTGCTGATGCGGTTTGCCTCGCCGCTGATCTTCCGCGTGCTGCCCGTGCGCCGGTATGTGGTCCTGATGCCGGTGCTGGCTGCGGTGACGCTGGGCGTCGGGTTTGCCTTGGGCAACGTGCCGCTGCTGTATGTGCTGCTGCCGCTCGGCGGGTTCTTCCAGGGCGGGCTGATTGGCGCCATGGTGCTCATCAGCTGCGAGTCGTTCCCGGAGCGCAGTGCTTCAGCTGCCGCGCTGTCCTCCTTTGCGGTGGGCGTTTCCACGCTGGCTACGCCGGCGCTGATGGGCGCCGTGGCGGAACGATTTGGGTTTACGCTGCCGATGCTCGCCATCAGCGCTTGCATGCTGCTGTCTGCGCTGACGGTATTCCTGGCCATCCGGGCGGGCAGCCGCCGGGCGGCATAGACTGGACAGGGCCGGATGAAACGGGCGCCGCTTTGGCCGAGGCCAAAGCGGCGCCCTTCCGGTTTTCCTTCGCGCAGGGGGGCGTCAGCCGCCCGCCGTCCCCACCGTGCCGGTATACCAGCGCACGATCCCGTCGCACAGGCCGTCCGCCATCGTCGCATGGAACGCAGGGTCGGCCAGCAGCAGCTCGTCTTCGGCGTGTGTCAAAAACCCCATTTCGATGGTGACGATGGGCCTGGTGCACCAGTTGAATCCGGCCTGGTCGCCGCGCTCGGACAGGCCGTCGTTGTCCAAATAGCACTCCTGCAATCCGGTTGCGCGGCAATATTCTTCGATGATGCAGATGGCGGCCGCCCGGCACGTGTCGTAGTGATCGGTGAGGTATTCGGCCGGGATGATCATGAACGCCCCGTTGAGCTTTTTGTTGTCGGAGCCGTTGCAGTGCAGGCGCAGGGCAAGGTCGACTTCGCGCTCGTTGAAGAACTCGGCGCGCTCCCGATTGGAGAGGTCCACGTCGTTGCTGTCCCGCGTGAGGCATACCGTGGCGCCGAGCGCTTCGAGCCGGTCGCGCAGCAGCAAGCCCACCGCCAGATTGACCTCGTATTCCAGCACGCCCGTATTGGCGCCGCGCGCGCCGCCCGCCGTCTTTTGCTTGGTTTTGGAGGAACCAGGGGCAATAGGTTCGGGCTCGGGATTGTAGACGCGCTGATGCCCGGGATCGATGCCGATCACCAGGCCATGGAGCGGTGGCGTTGGCGTGGGGACGGGGGTTGGCGCCGGACTGGGGGTTGGGGTTGGCGTGGGAGGCGGCGTTGGCACGGGCGTGGCGGACAGCGCAAGCACCTGGGGCTGGGCGGATACTTCCGGCGCGCCGTTGCAGGCGCAAAAGGATAGGACCGCAAGGCCTGTAACAAGCAGAAGGGACAGCGTTCGTTTCATGGTTCGACCCCCTTGCGAAAGGAAAAGTGGCTTAGCCTGCTATGAACGGGGACGTTTTTTGGAAAGGAACACGGCGTCCAATCCGCAGAGCGTCCCGCCAAGCGGTTGGGCAGCCGCAATGCCGCGCGTGGTCCACTCCGTCAGCGCGCGAAGCTCGAGCGATGCAGACGCATGCAGCGTCTGCGTATAGGGCGCTTCCTGCGCCTCGTCAAAGCCCACGCGGCCGGCTGTAAAGCCGAGGGAGGTGGCTTCGGCGGAGAAGGCGGCGCGCGCCTGGGCCGTAGGAAAGGAGAAGGTGAGGTCGATGCGGCGCGGCGCCTGCAGCTCGTCGCCCTGCGCCCGCCTGGCGTCGATCCAGGAACGGTTGGCAACGGACTGCCGTTTTGCCGCATCAGGGTACAGCAGCTGGAAATACGTCTGTTGTTGTGGGTCGTCGGCTTTGGCGCAGGCGAGGCGCAGGCCGGCATAGTCTGTACAAAACTCGTAGATGGGCACGATCAGCCGCGCATCGTCAGCATAAAAGTAATAGCGCGTGTGCGCTGGCAGCGCGATGGTGCCCACGTGCTGGCCGTGGCCGTCGAGCAGCGTGCTGCAGCGCGCCAGCACCGGGGCCAGATGGCGACGCTCCCAAAATGAAAAACTGCTTGCGTCCGCGCGGCGCGCGTCGCAGGACACGTACAGCAGCGTGGCGTACCGGCGGCACGCACTGTCCGGTTCGGCAAAGGCAAGATCGACCTGGAAGCGCGCGGGCGCGCCGCGCAGCTCCCAGTCGTATGAGAACCAGTTACTCATGGATCAACACGGCCTTGATCCGGCGCACGCCGGAGGACGAGGCCTCTTCCTTTTTGATGACGAACCGGCCAAGCTGGCCCGTGTGCTGCACGTGCGGCCCGCCGCAGATCTCCTTGCTGTAGCCCGGCACGGTGTAGACCTTGACCTTGGCGCCGTAGCGGCTTTCAAACAGGCCGATGGCCCCGGCGGCTTTGGCCTCCTCTACGGTCATTTCCTCGCACGTGACCGGGATATCCTTGGCGATGGCTTCGTTTACGAACGCTTCAACTTGGCGTAGCTCTTCCGGCGTCACTTTGCGCGGGAAGCTGAAGTCAAAGCGCAACCGTTCAGCCGTGATGTTGCTGCCGCGCTGGGCCACGTTGTCGTCGTGCAGCACCTTGCGCAGTCCTGCCTGCAACAGGTGCGTGGCGGTATGCAGCGCCGTCGTGGCTTCGCTGTTGTCGGCCAGACCGCCTTTGAAGCGCTGCTCGGCGCCGGCATGCGACTTTTCCTGGTGGGCGCGGAATGCGGCGGCAAAGCCTTCTTCGTCCACGTGCAGCCCCTGCTCTGCCGCCAGTTCGCGGGTAAACTCGATCGGGAAGCCAAAGGTGTCGTACAGGTGGAACGCTGCCGCCCCGTCGATGCGCTGGTCGGACAGCTGTGCGCACAGCCGCGCAAATTCCTTCATGCCCTTTTTGAGCGCGGAGGCAAAGCGTTGCTCCTCTTTGTTGAGCTCGTCTACGATCGTGGCGCGAGCCCTTTGCAGCTCGTGGTAGAAATCGCCATACTGGTCGACGACGGCCTCGGCGATTTCGTGCAGGCTGCCGTCGGGAATGCCGAGCTGCATCGCATAGCGGATGGCGCGGCGGATGAGCCGGCGCAGGATATAGCCCTGGTCGACGTTGGACGGCGTGACGGGGCGCTGGTCGCCCAGCAGGAAGGTGGCCGAGCGCAGATGGTCGGCGACGATGCGGAAGGCCCGCGTAACCTCCGGGCTCTCTCCGTACTGTTTGCCGGACAGCCGTGAAATGGTGGCCAGGATGCCGGCAAACGCGTCGGTATCATAGACGCTTTCCACGCCCTGCAGCGTCGCGATCGTGCGATCCAGCCCCATGCCGGTATCTACGTTTTTCTGCTTCAGAGGCTCAAACACGCCGTCCGCGACCTTGTTGTACTCCATGAACACGTTGTTCCAGATTTCGAGATATTTGCCGCAGTCGCACCCGGCTTTGCAGTCCGGCCCGCAGGCGGGGCGGCCGGTGTCATAGAAAATCTCCGTGTCCGGGCCGCAGGGGCCGGTCTGCCCTGCAGGACCCCACCAGTTGTGCTTCTTGGGCAAATACACGATGTGGGAAGGGTCAACGCCCATCTCGACCCAGCGGTCGTGGGCCACGGTGTCGCGCGGCGCGTCTGCATCGCCGGCAAAGCAGGTGAAATACAGCTTGTCCTTGTCGATGCCGAGCCACGCTTCGCTCGTCAGGAATTCCCAGGAAAACGCGATGGATTCTTTCTTGAAATAGTCGCCAAGCGACCAGTTCCCCAGCATTTCAAAGAAGGTGCAGTGCGACGCATCGCCCACCTCGTCGATGTCGCCAGTGCGCAGGCACTTTTGCACGTCGGCAAGCCGCGTGCCTTCGGGGTGTTTTTCACCCATGAGATAGGGAACCAGCGGGTGCATCCCGGCCGTGGTGAACAGGACGGTCGGGTCGTTTTCCGGGATCAGCGAGGCGCTCTCGATCACCGCATGACCTTTCGAACGGAAAAAGTCCAGATAGAGCTGGCGAAGCTCTTTGGAAGTCAGTGCTCTCATAACCAATTGAACTCCTTCTAAAACGAATGTTCTTGTCAAACATATAATAGGATACCTTAACCGCGGGGGCTTGTCAACGAGGGGAGGGCGGCAGAGTTGCGAAAAGGGGCAAACCCCGGGGAAAGCAAATGACACAATTCTTGGATTGACAGGCTGTGGCCGATAAGTTATAATTGATACATGATTTAATTTATAATCGCGAGGTAGTCTGCTTGGCTGTAAGAAGTGACGGTATCGCCACCCGGCAAAAATTATTGAACGCAGCGGTTGTTCTGTTCCAGAACAAGGGGTTCCATCAGACGACCGTGCGCGAAATTTGTGCAGAAGCCGGCGTATCTCTGAGCTCTTTCAATAATGCATACCGTTCCAAAGAAGGCGTCTTGTTGGAGCTGGTAAACCTCATGTTCTTCGGCCAGTTTTCCCAGGCCCGCCATTTGGTGGGGGAGCAGGCGTCCCCCCTCACAGTATACGCCGTAGAGACGGCCATTCAATTGGCCATGACGGAATTGCGGGAAACGTTGCGCGACATCTATGTGGAGGCATACACCCTGCCGAGTACGTCGGCGTGCATCTACCAGTATACCGCCCGGGAGCTGTTTCGAATTTTCGGGAAATATAACCCGGAATTGACGGAAGCAGATTTCTACGAATTAGAGATTGCAAGCGGCAGCGTCATGCGGGGGTATATGTCCGTGCCGAGCAGCCCCTATTTTACGCTGGAGAAGAAGATCCAGCGGTTGCTCGAAGTCAACTTTGCGATTTACAACATCCCCATGCAGGAGCGGATAGAGACCATGGACTATCTCTCCAAGATGGACATCCGGTCTGTCGCATACCAGATGCTCCGGGGATTGTCGCAGGCCATTGCGCAGAAGTTTACTGCCGGGATTACTCCCGGCGCTTGAAAGGAGTCCAGCCTTCCCAGCCCGTTGACACGGTTGCGGGGGGCCAGGAAGGGAACGTCCGATGGAAAGGGAAAAGACAAGGCTGTATCGCAGGCCGTGGACAAGAGCGTTGGCGGGCGTTTTGGTTCTCCTATTGTTTCTCTCCCTGCTGAGCGGGTTATGGATCCGGGTCCGGATTTCTGCCGACACGGAGGACGCGGCGCAGGGGTATCTCGCCGGTGAGACGGAATATGTCAACGCCAGCGAACTGGAACGGCTGATCGAGCAGTTGCGAAACCTGCGTCAGCCCACCAAATTGGAGGATTATTACAGCCGGGCCGGGACGCGGATTGCGAATGAGGACTATGCGCAGGCGCTCACATACATTGAAAAGTGCCTGGAACTGTACACCCCGGACTATGGCGAACCGCTCCACGTGGATTTGTTGATCAAGCAGGGCTGCCTGCTCACCCTGTTGGACCGGAGTGAAGAGGCGATTGCGCCGCTCAACGCGGCGCTGGAGCTCGATCCCAGTCAGAGCGCCGTATATCTGGTTTTGGCGCAGATCTATTCAGGCACCGGCCAGACGTCCGAACTGATGGATGCGCTGTCCGCCTATCTGGAGCTCGAGCCGGAAGAGAGCGAATTGCGGCTCATGCTGGCACAGCTCCGGTACGCCATGGAAGAGTACCCGGCGGCGGCCGACCAGACGGCATACTTGCTGGAAAGCGGGGCGCAACAAGGGCCGGAACTCGCCGCCCTGTGCCTGAATCTGGGGATACAGCTGACCCAGGCTCAGGAGTATGACAGGGCCCTGGTGCAGCTGGACGGCGCGATTGCGTTGCAGGCGTTCCTGCAGACGGAGGAGCCGTCGGAACCGGAGGACGGGGAAGAGGCAGACGATGCACAAGCCCTGGAAGAACAGCTGGCTTCCCTCCACTATTACCGGGGATTGTGCAACTTGACGCTGAAGCATTATGAAGAAGCGGTAGAGGATTATGACAAGGCCATCGAGCAGGGCGTGTTGCCACAGCTGAGCCATTATGGCAGAGGGGTGGCAGAGTGCATGAGCGAGGAGCCGGATTATCAGCAGGCAGTAGAAGACCTCGTATTTGCCGTGAATTATCAAGGCGAGGATGCCGATACCGCCATTGCCGCACAGGCGCTGGAGCTGTTGGAGATCCTGACTACGGAGAATTGAATTTTTGATACCAAAACAACTCTCGATAGGCATGTAGGCAGCAGGAGGCAGGCACATGAAATGTGAATGCAGAATTTCTACGAAACTTTGGAAGGGAGTTCGCCTTACCTTTTATTTGGCGTTTGTGTTCCTATTCCTGCTATGTTTCCCCGCAGCTTCTTTTGCGGAGGGAAGCGACCAGCCGCCCTTAGCCGGCACGACTGTGGACGGGACGACCCCGGACGGCACGACGCCGGACGGCGCGACCCCGAACGGCACGACCCCGGACGGGACGACCCCGGACGGCACGACGCCGGACGGGACGACGCCGGACGGGACGACCCCGGACGGGACGACCCCGGACGGCACGACGCCGGACGGCACGACCCCGGACGGGACGACCCCGAACGGCACGACGCCGGACGGGACGACGCCGGACGGGACGACCCCGGACGGGACGACCCCGGACGGGACGACCCCGAACGGCACGACGCCAAAAGGGACGACGGATTCGATTGCGCGCAATGGCGACGATACCCAGACGGCGACCCCCGTCCTTGAGGACAACGGAGAGGTGGAGAGCGAGGAGGACTACTCCGTCCCTGCGGGCAGCGCCACGCTGAAGATCAACGATGCAGAAATTGGCGAAATCTATGCCAACGATACGGAGAACAATGCCATCGTCAACGCGCTCAATGGCGCAGTAACCTATCTCCAAACGAGCATCCCGCAATCAGAAGACGGGAATGTACATATTGATATTGTCGTTACCGCCGGCACCTATGAGGGCGGTTTGGATTTGTCGGAAGGCAGCGACCTGCAGACGGCGCTGCGGGAAGCGATTGCGAAATATCTGGGAGAGGATCCCACGCAGGACGGTGGCGACGGCACGGGCGAACCGATTGCCAACGACATCGAGTCCCTGCTCTTTTCTAAAGAGGACCATCAGTATCCCTATGGGTATATCAATATTGTGACGGAACAATATGCCGCCGGCGAGGTGTCGGATGGCAGCGCCAGCATGGAAGGGGACGTGCTGGTCGATGGGTTTGATATGCTCCTGGCCGGGCTGTACTTTGCCAATCAGGAGCGGATCAAGGTGGAGAACGCACAGCGCTTTGCCTATGAGGGTACGGCGTTGGACGACAACGTTTGCATCGAGACCGACAACGTGACCGAGGTGACGGTGGACACCAAGGGGGGAGACGACAGAGTCGACCTACAGGTGACGCAGGTGCCAGCCTCCTCCGTGGGGATCAACAATGCGGACGCCGCTACGATTTGGGATATCATCGACGCCATCGTGGACATTGGTGGCAGCGTGGTGGATGAAGGAGCCGCTGCACAGATCCAGGAGCGGGCGGAGGCGCTTGCTGCGGCCATCAAGGCGCAGGTGGATACGATTGTAGCGGACATCCAGGACCGGCCCACGACGACGGTGTCCGTCTATACGGGCGATGGGGCGGACCAGGTCGCCGTGCGACTTATGAACGCGACCGACTTTTACTCTGGCGACTCTGGCACCATCGATCCGCGCACAGGCAAACCCTATGCGCAGTACAACTTTGACATCGACCTGGGCGGCACGCAGCTGGTGGTCGATCTCGGCGCCGGGGAAGACAGCGTGGAGTTGAGCGGCGGCGTCTCCATGTTGCTGGGGCGCAACCTGCTCAAGACGTTCTCGCAGATGATTGCTGAGCAATTTGCCGGCAGCACGCCTGCGGGAAGCAGTTATACGATCATCGGCGGCACGGGCGACGATACCGTCACGCTGAACACCACTGCTGCATTTGCCGACTTCTTTGGCCTCGACGTCACCATCGTGGAGGAGGAGAACGGCGGGTATGACCGGTTGCATCTCGAAGGCGAACTGGCCACGGAGTATATATATAATGAAGATTCTGGCGTCGCCTCCTCGGTGCCTTACAGCGAACGGCTGTATGTGATCGAGGACGGCTTGGGCATGTTGGCGCAGGCGTCGGTCAGCATTTCGGCTGGAGCGATGGACGGCGTCCTCGACCCGGTGCTGGATATGCTTGCCCTGCAGCAGACGTTGCGGGTGCATTACACGGACGAGCTGGAGGCCGTGACCGACCTGCTGGAGAACAAACAGGTCCTGGACCTGACCTCCCTCGGATATACCGGCAGCGGCGCCCAGACCATCTCGATTGCGGGAACGGACTTCACCGATTACATCCTCCCGCTCACGGACAGCGTTACGGTGGCCAGCCTGACGCTTCAGATGGACGGCACGCCGTTCCTGTCCAACCTGATCATTGCCGCCAACGACCGCGTGGAGATCGGCACCCTGCTGGCCAGCGGCTTGACCGTGTTCCTCCTTGCGCCGGAAATCGCCGTAAACGGAAAGGTGCAGGGCAATCACGTCGTGCTGCTGGCGCAGGCGGAGGATCCCAGCGGGCTGGATGACCCGACCAAAATCACGGTGGAAGACGGCCTGGGCGAAGACCTGGAATATGGCATCGACGCTTACGATGTGAAGGCCGAAGCCAAGGTCATCCTTGGGCCGGATGCGGAGATCGTCGCAACTGGCCTCGTGGACGTGCTCGCTGAGGTGAGCCAGACCCGCGGCATGTGGGAGGTACTGCGCGGACAGCAGGACCATTCTTCCAACTTTATCGTCACCAAGCTGCCCACCACGCTGGTGGAGATCCAGGGCAGCATCACTGCCGGCGGGTTTGTGCACGCGCTGGCGGAAACCTATGTCGATTTTGATACCGAAGAGCTGCTGGCCTATATTCCGCTGGCGTTTGCGCTGGCCATGGCGGACACGCAGCTGCTGCTCACCGGCGACGCGATGATCGATGCGGGCGCAGGGGCGGTGTTGCGCACCGACAGCCAGGTGTACGTCAGCGCGGTGGACGTCGGCACCTTCTTTAAGATCGCCTTGTCCCTTTCCGGCGCCATCGTCACGGCGGAGACCAAGACCGTCGTGACCGATGCGGCCTCCGTCACGGCGGATGGCGACGTGGTGCTCGACGCCAGAAGCCGGGTGAACGTCGAGGCGGCCAGTATCGCCGGTCCGACGGACATTGCCGCGGAGGGCGCCAAGAGCGGAGTGTTCGTCGGCGTCAGCATCGTGGCGGCAGAGACGGGCGTGTATGTCGGCGACTACGACGACCATAAGGACAGCAGCGCATCCGTCACGAGCCGCAACGGCGACATCATTGCCGAGGCGGACGGGTTGCTGCGCAACAAGACGTATTCCGTCGCCTCTCCGGTCAGCGTCTATATGGATGAGTCCGGAAGCCCGGGGCAGGTGCAGCAGTCCGATCAGACCATTTCCCCGGTTTCCGTCATCACGCTGGTGGAGACGGTCGTGGGCAAACGGAGCACCGGCGTGTCCGGCTTGCGGGCGAGCCTGGTGAGCAAGATCACCGGCAGCAACTCGCTGGGAAGCCTGTTCAACAATGGCGCCGCAGAGGAAGGCGCGGCGTTCGACGCGCCGCCCTCCACGCAGGCCGTTGGCGCGCTTGCCATTGCCGTGGCGGACAACGCCGTGGAGGCGCGCATCGATACGACTGGCCGGGTGTCTGCGAATAGCGGCACAGTGGCCCTGCGCAGCTATGGCGAGACCGCTTCCCGTTCGCGGGCGGACGGGTCGCTCTACAACAGCTCGACCATCGCCTTCATCCCCGGATACGGCAGATTCCAGATTACCAAAGAGGCAACCAATACCGCGGCGGGCATCGCCGCCTGCATCGCGGTGACCAACCATACGGCTACGGCCGAGATCGTCGACGGGACGATCGTGTCCGGCCGGGCGCTCGACGTGTCCGCCCTGAACCGCACGGTGGATTCCTCCGCCATTTCCAAGTCTGGCCACATCCCGTCCACGGGCAAGCTCATGTTGGCAGGCGCGATCACGGTCCACGTGGCGGCCATCCGGTCCACTGCGCGGCTCAACGCCGCTGCAGAATACTGCCTGGGCAACGGGGCGGACGTGACGGTCCTTTCCAAGATCTTTGACAGCACGCTGGAAACGGTTGCCGATGCGAGCGGCAAGCGCGTGCGCAAGTCGTTGGCGGGCATGCCGATGGAACCGGCGCTTACCTATAGTTCGGACAGCATTGGCGTTGGCGCGGGCATTGCCGCCGGCGTTACCGGCGTCGACGTGATAGCGGAGATCGCGGATGGCGTGACCTTCCGCAGCCTCGACGGCAACCTGCTGGCAGATGCCGCGCTGGGCAATGTGACCGTCTCGGCCTATTATCAAGGCGGGGAGCGCGTGTATGCGGCTGCAGGCGCGAGCGGCGGCGCTTCCGCTACCCCGGTGTCGGCTACCGGCGTATCCGGCGTATATGTGCTGGCCAATGTGGGCGAGTCGACCCAGCGTCTTGGTTCCGCGGCAGACGTGAGTATCAGCGCGCAGAACAAGATCAGCCGGTTCCTCACGGCGGACGCGGCGGCGGCCGGCGCGAAGGTGGGCATGGGGGCAGCCGTTGGCGTAGCGGTTGTCAACGATTCTGCTGAAGCCTATCTCAAGCGCAAGGTCAAGGCGGCGGGCAATCTGGTCGTTGCGGCCGATTCCGTCAGCCGGATGACCGAGACCATCAAAGCTTCCGTCATGGGCACGCCGCCCTCTCCTTCCGCGGGTACGAGCAGCGGTTCGACGACCGCGCCGTCTGCTTCCGATTCGGAGAGCGACGGGCTGCTTTCCGGGGATACAGAGCCCTCCGGGAAGACCAACTCCAGCGACGACGAGTCACTAAAACAGGCGGATAAGACCGCCGACGAAAAACTGAAGAACGGGGAAGAACTCTCCAAAAACGTCAACACCAAGAATACCAATGCCGATAAGGTTGCCGCTTCGTCCGCCAAACGCAGCAGCTTCTCCACGCTCGAGGGCAGCATCCAGGTGGCCGCAGGCATCGCCGTCAACATCCAGAGCAACCTCTCGCATGCCGAGATCTTCGACGGATGCGACGTGGAGGCGGGTAACGATCTGACCGTGCTGGCCCGCAACGATACCGACGCCGTGGTCAAGTCCAACGCCAGCGCGACGAACAGCTATATCGGCGTTGGTGCGTCGGTGGGCGTGAACGTGGTGGAGCACCAGAACATCGCCCGGGTCGGCGACGGCAAGCTCAAGGCGGAAGGCGATCTCACCGTGAAGGCCGAGATCTATGAAAAAGCCCAGTCCGATGCGCTGCAGAACGCCTACGATATCCTGATCGACTACCTGATCCGTGAAGGCGGCCTCGATGCCGTCATCGACTCGGTGGGCGATACGGCGCTCAAGACCAGCGCCGCCTATCGCTTCCTGAACGAAAAGGACGACCTGGAAGCCCTGGCCCAGGCCGTGCGGGAGATGATCGACCTCGCCCTCTGGCAGGAAGACCTGAAGGAGGACGAACAGGTCAAGGTGGGCGACGTCGTCGTCGAAGGCGCCGGCCAGCGGACGCTGCGCGAAGTGATCGAGGATCTGATCATCGCCCGGTTTGAAAGCGGCGATGAGAGCCTGAACATGGACCATGCCTACGGGCTGGAGCAATACGTCATTGCGGCGCTCGTCGAACACTATACGGGAGTGGAAAACCCCTATGCCGGTTACGACACCGCCTATGGGTACGGCGCATATACGGCCGACCTGGTGGACGATATCGTGACCATGATGACGTACACCGCGGAAAAGACGGTGTTGGGTTACGAGCTCATGCCGCTGATTCTGCAACTGGCGGCCAACGAGAACTATTCCCTGACCGACGAGCAGAAACAGAACCTCAACGAATACCTTGGCGTTTTGACGCAAGATGAAGAAGGGAACCCGCTGGACGAGGCGGAGGTGGCGAAGGACCGGTTCGAGCGCGCCAAAGCAGCTGAAGAGCTGATGCTCGACGAGATCAAGGCCAGCCTGACCGGCGACACGAACGTAGCGTCGCAGAACGCCAGCCTCTATGCCGATGCGCTGGGCGACCTGATTACGGGCGTAACGTCCGCCTTTGCCAAGGCCGAAAACTGGAAGCCCACGTTCGATTGGAACAACGGCATCATCCGGGTCGACATCCTGGAGGCGATGCAGCAGGAGCTCCTCCAGCTGAACCTTGGCCTGGAGAACATCTATGATGCCTTGACCGAGCTGCTGTCCGCCAAATTCGGCAGCCACAGCGAGCTCGACGGCATCGGCCATCTCATCTCTACGCAGACGATCTCCGGCGTCGGCGCCTCCAGCGTGGGGGTTGCGGGCTCCGTGGCCATTACCATCGTCGACAGCCTCTCGGAAGCAAGCATTGCCGGCCGCGACAGCTTCGATGCCGACGAATTGGATATAGAAGTAGACGGCGCGCTGCTCGTCGAAGCCAATGAGGCGCAGCAGGTCTATACCACGGCCAGCGCGAGCGCCGACAAGTCGCTGGGCGATGCAGCCAAGGCCGCTTCCGCCAACACGGCGGGCAGTTCGGTGGGCGTGGGCGCCTCCTTTGCCCTGAACCTCATCGACGCGCGCGTCATCGCCCGCATCGGCACCGAGACGGTGATCCCCGGCGAGGGCGATGCGGAAGACACCGTGACGGCGCAGAGCAATCGCAACATCCAGGCCGGGTCGCTGGCCATCAAGGCCACCTTCCGCGACGATGTGGATACCGTCGTCGTCGCCGGCAGCGATCCCATTGCCCGCCGCGACAAGGCCTATATTGCCATGCGGACGTTGGGCATGGAAAACCCGATGGACGCCATCAACAAGGCCAACATCGGCACCAATACCAAGAACATCTCGGCCGACGCGGCCGTGGCCGTGGCCATCGTTGAGAATGAGGTCAAGGCCGAGCTGCTCTCCGGCGGACGCCTGACGACCACCGCGACGGCGGACACCATCGAGACGGGCATCCTGACTGGCGTGGACGCCGTCGGGAACGATGTGTTCGAAATGGCGAACGTCTTGCTGCAGGCGCTCTATGGCGGCAACAGCTATACCGGCGTTTCGGCCTTTGCGGCCGGCGGCCGTGCTGCCGTAGGCGTGGCGGTGGGATATACCCAGACGGAGAGCGATATCCGCGCGGCGCTGGAATCCGACACCGAGGCGAGCGGCAGCGTGCGTGCGTATGCGGCGACGGACGTTACCGACGAGATGAATGCGCTGGCCACGTCTGTTGGCGCAGATCTGGATCGCATTCTCCAGAAGTTCCGGGAGGGGCTCAACTATGTCGGGTTTGGCGCTGGGGAAACGAGCACCATCTCCGACAAGATTGCCGGCGCGATCAACAAGGCCGGCGCCATCAAGCTGCAAGACAAATTTAATTCCACCGGCGCAGCGCAGCAGGCGAAATTTGAAAAATCCATTCCGTTCTCTTCGAACCTGCTCAAGGTGCTGAACATCGACTTCAGCAAGAGTACGCAGCAGGCCAACGCGGCCTCGAGCGCTGCGAGCGGCGCGGCCACCGACAGTGGCGCTGCCGCAACGCAGATCACCACCCCGACCTCCAGCATCAACGTGGCCGCCGCCATCGGCATTGCCGTGACGGAGCATCATACCGTAGCGGAGATCCTTGCCAACGTTACCGCCAAGGGCGACGTGGAGGCCGCCTCCGAGAACAACGTCAACTTCCGTACCCGCGCGAGCGGCGCCTCCGTGACCACCGCGCCGGTAGGCGCCAATACGGCGACAGCCGCGGTGGCTGTGACCGTTAACCGCAACAGTGCCGAGACCCACGTGGCCGACGGCGTCACCCTCGATGCGGGGAAAGACGTCGACATCACGGCATACAGCAGCCAGAACATGACGGGCAAGTATTCCGCCTATCTGAGCGCGCAGGCCATTGCCGCCTCCATTGCCACCGGCATGCAGGGCACGCTCGGCCTTGCGGGTGCTGTGGCCGTGCTGGCCGCCTATGCCGATACGATTGCCGAAATTGGCGACAACGTGACCATCCTGGCGGCAGGAGACGTGCTGGTGCAAGCCAACGACCTGAGCAAGCTGGCCCTCCGTGCACTGGGCGTGAACTTTGGCAAACAGACCGTGGGCGTTGGCGCAGCGGTTGCCATCCTCTATGCCGAAAGCTATATCCACGCGCTTGCCGGCGACGGCCTGACGGTGCAGGCCCAGTCCCTGACCATGGACGCGAAGCGCCTGCTGGTGGATGAGAGCCAGTATGCGTTCCCGTTTGACTGGGAGAACCTGTTCACCGTGAACACCGGCTCCCCGGGCGCTCCGGAGGGATTGTTCCATGTAACATTCCCCGAGAGCCTGCTCGACCTGGATTCCGAGTGGATTAAGGACATCAAGATCGACCTGAACCTCGGCACGAACAGCATCCTCGACTTGCTGGATATGATCAACTATCTGGCAACCGTCAACTATTATGTGGAAGCCATTTCCGGCAGCGTCAACACCGCCGCCGGCGCTACCACGGCTGGCAACGTAGCCGGTACGATCGCCGCCCTGTTCGTCGCCAACGAGGTGCGGGCTGCCATTGGCGACAACGCCAGCCTGACGCTCGGCCAGAATGGCGGCGACAGCCTGGTGATGAGTGCCGAAAGCGGCGCGAATACCCGCGTCATAGCCGGCTCCGCCAGCATTGGCGCAGCAAAGGCGGGCGTGGGCGCCGTCGTGTCGCTCGCGTCCCTGGCGGATCAAGTTGCAGCTGCCGTCGGCAACGCTGCCAAAGTTACCGCCCTGGGAGATATTGCCGTCTCCGCAGCCGCGGAAGGCGAAGTGTGGGATGTGTCCGTCGCGGATGCGACGGCGCTGGACGCTTCGAACTTCGTCTCCGTGGGTGGCGGGGTGAACGTCGTGCTGAGCGAGGTGGAGGCGCTTGCCTCCGTGGGCGACGGCGCGAATGTCGCGACCGATGGCGCCTTTGCCATCGACGGCGACAACCACGTGCAGACGGTCCTCATCGCCGCAAATGTCGGCATGGCTACGGGGAACACCACCGCGGCTGCCGGCGGCACGGTTTCCTTTGCCAGCTTTGCCAACCGCACCGGCGCCCGGCTGGGCGACCTGGCGACGGTCCGCGCCGCTTCCATTGCGCTCGCGGCCGACAGCAGCGAGAAAGTCATCATCGTGTTGGCTTCCGCCTCCGGCGCGCCGCAGTCCAGCGCCAACATCGCTGCGACGGTGAGCACGTTCCTCAACGAGTCTGAGACCGTTGCGCTGGCGGGAGCCGGCGTGAACCTCACCGCCACGGCGGCGGATATCCTGGTGCATGCCTTTGACGAGTCGACGGCGGTGGTCGCGCTGCTGAGCCTTGCGGCCGGCGGCAACGCCACGGCTGCGCTCGGTGCAACGGTATTGACCCATATCTTCGAACAACAGGCGATTGCATCCGTCGGCATCAGCGAGAATGCGGGCGTTGCCGATGCCGCCACGCTGGTGGCCCAAAAGGGCAGCATTCTGGTAGAGGCTGATGCGAAGAATCTGTCCGTCTCCGCCGGCGCTGCGCTGACGGCGACGGGCCAAAGCACGTTGAGCTTTGCAGGCACCGTCATTACCAACCTCTTTAGCAGCCAGGGCATCGCCCGCATGGGCGACAATACCAACGCCACCGCGTACGACAGCATTGGCGTGGTGGCCGACGGGGACAACCGCATCGTCAATGGCGCCGGTACGATCGGCGCTACGGGCGCCAACACGGCGGGCATCGGAGCAAGCGTCGGCACGCTGCTCGTGGAGAACACCATCGAAGCGACGGTGGGCCGGAATGGCGCATTGACGGCCTATGCGCTGAACACCGCGGCCAACGCCGGTATTCTGACGGCCAATCGCGCCGAGCGCCGGCGCGGCGTCGTCGTCCACGCCTTCTCGGACGAAGAGATCTATATGGCTGCCGTGGGTGGCTCGATTGCGGGCAGCGGCATGGCGGTCGTCTCCGGCGTAGTGGATACGCTCCTGGTCCGCAACAAGGTGATCGCCCAGGTGGGTGAGAACACGGCCGTTTCCGCAGGCTTGAATGCAGCGGAGGGCCTGGATGCGGACGGCGACGGAGAGACGGACGACTCCGACGGGGAAGGCGAGATAGCCGTTGAAGCACATGATGAAACCTTTGCGCTGAACTTTGGCGGTGCGCTCTCTGCCTCCGGCAGCAGCACCGTGGCCTTTGGCGCGACGGTCGTCACCATCTCCTTTGAAAAGCAGGTTTCCGCCATTCTGGACGGCGGAAGCCAGATTGTGCATGCCGAAGGCGATATCCATGTCACGGCCGACAATCAGGACACCCTGTTCCTGCTCGCGGTTACCGCAGGGGCGACCGGCGGGACGGCGGGCGTGAGCCTGGGCGGCAATATCCTGCTCTTTGACGACCTGGTACAGGCCCATCTGGGCGGCGACGTCCGCGCCAATGGCGATGTAACCGTGCAGGCCGACAGCGAAGTCGAATTGTACAACATCGGCATGAGCGTGGCGGGCGCCAGCACTGCGGGCGTCGGCGGCGTGGCCATCGTTACCTACTTTACCGGCACTACCGAAGCGCTGTTGCTCTCCGGCAGTTCGCTGGTTGCCGGGGGCGCGCTGGCGATCCTGGCCAATTCGCGCGAATTCGTCACCGCCGACGGCGCCGGTATTTCCGGCGGCGGTACGGCCGGCGTATCCGGCACCGTGGATGCGATCATCACCAAGCTCACGACCCGTGCCGAGGTGGAGGATAACGCCTCCGGCGTGCGGCCGGTCCTGGAGGCGGCCTCCATTACCATCCAGGCGCACGACGACTACCAGCTCGTCGGCGTTGCGGCGTCGGCGGCCCTGGCCGGTACGGCCGGCGTGGGCATCACGGCGATCGTCACCATTGCCAAGAATACGGTCTCTGCCGGTATCGGTGATAACTACGCCGTTACGACTGCCCTTGCCGACGTGCTCATCGACGCGCTCAGCAAGCGCGACGTGCGCACCTATGCGGGCACCGTCGGCATTGGCGGCACCGCCGGCGTTGGCGCGGTGCTGATGGCGACGATCGTGGGCGGCAAGCTGGATCAGGATTCAGCCGAAGCCCTGGAGGCCTACTTCGATGCCGATGCCCTCATCAATGGGGCGGATGGTCAGACGGGCATGAAGGACAGCGTCCCCGGCGTTGCCAAGAGCGTCTACGAAGGCGAGGGCATGAGCCTGAGCGATCAGATCCGGGACGACCTCTCCGGCAACGGCAACCGTTACAGCGGCATCAGCGTCGGTACGACGGAGCAAAAGAAGAATGACAGCGGGCAGCCGCTGTATTACGACGCCAGCGGTAACGAGACGACGACGGATACGGGCAACCCCGTCTACATTACCGTCTTTGACGGGAACGACCAGTATCTCAGCGAGGACTTTGAGCGCGATTACTCAATCGACACGAGCAATCCGGACCAAACCGCACCCGGTCAGCCCGGAGCGGACCTTGTGATCGGCGAGCTCGATGAGGACGACAGCGATCGTGGCGATGCCGCAGCGATCCTGGACGGCTTTACCAAACCGGCCTCGACCGATGCGACCAGCGCCTTCATCGGCCGGAACACGACCGTCGACAGCGCGGGGGACATCTCCGTGGTGGCGCAGGACGTGCTCCATGCAAGCCTCGTCACCGCGTCCGTCGCCGGCGGCAGCGCCGCAGGCGTGGGCGTAGGCATGGCGGTGGCCATCCTCAACAGCAACGTGGCTGCCTGCACGGAAGAAGGCTCCGCCCTCTCCGCAAACGGCGACATCACGGTCTATGCATACGCCGGCTCGCCCAGCCTCACGGATGATGCGCTGAGCGAAGACGACAAGGCGGCGAACGACTTCCTCAACCGCGAGGAGAACGGCGACTTTGCCATCAGCGACCTGACGATCCATGCCATTTCCGTCAGCGGCGCCATTGGCGGCACGGCCGGCGTGGGCGTGGCGGTGGCCGTGGTGACGCTTGGCACGAACGCCATTGCTACCGTCGGCGGTAGCGTTGAAGATGCGGCGACCCTCACCGTCCGCGCCGTCAGCGACTATGCGAATATCGTTGCGGCCACGCTCTCTGTGGGCGGCGGTTTTGTGGGCGTCGATGCGAGCGCCGCCGCGGTGACTTATGAAGGGACGACCCGTGCCAGCATCGAGGGCACAGGCCGCATCCTGGGCGTCGGTACGGTCACGCTCGAGACCATTGCCTCCGGTTCGGTCGCCGTGGCGGCAGCCGGCCTGGCGGGCGGCGCGGTGGCGGTCAACGCCGGCGTTGCCGTTGCGCTCAACCGCAGCCTGGTCGAGACCTTCATCGCACAGGGCGTCACCGTGGGCAGCGGGAACAAGGCCACGGCGCCCAACCTCAACCTCCTCTCGACCGTGACGAGCAACGCCCGCGCGTTCACCGTGGGCGTGACCGGCGGCGCAGTGGCGGTCGGCGCTGCAGTGGCCGTCGTGATCCTCGAACCCACCGTGCACACCTACCTGGGCGCCGCGCCGGGCACGTCGGCGGGCGGCGATCCGGCGGTGCGGGGCGAGATCGCTGCAAACCAGATCACCATTACCAACGACATTACGACCGAGGCGGCGAGCTATGCGGCCAGGATCACGGGCGGGGCGATTGCCGTGACGCCGCAGGTCCTGCTCGTGTTCAACCGGACCGATGCCTATGCCGGGATCAACCGCATCAATGTGGAAGCGGCCGGCAAGATCGCCATCGACGGTTACCTTGACGCCAATGCCAAATCGTATGTGGCGCAGCTCACCGGAGCGGCGGTTGCCGTCGGCGTCGTCGTGACGTATGTGCTGCTGGATTCGACCAACCTCGCGGAGATCGACCTCACCGGTTCTACCGTGCAGGCGGCGAGCGTCGACCTGTTTACCGGCCGTGAAGGCGACAAGAACCAGGCGACGGCCGAAGCCCTGGCCGTTGCCGCCAATGCCGGCGCGGTGTCGGTCGGCCTCAACGCTGCCGTGGCGGACAACTACACGAAGAACATTGCCCGCATCTTGGGCGGCGACGCCGATACGCTGCTCGTCACGGGCGCGCTCAACCTGGGCGCGTACGGGATGGCGACGGCCAATGCGCAGGTCTGGGGCGTTTCGGCCGGTGCGATATCGGTGCTGGGCTCCGCGGCCGTTGCGCTGGTGCGCAACGAGCAGCGGGCGCTGGTGGAGGGCGGTTCCATCACAGCGGGATCCCTCTCCGCCATCTCCTCGCTCAACCAGGATCTGAGCGGCATGCAGTATGTCGACGCGGCCGGCGTACCCGGGGCAGGGAATGTCCTGCAGGATACGCTGGACAGGGACAGCGGCAAGGCGGCAGTCTTTGCCGGCCTCATCACCGGCAACGGCGGTGCGATTGCCGTGACGGCGGACGTGGCCGTGGCCTATGGGCGTGCGGTCTCCCTGGCGAACATCCTGCCGCACAGCCTGCAGATCACCGGCAACGGGAGCGTCAATGTCAGCAGCGTGGGCAGTGCGAACGTCCTGTCCCAGAGCCTGAACCAGTCGCTCGGCGCGATTACCGCCACAGTGATTGTGAACGTGGCGTACTCGCAGAGTGAATTCTCTGCCGTGCTGGAGATCCCGGCCGGCGGCAGCGCGCAGGCGGATACCGTCACCATTTCTACCGACTATATTGCCAGCGCCAAAGCGGTTGTCGCGCCCAGTGCGGGCGGCGTCAGCGGCGAAGTCGTGGGCTTGAAGGTCAACCTGGCGATTGCCAATGCCGGCAGCACGGCGAGAGCCGCAATCACCGGCAGCGGCAGCCTGACTGCCAATGCAATCAACGTTCTGGCCAACGGCGTGGCGCTCTCCGAGGCGTATAACATCACGCCGGTGCTCAGCGGCAGCGGCATCATGGTCGCGGCGAACGTGCTCGTGGCGCTGCTGGATGCGCAGAACAGCGCATACATCCAGGACGTCGCCATCACCGGCGCGGCGGTTACGGTCCATGCCACGCTCAACAACGGCGACAATCAGGGCGCCAAGGCGAAGCTGGGCAACAGCGTGCAGGGCAGCACGTCGATCACGTTGCTGGGCGTCGGCGCAAACGTTGCAGTGGCGCTCGACCGCGCTGTGAACCACGCCTATCTGGACGGCGTGGCGCTGACGGACGGGAAAACCGTGAGCATCCAGGCGGACGGCAAGAGCTATGCCGTCGTTACGGTGGATGAGGCAACGGTCGATATCAATCTGGTTTCGATCGGCGTGAATGTCACCGTGGCAAGGGCGGATGGCGATTTTCGCGCCTATATCCTGACGGGCGAAGGCCAGACTGTGCGCGCAGTCCTGGTCACCGTGGAAAACAACTACGAGTCTTACGCATACGCCGAGTCCCGCCAGCCGGCGGTCGGCGTGGGCGCAGCGACCGTCGATACCAACGTCGCTTATGCCGACGCGGGTACGTTGGCCTATGGCTATATCGGCGGGAACGGCAGCGTCATTGCCATCAACGACCTCCAGGTGGCGGTCGATGGCCTGGCCGAGTCCATCGCCCAGGTGCTGGGCACGCAGGTCACGGTCGCCGGCGCGACGGTTGCCGCCAACGTTGCGACAGCCATCGTCAGTGCAGACCAGCAGGCATTTATCGGCGACGCACAGGGCGCGGCGCAGACCAGCGACGTCACGGTCCAGTCGGTGGACGGCGGCATCACCGTGTCGTCCAGCTTCAACAGAAGCTCCCTGATCGGATCGCAGGGCGCCGAAGCGACGGTGGGCAGCAACTACTCCGTGGGCGTGGACATCACTCTCGTGGATGTGAACAGCTCCACGTCCACTGCGCGCATGGAGGCGACCGCTACCGCACACATCAGGACGCTGGGCGACATCCTCGCCGCGCGCGCATTGAATGTGAACCTGTCGGCGAGCAGCACGGCCGTGGCGGACATCTGGACGCCCGAAGTGTCGGTCAATGCGGTCAACGTGACGGTGCTCGTCAGCAACGCAGAGGCAAAGGGCGCGTTCTACGCCTATGCTGAGGCTTCTACCCTGGAGGCGGGCAGCCTGTCCATCACGAACGACTATTCCTCCCGCGGGGAGGCTGCCACCGGCTCGGCGGGCGGTGTGAGCGTCGACCTGGCCAGCGAAGAATCCAACGTGGCAAACGCCAACGTGAACACGGCGGCCAAGGCCTATCTCAAGACGACGGTGGAAGCCCTCATCATGGATGCGGCCACCATCAATGCGAGCGGCACCGTCTCCGCGTGGGCCGAGGGACGCTTGAGAGAGGTTGGCATCAGCGGCCTCAAGGTCGCGGTCAATGTGATCAAGGCCGTCCTCGCCGCCGATCAGGAAGCCTATGTCCAGTCCGACGGCACGATGTTCGTCGGCAGGGCGCTGACGGTCCAGTCGCTGATCGACGGCAGCGGTGCAAACGCAGAGAACGGTGCGTCTGGCGGCAAAGACGGGGTTTCGGTGTCCCTGATCGGCGTGACTGTGAACAAAGCCACTGCGGAGAGCAGCACGAAGAACAGCGCCACCCTGTCGGGCAGCGGGACGATCCAGGCCAACTCTGTCAACGTCCTGGCAAAATCGACCACAGAGGCTAACGCCACGGTCGACAGCGGCGTCAAGGTCTCGATCGTCGCCGTTGGCGGCCGGGAATCCTATGCGAATACGCAAGATAGCGTATCGGCCGGCATGACCGGCATCCAGCTGACCACCGCGGGCGACACCGTGGTCGAAGCGATTGGCAACACCGCCTCCAACGCCGTTTCCACCGCCGAAGGTGGCGGCGGCGGCGTCAGCGTCGCCTATGTGAGAGCGCAGGCCAGCGTCGGCAAGAGCGGCGATGAACGGCAGAGCGTGCATGTCACGGTCGACGGCACCAAGGTGGTTGCCGGCGGCGATATCGAGCTGCGCGCCTATAACGAGGGTGCCGCCCTCGCCAATATCGTCCGCGGCACGAACATCAGCCTTGGCGCCGTAGACGTGGAAGAACTGCCCACCTATGGGTGGTATGCGACGGGCGTCGACGTCAAGGGCCAAGCCGAACTGATCTCCGAAAACGGCAACGTCAACATTCTTTCCGAGGACGACATGTCCGGCGAGAGCGTGGCGCGTGGCACGACGATTGGCATCGGCTTTAATGTGAGCACGACCTACGGCAGGAACGAAGCGTACGGCACGAACACGATCAACGTGGACGGCATCCTGGACGCCTACGCCTCGCTGATCGTCAAGGCGGCGTCCAGGGCGAACCTGAAGGCGGAGACCTACGCCGATGGCGGCGGGCTCATTTCCGGCGTAGGCCTGAAAGCCACCAATAAACTCGAGCGGACCGTTGCCGTGAACCTCCTGCAGGGGAGCAGCCTCAGCGCCAACTTTGGCGACGTGGATATCCTCGCTACGGCGGGCGGAGAGGACACCATCGTGACGACCTCCAAGATCACGTCCGGCGGCCTGGTGGCGGAGGGCACGGCCAACGTCGATATCCAACTGACGTCCAACGTGACCGTCAACCTGGAGGAGGGCGTCGAGATCCTCGACCGCTTCAATACGCTCAACGTCAAAGCGGAAGCTTCGCAGAACGGCGTCAACACGACCGTCAGCGTCGATGCCTCCGGCCTTGGCGTACGCCCGCTCACTTCGGCGCAGGTGACGACCAACCTTACCGCGCATACGAACGTGAAGGGCACGGCGGCCGCTCCGGTGATCCTGGAAGCGACGGAAGTGTTCCTCATCGCCCATGTGGCGGAGCTCGACATTTACACCTACACCTATTCCAAGGGCTCGGCCCTGGGCGCGAATATCGACGCCACGAGCGCGCCGACCACCAACATGGATGTGCTGGTCAACGTGCTGAACGCGGACATCACCGGGCACGACGCCACGACGATCTATGCCTCGACCGTTCCGACATATCGTGAGAACGGCAACGTGGACGTGCGCTCCACCGTGCAGCTCAACGCGATCGGCGATGCGGACGCCAATGGCAACCCGAACACCAAAGCCACTGCGACGACGCAGATCGGCAGCGGCGTGATCTTCCGCGGCGCGCAGGTCACCGTGACGGACTACACGTTCTCGAGCGACGCGGTCAAGCTGACGCTGAAGAAGGGCGGCGCGTTTGTCAAGGATACGCATTCGAACGTCCGCTTCGAGTCGACCGGATCGACGACGATCGACAGCTCGACCGTGCTCTATCTGGGCGACGCGGCAGCCGGCATCTATGTCGACGTGGCGATCCATGACGGCAAGCTGACCATCCGCCAGGCGGGCATCCGGAACCCGAACAGCTTCTACAGCCTGTCCGGCTCCGGCGAGGATACCGTCATCACGCTGTATGAACTCTCCAACAACCTGCGTGGCACGGCCTACCTGTATACCGACAACACGGCGACCCTGATGGTGTACGACCAGGCCATGCTCCCGCGCGTGCTGGTCACCAACCATACCGACTACACCCTGGTGCTGTCCGCGGTTTACCTGACCAACAACGGCTACATCAATCCGTATGTGACGAGCGGGTCGTCTTCGGGCAAGATCACCGCCAACATCCAGCAGGTCTCCTATGACAATCCCACCGTGACGGTGGAGACCAGCGGCGGCGGAAATCTAACCGTAAACGGCTTCCTCTCCAATTATCAGGGCGATGTGGTCTTCCGTTGGACGGGGGAAACGGGCGGCGATCTGAACGCCGTGGCGCAGGTCATGAACCTCTCCTCCGGGACGATGGTCTATCCCATCTGGGCGCATCTGCTGGAGATTACCGGCGCGCGCAACGTGGGCAGCGAACAGAACCCTGTCAATGCCTACGTGTTTGCAGGGTCGAACGGCCTCGTCCGGGTGGAGATCGACGGTGACGCCTTCCTGCACGTCGTGCCGGTGTCGCTCACGCTCAAATTGAGCTCCGGGGAGACAGAGACGCATGACGATCCGATCATCATCGAGAAAGTCGTCTCCCACAATGGCAATATCGACCTGACGCTGGAGGAAGCCCTGTCGGCGACGATGGAACTGGGCACCAACGCCGTGACCATTCCGCAGCCCGGCACGCTCAGCTATCTGGAGGACGTGACGATCGACCTGGCGGCCGACCATACGGTTACCGGGCGGGAGGTGCTGGAGTACTATCTCCAGAGCTATGACGCCGCCAGCGGCCTGTACAGCTACCGGTTGCCAAACGGCACGATCTTCTATATGGACGAGTTTGGCAACGTGGCCCGCATCAAGGAGGGCGGGACGGAAACCGCCGTAGGCGAGTACGAATTTGTGTATGAGGCCGGCCGCGTGGTCGAGATCCGGCTGACCAAGGGCATTTCCATCAACCTGGCGACGGGCCAGTTGACCGTCGATGAGGATGCGACCTACGAGGTGCTCATGGGGGCCGTGGAGTCCGATTGGTGGGGATTTGCCGACGGGAAGACGACGATCCGTCTCAGCAAGCCCATCTACGATGTCGATGGCAACAGCGTGGGCGACAACGAGTGGGATGTCAAACCCGTCCTTTTGGCCACGTCCGGCTCCATCCAGTACTATGGCCTGGAGGGCAACTTCACCTATCTGAACCAGATGGGACGGCAGGAAGAGGACCTGTACTACCTGCTCGTATACGACACGAGTCTGAAGAGCTATGAGATGTATGTCATCCAGGGGAGCGAGATCGAGTCTCAGAACGCTCCGACCCTGTATGACAAGCTGGACGCCACCCATGTCCGCGTAGACGGAGAGGGCGACGATCGGCGGTTGCACACGATCGTCATCGGCAACAACATGGTGGTCTTTGAGGTCATGTGCCCGGATTGGTCGGGGGACGACAAGTACAAGTCCCACAGCCCCAGCTATCTGCACGATCTGAAAGTATCCGCAGTGCTCGACTTCGTATTCGAAGATGTCATGGGCCTTGCGGACGTCGATCTGACGTGGACGATCGGCAACCTGTCGAACATGAACGACGACCAGTTGAAGCTGACCTACATGGTCAACGGTGCGGCGACGACGATTTCCATCACGCCGCAATACCTGCAGGGCGTCGGCTATATCATTCCGGCGCAAGCGCTGAGCAACCTCAAATCCAGCCGGCCGGACATCGTGGAAGCCATGGTGAAGACCGTGTTCATGCCGAACTATTCTGCCGGCGTCATCCAAGACAACGTGGAAGTGATCGGCAATGGCGGCAGCTCCTTCTGGGCTTCGCCCAACGGCGAGGAGGCGTCTTCGGATGACGGCAAGGTCTTCTTCCGCCACGACGTGTACGTCTTTGCCGAGTGCATCTACTACCGGAAAGACCCGAACAAGGACACGATGATCTTCAACTACGATGGGTATGTGTTTAACTCGCACGACATGACACTTACCTATGTCCAGCTGCAGCCGGCGTCGGCAACGCTTTCGACCGAGTATTATTCGAGCGGGGAAGCCTACACGCTGGACGATGGCACGGCCGTATATGTGGACGATCAGGGGATTCTGCATGACGGGTATGACCGGGATACCAACACGTTCGGCGACGTGCTCCGGCTGGAAGATGAAATGCGGAGAGAAAACCGGGTTCGGTTCCTGCGCAACGGCGTAGCGATGAGCCTGGATGGCACGGAGATGTGGTCCTATCTGGATGCGGACAGCGAGGGGAGCTTCGTTGCCGGCGGGAGAACCTACTACCTGCTGGATAGCCACCCGGATCTGGATCTGTATGTCGTGAACAATGGCGACGGTACCTACAGCGTGGTCAAACGCGAACTCGTAGAGGCGACGATGGTGCAGCCGGATGGGTCATACGTCCAGTTGCCCACCGGCGAGCTGGAGTTCACCATTAACAACGTGAAAGTCGTCATTATGCCCAACAACAACCAGGGCACCGCCACGGTCAACGGCATCACGTACACGCTGACCAGGGACGATAAAGGCGCTTGGACGTATTCGTACTCCCAGCAGGTCACGTCGTCGGCTACGTCGATCACGCCTACCTCCACGACCGAAACGACGGTGAAGTTCACCATTGAGGAAAAGGAAGTTACCATCACGCTGGTAGAGGGACAGGACACCTACACCGGGACCTTGGAAGGGATCGGCACCTATACGCTGACCAGGGACAAGGACGAGAAGTGGACGTATACGGTCACCAAGGAGGAGACCAAGACGGGAGATGCCGGAAACGCCACCTCGGTAATGGAAACCACCACCAAACAAAAGCTCCAGTTCGACACGGGAACGGTAGGAGAAGACGAGAAGCCGATTCTGTCGGACTACCAGATTACCCCTGGGCAAGCGGTCTACATCGACCTGGGCGGCAAGCCAAACAACACGTCGATCGAATATCTGCTCTACTCGCTTTCGAACAACGAGTTTACGCAGATTGAGGGCTATTACGCCAAGTACGACGGTACAGGCTACCTCGTGATCGACCTGTTGGAGAGCTATCCGGTGCTGACGGATGACGCGGGCGCGGCGTATACCGGCTCGTCGGAGGCCTACGTCTACGAGGAGCCGACCGGCAACCAGTACCTGGTGTATGAAGATGGGTCGCGGTTGCGGGATAAGAGCGGCAACGACTTCTACTTTGGAGACATGAAGCTCGGCAGCTACGCGACCAAGGCGGACCTGAATGCCGGCAAGATCGTGTTGCGGCCCGGCAGCGTGGAAGAGCAGGGCTCCGTATTGATGATCGTCGGTCCGTTCAACGATATCCCCATCCGCGAGGTCGATATCCCGGCCAATGCGATGACGGATGCCGCCGGCCGGCCGATCACGACGGGCTATCAGATCACCGATACCCTGTACCTGACGCAAAGCGGCCTGGTGCTCAACATCAAAGACGCCTTCTCTGCCAAGTTTGATGGGCAAAAGTACACTTCCATCTATATAACGGCAGAAGAACTGGGCTCGCTGGGCAAACAGCGGGAGCTGCAGTACAACGACGAAGGCAAGATCCTGTATGGCGGCAAGGTCTACACGCTCTATAACAACACGCTATCCTATGTGGATGCGGAGACCGGAAAGATCGTCACGCTGGACAAAGCCGCTTCCATGGAGATTCTCTACTCCGTGAAGCCGGTCGAGAACGAGCAGGGCCCCGTTATCACGTTCCTCAAGGGCCAGCCGCTCATGCTGGAACAGCTGACCGACGTGGTGGCCAAGGACCTGACCGGGAGTTACTACTACTTCAACGGCACGTCGTGGGTGAACGCCGAGTATGAGCCGCTCACCGGGACGGTGGATTACAGCCTGCACAATGACGACGGCGTGCTGATCGAGCGCAAGTATGAGCTGATTGGCCGGGTGAGCTACGACGGCACCGTCTATCTGACGATCAGCCAGCATGAGGGCGTGCTCTACTATGAACTGAATCAGCTCGAGCTGGTGGCCAGCTCCAGTGGCGATGTGTTCGTCACCGGAGAGAATGCCAAGTTCACGCAGGAACTCCGTGCCGACGATACGGATACCGGCTATCATATCGGCCTGCTGGCCACGGATACCGAAGGCCGGACGATCCACATCACGATCGACAATCCGACGGGCAGCATCCTGGACGGCGATGCGATCCTGGGCATCGAACCCGATGACCTCGACATCCGGACCAACAATGGCGACGTGTTCGTGACGGGCGTCAAGGGCAAGACCATCGGTCTGCCGGACGATCCGTTGGAGATCAGCACCGGCACCGGCAGGCTTATCTTTTTCAACGAAGAGGGAAAGCAGGCCCTGACGGTGGACACCTATCTCACCTCTGAGGACGATTTGGAGATCGACCCCACGGTGGTGGACGGCGTGAAGCTCGTGGTAGAGGTGCCGGAGAACAGCATCCTGATCACGGAGATCGACGTGATCAACGGCGGCCAGCTCGACCTGAATGCAGGCGAGGATATCCGCTTCAAGCGCATCACCACCAGCGACGGTTCCGGCACGATCGACCTCGATGCCAAAGGCGTCGTTGGACGGCTCCTGCCGGACGGCACGGATGCAGAGCTCTACGTCCATCCCGACAACACGTCGACCGTTGCACCGGATGCAGAGCCCGCGTTGATCGTGTCCGGCCACAAGAGCGTTGGCGAAATAGACAGCCACCTGATTGTGGACATTCCGGAAACACTCACGATGCAGATCCCGCAGGCGGGGAACATCTGGATCGATGCGGAAAAGACTGGCAGCAGCGCCGAGCCGGATCCGGAGCTGGCCTCCGGCCGCGCCGAAGATGGCCGGATCCTCACCGGCGAGCTGATCGATCAAATGGCCGATCAGGACGGCGATTTCTCCATCCCGCTGCCGGTGCAGACGGCGCAGGAGCTTGCCGAACTGTTTGTAGCCAGCGCTGTGGAAGTGGTTGTTCCGGATGAGGGCGGCATTGAGAAGGCATTCCTCGTCCAGCTCATCCGCGGCGTGTTGACGGACGAGGAGATTCTGGAACTCCTGTTCCAGGAATCGGAGGAAGAGCCGGGGACGACGGAACCCGACCCGGACGAGGAGGAAGAGCCGCCCGTCGTCGACCCGACGCTTTGGACCGACGAGGAGCTTGCCCTGCTGCTCATGTCGGCCTTTGAGAAGAAGGACGAAGAGACCGACCAGTTTATCGTGAAGGACGATCAGCTCATCGAGCTGTATTGGAACGCGATGACGGAAGAGGAGAAAGCCGCCCTGGTGGCCAACGATGGGCAGGCGTGGATCGGCGTGACATATCCCGCCCCGGTGGAGGATACGCGGACGTACCGCGCGTACAATGTCCACATTGGCGAATCGACCGGGAAGTCCAACTTCCAAAACGACGGGGACATCCACATCACGCAGGATGCCGGCACGTTCCTGGCGGAGAACATTGTCTCCGTGTATGGCGACGTAACCATCAGCGCGCCGTTCCTTGAGGGCGTTCCCGACAGGACCAATATCACCGCAGGCGACATGACGCTGACCGCTACCGCTGCCGATGGCGCCATCACGGGCCTGACCATCGACCAGCGCGAGTGGACGGAGTACACCGTGGCCGATATCGTGGATGCGGCCGACGTGCCCACGGCCATGCCGGCAGACGGCACCTGGACGATCTTCCGCAACCCGGCCACCGGGATGCTGGAGATGCGGTTCCGCGTCGACTTTACTTCCATCAACGTGCGTGAAGCGGATGTGGCTACCAGCCTGACGGCGACCGCCGCTGGCGACATCGCCATCACCGAAGCGCAAGGGGCGCTGGGCGTCAATCGTGTCGAGAGCACGAATGGCGGAGACGTGACCTTGACGGTGGTCATTGGGGATCTGGTGGACCGGAACCCCAACCCAGACGATCAGAATGTGGTGACGCAGGGCGATGCCCTGCTGGAGGTAGAGCTGGGCAGCATCGGCAGCGCGCAGGAGCCGGTCGGAGTGATCGTGGGCGGCACGCTGGTGACCGACACCATAGGCGATACGTTCATCCATACGCCGGAAGACCTCGTCATGGTGGGCGACAGCGCTGCGGGAGAGCTGAACGTGCAGGCCGACAAGGATCTGGACCTCAGCAACACCCAGGGCGATCTGAACGTAAACGTGCTGGATGTGGGCGGCAACCTGACCGTTCAGTCCCCGTCCGGCGACGTCCATCTCGTGCAGACCGATGTGACCGGCAATGCCGATGTCGAATCGCTGGTTGGCGACGTGCTGCTCGACCAGTTCACGGCGGGCGGCAACGCCACGGTCACGGCAAAGGGCGACGTCACGGCGGAGACGGTGCACGTTGGACAGGATGCGACGGTTACGGCGGGCGAAAACGCCGATTTGACCGAGCTGACCACGGGCGGCGATGCACACGTCGATGCCATGGCAGGCGAGGTCTCGATCGATACGCTGGATGCAAAGCAGGATGCGTCCCTTGCGGCGCAGGACGATGTGCGCGTTGTGCGCCTGACCACAGGCGGCAGCACCGACATCGAGACGGCGCAGGGCGACATCGAAGTGGAACAGCTCGACGCGACCCAGGACCTGAACGCCAAGGCGACCGGCGGCTCGATGGAGATCGACCAGCTGCAGGTTGGCGGCGTGGTGACGATGGAATCCGGCAAGGACATCGACGTGCACCAGACCACGGGAGACCTCACCGTCAACCGGATCCACGCCGGCGGCGACGTCGACTGGAAACTCGACGGCAAGTTGACCGATGTGGATGAGGACGACGCCGTGAAGGCGCTGGCGGACGCGAAGGCAGAGGCCGCGCAGGCGCAGGCCAAGCTGGAGGCATTGCAACAGCAGCTGGCCACGGAGCAGTCGTTCATCGAGCCGCTGGAAGAGAGGCTGGAGGAACTCAACGACGAGCTGGAGGACCTGAACGAAGAAAAGGCTGCGCTCGAGGCGCAAACGCCTGAGACGAAGGCGGAAGAGCGGCGAATTGAGCGACAACTGAAGACGCTCGAAGAACAGCTCGCTGAGGCGCTGGAAGAAAAGGCCGAGATCGAAGAGACCTTGCAGCGCGAATATCCGGTGGAAGGCCAGCTGCAGCAGGATATCGATGCGGCACAGCAGGTTGCAGACGCGATGCAACGGGCGCTGGAAGAGGCACAGAAGGTGGCCGACGGCACCACGGCGTCCATCACCACTGGTGGCGACCTGGATATCACCATGCAGCACGGCGGCGAAGTCGGCGAAAGGGATAACAGCCTGTCGGTGGACGTGGGCGGCAAGGTGACGATCCTGCCCGGCCCGGATGCCGAACTGCAAGAGGTCTACCTCGAGAGCACGTCGGGCAAGCCGCTCCAGATCGCGCCGATCACGGCGGACACCATCCGGATCGATACGATTGGCGGCATTGAAACCGACCAGGTGTTCGTGGTAGACGAGGAAACGGAAGAGGAGCAGATCGGGCCCAGCTTCGTAGCGACGGACCTGACGCTCAACAGCACGAGTGGCAATACCGGTACGAGAGAGGTGCCCATCTACGTATATACCGATGGCCTCTCTGCGATGGGCAAGAACGTCAACATCATCAACTTGAAGGACACCACGCTCCACGAAGTGATTGCCGAGGAAGAGGCAAACATCATTTCGGAAGGCGACATCGTTGCCGGAGATCCGAGCACGGACGAAGGTAACCACATTGTTGCGGAGGATGCGGAGCTGATTGCCGATGGCGACATTGGCAGCGCAGAGGATCCCATCAAGATTCAGACGGGAGAAATCAGCGCAGAGGGCGACAATGTATTTTTCGAAAGCGAAGGGGACATTGTCGTAGACGAAATCAAAGCCGATGAGGACGTGCACATCGTGACGGATGGTTCGGTGAAGGATCAGCCGGGTGGCGGCAACGCCATCACCGGGGAAAACCTGTATATCCACGCCGGCGGCAGCATTGGCGAGGAGGATAACCCGCTGAATGTGTATATCACCGGCGAGATCGAGGTGTACTCGCGGTTGGGCCTCGTGTACTTGCTCAACTACAGACCGCCGTTTGCACACCGGCCCTATCTGTTCGCGGATGCGGACGGCAACATCCGACCGGATGACGCCCTGACGCGCGGCGAGGCGGCCCAGATCCTCTACATCCTGCTGATGCTTGACAGCGATGACGGCATGGCGGATGAAGCCCTGGAGAACCCCTTCCTCGACCTGGATGCTGAAGATCCATACTATGAGATGGTTCTGCGCCTGTATGCGATGGGCGCCTTCCAGGGATGGCAGCTTGGCGATGCCTTTGAGACCGATCGGGAGATCACCAGAGCGGAATTGGTGGTACTGCTGGTTTGGCTGTTACAGCAGCTCGGCGAGAAACTGCCGGAGGCGGTTGCGGTCACCATCAGCGATGTCGATGCTGGCTACTGGGCCTATGAGGAGATCCTCATGGCGCTCAACGGCGGTTGGATTCAGCTGGATGCGGACGGCGCTGCGAACCCGGATGAGAGCATCACCCGCGGGGAGGCTGCAGCGGTGGTCAACCGTGCGATGGGACGTGAGGCGGATAGAGAAACGCTGCACGAGGCCATAGAGCAAGGACTGGCTGCCCTCTTCCCAGACCTGCCTGTGGAGCATCCGGATTTCTACGAGGTCATGGAAGCCGCAATCCCGCATATCTGCCGTTACAATCGCGACAGGACGGAGGATTGGTCCCTGGAGGAGGCAGAAACCGCAAAATAGCGGCTAGCGAACGGACACGACAAGACGCTGCAGCAGAAAGCGCCATTTGGCGCAATCTGCTGCAGCATTGTTTATGTGTGGCGAAAAACCGAATTCGGGGGCGGCAGCGGAACACAGATTCCGCAACGCCGGGCAGCGCCAATGCCTCCAGGAAATGCCAGTCTGCCCAAAAAGGAGGGCGCAAAGCCAATTTAGGCTGCCTAAAAAGGAAAAGGCGTATAACATGATGAAAATTGAAGAAAAGAAGAGAATCCACAAAAACAAAAACAATATTGTAAAATAATCGTAGTTATACAGGAATAAAAAAGGAATTCATGGAAATTTAATATAGTAATGCCATTGCCAAGGCGGCTGTGTTTTGCTATACTACAAAAGCTGCCGGCGAGCGGGGGACCGCGGGGCGGCAGCGGGAGCACCTTGAAAACTATACAGTGCATCAAAGAACAAGCCAGCCGTTCACCGGGAGGTGAGCGGAGAAAACGCAAAGACGAAGAGACGACCAAGCGAAGGAAAGTGAGCTACGGCTGGAGACAGCCGATAGAGATTGAACTCAAGAGTTTGATCCTGGCTCAGGACGAACGCTGGCGGCGTGCCTAACACATGCAAGTCGAACGGGGATATTGATTTCGGTTGATATCCTAGTGGCGAACGGGTGAGTAACGCGTGAGCAACCTGACCCTTTGAGGGGGATAACACCTGGAAACAAGTGCTAATACCGCATAAGACCACAGAGCGGCATCGCTCAGAGGTCAAAGGAGGAATCCGCAGAGGGAGGGGCTCGCGTCCCATTAGATAGTAGGCGGGGTAACGGCCCACCTAGTCGACGATGGGTAGCCGAGCTGAGAGGCTGATCGGCCACACTGGAACTGAGACACGGTCCAGACTCCTACGGGAGGCAGCAGTGGGGAATATTGGGCAATGGGCGCAAGCCTGACCCAGCAACGCCGCGTGAGGGAAGAAGGCTTTCGGGTTGTAAACCTCTGTCCTTGGTGACGAAGGAAGTGACGGTAGCCAAGGAGGAAGCCCCGGCTAACTACGTGCCAGCAGCCGCGGTAATACGTAGGGGGCGAGCGTTGTCCGGAATTACTGGGCGTAAAGGGTGCGTAGGCGGTACCTTAAGTTGGATGTGAAATACCCGGGCTTAACTTGGGGGGTGCATCCAATACTGGGGGACTAGAGTGCAGGAGAGGGAAGCGGAATTCCTAGTGTAGCGGTGAAATGCGTAGATATTAGGAGGAACACCAGTGG
>OLGB01000228.1_pt1 | contig 84641 bp, 68 predicted proteins | sample 1605691 | NCBI WGS metagenome assembly OLGB01 (sample SAMEA3888925, study PRJEB22519) | human gut metagenome | biome: human gut; feature: human-associated habitat; material: faeces | place: Denmark | collected 2010
AAGCGAAGTGCGGATGGGATAAACGCTGAAGGCATCTAAGCGTGAAGCCCACCTCGAGAATAAGATTCCAGGCAGCAATGCGAGAGACCCCCGGAAGACTACCGGGCGATAGGTCATCGGTGGAAGTGCGGTAACGCATGGAGCTTGATGATACTAATAGGTCGAGAGCTTGATTTAGTTGATTCTGGGAAGACCAATAGGGAATGATTGAGAGAGATCTTGTTGAAAGAAAGCTCATATGCAGTTGTCAGGGTGCGAGGGAAAGCGTCCTGATAAAGGAGTTCACCCATTGCGGTGGCAATGGCCTGGGGGTTCCACCTGTTCCCATTCCGAACACAGAAGTTAAGCCCCAGCACGTCGATGGTACTTGGCTGGTGACGGCCCGGGAGAGTAGATCGCTGCCGCATTCCCATTCCCGGCTTGCTTATGCAGGCCGGGCTTTTTGGTGTGTAAAAAGTACTCCTCCTGCATAGAAAACCGTTGTATCGTAAGCCGTATACCTGTATAATATTAACATAGTGATGTACTGCGCATGGAATTCCAAAAGGTTTGCGGAAGGGCTTGGCGAATTGGTTGAAGGCCGTATTCTGCAAGGAGGATATACGATGGCGAGAGAAGAACGGAAATGGCATCCACGCTTTGTGAGATACATGGAGGAGATTGTAAACCATCCCAATTATCGCGGACTTCCTATTGAGCGGAAAGGGGATGGAACGTATCGCTGGATTGCTACTGCGAAGTCTGCGGTTGGTCAGGCGAGGATTGCGTGGTGCATCAATAAAGCCAAGGAATTAGGCTTTGATATTCAACCTGGCGTATATGCAGATGTTATGCTTGCCATCCATCCTACAAAGTGGAAGGTATGCCAAACTTGCGGCAGAGAGATGTCGCTGTTTTATCATTATCCCAACGCGCAGTTCCTTTCGGGGCTAAACCGCCAGTTTGGCACAGAATATACGGAATGCGACCACATTAGCGATATATGGGATGATTTAATCGAAAATGGCGTGCGCCATGTCCGGATTGCAGAATTCCTAATTTCAAAAGCCGATTTGGATCTGCCTGCAACGGCCGCTAAGGAGGATATTATTGCTGCGCTAGAATATGCATGCAGAAAAGGCAATAAAAAATGCTTGGGGCCGGGCGCTATGTCCAACTTTCCTGATCGCTTTGACGGGTTTCATACGTACAACCGTTGTTGCAGGTCCTCGCAAGATAAGGGCCGCTCAAAAGAAAACTTAAAATCCTATACCAAGGATCGCCGTGCATATGAATATTGGAGCGATGGAAATATCCACGCGGCAAATCAGTTTATGGGCAGCGCGTTCTTTGACGGCATATCCGCAGATCATATCGGCCCCATTTCGTTGGGTTTTGTTCACGATCCAAGGTATTTGCAGCCGATGAAGGGCGGAGAAAATTCCGCAAAACGGGACCGCTTACAGGTTGCGGATATTGAAAAAATCATTGAAACAGAGCAACGCACAGGTATCTATCCTATGTCCTGGTATTCAAGAAAAATATGGGAGTATATCAAACGCCATTATGCTGCGAACCCCTCCAAAGTGGGCGGAGCGTACCGTGATGCTTTAAAGCAGAATATGGCGAATTATATGTACATTCTGTGGTACATCTTGGAGCATTGCCCGGAAAATGGGGAAGCTTTCCTTGTAAGCGCGTTTTTACAGCCTAATTTCAAATACTTTGATTACGCCTATGCGTTTAATTCCCAGGGCGAAATTATCAGCAAAGTTCCCCGGCATTATACCGCGAGAAGCCAAAATGAGGCTGAACGGTACTGCCGCATTGCCATAGACGCTGTATATGACTATATGGACAAGGACAATCGCAACACCATGCCGGATTTGACCCATTCCGATAGGATGTTTTTAGAGAAGATTTGCAGCAGCATTCATTCGGGAATGAATCCAGCTATCGTAAAACAGAAAATCGCCGAATTGCTTGAATCCATTCAAGACCGCATCATAATGAGTCTATAAAGAGCAGTTAAGCCGGAGCGGCCCTTCAAGGCTGATTCGGCTTTGCTGATGCCCATTCAAATAAGGATAATTGTATGGCTTTGGCCTGTTTATCAGACGCTACGCCGTCATCGTCTGTATCCAAACTATGGCAGGCAATGATTCCCCGCGGATCGGCAACGCTGTCCAGATAATCATCAATAGAGGAAGAATGCTTCAAATATCGCAAAAACGGCGACGTATATGAGCTGCCGTACCGGGCTTTTTCAGAGCACTCCACTTGCTCCAGGTCATAAATTGCTTCATATGCGGTGATTTGATGATCGTCATTAGGCGTAACCGGCTCAGGAAATAATTCCGCAGGCATAATGCCAATATCTTTGCGAGTACACAGAATAATCACTCTCTTTCGGCGCTGGGGAACGCCGTAATGGTTAGCATGCAATTTGCGCGCCTCTGTATAGTAGCCCAGCTCCGAAAAAAGCTCAATAATATTTCTGTATGTTTCTCCGCCTTGGTAACTTAAGAGGCCCTCCACATTTTCAAAAACGATAACTTTTGGATTGACCCCCGATACGATGTCTACAAAGTGACGGAATAATTGATTCCTCGGGTCGTTTTTCATTCGATAGCCCGCGAGGGAAAAACCTTGGCACGGCGGGCCGCCGCAAATGATATCCGCACCAGAACGCACGCCGGCTTGAATAATGGCTTGTTTGGTGCTTTCTTCCGTAATATCTCCGCACAGAACCGGGATTTCGGGACAATTGGTTTTGAGCGTTACACAGGCGCTTTGCGCAAAATCATTCGCAATAACCGCATTGATGCCCGCTTGCTTAAAACCATAAGTCATTCCGCCCGCGCCAGAAAACAGATCGACGGAGGTAACGCAGCCTGTTTTATTGCGGATGCTCTTGCCTAAAGCGTATGCAAGTAGCACCGGAACAGCATTGCCTACTTGCTTAAGCATATCGGATTTGTTTCCACAGAACAGGTAATCATCCGGAAAGCACTGGAATCTGGCGGCTTCGCGCACGCTGATTACTCTATCGTGAACCGGATGCACATAAGTGCCGTTTCCCGGCCGATTAAAGTAAGTGGTAATCGTGTAAGACGGCTTTGAATAATCGATGCGCCCATATAGCGTAGTGCGGCCGCCTGTTTGCGTAATCTTTGATAACCGTTTTGATTTCTGAACCGTTTCGGCAGGAATATCCTTCCAGCTTCCGCCCTGCGGAATGGGCGCGATCATCTCCAAATCCAGGCCGCTAAGTTTAAAGGTAGTGTGGTTCAATATGCAGCCATTCAATAAGGCGCGATACTTCTTTTCCAAACCTTCCAGAACGCGGACGTCAAATTTTGTGGCATCCGGTTTTTTTCCAAAACACAAATCCTTTACAGAGGCATTTCCCTGTATAACGGCGCAGCTTTCCTCAAAAGATACGCCGGGAATCATTTGCTGCAGATCACGGAAAAATGCGCGCATTACGGACTGCCGGTCTTTAAAAACGGATTCCTCCGTACAATCCGCGCGGGCATTACGAGGTATCACGGTATCGTGCTGCGCCTGCGAAATACCGTACGCTTCATATACCAACGAGTTAATGCTAACAAGTAATTCCTCCTCCGATGTGCTAAGGTATTGCTGCACAAGCGCGGATAGTTCTCCCTTTCGCGGATAGGATACTGGAATTGGGAAATTATCGATTTCGTAGTTGTTTATATGATTATTGCTGCTTGTCAATTTGAAATACCAGTCAATCAGTTCGGAATTGAGAATACCCATCAAAAAGAATATATCAACGCCATCCTGATTGCTTTCCAAGGAGATAAAGTTACAGCTATTTGCCAAAACGCAGTTGCATGGAACCAATGTAAACGCAATGCGCCGCTTTTTGGCCATATTGACGATTTGCTGACAAACCAACCGTTCCCTCATGATGTAGCGGCGCTTCGCCGTTGCTTGCACAAACTGCTCTGTAACATATTCTTTTTTGGGAAGCTCAATGGTCGTATAATACCCGATATGGCGGCCTCGCAACAACTGATACGGCGTTTCAGCGCTAACAATGGCCTCTTTGTGAAAGGTGATATCCAACTCGCCCCGCAGATTTGAAATGTAGGGGATTTCTTTAATCGTGGGGTGTTTTCGCATAATCGTGCGAATGCGGTATTCATTTTCAGATAGTACGAGTATCGCGTTGCCTGTCGAGTCGTCGATGATATCGTCAATGAGGGCATACGAGCCCTGCCTGATGCCGCCGTTAAAGGAGCCGTCGATCAAAATTTTTTCTGTACGCCGTCCCTTTTGCAGCAGCATAGCGCACAGGGCTTGCGAGGAATCCAGATAACTGCTGTTTTCAGAAATCAACCGAAGGGAGCTGACAGACGTGCTATCCAATATCCTTGTGCGAAGCTTAGCACAGGACTTATCAGACAAAATAGAGGCCGGGATTAATAGAGAGCAAGTACCGCTGGGCGAAAGATATCTCTCGATAATTTCCTCGACAAAAAGCTTGTATAGGTTGAGCGTGCCGGAGGTTGAATACGCAAAGCGCCTGCTTGCGAGCTTTCCAATTGTGCTGTATTTTTGCTTATCATCCGCTTTTTGAGCGTCGGTCTGATAATGCGCGCGTTCGGCTTTTAGGTTTTTATAGGGCGGATTTGTAGCAACAATATCAAAGCCGCTTTTAACGATGCGGCTATCGAATACTTCTTCAACCGGAATATAGTGGATATCCGCAGCATCCACATCGAATAAAAGGCCGCCTCCTACATGGGTGTCAAAATATTCTGCTGTGAGCGTTATCCCAAACCATTCCTGCGCCAATAGCGTAAGGCTCTTGCGATAAACCTCCAACGCGCCCCTGTTGATATCGCAGGCATAGATGTGATTTAGCAATTCTTGATATTGTTCGGTGGGAAACATCATTTCTTTGCAAACACGCAAATAGGCAAAAACGAAGTTTCCGGCGCCAACGCAAGGCTCCAAAAAGGTCTTGCTGAACAAAACATGCTGCGCGGAGGGCGGGAAACTGTTTACAAGCTCCGTCATCATGCCATACGCCAAATCCAGATCGGTAAAATAACAGCCCATCTGCTTTCTGTGAAGCGCATCCATAGATTGCTCGTATGATATGCTAGCTGAATGTAACGTTTGCCAAATCATATCGGCTTTATCTGTAAGTGGTTCCATCTATTCGTCCCCCGATGATTCTTGCCGGGCTTTATTATAGCATACGAATACCGAAAAGCCAATCGGAGACGGAAAAAATGAGACGCAAATCAGGAGAAGCAATACAGACGCAGTTCCTCCTGTTCCGGGCACATTGTTTAGACCATTCCCATATACCACGAAACTGAACCGATGGGGGTTTTTGAAGTTTATGGAGCCCAACGAGGGAATTCTGATAACGGAAAAGGGCATATGGAACGAGCCGGCTTGCGACGAATAGTTGGGATACGTTGAAGAAGACACTGAAATTCGTTAGGTTTGGAAGTGCAGAAATGTTTTACGCTGATTATCATATCCATAGCTTATATTCATTTGATTCCATGGCGGACTTAAATGATATATGTCAATATGCCGTTAGGATGAACCTAAAGGAGATAGCGCTAACAGATCACCTGGATCTTCATTATCCATACGGGAAATGGGATCCACATTATTTGGCGCACGAAACGCAGCGTGAAGCATCTGTAAAGCAAATGCAGGATAAATACAGGGGCGTCCTTCAAATCCGATACGGTTTGGAATTGGGGCAGCCGACGCGCGATGACGATTTCCTTCAAGCGTTTCTTTCCACGCGCCAATTTGATTTCATTTTGGGGTCGATCCACTATACAACGGATGAACGAGAAATTTTGGCGATTCCATATAATGACTTTGAAACGGCAAATGAAGTGCTGATAGAGTATTTTCAAAACGTACTCCAGATGCTGGATTGCGACCGGTTTGACGTTGTGGCTCATATATGCCACCCGCTGCGGGTGATGGAAAATGCGTTTGCCAAGCCATCGCTTTTGCAGTACGCTGATTATATTGAACCTATTTTGAAAAAGATGATCGAAAAGGGGAAAGGGCTGGAGGTTAGCACAAAAGGAATGCGCTATTGGATTCGGTCTTTCGAACCCGAACCCGAATTTTTGAAGATGTATCATGATTTGGGCGGGGAGCTTATTACAGTGGGGACGGATTCCCATGAGGCTTGCACCGTGGGCTCTAGCGTGGCTGAAGCGTATGCGTATATAAAGCGCGCGGGGTTTCAATATATCACAACGTATGCAAACCATCAGCCAACGCAGCATCGGATTTGAAAAAGAAGCCTATGGCGGCTTACGGCTTCAGGGCATTGGGTTGCGCGGCAAAAGCGGCTGAAGAACCACGCCTTATTGCGGAAAAAAATAGGGGCGGCGCTTTATAGAAGCGACGCCCCTCAGACTGTCGATAAACCCCATAGGAGGCTTGGAGGGCCGCAGACCCGCAACCTCAATCGTCGTTCTGGCCACTGCCGTGGCCAGCCCTCGTTTCGGTTGATATCCTCCGGGTCGCTTTGCCCTTCGGGCAATGGCCCACAGGGCCACCGCTTCCCTCCGTCAACCTCCAAGTGTAATCCGGCCCCAGCGACATGTGCGGTGGGGCCGGAAGCCTTGCGTAGCAAGGTTTCCTTACGCTGTTCGCCGCCCGGCGAGCGAAGCGAGTAGGCGAACGGCGCAACTCTCGGCGGAAAAGATCGCCGTAGGCGAGCTTTTTCGACGGCCTGAGGGGCGGCGCTTTGTAGAAGCGTCGCCCCTATTTTTTTTCGGCAGGATGTTACCTTTTGCATGGCTAATCCCTCTTATATAGCGGAGGTGGGAAACGTGAGCAAGGAGGAGCTGGATGCGGGCATATGGGAGATACGCATAGCGCTTTTGCGCCTGGCGGGCAGCATATTGCAGCATCCGCAAAACGCGGAGGATGCGGTTTCGCAGGCGATTGTAACGGCGTATCAAAAGCTAGATACGCTGCGCGACGCCACATCGCTTAAGCCCTGGCTGATGAAGATCACCGTGCGCTGCTGCTGGGACCAAAGCCGCAAGCAGCGCAGGGAGCCAGCCTATGGGGAGCCAGCGCTGATGGGTAAGCGCCTGTTTGCGCCGGGGCCGCAGCCAACGCTGTATGACACCCTGATGCGTTTGCCGCCAAACCTGGCGCAGGTATTGACGCTGTATTATTACGAGGGGTATTCGACGGCGGAAATTGGCAGGCTGCTGGAGCTTTCCCGGCCTACGGTATCCATGCGGTTAAGCAGGGGCCGCAGGCAGCTTAAGGAGCTGCTGTTAACAGAGGAGCAGGAAACGGAAGGAGAGGATCGCATTGAAACGGCAGGCATTTGATGAAGCGTTGCGTGAGAGGGCGCGGCGCGAGCGCTTTGAGGTAGAGGCAGACGTGGATTTTGCGCTGCGCGGGGCGATGGAGCATGGAAAAACCGCCGGAAAAAGCGTGGGAGAGGCTATGACGCGCAGAAGGCTGCGGCTGCTGCCAGCCATGGCGGCCGCGCTCGCCTGCGTCGCGCTGGGATTGGCGCTCATGCAGCCGCCGAAGGATTTGCTGCGCGGCACGGCGGCGCCAACGGAAGCGCCCGAAGATATGGAAATCACAATGCCGCTTGCACAGCGGAAGCCAAAACGGGAGCCTGAGGTTCAGGCGATTCTGCGCGCAAGCAACGACTGGGCATGCGCCGAGTTCACCCTTTCCAACGATACGGAGGATATTTGGCTGATGGATTTGACGGCGGCGGCAGACGGCGTTGCGCTTGAAACGGCGGACGGCCTGATTTGGCTGGAGCCGGGAGCAAGCTGCACGGCCCGCGCGGCATGGATGCCCGGCCAAGCGCCCGGTGGGTTCGGGGAAACGCTTCCTATGAGCTGGAGCTGCACCGCTTACCGCGTAACGGCAGACCTTCTGCATTGGATGGACGGCGAATGGCTGGAGCCGGGCCAGGAGGGATACGAGGCGCAGCAGGGGCTGATTGAGGACGCCTTTACCAACGGCGCGCTGATTCTGGCCCCTGGCGATTGGGAAAATGGCGTGGCAGGGCCAATGAGGCTGGCGGTTCCCGGCAGGTTCTACGGGGAGCATCCGGACGTGTCGGAATTGGCGTATTATCTGGGACAGGGGATGCTGGAAAAGAGCGATACCAAGATGGGGACGCAGCTGGATCTGTCTTGCTTCCTGGATTTTGTGGCGACGGACGCGCCGTTGGCTGTGAAGCTATGCCAAGGCTATGTGAAACGCCTGATGCGGATGGATATTGGCCCGGAGTATATCCATTGCATGGTGGACAGGGTATTTGAAACGGAAAAGGAAGCCGAGGAATTTTGGCGAGAAGGGCTTTCGGGGTTTCATGGCGATACGGTTATGAAGGGCGGCGGCGCGATTAGTTACGATGCGTTGCGTGCCAATGAGCTGGATGTGGAAGGCGGAAACTGGGGAGCCGTTGGCGTGCCGTGGCAGGATAGCGCAGGCAGGTGGCACATCACCAACGAGGCCCTTTGTTACCCGGTGAGCGGCCTGAAAAGCGGCGATACGCTCACCCTAAAGGCCGATGGGATTGCGGACGAGGAGGCTTTTTCCTATGTGGTTCCGTAAGGCGGTCGCGGGCAGCTTAGCGATGCTGCTTTCGCTGGGCTTGTGCGCCCTGTGCGGCCCTTCCATGCAGTGCTGCGGGAGGAATGGCTGGGAATGCTGCTATACGCCTGAAGCAGGGAAAAACGTATATCGCCCATTTTCCTGTGGAATGTGAATGGACGCTTGAATAACAGCGAATGCTAAGGCCGCCGGATGCATCCGGCGGTCAAATTTTGACCACTTGTGAATTTTTAGACAAAATTTTTAGACTTAGCAGGAAAAATGCAGTAAAGGGCGAATCATTGGAATTAGGGTAAAGTTGGGGCTTTACCCCAGTGCAAAACACGGCAGGCTTCTGCCATACCAAATATCAATATGGGAGGAACTTCATTATGAGTCTGGATCTCTCGTACCTGGGCATTGTAGCTTCTAAAGTTTATCGTAACCTGCCCGTTAGCGTGCTGACGGAAAAGGCCCTTGCCCGTGGCGAAGGCACCCTGAGCAACACTGGCGCGCTGGTGGTAAAGACCGGCAAATACACCGGCCGCAGTGCGAACGACAAGTTCATTGTGGACACTCCCGCCGTGCATGACGATATCGCCTGGGGCAAGGTGAACCGCCCCATCGAGAAGGAAAAGTACGACGCGATCAAGAGCAAGGTGCTGGCTTACCTGCAGAACCGTGATCTGTTTGTGTTCGACGGCTTTGCCGGCGCGGACGAGAAGTACATGAAGGGCTTCCGTATCGTGAACGAGCTGGCCAGCCAGAACCTGTTCATCCATCAGCTGCTGCGCCGCCCCACCCAGGAGCAGCTGGACGGCTTCCAGCCTGATTACACCATCATTGCCGCGCCTGGCTTCAAGTGCATTCCCGAGATCGACGGCACCCGCAGCGAAGCCGCTATCCTTGTTAACTACGAGGAAAAGATGGTGATCATTTGCGGCAGCCAGTATGCCGGCGAGATCAAGAAGAGCGTTTTCTCCGTGATGAACTATGTGCTGCCCAAGATGGGCGTGTTCCCCATGCACTGCTCCGCCAATATCGGCCATGACGGCGACAGCGCCGTGTTCTTCGGCCTGAGCGGCACCGGCAAGACCACCCTTAGCGCCGACCCCAACCGCAAGCTTATCGGCGACGACGAGCATGGCTGGGCTGACGACAGCGTATTCAACTTCGAGGGCGGCTGCTACGCCAAGTGCATCAACCTGTCCGCGGAGAAGGAGCCCGACATTTACAACGCCATCAAGTTTGGCGCGTTGGTTGAGAACGTGGTGATGGATCCCGAAACCCGCGAGTTTGACTTTGACGACGCCTCCCTGGCCGAGAACTCCCGCGTGGGCTATCCCGTGGAGTACATCCCCAATGCCGAGCTGAGCGGCAAGAGCACCAGCGTGCCCAAGACCGTTATCTTCCTCACGGCCGACGCTTACGGCGTGCTGCCCCCCATCTCCAAGCTGGATAAGAACCAGGCTATGTACTACTTCGTATCCGGCTTCACCTCCAAGCTGGCCGGCACCGAGATCGGTATCACCTCTCCCGTGCCTACCTTCTCCACTTGCTTTGGCGAGCCCTTCCTGCCGCTGGATCCCTCCGTGTACGCCTCCATGCTGGCGGAGAAGGTTGAAAAGTCCGGCGCGAACGTATACCTGGTCAACACCGGCTGGAACGGCACCGGCAAGCGCATGAAGCTTTCCTACACCCGCGCCATGGTGACCGCCGCCCTTAACGGCAGCCTGGAGAACGCCGAGTTTGTGAAGGATCCCTACTTTGGCGTGGCCGTGCCCACCACCTGCGAGGGCGTGCCCTCCGAGCTGCTGATTCCTGCCAACACCTGGGAGGATAAGGCCGCTTACGATGCCAAGGCCAAGGAGCTGGCCAAGAGCTTTGTGGAGAACTTTAAGAAGTACACCCATATGAGCGCTGAGGTTGTTGCCGCCGGCCCCAAGGCTGAGTGAGCCTAACCGCTAAATAAAACGACGGCCCGGGAGCCTGCTTTGGCAGGCCCCCGGGCCGCTTTGCATAGGCGGACATAAGGGAAAGGAGGCGGACGGGGAGATGGGACAGCTTGGCTTTTCCTATATGGGATTTGCCTTTCTGATCATGCTGATGGTACCCAACCTGATTTGGACACGGCATAAGCCCGATGGCTATGAAGCTGCCGCGGCGCGTGAAAACCGCGTGCTGCTGGCATTTGAGTGCGTGGGAGAGGCGCTGGTGACATGCATGGCGCTGGCCTTTTCAAACCTGAATCCAAGAACGTTTGAGCCATGGACGCTTTGGCTTGTGCTGGCGGTTCTATGTATGCTCCTATACGAAATTTATTGGATACGGTACTTCCGTAGCGCGCACACGATGCGCGATTTTTACGCAAGCCTGCTGGGCATCCCCGTAGCGGGGGCCACGCTGCCGGTGGCGGCGTTTGCGCTGCTGGCGATTTATGGCCGGAGCCTTTGGCTGTTGCTGGCGGTAGCAATCCTTGGCGTGGGCCATATCGGCATCCATTTGCAGCATTTGGGGGAAATTCGCATGGAAACGAAAGAGAAGGAACCGGCATAATACCGTTTGTTATATCCAAGCGAACGCGCTTGCCCGCATAAAGCCTGTTAACCGCCCGGCCGCACACGATACCGTCTTTTCATACCTGAAAGAAATGCACGCGCCTCATCCGGGCAGCACAAAGCCAGGCGGCATCACACCGCCTGGCTTACTTGCGTTTGCGAAACCAATATACGCCCGCTAAGGCCAACGACACTCCCCGTAAGGGAAAGGTCACCGGTCAAGGGCGAGGGTGTAGATGGCCTTGGCGTCGGCTACTGTAAGGGGCAGGAAGAAGCCCAGGGTGCCGCCCGCCATGTCTACGGCGCGTTCCGCCATACGGTCAAAGTCCTCGGAGCCGATATTGTTTTCCCTAAGCGTGGTGGTCAGGCCCAGGGAGCGGTAGAAGGCCTCCAGGCGGGCGATGCCCTCGGCGGCGATAGCGGCGTCATCGCCCAGGGTTTCAGGCACGTCAAACACGCGCACGGCAAACTGCGCCAGCTTCTTAGCGCCGCCGCGGGGAAGCACATACTTCATCCAAGCGGGGAAGATGATGGCCAGGCCCGCGCCGTGGGCGATATCATAGAGCGCGCTGAGCTCGTGCTCCAACTTGTGGCTGGCCCAGTCGCCCACGCGCCCGGTTTGGAAAAGCGTGTTGTGCGCCAGGCAACCCGCCCACATGATCTCGGCGCGCGCATCGTAATCATCGGGCGTTTGCATGGCGATAGGGGCGTTGAGCACGACGGATTTGAGCGCGCCCTCGGTCATGCGGTCCACCACGTCCACATGCTCCACCTGGGTGAAGTAGCGCTCCATCATATGAGCCATGATGTCCACGACGCCGCAGGCCGTTTGATAGGGCGGCAGGGTGAAGGTGAATTCCGGATTAAGGATGGAGAACTTGGGAAAGTTCAGGGGCGTGTTGCGGCCGCGCTTGCACTGATCCGCCTCGCGGGTAATAACGCTGGAGTTGCTCATTTCGCTGCCGGCGGCAGGGATGGTGACCACCGTGCCCAGGGGGAGAACCTCTGTATTTTCGCCCTTGCCGGTGAACAGATCCCACACGTCGCCATCGTAGCAAGCGCCGTTAGCAATGGCTTTGGCGGTATCGATGGCGCTGCCGCCGCCTACGGCCAACACCAGCTGGATGCTTTGCTCGCGGCATATTTCAATGCCCCGGTATACCAGCGACAGGCGCGGGTTGGGCTGCACGCCGGGCAGCTCCCATACCTGGGCGTTTGCGGCGGATAGCTGGGTCATCACCTTGCTATACACGCCGGTGCGCTTGATGCTGCCCCCGCCGTATACCAGCAGCACGCGCGTGCCATAGGCGGCAACCTCCTTGGCGAGCTGGTTCAGGGAATTGCGCCCGAAATGGATGCGCGTGGGGTTTTGAAAGGTAAAATCAATCACGAAAAGCAGCCTCCTTGTAGGATGAATTTCTTATCTGATTGTACCACTGGTTTTGCATTTTTGAAAGCCCCAATCGTAGGTTGACAGCGCGTGGGTACGGGGCTATGATGGAGAGGCTGCGGCGCGGGGGAAGCGGCGGAGGACTTGCGCGGACGGCTTGAAGCCGCCTCGCGATATGCCGGTGAAAGCGTTAAGCTTGTTCCCAATTTGAACGATGGCAGCCGGGAGTGAAAGCAAGAATGCAGATTGTGCGCGAAAGAATGCGGCCGTATATGGGCTCGCGCGCGTTTTACAAAAGCGCGCTGGCGGTGATGGTGCCCGTTACCATTCAGCAGCTGATCAACAACCTGTTCAACATGATCGATAACCTGATGGTAGGCAGCCTGGACATAGACGGCCTGGCCATGAGCGCCGTAACGGTGGCAAACCGGCCCTATACCATTTTCTTTGGCGTGTTTTTTGGCATGACGGGCGCGGCGGGGCTGCTGATCAGCCAGTATTACGGCGCGCGGGATATGAAAACCTGCCAGGGCCTGTTTTCGCTGCAAATGGTTATTGGGTTTTTCGCCTCGCTGCTGGTGGGCCTGGCGTTGGCTATTTGGCCGGAGCAGGTAATGCGCATTTTTGTGAGCGACACGCGCACGGTTGCGCTGGGCATGCAGTACCTGCGCGTGATCTGGCTGAGCTATCTGCCGCTGGCGGTGAGCAACGTATGCATTTTTTCGCTGCGCTCCATTGGGGAAAACCGCATGAGCATGCTGGTAAGCCTGGCGGCGATGGGGGTGAACGCCTGCTGCAACTATGTGCTTATTTTTGGCAAGCTGGGCGTGCCCGCCTTGGGCGTGACCGGCGCGGCGATAGGCACGCTGATTGCCCGCACGGTGGAAATGGCGTTTTATTTAACGCTGCTTGTGCGCGGGCGCATCGCCTTTACGCTGGACATGAAAGCGTTTTTGCGCTTGCCGCGCGGCGTGGTGAAATCCTTCGCGGTGAAGGCCGTTCCTCTGATTGCCAATGAGATTTTATGGAATGTGGGCATGAACGTGTATTTCTGGAGCTATGCGCGCCTTGACGAGGCGGCGCTGCCCGCGATTACCATTGGCGATCAATGCAGCCAGATTGCCGCGGTCATGGCGATGGGTACCTCCTCGGCCGTATCGGTGCTGATTGGGGCGGAGCTGGGCGCGGGCCGGTTGGACAAGGCGAGGGAAAACTGCAAAAAGCTTTTAACGCTTGTGGTGGGCATTGGGCTGGCGTGCGTGGCGGTATGCAGCGCGCTGGGCGTGCTTTTGCCCAATGCGTTTAAGGTTACGCCGCAGCTGCGCGCGCTGGCTACGCGCATCACGCTGGTTATGGCCGTGTTTGCGCCGTTCAGCTTTGTGTACGGCTTTTGCTTCTTTTGCATGCGCGCCGGCGGCGACACGCGCAGCGCCATGCTTTTGGACAGCGGCTATATGTGGCTGGCGCCTGTGCCGGTGAGCGTGGCCATGGCGCTGCTGCTGAAAGGGAAAATCTCCATGCCTGCGGCGGTGCTGGCGGTGCAGCTTTTGATGAACGCCAAGGTGGTTTTAGCCCTGTGGGTGCTTAAGCGCGGGAAATGGGTGCGCAATATTACGCAGGAGGCATAAAGGGGAATTTTGGCGGAAGCCTGCCGGCGCCGCGCGCGGGTGTAAAACCTGCGCGCGCGCTTGTGCATTCCCACACTTTGGTGGTATAATAAACTGTTGTGATATAGCTATCTGGGTTGCTTGCCTTGATACGAAGAAACGGCTGGCGAAGGGAGGGAATGCCGTGCGGCGGCAATATCACGCGCGCTTGCGTTGCCTGAGCCTGTTTTTTGCCGCGATGCTAGCGTTCCTGCCTCCGTTTTGGACGGGGCGGACGGCGCTGCCCGCCGCGGCCGCCGAGCAAATTTACTATATTGAGCCAAAGCTGCCCAGCGATGTGGAGCCCTACGACCCCGAGCACCCAGAGGAGCTTACAGAGGATCAGCTATACGCCAAGTCCGCCATTTTGATTGAGGCCTCCTCCGGTGAGGTTATTTTTGAGAAGAACGCCGACGAGGTGATGTACCCCGCCTCCACAACCAAGATTTTAACCATCCTGCTGGGCATTATGATGGGCGATATGAACCAGACGGTGTATTTGTCCGAAACGGCTTTGGAGGGCTTGGATGCGGAAGCCGCGAATATGGGATTGGATGTTGGCGAGAGCATCAACTTTAGGGACCTGCTGTACGGCACCTTTGTGCGCTCCGCCAACGAGGGCGCAAACCTGATTGCCGAAACCATCAGCGGCAGCGTTTGGGAGTTTGTGAATTTGATGAACGAGGCGGCGGCCATGTACGGCTGCACGTCCACGCACTTCGCCAACCCTAACGGCCTGCATAACGCCGATCACTACACCACGGCGCGCGATATGGCAAAGCTGGCGCAGGCGGCCATGCAGAACGAAACCTTCCGCGATATCGCAAAAACGTACACCTACTCCCTGCCGCGCAGCAACCTGCATTCCAGCCGCGTGCTTACGCACAGCTCGCGCGCCTTCTTTAACCCCAGCCTGGCTGAAAACGACGCGTATTACGAATATGCCACGGGCATCAAAACGGGCTACACGGCTGCGGCGGGCTACTGCTTTGTGGCCTCGGCGGAAAAGGACGGCGTGGAGCTGATTTCCGTGGTGTTTTACACCTCGGCCAGCGGCCGCTGGACGGACTCCAAAAAACTGCTGGAATACGGCTTTTCGCAGTTTGTGAGCATGACGCCGCAGGAATTGTACGCCCAAAACCCCATTGAGGTGGAAACCTCCGGCTTTGCCTTGGACGACGAGGGCTTTGGCAGGCTGGAGCTGCGCGTTGTGCCGCAGAGCGGCACGCGCACGGTGCACATTGTAGCCACCAAGGCGGAGATGGAGGCCATGGCGCGCAACCTGCGCCAGACGGTGCTGATTGAATACTCGCGCGATTTTTCCGCGCCGATTGAGCAGGGCGAAACCATGGGCACCATGACCTACTACCCCAGCGACGGCGGAAGCGCCGTGGTATATAACCTGGTGGCGGGCAGGACGATTCGCAAGCGCGAAAACGCGCCTTTAAGCCTGGAGGAGATCGAGGCTGAGGTATATGCCGACCCCAACCCGTTCCCGCCGCTTTCGGTGGAGCTGGTAATGATGATTTTGCTGCCGGTGGGCGGCGTGTTCGTAGGCTTCAGGCTGCTGATGCGGCTGTTTAGAAAAACGGGCCGGCACAAAAAAGGCCGCGTACCCAAGCCGCGCAACCGCTTCTACCGCTAAACGCGCATTGGAAGCATGGAAAGGAGGAAGGGCATGGTAGCCCAGGTAATTGTGGATGTTGCGCATACCAACGTTGCCAAGCCCTTTTCCTATCTTGTGCCGGAGGGCATGGCGCTGAGCGTGGGCTGCCGCGTGAGGGCGCCGCTAGGCAGGCGGCAGGTGGATGGCTTTGTAACCGCGCTTTTGCCGGACGACGCGCTGCCCACCGAGGCGCCGAGGGAACGGCTCAGGCCGGTTACGAAGGTTTTGGACAGCTATCCCGCTTTGTTTCCGGCGTTGATAGCGCTGGCGGAGGAGCTTGCGGCACAGGCGCATTGCCCGCTATGCGAAACGCTGCGGCTGATGCTTCCATCGGCCATGCGCACGGGGCGCATCCAGCAAAAGACGGAGGCCTACGCCCGGCTGGCGCAGGGGGTCGACGCCGCGGAAGCGGCGGAGAGCCAGCGCCGTGCGCCCAAGCGGGCTATGCTGATAAAGCTGCTGGCGGACGGGCAGCCCAAAGCCGTGAACGATTTGAAGGCGTTGGTGAACGACCCGGGCCCGGCCCTGAAGGCGCTTGAGGAGGCAGGGCTGGTGGCGCTGGAAAGGCGGGAGGTGTTCCGTGCGCCGGACGGCGCGGGGGATGAAGCCCGCACGGCCGCCCCAGAGCTTACGCATGATCAGCGGGAGGCGCTGGAGGCCATGCTCCCCTCGCTCAGGGCGGGGAAGGGCGCGTTTTTGCTGCATGGCGTAACCGGCAGCGGCAAAACGGAGGTTTATCTGGCCATGGTGCGTGAAACCCTGGCCATGGGCAAGGGGGCGATCATCCTTGTGCCGGAAATTGCGCTTACGCCGCAGATGGTGCGGTGGTTCCGCTCCCGCTTTGGGCCGGAAACGGCGGTGCTGCACAGCCGCCTGACGGACGGCCAGCGTTACGATGAATGGCGGCGCATCCGCCTGGGACACGCCCGGGTGGTGGTGGGCGCGCGCAGCGCCATCTTCGCGCCGGTAGAGCGGCTGGGGCTGATTGTGGTGGACGAGGAGCACGAGCAAACGTATTTGAGCGATAAGCACCCCCGTTACGATGCGCGGCGCGTAGCCATGAGCCGCGCGGCGCGCGAGGGGGCGGCTGTGGTGCTTAGCAGCGCCACGCCCAGCATCCTCTCCTTTGCCATGGCGCGCAGGGGGGATTACACGCTTGTGGAAATGCCGCGGCGCGTGAACGGCCGCCCCATGCCCGCCGTGACCGTTGTGGATATGCGCAGGGAGCTGGACGCGGGCAACCGCTCCATTTTCAGCCAGCTTTTGGTGCAAAGGCTGGACGAGTGCCTCAAGGCCGGGCGGCAAGCTATGCTGTTTTTGAACCGCCGGGGCTACAACACCTTTGTTAGCTGCCGCAGCTGCGGTTACGTGGTCAAGTGCGAGCAGTGCGACCTGAGCATGACGCTGCACCGCGAGCATGGCGAGGATGGCCCGCAGGAGCTGCGCTGCCACATGTGCGGGGCGGTAAAGCCGCCGCCCCAGGTGTGCCCGGAATGCGGAAGCAAGTATATACGCTACTTTGGCAGCGGCACCCAGCGCGTGGAGGAGGAGATGCACAAGCTCTTTCCCGGTGTGAAAACCGTGCGCATGGATATTGATACCACGCGCGGGCGCGACGCGCATGCGCGATTGCTGGACCAGTTTGGCCGCGGCGAGGCGCAGGTGCTGATTGGCACGCAGATGATCGCCAAGGGGCTGGATTTTCCCAGGGTGACGCTGGTGGGCGTTGTGGCGGCGGATATGACGCTTAACCTGCCCGATTACCGCGCCCCGGAGCGTACCTTCCAGCTGATTACGCAGGTGGCGGGGCGTGCCGGCCGGGCCGATGCGCCCGGCGAGGTGGTTGTGCAAACCTACAAGCCCAACGATCCCTGTATTGAGGCGGCCGCCGCGCAGGACTACCGCGCGTTTTTTGAATGGGAGTTCAGCCGCCGCCGGGCGGGGCTGTATCCGCCGTTCACGCTGCTGGCCCGTTTGCTTGTGGAAAGCGAGCGCGAGGCGGAAGCCAAGCAGATGGCCGAGCGCCTGTACGATACGGTGCAAACCTACCTGCTATGCCATCCGCAGCAGAAAAGGCGCACGCTGATGGCGCGGGTGGACGAGGCCCCCGTGAAGCGCATACGCGGCCAGTTCCGCTACCATGTGCTGCTCAAGCTGTTTGATCATGCCGACAGCGCGCCCCTGCTTGCGCTGCTGGCGGAGTTAAGCAGCGTAAGCAATGAAACATGCCGCGTCTATTGCGAAGTGAATCCCGCGACCATGATGTAGCATGGCCGCATACAATAAGGAGTTAGAAACAGATGGCGACAAGAAAGATTGTGGAGATTGGCGACGAAAAGCTGCGCAAGCACTGCAAGCCCGTGGAAAAGTTTGACCTGCGCCTGCGTATTTTGCTAAAGGATATGGCCGATACCATGTATAAGGCGGACGGCGTGGGCCTGGCCGCGCCGCAGGTGGGCATTCTGCGCCGGGCTGTGGTGGTGGACATCGGCGAGGGGCTTTATGAAATGGTCAATCCCGAGATCATCGCTTCCGAGGGCGAGCAGACGGGGCCGGAGGCCTGCCTGAGCGTGCCGGGGCGTTCCGGCATTGTGACCCGGCCCAACAAGGTGACGGTGCGCGCGCAGAACAGCCATGGCGAAACCTACGAGGTAACAGGCGAGGGCTTCCTGGCGCGCGCCTTCTGCCACGAGCTGGATCATCTGGACGGAACGCTGTACGTGGATAAGATGGAGCGCGAAATCTTCCCCGATGAGGAGGAAGAGGAAGCGCCGGAAGGGGAGGCGGAGGAATGAGGGTCGTTTTTATGGGAACGCCGGATTTTTCGGTTCCTTCGCTCCAGGCCCTGCTTGACGCGGGGCATGAGGTGGCGGGCGTGTTCACCCAGCCGGACCGTCCCAAGGGGCGCGGCGGCAAGGTGCAGATGAGCCCGGTGAAGGAGCTGGCCCTCAAGAGCGGCATCGCCGTATATCAGCCGGTAAAGATTCGGCTGGATGGGCTTGAGCCCCTGCGGCAGCTCGCGCCGGATGTGTGCGTAACCGCCGCGTTTGGGCAGATCCTATCCGAAGAAGTGCTGGCCGTGCCAAGGCTTGGCACGGTAAATGTGCATGCCTCGCTTTTGCCCAGGCACCGGGGCGCCGCGCCCATCCAGTGGGCCATTTTGAGCGGCGACGCGGAAACGGGCGTAACCACCATGCTTACCGATAAGGGGCTGGATACGGGGGATATGCTGCTGAAGGCCAAAACGCCCATCGGTTCCGGGGATACCGCGGGTACGCTGACGGAGAGGCTTTCGCACATTGGCGCGGAGCTGCTGGTTGAAACCCTGAACCGCCTGGAGGCGGGCGATTGCCCCCGTGAAAAGCAGGACGAGAGCCAAAGCACCTATGAGCCCAAGGTGAATAAGGAGTTGGGAAGGCTGTGCTTTGAGGAGGGCACGCAGAAGTGCCTGCTGCGCGTAAGGGCCATGTGCCCATGGCCGTGTGCGTTTGCGGAGCTGGCGCAGGGCGTTTTGAAGGTATGGAGCGCCGCGCCCGCGCAGGGCAGGCCCGGCGCGCCCGCCGGAGAGGTGCTTAGCGCGGGCAGGAGGGACGGCCTGGTGATCGCCACCGCAGACGGGGCGATCGAGCTATGCGAGGTGCAGGCCCCCAACGCCAAGCGCATGGACGCGCGCGCCTTCCTGCTGGGCCATCCCATTCCCGAAGGCGCAATGCTAAATGAGGTGCGCTTATGATCAAAGAACAGACGAAGCGGGCCAACCGCGCGCCCGACGAAAAGCGGCAGGAGCGCGGGACGCGCCCCCCGCAGGGGGGCCAGAGGCGGTTGGAAAGGCCTGCGGACGCTCGCCAAAGGCCGCAGGGGCGACCCCTGCAGGGCCCGGGCGCGCGCCGCGTGGCGCTGGATGTGCTAACCGACGTGCACAGGGGCGGCGCTTACGCCGCGCTGGCATTGGATACGCGGCTGCGTAACGCGCATTTGAGGCCCGATGACCGCAGGCTGGCGACAAGCCTCGTATACGGTACGCTGGAAAACGAGGCGCGGATTGACTATGCGCTGGACCAGCTGATGGATCATCCTGTGAGGGAGGAGCTGCAGCGCGATATCCTGCGCATGGGCGCGTATCAAATCCTGTTTTTAGATCGCGTTCCGGACAGCGCGGCTGTGGACGAGGCGGTCAAGCTGGTCAAGGCCCTGCATATGGAGGCTGCCAGCGGGTTTATCAACGCGGTGCTGCGCAACCTGTCCCGTGGAAAAGCGGATATCCAATGGCCCAAGCGGGAGGACGGCCTGGAAGCATACCTAAGCGTGATGGGCAGCATGCCCAGCTGGCTTGTGAAAACGCTGATTAACGCCTACGGCGAGCAGGACGCCGAGCGCGTGATCCTTTACCGCGAGCAGGAGCATCCTATTGTGGTGCGGCCCAACCTGACCCGGCTTACGGACGCCGAATTTGAAGATCTGCTCAAGAAAAAGGCCTGGCGCGTGGAGCGCGGGCTTGCGCCGCATGCGTGGCTGGCGTACGGCGCGGCGGAGATCGCCCTGGATAACGATTACCGCGCGGGGCTGTTTTCCATACAGGGGCAAAGCAGCATGCTGGCGGCGGAGGCCATGCAGGCTAAGCCCGGCATGAAGCTGCTGGATGCGTGCGCAGCCCCGGGGGGCAAGGCGGCCTATCTGTGCGAAAGCATGCAGCTGACCGGCCGCGTGTACGCCTGGGAGCTGCATGAGAAGCGCGCCCAGCTTTTGGAGGGCATACGCCGCCGGCTAAGGCTGGACAATCTGCGCATATCCGTGCGCGACGCGTGCGAGTACCGCGCCGATTTGGACGGCATGCTGGACGGCGTTTTGCTGGACGCGCCCTGCGCCGGCCTTGGCGTGCTGGCGCAAAAGCCGGATATCAAGCTTAGGCTGAAGCCGGAGGATATCCCAGCCATTGTGGATACGCAAAAACGCCTGCTGGAAACGGTCAGCCGCTATGTGCGCCCGGGCGGCGCGCTGGTGTACAGCACCTGCTCCATCCTGCCGGAGGAAAACGCCTTGCAGGTGCGCGCTTTCCTGCAAAATCATCCCAACTTTGCCGTGGAGCCGCTGCCGCTTAGCTTTCCAGAGGAGCTGCGCAAGCTGCAAACGCCCTACGGCTTGCAGCTGCTGGGCTGCCGCGACGGGGTGGAGGGCTTCTTCATCGCGCGGATGCGGAGGGTGCGCTGATGGAGGCAAAGCGCATCCTGCTGGATATGACCTGCGAGGAGCTTCAGGCGTATCTTGGGGAAATGGGCCAGCCCGCCTTTCGCGCCAGGCAGGTGTTTGGGTGGCTGCACAAGGGCGTGCCGTTTGAGGGTATGGGCAACGTGCCCGCGGCGCTGCGTGAGCAGCTTGCCCAAAGCTGCCTGGATTTGCCCATGGCGCTCCATCAGGCCTTCCCCTCCCAAAAGGACGATACGGTCAAGTTCCTGTTTGCCTGCTGGGACGGCAATCTCATTGAGGGCGTATTGATGCACTATCATTACGGCTACTCGCTGTGCATCTCCACGCAGGTTGGCTGCAAAATGGGCTGCGCCTTCTGCGCAAGCACATTGGAAGGCTGTGTGCGCAGCCTGAGCGCGGGGGAGATGCTTTCGGAGGTGCTGCTTGCCAACCGCTTTTTGGGAGAACGGGGCAAGGTGGGGCATATCGTGCTCATGGGCAGCGGCGAGCCGCTGGATAATTATGAGCAGACGGTGCGCTTTTTGCGGCTGGTAAACGATGCCGGGGGCCTGAATATCGGCCTGCGCAACGTGTCGCTGTCCACCTGCGGGCTGGCGCCGCAGATTTTGCGCCTGAAGGACGAGGGCCTGCCCGTGACGCTGAGCATTTCGCTGCACGCGCCAAACGATGCAATACGGCGGCAAATCATGCCCGTGGCGCAGCGCTACCCAATGGAAACGCTTATGCAGGCGGTGCGCGCCTATGTGGCGCAAACCGGCCGGCGCGTGGTGTTTGAGTACGCGCTGATCGACCGGCTCAACAGCCGCCCGGAACACGCGCGGGAGCTTGCGGGGCTGCTTCGCGGGCTGCAATGCCATGTGAACCTGATCCCGCTGAACCACGTGGACGAGCGCAGCCTGGCCCCCGCCTCGCCGCAGGCGGTGCGGGCGTTCCTGGAAACGCTTGAGGGGGAGCATATCTCCGCCACGGTGCGCAGGGAAATGGGTGCGGATATTGGCGGTGCGTGCGGCCAGCTGCGCAGGCGGCAGCTACACAAGCAGTAACGGAGGGAGATACGATGCGGATTTGCCAAAGAACCCATCAGGGATTGGTTCGCGCCAGCAATCAGGACAGCCTGCTTGTGGACGATGGCGTCTATGGCGTGGCGGACGGTATGGGCGGCCATAAGGGCGGCGAAACGGCCAGTCGCGTTGCGGTGCAGGTGCTCAAAAACGCGCTGCATGGCAAACGGCCGGATCAGCGCACCCTGGAAATGGGCATCGAGGCAGCCAACCGCCGTATCTTTGACATGGCCAAGCATGATAGCGCGTTAAGCGGCATGGGCACCACTGTGACCTTGCTTTGGGAGGATCGCGAGCGCGTGCTGCTGGCCCATGTGGGCGACAGCCGCGCTTACCGCCTGCGGGACGGCGCGCTTACGCAGATTACGCAGGATCACAGCATCGTGGCGGAGCTTTTGCGCAACAATGTGATTACGGAGGAAATGGCGCGTAACCATCCCTATCGGAATGTGATTACCCGCGCCGTGGGCGTGGACCCTTCCGTGACGGCGGACGTGCTTTTGGAAAGCAAGCAGCCCGGCGACGTATGGCTTATCTGCTCGGATGGACTGTACAACATGGTAAGCGACGGGCAGCTTGAAAGCGTACTGCTGGAAAGCGAGAGCGATGAGGCGGCGGCCGGCCGCCTGCTGGCCCTGGCGCTGGAGGCCGGGGGAACGGACAACATCTCCTTCATCCTATGCCGTGTCACGGAGGTGGCTGCGCAATGATGAAGGGCATGGTGTTTGCCGAAAGGTACAAGCTGGAGGATTTCATTGGCCAGGGCGGCATGTCGCTGGTTTACCGGGCGGTGGACGTGCGCACGGGCCACAGCGTGGCGGTGAAAATCCTCAAAAGCGAATACAACAGCGATAAGGAGTTTTTAGAGCGCTTCCAGCGCGAGGCGCAGGCCGCCAGCCTGATGTCCCACCACAATCTGGTGAATTTGCTCGACGTGGGCGTGGAGGGCGAGTACCGCTACCTGGTATTGGAATATGTGAACGGCAATACGCTTAAGGACGTCATCCGGCAAAAGGGGCGGCTTAATTACCAGACCGCCATCCAAATCGCCGTGCGCATTCTTAGCGCCTTGCAGCATGCGCATGATAACGGCATCATCCACCGCGATATCAAGCCGCAAAACGTATTGATTCATGCGGATGGGCATGTGAAGGTATCGGATTTTGGCATTGCCCGCATGACCAACGCCTTTACCATCTCCAAGGGCGATACGGTGGTAGGCTCGGTGCATTATTCATCGCCCGAGCAGGCTACGGGCAGCGTGGTGGAGGCCACCAGCGATATCTATTCCACCGGCGTGGTTATGTATGAAATGCTCACCGGGCGCGTGCCCTTCGTGGGCGATACGCCGGTTGCGGTGGCCATGCAGCACGTGAAGGACCCGCCGCCGCCCATCACCGATTATGCGCCCGAAACGCCGCCCGCCGTGGTGGCCGTGGTGATGAAGGCGCTGGAAAAAGACCCCAAAAAGCGTTTTCAAAGCGCGCGGGAAATGGCCGACGCGCTGATGAAGGCCAAGGACGGCCGGTTGGCCCCTGCCGATGTAACGGGCACGACGGACCGGCGGCCGCCCGTTGGAAAGCCGTCCGTGGCCCAGCGCGTGCGGGAGGTAAGCCCCCGAACGCAGCAGGAGGCCGGGCGCAGGCTTTCGCAAACCGCGCGGCGCAAGCCTGTGCGCAGGCGGCGCAAGATTGCGCAGATGGCGCTTTCCGCGCTGGCGGCCGCGGGCGTGCTGGCGCTGCTTACCCTGGGCGTAATACAGGTGTATACCCGTGTAAGCCGCAGCGCCATCGCGCCGGATGTGGTGGGCCTTAGCGTTGGCGACGCACAGGCCATGGCGCGGCGCGAGGGCCTGAATTGGCAGCAGACCGATATCAACCACGATAGCCTGCCCGCCGGTACAGTGATTTCGCAAATTCCCGAAGCGAATACGCCAATGGAGAAGGGCGACAGCCTGCTGGCAACGGTAAGCCTGGGGCCTGTAAGCGCCGTTATGCCGGATATGACGGGCCTTAGCTATGAGGACGCGGCCTCCAGGCTCAAGGAGCGGGGCTTTGGCAACGTGGTGATCATCAAAACGGTGTCCGCCTCGGCGGAGGGCATGGTGCTGGGGCAAAACCCGCAGCCGGGCCAAAGCTTTACCATAGGGCAAACCGTGGAGCTGACGGTTTCCGGCGGCAGCACCATGGTGCCGGAGGTAACCGGAATTTACCGCGAGGAAGCGGTGGCGCGCCTGCACGACAGCGACCTGACCGAGGGCGCCCCCGTGTATGTGGAGGTAACCGGCGAGGATAAGGTGGGCCTGGTGATTAGCCAAAGCCCGGCCGCGGGCACGATGGCCGTGCTGGACGCGCCCGTAACCCTTACCGTAGGTATTGAAAGCGAGCCGTACCAGGGCGAGCTTGGCCTGAAGCTGCCCGCCGCCGCGAAGGAGCGCGCCCTGCGCGTGGCGCTGGTGGTGAACGGGCAGGAGCATACCGAGTATGAAGGCGTTGTTGCGGCCGGAAGCGACGCGCCTATGCTGATTCCCATCAGCTCCAACGTGGAAGGCAACGTGCTCTGCCGGGTTTATGTGGACGACGTTTTGTATTCAGAGGAAACCATAGCGCTGCGCTAAGGCGCACAGGAGGGAATGGGTTTGGAAAACGCCGAGGGCGTCATTGTAAAGGGCGTGGGCGGGCTGTATTACGCCAGAAACGCGGACGGCGATATCGCCGTGCTGCGCGCAAAGGGCAAGTTCCGCAAGCAGCGCGTTACGCCCATGGTGGGCGACCGCATCCGCTACACCCCGGGCGAAGGGGAGGAGCACGGCTGGGTGGAGGAAATTCTGCCCCGCGAAAGCGAACTGGTCAGGCCGCCTGTGGCGAATATCCGCCATATTGTGCTGGTATTGGCCCCGCAGCCCGCGCCCGATTATCTGCTCATCGACACGCTGATTGTAATGGCGCTCAAGCAGGGCATCCGGCCCGCCCTTGTGGTGAACAAGTGCGACCTGGACCCCGCGCTGTTTCAGGGCGTGCGGCGCGACTACGGCGGCCTGGGCGCGCCAATTCTTGAAACGAGCGCCCGCACGGGCCAGGGGCTGGACGGCCTGCGCGAGCTGCTGAAAACGGGGATTTGCTGCCTGGCGGGGCAAAGCGGCGTGGGCAAAAGCACGCTTTTGAGCGCTGCGACCGGCCTTAGCCTGCAAACGGGCGAAATTAGCCGCAAAATCAGCCGGGGCCGCCATACCACGCGCCATGCGGAGCTGCTGTTCAGCGGCGGGTACAGCGTGCTGGATACCCCGGGCTTCAGCCTTCTGGAGCTATGGGAGGGGCTTGAGCCCATCCAGCTGAAGGAATACTACCCCGAATTTGCGCCTTACGAGGGCGAATGCCGCTTCTCGCCCTGCTACCACTTGAGCGAGCCGGGCTGCGCCGTGCTGGAAGCGGCCAGAACCGGCGACATAAGCCCCGCAAGGCTGGAACGCTATCACCTGCTGCTGAAAAAAGCGCAGGAGGCTTGGAGGAATCGCTATGATTAAACTGTCGCCCTCGGTATTGGCGGCCGATCCCATGCATTTGGGTCGCGAGGCGCGCATGGCCTGCGAGGCAGGCTGCGACGAGCTGCATTTTGACGTGATGGACGGGCATTTTGTGCCCAACCTTACCTTTGGCCCGCATATTCTCAAGGGCATGAGACGCGAGGCGCAAACCGTGTATGATGTGCACCTTATGCTGAGCGACCCGTTGCCCTTTGTGGACCGCTTTGCGGACGCGGGGGCGGATATCATTACCGTGCATGCGGAGGCGCATGCGTTTGCCGAGTCGCTTAGGCAAATCCGCGCGCGCGGGCTTAGGGCGGGCGCGTCCCTGCGCCCAGGCACGGGCGTGGAGGCCCTAAAGGAGCAGCTTGGCCTGATTGACCGGGTGCTGCTGATGACGGTGGAGCCCGGCTTTGGGGGCCAGAAGCTAATGCCGGAGGTGCTTGGCAAGGTGCGCGAATTGCGCGCCCTGGGCTTTCGCGGCGAGGTGGAGGCCGACGGCGGCATCAAGCCTGAAAACATGCGCCTTTTGACTGATGCGGGCGTTGAGGTGCTGGTGATGGGCACGGCGTTTTTTGGCGCGGAGAATCCTAGGGAGGTAGCGCGCCTGGTGCATGCAATTTGACCCTTACAGGGCATGCTAAAAGCGGCAGGCCGCCTTGGAGCCATGCCCGAAAGGAAGGAAACGCATGAAAAAACGCGCCCCTTTATTTGTGCCGCCCAAGCCCCAAAAGCGCATGGGACGCGCGCCGGTGCGGCACTAGACAAAAATCAAACGGATAGGATGAAAAGATGCATTTTGACGAATTGGAGCTGATGGAGCCGCTTTTGCGTGCCGTAAAGGATTGCGGCTACGAGGAGCCTACCCCCATTCAGCGGGAAACGATTCCGCCCGTTTTGACGGGCCGCGATGTGCTGGGCTGCGCCCAGACGGGAACAGGGAAAACCGCGGCGTTCGCGCTGCCTATTTTGCAAAGGCTGCATACAAGCCGTAAGCAGCATGCCGGCAAGCGCACCATCCGCGCCCTTGTGCTTACGCCCACGCGAGAGCTGGCGCTGCAGATTTACGAAAACTTTGAAGGCTACGGCAAAAATCTGCCGCTGCGCTCCTGTGTTATTTTTGGAGGCGTGGGGCAGCAGCCGCAGGTGGACGCGCTAAAGCGCGGAGTGGATATTTTGGTGGCCACGCCGGGCAGGCTGAACGATTTGATTCATCAGGGCTATATTACGCTGGAGCATTTGGAGGTTTTTGTGCTGGACGAGGCCGACCGCATGCTGGATATGGGCTTCATCCACGATGTGAAAAAGGTGATTGCGCTTTTGCCCAAAAAGCGGCAGACGCTGCTGTTTTCCGCCACCATGCCTGCGGAGGTGGAAAAGCTGGCGCTGAGCATTCTTACCGCGCCCGTAACGGTGAAGGTGGATCCTGTGTCTAGCACGGTGGACAAGATTGCGCAAAGCCTGTACCTGGTGGATAAGGCCAACAAAAAGCTGCTGCTGGCCAAGCTGCTTAACGAGCCCGGAGTGGAAAGCGCGCTGGTATTTACCCGTACCAAGCACGGCGCGGACCGGGTTGCGCGCGAGCTGGCGCGCGCAGGCGTGCAGGCCCGCGCCATCCACGGCGACAAGAGCCAGAACGCGAGGCAGCAGGCCCTTACGGATTTTAAAACGGGCAAGGTGCGCGTGCTGGTGGCCACGGATATCGCCGCCCGCGGCATCGATATCGCGGGGCTGTCCCATGTGTTCAATTACGACCTGCCAAACGAGCCGGAGGCCTATGTGCACCGCATCGGCCGCACGGGGCGCGCGGGTATGGAAGGCATTGCGATCAGCTTTTGCTGCATTGATGAAATGAAGGAGCTCAAGCAGATTGAAAAGCTCATCGGCAAGGAAATCCCGCGCCGGGAGAGCGAGTGGCCTATGCAGGTGTTTACCGAAACGGTGAAGCAGCCGCGCCAGCCCCGGCCCTCCCGGGAGGAACGCGCCGCCGCCCCCGCCCAGCGGGCGCGCCGCCAGCAAGCAAAGCAAGCCGCGCCTGCGCCGGCGCGCAAGGCGCCTGAAAGGCCTGGCCAAAGCGCGACGCCTGGGATGAAGGCCACGCCGCTGGAGCGGCCCGCGCATGCCGCGCCCGCACGTCCCGCCGTTTCGCGGGCCATACCGCGGGAGCAGGCGGAAACGCCCGTGCGAGCGGCGCGTGAGAGTACGCATGCCTATGAGGAAATGCTAAGACGAAACCGGCGGCAGCGCCGCCCCCTGGCCACCGGCGGCGACCGCCGCTAAGGCCTTCCGCTTTTTACACATAAGGAGAAAAAACGCATTATGTCCAAACAAATGACGGCCGAACAAAAGCTGCGCTACATGACGGTTACGCCCCTGCCCAAGCTGGTGTTTTCGCTGGCGGTACCAACGATTATCAGCATGCTCATTACCTCGTTTTATAACATGGCCGATACTTATTTTGTGGGCCTGATCGGCTCGGCCAGCGCAAGCGGCGCGATGGGCGTGGTGTTCCCGCTGATGGCCATTATGCAGGCGGTAGGCTTCATGTTTGGACATGGCTCCGGCAACCACATGTCGCGCGTGCTGGGCGCTGGGGATACGCAGGATGCGCGGCGCATGGCGGCAACGGGGTTTGTGAGCGCGTTTGCGGCAGGCCTTGTGATTATGGCCGTGGGCCTGCTCGCGGCGGAGCCGCTGGTGTATGCCTTGGGCTCCACGGATACCATCGCGCCCTATGCGCAGCAGTATGTGCGTTTGCTCATGCCGGGCGCGCCGTTCCTGGTGGCAAGCCTGGTGCTGAACAACCAGCTGCGGTTCCAGGGCAGCGCGTTTTACGCCATGATTGGCATTACTTCCGGCGCGCTAATCAACATCGTGCTGGATCCGCTGCTGATCTTTGGCATGAATATGGGCGTAGCGGGGGCGGCGCTGGCCACCAGTTTCAGCCAGATGGTCAGCTTTTTTCTCCTGCTGGCGGGCACGAACCGTGCCGGAAACATTCAGATCCGGCTTAGCAACTTTACGCCTACGCGCGAGAACTTTCGCGAAATATTCCGCGGGGGCGTGCCCTCGCTGGCGCGGCAGGGCCTCAACAGCCTGGCTACGGTATGCCTGAACCTTGCGGCGGGCGGTTATGGCGACGCGGCCATTGCGGCCATGAGCATTGTTTCCCGCGTGATGATGATGGCGGTGAGCGCGATCATCGGCTTTGGGCAGGGCTTCCAGCCCATCTGCGGCTTCAATTACGGCGCCGGGCGCTATGACAGGGTGCGCAAGGCGTTTTGGTTCTGCGTCAAAATTGCCTTCGGCGTGCTGGTGGCAATCGCCGCGGCGGCGATTGCGCTGGCGCCGCATATCATCAGCCTGTTTTTGGCTGGAAACGAGCAGGTGCAAAGCATCGGCACGCTGGCCCTAAGGCTGCAATGCGCGTGCGTGCCGCTGTTTGCATTTACCTGCCTTGCCAATATGCTGCTGCAAACCATGGGCATCGCGGGCCGGGCCACGCTGCTGGCTATGGCGCGGCAGGGCCTGTGCTTTATTCCCGCGGTGCTGCTGTTGGAGCGCGCCTTTGGGCTACTGGGCGTGCAGATGGCCCAGCCCGTGGCGGACGTGTTGGCCTTTTTGATGGCCCTGCCCCTGACGCTGCCTGTTTTGCGCGATTTGCGCACGCGGGAGGAAAAGGCGGATCAGAAGGAAAATATTCTTGAAAAAGAGTGAACCTATTGCCATGCTTTTCCGTCTATATAGGGGAAAAGGGAAGGGAGGCCGCCGGCACGTAGGCTGCGCAGGAAGGAGGAGCGTCCGTACCGCCAGGTGATTCACTGCTTTTCTGGTAATGTTTTCAAATATTACGCAAGTATTACGTTGACAGCCTATTTCCTAAAATGGTATAATCCTTAACAATGGAGCTATATGCTTCAAGCCTGTGTGAAACATGAGGAGGTTGAACCGTGAAAAAGGTCTTATCTATCCTGCTGGCGGCTTCGCTGCTGCTGGCTGCCGTGCCCGCCATGGCCGCTAAGAATGACGCCGGAACCAACTATACCCTCGACATGAGCGGCGTTGTGCTGCAAAACGCCGCCGACCGCAACATTACGCCAGCGGCTGGCGCGCTTGATGCAAACCCCACAATCAGCGGCGAAAGCCCGACCACCGGCATGCCCCTGAGCGACGGGCTGTACATGCCCATGCTTGTGCAGATCAGCAATCCCGAGGGCACGGAAAAGGTGAATGGCAAGAGCGTATCTGCCGCCGGCATTGGCGAGCGCGCCCCCTGGGGCGGCCAGTATGCGGATATCGTGTACGAAGGCATCCTGTACCGTTCCGGCCAGACCCGTATCACCTTCCTGTTCAACGATAGCTTTGCCGAAGGCCAGCCTGTGAGCGTTGGCCCCGTGCGTTCGGCCCGTATTGGCCACGTGCTGCTGCGTGAGGAGTGGCAGGGCGGCATTGTGTACGCCGGCGGCCCCCGCCGTGAGGAGAACGACATTGCCGAAATGTTCGCCCAGCTGGGCGCTAGCGAGAAGGGCGTTACCTTCAACCTGCTGGATGGCAAGTATCAGGAGTACAAAAACCGCGTGCAGGGCGTAAAGGCCCCCGACAACTACAATGTAAACCTGACCGGCATACGCACGCTGGTTCCTTCCACCACCGTCGCTACCCCGCACCCCTTCCTGTTTACCGATGTAAGCCCTTATGTGGACGGCTATGACCTGGCTTACAACATCAATCTGGACTGGGGCCATAAGAAGTACATCTCCCACTTCTATTATGACGAGGCCAACAACCTTTACCTGCGCTACTCCGGCGATGCGCCCTACATGACCTTTGCCGCGGCGGAGGATCGCAGCTCCGAAAACGAGGAGCAGATGTCCTTCAGCAATGTGATCATCCAGCGCGTGGGCTATGAGTACACCAACAACTCCAAGATTATGCCCGTGATGCAGAGCGTTGGCAAGGGCAACGCGGATATCTTCATCGGCGGCCGCTACATCCCCGGTTACTGGGTACGCGAGTCCACCACAAGCCCCACCGTGTTCCTGGACGACCAGGGCAACGAGATTCAGCTCACCCGCGGCAAGACCTTCATTGCGCACTTCCCGCCCGAGAGCCTGCTGACCTACACCGCGCAGTAAACCAAACCGTACTTGAAGCGGACGGCAAACGCCGTCCGCTTTCGCATGTATAGGTTGCGGTTTTGCGTTGATTGGGGTACAATAGAAGTACCAAAATTATAGCGATAAAGGAGAACGGTATGCCCTTATCAGGTTTATCCGCCCTGCCGCAGGAGCTGGGCGAGCTTGTGGATAGCTTTGTAACCATGAAGTGCCGCTACCAATCCGCCCTGCGCGAGGTACGCACGAAGCTGGAAATCCTGGACGACGAATTTCAAATGCGTTATAGCCGCAACCCCATTCACCATATGGAAAGCCGTATCAAAAGCCCGCAGAGCATCGCGCAGAAGCTTACGCGCAAAGGGCTGCCCCTTACGCCAGAGGCCGCCATGGAAAACCTGCATGATATCGCGGGGATTCGTGTGGTATGCGCTTATCTGAACGACGCTTATACCATCGCGCGCCTGTTGACGCAGCAGGACGATATACGCCTGCTGCAAACGCGCGATTACATTGCCGCCCCTAAGCCGAACGGCTACCGCAGCCTGCACCTGATTGTAGAGGTGCCGGTGTTTTTAAGCGAGGGCAAGATTCCCCTGCCGGTGGAGGTGCAGATTCGCACCATTGCCATGGATTTTTGGGCCAGCCTGGAGCATCAGCTGCGCTACAAGGAAACGGCAAGCATTCCGGAGGACTTGAACCGCCAGCTTCATGAGGCGGCTGAGAAAATTGCCATGCTGGATGGCGATATGCAGCATATCCACGATCAGATGATGGAACTGGTGCATCCTTCGGGCGCAAAGGACAATGGCGGCGTTGAAAGAGCCCTTTAGGTTATGGCCCTGGCAGCAAAGCCGGCATAGAAACCGCCTCCCCCGTGCATACTTGCATGGAAGGAGGCGGTTTTTAGTGATCGGCTTTTTATTTAGCATTATCGCGGGCGCGGCCATGAGCGTGCAGGGTGTAATGAACACACGCTTGCAGGATGACCTGGGGCTTTGGGAAGCCAACGCTTATGTACAGGGCACGGCCTTCGCCCTTTCGCTGATTGTGATGTGGCTGTTTGGCACCGGGAACCTAAAGGCTTTGGCTACCGTGCCAAAGGGCTATTTGCTGGGCGGCGCGCTGGGCCTGGTCATAACCGTTACGGTGATGCTGTCCATCAAAGGGCTAAATCCAACCATCGCCATTTCCACAATCCTGATTGCGCAATTGCTGGTGGCCGCAGCCATAGACGCATTCGGCTGGATGGGACAGGAGAAGGCGGCCATGGGCGTTAAGCAATTTCTGGGCCTGGCGCTTATGCTGGGCGGCGTGGTGGTGTTCAAGCTGCGTTAGAGAGCCGTTCACCCCTGCGGCCCGTCCAGCAGGGCGGTGGTAAGGCTGCTTAGCTGCTCGATGGCCTCGCTTAAGGAATTCAGCGAGTCATTCACCTTTTGCCCGCTGGCCAGCTTGGCGTCGTATCCCTCAATGATGGTATAGATGCCGTCAAATACGCTTTGCTCGTACAGCCGGCCGATTTCGCCATACATCCCCACGTTGAGGTCGTTAATGACCTCAACGCCATGCACATACTGGCGAATTCTGCCCAGCATGGCGGAGGTGGAGCTGGCCCCCAGGCGGCTTAGGGAATTCACGCTGGAAATGGCGTGCTGCACCTCGCTGCGAAGGCGGGTGTTGCGCTGGGCCTCGAAGTTGCCCTCGTTGATACCGCCCACGCCCGCCAGCTTGAAGATCAAGAAAGCGGCCAGCAGCACCAGCACAATGATGATAATGGGTTTATAGCGGTTAGAGCGCATCACGGCGTTGTAACCGTTAGAACGCGTATATCGCGTCATGGATGTTGCCCTCCTTATAAGCTGAAATAGGATCGCTGCTATTATAGCATATTTCCCACAAGTGGTAAAGTAGGGCAAAAAATGATGCGTTTTTGCGATAATTGTGGTGGCATAGGGACGATTTTGTGGAGAAACGGACGCTTTTTGGCGAAAAGGGTCGCAGGAGGGGAGCACGATGGGAATAGCGCTGCTGCTGGCATGGGGCGTGGCCGTATGGCGCGGAACCGCCAGCCCTGCCCGGGCGCGCGCGTTTGGCTGGCTGGCGGCGTGCGCGCTGGCGTTTTCCATGCTCACACAGCTTTGGCTATTGGGCCTTGACAGGCTGCTTACGCTGGAAACGGGACTGCCGCTGCACCTGTGCGGCCTGTTTGGGGTGTTGTCCATTCCCATGCTTATAGGAAGGGCACCTGCGGCGCTGTATGAGCTATTGGCTTTCCTGGCCGCTCCCGCGGCGGCCGTTACGCTGCTTTTTCCCGCGGTGATGCGCTGCTCGCACCCGCAACTGATGCGTTTTGCCTTTTTACAGCTGCATGCCCTGGTGGCGCTTATGCCGCTTTATTTTTTTCGCACAGGTAAGCCGCTGCCTAGGGATCCGCGGCGTGCGCTGGTGTTGGGCAACGGCTATTTGGTGGCGGTGAGCGCGTTTAACCGCGCCGCGAATACCAACTATTTGTTTTTAAGCGCCGCGCCTGCCGGCACGCCGCTGGCCGCGCTGCGGACGCAGGGCGGCGCGTATTATATATGCGCTTTGGAAATTATGTGCATGCTTGTGTTTGCGTGGCTTGACAAGCTGTATGGACGAATAAACGCCTATTGCAGGAAGTAGCTGAGCATGTAGCCCGTATAGCCGTTGTAGCTGACCTTACACCAATCCGGGCCGGGAATGAGCACCGTAACCGAGCTGCCAGAGGGCACGCGCGTGCGCACGTTGCTCTGCGTCATATCGGCGTTGGCACGCAGGTTCACATATGTGCCGCTGGGATGGTATACCGTGCGCCTGGGCGTGGAGGGCAGGTTATACAGGGTGATGTAGCGGGTCATCACGTAGCCGGAAAGGCCGGTGGATTGGTCGGTAACGGCGCACCATTCGGTGCCCTGGCCGTCCACCCACAGGCGGGCGCCGTTATAGAGCTTGTCCAGCACATCCGCGCCTGTGGAGGAATAACGGCGCAGGTTCAGCGCTTGCGTGCTGCGGGGGTTGCTCACCACGGCGTACGCCGTGCCGGAGGAGCCGCTGCCGGTTTGCGCGGCGATATCGCGGGCGGCGTGCAGGCCCTCCACCAAATAATCGCTGCTGATAAAGCCGGTATAGCTATCTATGCTCACAGACCACCAGCCGTTTCCCTTGCATAGCACCATTGCGTAGCTGTCGCCCGGAAATTGGCGCACCACGCTGTAATTCATGCCGGGGCCGCTGCGCAGGTTGATGGCGGTATTGTTGGGCGTTTTTACGGTGGCAACGGTGGCGCTGCCCGCGTTGCGGCGGCCCCAGTCGCTTACATATTCGCTGCGCACATAGCCAACCTGGCCGTTGATTTCCACGCAGTACCAGCCGTTATTGACGCTTAGCACATGCAGGGGCACGCCGTTATAGAAAATGCCGAGCACCTGCGCGCTATAACTGGGCTGCGCGCGGAAATTAAGGAACGCGCCGCCGTTTTGGTTGGTTACAATGGCGGTCCAGGTAAAATCATCCCCGTCCAGGGCCAGATCAATGTAGTTTTTGCTCATATAGCCTGTGCGCCCATCGGGAGTGCGCACATAATAGAAATTGTTCTGGCTGCCGTTGATTTCCACCCAGGTGCCGCGCGTGTAGCTGCCCAGCCACTGGCTGGACGAGCTGCCCTGCGCGCGCAGGTTGAGCGTATCGGTGCGGTAAATTACGCCAAATTCTGCCAGCGCGGATGCGCAGGCGAGCAGGCTGACCAGAAAAACCAGCAGGACCAGGAAATGCCTTTTGGACTGCTTCATGGGAACGTCCTCCTTCGGGATGGCGGCGGCAGGGGATTTTGGAACCGCTTTACAAATGGAACGGGACAGGATGCAAAAATCTTCCCGCAATCTTCGCCTTTATTTGTGATATTTCGGCAGGGCCAGCACGGCCTGAACGGCCTGGCGGATAGCCTCGTCCGATACGGGGGGAAGCCCGTCCGGGCCAAAGCGCACGTGCAGAAAAAATTCATGCGTGCCGTTGTTGCCTGTTACGGGGCTGTGCGTAACGCCCGCCACATGCGTGCCTGGCTGGGCGTTCAGGGCGTCGCACAGGCGGCGCAGCAGGGGCGCGTAGCTTTCGGGAGGGAGCGCGCCGGTGCGCCGCGCCTCCGCGTCGCCGGTTTCAAAAAGCGGCTTCACCAGGCACATAAGCTCGCCCGCGCCGTGCATGATGCTTTGAAACTGCGGCACGGCTTTTACCAGCGACAGGTAGCTTAAATCCACGCTGCCAAGCGTGGGCACAGGGGAAAGGGAGAGCAGCCGTTCATCGCCGATGTTGGTTTTTTCCAGGTTGACCACGCGCGCATCCTGCGAGAGCGAACCGGCCAGCTGCCCAAAGCCTACCTCTACCGCGTACACCAGCGCCGCGCCGTGCTTGACCAGGCAATCCGTAAAGCCGCCCGTGCACGCCCCCGCGTCGATGCATACGCGGCCCTTCACAGGCACGCCAAAGGCGCGAATGGCCCCTTCCAGCTTGTAGCCGCCCTTGCCCACATAGCGGTCGTCCAGGCCGCGCACGCTCATGGGCTTGTCCATGGGGACGCGCTGCCCGCCGGTGGTTACGGGGATTGCGCCGCAGAAAACCGCGCCGCTCATAAGATAGGGCAGCGCCGCCTCCTTCGTTTGAAAGAAGCCCTCGTTGAGCAGGCGTTCCAGAGCCGTCGCCTTCTTTACCATACGCCTTCAGCCTTTTCAAGGGGCAGCCAGGCGAGAATGCGCTCGATATGGCGATCCCAGAAGTCCCAGGTGTGCGCGCCGGGCTCGGTATGGTATTCGATGGGCAAAACCTCGCCAAACTGGGCTACAAAATGCTCGTTGGCTTCAAAAAGAAAATCCTCCGTGCCGCAGGCAATGTACATTTGCGGGGCGCGTTCCGGCGTTTTGGCCAAGCGGGCGGCCCTGGCAAACAGCGCGCCGGGGCCGCGCTTGAGGGCCTCCTCGCCGCCATAGATGGCATCCAGCTCGCGCACCATATCGGGATTTTGCTCGCGGAAGGTATCATAGCCCTTTTCCATTTCCAGACAGCCGGAGATGCTGGCAACGGCCGCATAGCGGTTGGGCTGGGTAAGGCCCAGCTTTAGCGAGCCGTAGCCGCCCATGGACAGGCCTGCGGCAAAACGGCCCTTGCGCTTGCGGCACAGGGGGAAGTAGCGCTCCAGCACGCTGGGCAGCTCGCTGGAAATGAAGGTATCGTACTTTGCGCCATGCGCCATGTCCATATAAAACGAGCGGTTCGCCGCAGGCATTACCACGGCGACGCGATACAGGCGGGCATATTGCTCAATGCGCGTTTGCCTTAACCACATGGTGTGGTCGTCGCTAAGGCCGTGCAGCAGATAAAGCGCAGGTACTGGCGCGGCGGATTGGCCCATCACCTTAGGCTCGGGCAGAAGCACATAGGCAGCCGTTTGGATGCCCAGAACCTCGCTGTAAAAATGGAAATCCATAAAGACCATAAAAAGAATGCCTCCCCGATGCAAACTGGGATTGTTTGTACCTGTATCATAGCATAAAATGGGGGCAATTCCAATACGGGAATCCATGCCGAAGCATATTAGCCGTGCGAGGGAACGATTTCGGCAAACATGCGGGCTTTTTGGCCGTTTGGCAGGGTAAGCTCAACATACATCCAATACTCATCCAGGGTGCAAAGGCGCGTGGAGGGGTACATGTCGCCAGTGAGATCATAACGGTTGCCCAGCCCCAGCGGATCGCTGGTAACAAATTGATTATCCTGATACATGTAGGTGGACTCAAAGTGAAGCTCAGGTACCTGATCAGGCTGTTCCATAGCGCTTAGGGGAATGTAGCCAAAGCGCAGATGTCCCTGATTAACCCGATACTGCACGAGCACCCATTTCTTTTCCTTGCCGAAAACCTGAATCCAGTCGTTCGTGCTTACGCAGGCCTTGCCGTCCGCCTCCCGAAAGTAGGAGGCGCTTGGCCCGCTATATACGGGATAGGTTCCCGGCTTGATACGCGCGCCGCAGGGCTGGGGCATGGAAAAAGCGCAGTCCGCCGTGGGGATGATGGGCGCTTCGCCCGAAAGATAACCGGCATGGGCCTGCTGCATGACCTGATATACCTTTTGCAGATCAAGGGTTTCAAGCGAGCGCATGCAATCCGGCAGCGGAGCGCGGATGCACATGGCCTGCGAGAAATCCCCGGTGTCCAACGTCAAAAGGGCTCCCTGGGGAACAGCCGTCCAATACGCGTCGTTGGTTTCGCTGCCGGAATAGATTCCTATGGATTTGAGCTGGCATACGCCCGCGTCGCTTCGCGAAAGCTCGGCTGTGTAGGAAACGCCGTCCAGTTCAAAATAGATGTATCCAACGTCGTATTGGCCGTGGAGCAGCTGGCAGTTCACATGTAGACTGCCTTCTTCGGCCTCTGCGGGAATTAGCGCCGCATTGCGCACCTTTGCGGTTTGGGGCGCAAGCCCGTCCACCATATAAAACACACGCGAGCCCGCGCGGTCTATTATGGCTGCGGCGATCTGCTTGCCGTCCTGCGCAGCGGCGTCCCAGGCGAGCGGGTTGCAATCCGTCCAGCTTTCATTGGGAAAGGCGGCTTCCAAAACGGAAAGGGCCGCGCTGCGGGCGGACGTATCCCCCTCAGCCGGCGTGCCCAGCGCATGGGCGGGAAACAAAAGCAAAACCATGGCAAGGAACCCCAAGAGGAGTTGTTTTCGCATCGTGTATCGCTCCCTTTCCACGAATATCCAACCATAGGACGAATGAAGCCCCTTCATCCCTGCATTGGCTTGACTTCCCTGTCAAATCAGGGCATAATACAAGCTGCCGGTTTTGGCAGGGAGGGGGACGGCGCGTGCGGCATGAGATCACGCAGGTAGAGAGCCATTCAGTGGCGCAGCGTTATGGCGTGCGCGCGGGCGACTGGCTGCTGGCCCTTAACGGCGAGCCTGTGGAGGATGAAATTGATTATCAGGCGCTGATTGCGGGCAGCCGGGTGCGAATGGCCCTGGAACGGGATGGCAAGCCGCTTGAAATCGATATCCACAAGCAGGAGGGCGAGGCGCTTGGCCTGCATTTTGGGCAGACGATGGCGCTGTCGCCGCGCACATGCTACAACAACTGCGTGTTTTGCTTTATCGCCCAAATGCCGCCCAATCTGCGCAAAACCCTGTATGTAAAGGATGACGACTGGCGCTATTCCCTGATGATGGGCAACTTTGTAACGCTTACCAACGTAAACGAAAAGGAGTTTGACCGCATTATCCGGCGCAAGGCCTCTCCGCTGTACATCAGCGTGCATACCACCGACCCGGAGCTGCGCTGCCGCATGATGAACAACCGCTTCGCAGGCGATATTATGCAGCGCCTGACCCGCCTGAAGGACGCGGGAATCAAATTCCACTGCCAGATTGTGGTTTGCCCCGGCTGGAACGATGGGGAGCAGCTCCTGCGCACGCTTAATGATTTGCGCTCGCTGGCCCCGGCTGCGCAGACGGCGGCCATGGTGCCAGTGGGGCTGACCAAGTTTCGTGAAGGGCTGGCGCCGCTCAGGCCCTTCACCTGCGAGGAAGCCTGCGCGCTGCTGGACGCCATCGCGCCCTTTCAGGAGGCGTGCCGCCGCGAGCTGGGCACCACCTTCGCCTTTCCCAGCGACGAATTCTTTTGTATCGCTGGGCGGGACATCCCGCCGGAGGCGTGGTATGAGGACTTTGCGCAGATTGAAAACGGGGTGGGCCTTTTAAGGCGCTTTGCGTGTGAAATGGAGGAGGCCGAGCGCTTTGAAAGGCTGTACGGCGACGCGCGGCCCGCGCCCCCAAAAACCTATGTGATTCCCACGGGCGTGAGCGCCGCGCCGCATATGCGGCGCTTTGCGGAGCGCTTTGGCCCACAGGGGGTTAGGGTGAAGGTGATCGCGGTGGAAAACCAGTTCTTTGGCACAACGGTTACCGTGGCCGGGCTGCTTACCGGAGGCGACGTGCTTAGCGCCCTGACGGACGAAGCTGTGGCGGGCGCGGATGAAATTTTGCTCTGCTCCGTAATGCTTAGGCATGAGGGCGACCTGTTCCTGGACGATATGCACATAGACGCTTTCCGCGCGAGAGCGCCGCTGCCCGTGCATGTGATCGCCTGTGACGGACAGGCCTTTTACGACGCGCTGCGCGGGCGCTTTGACGATTGATTGGAATATGTAAGGAGAGAAACTATGGCAAAGCCGCTTGTGGCCATTGTTGGCCGCCCAAACGTGGGCAAATCGACCTTTTTTAATAAGATTGCGGGAAGGCGCATCTCCATTGTGGAGGATGTGCCCGGCGTAACGCGCGACCGCGTATATGCCGATGTGGAATGGATGGGCCGCCGCTTTAGCATGGTGGATACCGGCGGCCTGGATATGCGCAGCGAGGATGTGCTGCTGTCCCAGATGCGCCGCCAGGCGGAAATTGCCATGGATACGGCGGATGTGATCTGCTTTTTCTGCGACGGGCGCGCGGGCCTGACCAGCGAGGACGAGGATGTGGCCAACTACCTGCGCCGCACCCGCAAGCCGCTGCTGCTGGTGGTTAACAAGATGGATTATAAGGGCCTGGAAGAGCAGCTCTACGAATATTACAACCTGGGCCTGGGCGATCCCATCGCCATTAGCAGCACCAATATGCTGGGCCTGGGCGATTTGCTGGAGGAGATCGTCAAGCGCCTGCCGCCTGCCGATCCGGACGAGCAGGAGGATGAGGCGCATGTGATCCAGCTGGCCTTGGTGGGCAGGCCCAACGTGGGCAAAAGCTCGCTGTGCAACAAGCTGCTGGGGCAGGAGCGCACCATGGTGAGCGACATTCCCGGCACCACGCGCGACGCGATCGACACCTTTTTTACCGATGCGGATGGCACGCGCTATAATATCATTGATACGGCGGGGATGCGCAAAAAGAAGGCCGTGGAGGATGAAAGCCTGGAGCGATACAGCGTGCTGCGCTCCATCGCCGCCATTGACCGCTGCGACGTGGCCCTGCTGATGATTGACGCGCAAACGGGCGTGACCGAGCAGGATACCAAAATTGCCGGGCTTATTTTAAACGCCGGCAAGGCGGTGATCGTCGCCGTGAACAAGTGGGACGCGGTTGCAAAGGATACCAACACCATGGAGGCCTTCCGCAAGAAGGTGCTGTCCGACCTGAAATTTATGAGCTACGCGCCCGTGCTGTTTTTGAGCGCGCTTACCGGCCAGCGGGTGAATACCGTGCTTTCCGCCGTCAAAGCCGCCTATGAACAGTATAGCAAGCGCATTCCCACCGGCGTGCTTAACGAGGCGCTGGCAGATGCGCAGGCCAGCCTACAGCCGCCCGTGAGCGCGGGCCGGAGGCTAAAAATTTATTATGCCACGCAGCAATGCGCCTGCCCGCCCACGTTTGTGCTGTTCATCAACTCGGAGGAGCTGATGCACTTCGCCTACGAGCGGTATCTGGAGAACCATTTCCGCAAAAGCTTCGGTTTTGCCGGCACGCCAATTCGGTTTGTGCTGAGGGAAAAAACAAAGGATAAGTAAGGCCCGCGCTTTGGAAAATGCAAGCTTCCACAGGGAAGCACGGCGGAAAGAAAAAGGCCGTTCCCGCGCAACGCAGCTTTGCGCGGGAGCGGCTTTGAATCTTTGTGAAAAGCGCTTTTCTACCGCGCTTTATGGCCTATGCGTGCCCGCGCTGTACGGCGAAATTGCGCACATAGGTTTCCATGTCTGCCATATTCATAGGCTTACCAATCAGGAAGCCTTGGCCTTTTAGGCAGCCAAGCTCCTCAAAGAATTCAAACTGATCCTGCGTTTCAATGCCCTTGGCGCATATTTCCATATCCAGCGTATGGGCCATGTGCTGAATGGCTACCACCAGGCGGCAGGTTTGCTCATGGGAGGGGACCAGCGCCGCATAGGAGCGGTCCAGCTCCAAACCGTCAAAATGCACTTCGCGCAGCAGATCGACGTTTGCATGCCCTGTTCCAAAGTTTGCCAGCCATAGGCCCACGCCCTGCCCGTCGTGCAATGCGTTAAGGTTTTTCTCCCCGGTGGACGTTAAATTTTGCGCCTCGCTTAGTTCAAACTGAAGCTTTTTGGGGTTTATGTTCAGCCGTTCTATAAGGCTTAGGATATCGTCGATAAATTCCTCGCGGTTGGCGTAAAAGGGAAGCAGGTTGAGCGACAGCGTAACGTTGGTATTGGTTGCGTTACTCAGGCGAATGCCGGACTTCATCGCTTCCTCCATAAACCAACGGGAAAAAAGCAGCGTCAGCGCCTCGTCCGCCTCGATGATTTCCAGCATAGGCCAGGCGGGCATTATGCCGCCATCCGCCATATGAAGCTTTTCCACCAAAACCTCATAGGTATTGCAGGTGTTTTTTCCAAAGGTCCATTTGGGCTGCCCATAAAGCTCGAATGCGCCCCGGAGGATTGCGTCAGCGATCATATTGTGATTCATGGTTTTGTCCCCTTTCCAAACATACGGTCGCTTCATTTTGTTTTAACTGTCGGTTTTACGGGTACGAACTCTGCTATCCTTATACGCTATACATTCGATAGGGCCAATATCCTTTCCTGCCGGAGCGGCATGCGAAAATACCGCGTTGCACCGTTTTTTGATATACCTGCGCATAAACAAATGCGTACTTGCCAGAAAAACGTTTTAATGCTATGCTGAACACGCCTGCGCATAACGCGCGGCAAAAGGCGAAAAAAGGGGGCGCGCATCACGGAGAGGCCGATGCTTGAAATGCTTGAGCGCACGGCGGGCCGCGTGTCCCTGCACATGCCGGGGGCGCAGGGGCGCGGGCCGTTTGGCGCGATAGACCCCTACCGGCTGGATACCACCGAGCTGCCTGAAACGGACGACCTGTACGCGCCCAACGGGGCGATTGCCCGGGCGCAGGAGCTGGCGGCGCGCAGCGCTGGTGCGGCGCATACCATTTTGCTGCATGGCGGGTCCACGGCGGGTATGCATGCGATGCTCTTGTATGCGGCCCGCCGCGGGGAACAGGTGATTTTGCCGCGCAACGTGCACTTGAGCGCGCTGAACCTGTGCGCCACCGCGGGGCTAGAGCCTGTGTTTGCCAGGCCCGCCTATACGCCCGACGGCTTGCCCTACACGCCGCAGGAGCGTTATTTGGAGGCGCTTGAAAAGCATCCCGGCGCGCGCGCGATGCTGGTGGTCAGGCCGGATTATTACGGCGGCCTGTACTGGCCCAAGGCGGCGGTAGAGCGGGCGCACGCGCGGGGAATGCTGGTGCTGTGCGACGAGGCGCACGGCGCGCATCTCAACTGGGACGCCCAAACGCCAAACGCGCTGGAACTGGGGGCGGATGTGAGCGTGCAGTCCGCACACAAAACGCTGCCCGCGCTTACGGCAGGCGCATGGCTGCATGCCGGCCCAGGGGTGGACGCCGCGCGGCTTAGGCGCATGCTGCGCATGGTGCAAACCAGCAGCCCGGCCTTTGTGGGGCTTTTGTCGCTGGATGATGCGCGCGCCTGGATGGACGCGCGCGGCGCGGCGGCCTTGGAAGCGCTCAAAGGCGCTGCGCGCCTGTTTTATGAACGGGCGGCCAAGCTGGGATACGCCGACGGCCAGGCCGCGCGCGGCTTTGCTTGCGACAAAACGCGGCTGGTGCTGGAAGCGCCGCAGGGCGGCTTTGCGCTGGCCGGGCAACTGGCGCGGATGGGCCTGGACGCAGAAATGAGCGATGAGCGGCGCGTCGTATGCATCTTGTCGCTGATGGATGGCGGGGAACGGCTGGATTGGCTGCTGGCGGCGCTTGAGCGCATCGGCCCCCAGATGGGGGAAGCGGCCCGGCCGCTGCCGGCCCCTCCGCGCGAGCTGCCCGAACGCGCGATTGCACTGGACGAGGCGGCGTTCGCGCCCACGGAGGCGCTCGCGCCCGGGAAGGCCATGGGCCGCATAAGCGCCGCGCATGTGGGGCTTTACCCGCCGGGAACGGCGCTGCTTGCGGCAGGCGAACGCGTTACGCCTGCGCTGGCGGAATACCTGAGCGGCCTTGCCCCCTCCCGGGTGTTTGGCCTGAATGCGGACGGTACCCTGAACTGTGTACGATAAAGGAGCGAAGCGCATGGATATCTTTCCCTACGACGCTGTGGTATTTGACTTGGACGGCACGCTGTTTGACGCGGAGGACGGTATTATCTCCTCCGTGCTGGTTGCCCTGGACAAGCTGGGCCTGACCCCGCCGCCTGAAACCGACCTGCGCGAGGTAGTGGGCCCCCCGCTGCGCAATTCGTTCCGCGACCTGCTGGGCGTGCCGGAGGAGCTGGTCGAGCGGGCGATGGAGCTGTACCGCGAGGATTTCAGCAAGCGCGGCATGTATCTATACAGCGTATACCCCAACGTGCGCAGCACCCTGCGCATGCTGCGCGAGGGCGGGGTGCACGTGGCCATGGCCACCAGCAAGCCGCTTTGGCTGGCGATGGATATATTGGTGTACTTTGGCCTGGACGGGGCGTTTGACCGCGTGGTTGGCGAGGAAAGCGGCGCGACCCAACTGGGCAAGGCGGAGCTGATTCGCCGGGCGTTGCCGGATAAATACCGCCGGGCGGCCATGGTGGGCGATCGCAAGTTTGATATGGCCGGCGCGCGGGCAAACGGCATTGAGGGGATTGGCGTAAGCTACGGCTGCGGCAGCGAGGAGGAGTTACAGGATGCGGGCGCTACGGTGATTGTGCCCGATACGGAGGGGCTTCGCGCGCTGCTATGCCCTGGCGGCAAAATTCCCCGCGGCTTCTTTTTAACCGTGGAGGGCCCGGACGGCAGCGGCAAAACCACGCAGGTGGAGCTGTTGGAAAAAAGCCTGCGCCAGTTTGGCTTTAGCGTGCTGCATACCCGCGAGCCCGGCGGCTGTGAGATCAGCGAGGATATCCGCCGCATCATTCTGGATACCAAAAATACGGAAATGTGCGCCCAGTGCGAGGCGCTTTTGTACGCGGCTTCGCGCGCGCAGCATGTGCATCAGGTCATCCGCCCGGCGGTGGAGCGCGGCATGCTTGTGCTGTGCGACCGCTTTGTGGATAGCTCTGTGGCCTACCAGGGCGGCGGGCGCGAGCTGGGCGTGGAAACCGTGCAGCAGATGAACGAACCCGCCGTGGACGGCATGCTGCCGGATGCGACGCTGTATTTGGCCATAGACCATCGCGAGGCGTTGGGCAGGCGGCTGGCCGCCTCCACGCCGGACAGGCTAGAGCTGGAGGCGGACGAGTTTCATGACCGGGTGCAAAAGGCCTATGAGCGGCTGGCGCGTGAAAACCGCAAGCGCTATTTGATGGTGGACGCGTCACAGGATATTCAAAGCGTCGCAAGCGACGCGCTTGCCGCCGTGCTGGGCAGGCTTTTGCCGGAACGCAGGCACGGCTGATTGCGAAGGGGAGAGCGGCTTGGAGAGAATTGTGGTTGGCATGTCCGGCGGGGTGGACAGCTCGGTAGCTGCGCTGCTGTTGAAGCGGCAGGGCTATGATGTGGTGGGCGTGTTCATGAAAAACTGGGATGAGAAGGATGAAAACGGCACCTGTACCGCCGCTGAGGATTGGAACGACGTGCAGGACGTTTGCGCCCGTATCGGCATTCCCTGCTATTCCGTCAATTTTGAAAAGGAATATTACGACCGCGTGTTCGCCTATTTTTTGGAGGAATACCGCCGGGGGCGCACCCCAAACCCGGATGTGCTGTGCAACCGCGAAATCAAGTTCAAAGCCTTTTTGGATTATGCCATGAAGCTGGGGGCCACGCATATGGCTACCGGGCATTTTGTAAAAAAAGGCGTCAGAGGCGGGCATACGGCGCTTTTGCGCGGCGACGACCCGGCTAAGGATCAAAGCTACTTTCTATATATGCTCAAGGAGCGCCAGCTGGAGCGGGCGCTGTTTCCCGTGGGCGGGCTTACCAAGGGGCAGGTGAGGGCCATTGCGGAGGAAAACGGCCTTTCCACCTTCCAAAAGAAGGATTCAACGGGCGTGTGCTTTATTGGCGAGCGCAACTTCCGCAGGTTTTTGCAGGGCTTTTTGCCCATGCAGCCCGGCGATATACGCACCGAAGCCGGCGAAAAGGTGGGGGAGCATATCGGGCTTGCGTACTACACGCTGGGCCAGCGCCGCGGCCTGGGAATTGGCGGCAGCGGCGACGGGCGGCGCTGGTTTGTAATTGAAAAGGATTTAAAAAACAACGTGCTTGTGGTGGCCCAGGGAGAGGACAGCCCGCGGCTGTACAGCCGTTATATCCTGGCCAGCCAGCCTACATGGGTGGCGGATGAGCCGCCCGCTAAGCAGGGAGCGCCCCTGCGGCTGACCGCGCGCTTTCGCTACCGCCAGCCGGACCAGGCTGTGACGGTGACGCTGCGCGGCGGCGAGCTGCTCATTGAGGCGGACGAATTGCAGCGTGCCGTAACCCCCGGGCAGAGCGTGGTTCTCTACCAGGGAGATGTATGCTTGGGAGGCGGCATTGCGGAAAAGGCCGGAATGGAGCCTTTTGTATAATCGGGTCAAAAAAAGGTCGCGCTAGAGCGGAAAAACAGTGTAAAAACAACGAATGCAGGAAAATCGCCTTGCGAAGATTTCGGGTTCTGGCTATAATTATCTCCAACATTCGCACAATTCCACGGGCGGATGCGAAAGATGTGTAAGGAGGAAGAAGAAACAATGAAGAAATTGGTTTGCATGCTCTTGACGCTTGTGCTGGCGTTGAGCTTTGTGCTGCCCGCCATGGCTGAGGACGCGATTAAGATCGGCGTGATCGGCCCCTTGACCGGCCCCTATGCGATTTATGGCAACGCCGCGCTTTATGGCGCTCAAATCGCTGCCGAGGAGATCAACGCCCTGGGCGGCCTGCAGTTCGTAATTGAGGGCCAGGACGACGAGGGCGACGGCGAGAAGGGCGTAAATGCTTACAACGCTTTGCTGGACGGCGGCACCAAGGTGATCTTGGGCACCGTGACCAGCGGCTCCTGCATCGCGGTTTCCGCCGTGGCGTTTGAGGAGCGCGTGTTCATGCTTACGCCTTCCGCTTCCGCTGACCTGGTTATTGCCGATAAGGACAATATGTTCCAGGTATGCTTCAAGGATTCCGCGCAGGGCTCCGCGTCCGCGCAGTATATCTTCGATAACAAGCTGGGCGAAAAGGTAGGCATCATCTACAACAACGCTATCGACTACTCCATCGGCATCTGCGAAACCTTCAAGGCCAGGGCTGCGGAGCTGGGCATGGAGATTGTTGCCGAGTCCGCCTTCAGCGACGACAGCAACGCCGACTTCTCCGTACAGGTAGCCGCCATGAAGGAGGCTGGCGCGGATGTTGTGTTCCTGCCCATCTATTACACCCCCGCTTCCATGATTTTGACCCAGGCCAAGGCGGTTGACTATGCGCCCATCTTCTTTGGCGTGGACGGCATGGACGGCATCCTGGGCCTGGAAGGCTTCGACAAGAGCCTGGCCGAGGGCGTAATGCTGCTGACCCCCTTCTCTGCCGATGCTGAGGATGAGCAGACCAAGAGCTTTGTGGCCAAGTATCAGGAGCTCCATGGCGAGATTCCCAACCAGTTTGCGGCTGACGCGTATGACGGCATGTATGCGCTGTACCAGGCGATGGTGAACACCGGCATCACTGCCGCTACCACGCCCGAGGAAGCCTGCGAGCTGCTGATTGCCGAATTCCCGAACCTGGAGGTTGCCGGCCTGACCGGTACCATGCATTGGGATTCTACCGGCGCTGTGAACAAGACGCCTACCGCCGTTGTGATTCAGGACGGCGTGTATGTGGGCGCTACCAAGTAAGCTGGAAAAATCCGCTGCCCGGGCAGGCGCGCCGTGCGCCCGCCCGGGCAGCAAGCCTTTTGGGCAGCTTTTGCCGCGCGCAGATGCATACACGCAATAAAGGTAACCAAGAGCAGTCAGAACCGCATCAAACCGCTGACTGTTGTTGGTTACCTTCGTGCGTTATCTGCGCAATTACACAAGAAGGGGGAATGGGGATATGATTTCCTTCCTGTCCCATCTGGTTAATGGGATCAGCTTGGGCAGCGTATACGCCATCATCGCGTTGGGGTACTCAATGGTGTATGGCATCGCAAAGATGCTCAACTTTGCTCATGGCGACGTCATCATGGTGGGCGCATATATCGCCTTTTGCGTAATGCAGTACATGGGTTTGCCGCCTGTTGTAGCGCTGGCCGCCGCCATGGTTGTGTGTACGCTTCTGGGCGTAATTATCGAGCGGCTGGCGTACAAGCCCCTCAGGCAGGCGACCTCGCTGGCGGTATTGATTACCGCCATCGGCGTAAGCTACCTGCTGCAAAACGCCGCGCTGCTCATTTGGGGCGCAAACCCCAAGGTATTCCCGTCGGCGATATCCATCCCGGCCATTAGGCTGTTTGACGGCGGGCTGCAAATCACGGGCGAAACGCTGATAACCATTTTGGCAAACATCGTTATTATGGTTGCGCTTACGCTGTTCACCAGCAAGACCAAGATGGGCAAGGCCATGCGCGGCGTTAGCGAGGATAAGGGCGCGGCTGAGCTGATGGGCATTAACGTAAACCTCACCATTTCCGTAACCTTTGCCATCGGCTCGGCATTGGCCGCCATTGCGGGCGTGCTCCTGTGCTCCTCCTATCCGGCGCTGATGCCCACCACGGGCGCTATGCCTGGCATTAAGGCCTTTACTGCGGCTGTGTTTGGAGGCATCGGCTCCATCCCCGGCGCCCTGGTGGGCGGCGTGCTATTGGGCATGATCGAGATCCTGGGCAAGGCCTATGTATCCACCGAGCTTGGCGACGCGCTGGTATTCGCGGTGCTGATTGTGGTGCTCCTGGTTAAGCCCACGGGCCTGCTTGGCAAGCCTGTGAGCGAGAAAGTGTGAGGTGAGATGGATGAAAACGAAGAACAGAAAAGCCATCGAAAACCTCATTACCTATGGCATTGTAATCGTGGCCTTTATCGCATGCCAGGTGCTGGCGGCCAACGGCGGCATGAGCCGTTCGCTCAAGGGCCAGCTGGTGCCTATCTGCGTGTACATTGTGATGGCCGTATCGCTTAACCTGGTAGTGGGCGTGTCCGGCGAATTGAGCCTGGGCCATGCGGGCTTTATGAGCGTGGGCGCGTTTAGCGGCGTTATCGCCTCGGCATGGTTCCTGGGCGCGTTTTCAATGGAAAATGAGATTGTGCGCCTGCTGCTTTCCATGCTCGTGGGCGGCGTGTTTGCGGGAATCGCGGGCGTATTGATCGGCATTCCCGTGCTCAGGCTGCGCGGCGACTATTTGGCGATTGTGACGTTAGCCTTTGGCGAGATTATACGCAACCTGATCAACTGCATATATATCAACCTTGAGGGCGGGGCCCTGTACTTTGGCTTTAACAACCCCAATTTGCCGGGCAAGGCGGTGCTTGCGGGCCCCAAGGGCACCGTGGGCGTAGATAAAATCGCCACCTTCACAATGGGATTTGTGCTGATCCTGTTTACGCTGTTTGTGGTACTGAACCTGATGAACAGCCGCTCGGGCCGCGCTATCATGGCCACCCGTGACAGCCGCATCGCGGCGGAGTCTGTGGGTATTAACGCAACCAAGTACAAAATGATGGCCTTCGTTACCAGCTCGGTGCTGGCGGGCATGGCGGGCGCGCTTTATGGTTTGAACTATTCTACCGTGGCGGCTGGCAAATTCAAATTTGACACCTCCATTCTTGTGCTGGTATTTGTGGTGCTGGGCGGAATTGGCAACATTCGCGGCTCCATTGTCGCGGCCACGCTGCTTACCATACTGCCTGAAATGCTGCGCGCCTTTAGCGATTACCGCATGCTGGTGTACGCCGTGGTTCTCATCCTGGTGATGCTGGCAACCAACAGCCCCTTCATCACCGCCAGGCTGCAAAGCGTGAAGGCGCTGTTCAAGCGCAAATCGCCCTCGGGCGGCAGGAAGGAAGGTGATGCGGCATGACGCAAAACAAACGGCAATCCGATACCAAAATGGTGCCGCTGCCCAGCTATGCCATCGTGCCTGAGCGCGATGTAGACAAGCGCCCCATGCTGGAAACGCGTCATCTGGGCATTGAGTTTGGCGGCCTCAAGGCCGTGGAGGATTTTAACCTGACCATTGGCCGCACGGAGATCGCGGGCCTGATTGGCCCTAACGGCGCGGGCAAAACCACGGTATTTAACCTGCTTACCAAGGTATACCAGCCTACCAACGGCGTGGTGATTTTGGACGGTAAGGATACCGCCGGCATGAATGCGGTGCAGGCCAATAAGCTGGGCATTGCCCGCACCTTTCAAAACATCCGCCTGTTTGGAAACATGTCCGTGGAGGATAATGTACGCATCGGCCTGCACAACCAGGTGAAATACGGCATGTTCTCCGGCATCTTCCGCCTGCCCGCTTTCTGGCGGCAGGAGAAAAAACAGCATGAAAAGGCGCTGGAGCTGCTTTCCATCTTTGATATGCAGGGTATGGCGGATGTAAAGGCCGGCTCGCTGCCCTACGGCGCGCAGCGCAGGCTGGAAATTGTGCGCGCGCTGGCAACCAATCCCAAGCTTTTGCTGCTGGACGAGCCTGCCGCCGGTATGAACCCGCATGAAACCGAGGAGCTGATGGAGAACATCATTAAGATTCGCGATCAGTTCCAGATTGCGGTTATGCTGATTGAGCATGATATGAACCTGGTGATGGGCATTTGCGAGGGCATTTGTGTGCTCAATTACGGCCGCATCATCGCCAAGGGCACCGCCAGCGAGATTCAGTCCAACCCCACCGTGATTGAAGCCTATCTTGGCAAGCGGAAGGAGGAAGAGGAATGAGCCTGCTGAAGGTTGAGGATATCCATGTGTATTACGGCGCGATTCACGCCATCAAGGGCGTTTCCTTTGAGGTAAACGAGGGCGAGATCGTAACGCTGATTGGCGCGAACGGCGCGGGCAAGTCCACAACGCTGAATACCATTTCAGGGCTGCTGAAGCCCCGCAGCGGCGCCATCTCCTTTGAGGGGAAAAGCCTTGCGGGCGTGCCTGCCTACAAGCTTGTTTCCCTTGGCATGGCGCTGTGCCCCGAAGGCCGCCGGGTGTTTCAGCAGATGACCGTGCGGGAGAACCTGGAAATGGGCGGGTATTCCCGTCCGGCCTCGGAAATTGAGGGCTCCCTGGAAAACGTGTTCAACCGCTTTCCCAGGTTAAAAGAGCGTGAAAAGCAGGTTGCCGGTACGCTAAGCGGCGGCGAGCAGCAGATGCTTGCCATGGGCCGCGCGCTGATGAGCAAGCCTAAGCTGCTCATGCTGGACGAGCCCTCCATGGGCCTGGCCCCCATTCTGGTAGAGCAGATTTTTGACATTATCAAGGAGCTGCATGAGGCCGGAACCACCATTCTGCTGGTGGAGCAGAACGCGCAGATGGCTCTTTCCGTTGCGGACAGGGCATACGTGCTGGGCACGGGCAAAATTTCCATGTCCGGCGACGCGCGCGAAGTGCTTGCGGACGACCGCGTGCGCAAGGCCTACCTGGGCGGCTGATTTAGGCGGTATGCAGATGCGCCGGGAGCGATCGCTCCCGGCGCATGCGCTTATGGAGGGAAGAATATGACGCTGTTTCTAACCAGCAGCCCATGCCTGAACGGGCTGGACAGGGCTGTGCTGAACCCTGCAAACGAATTTGTTGCGCGTATGAAGGCGGCGCTGCCGCCGGACGTGCGCTGCCTGTTCATCTGTTCCTCGCCGGATACGCCGGAAATGACGGAGCGCTTTGGACAGGACATGCGAAACGCCTTTCAGGAGGCGGGCATGCCCTTTGCGCGCTTTGCCGTGCTGGACAGCCGGAATGAGGATGACGCGCCCGCGCTGGTTGCCAATAGCAATTTCATCATTCTGGCAGGCGGACATGTGCCTACGCAGAACGCGTTCTTTCAGCATATTGGGCTTGCGGGGCTTTTGCAGGACTATACGGGCGTGATTATGGGCATTAGCGCCGGTACGATGAATGCGGCCTCCACCGTTTACGCCCAGCCAGAGCTGGAGGGGGAGGCGCTGGATCCGGAGTATGAGCGCTTCCTGCCGGGACTGGGGCTTACCGATGTGATGATTTTGCCGCATTACCAGATGGTGCGCGGCGATTGGCTGGACGGTATGCGCCTGTTTGAGGATATCACCTATGCGGATAGCCATGGGCATACCTTTTACGCCCTGCCGGACGGCAGCTACCTCTATCGCCGCGGCGGGAAAACGCTGCTTTTGGGGGAGGCCTACCGCATATGCGACGGCGTGATGGAGCAGGTTTCGGAAAACGGGCGGAAGCTGACGCTATCAAAGGGATAAATAAAGAAGCGCATGCGCCGGCAGCGGAGCGCGCGCTTCTTTCCTTATTGCCGCAAAACGGCTTACACGCCGTCTGTCTTGGTTGTTTCGCCGCGTTTGGCAAGGCGCTGGTTCACCTGCTCGCGCAGTAGGCTATAAGCCACCGAGGTGAGCGGGATGAACAGCAGCATGCCAATGATGCCCAGCAGCCCTTCGCCCAGCACCACCGCAAACAGCACCCAAATGGAGGGCAGGCCGATGGCGTTGCCCATCACATGCGGGTAAATGAGATTGCCCTCGATTTGCTGGAGCACCAGGAACATGACCACGAACCACATGGCCAGCAGCGGGTCGCTTACAAGAATCAGGAACGCGCCTACGATGCAGCCCATCCACGCGCCGATAACGGGAATAAGCGCCGTAATGGTAATGAAAACGCTGATCAGCAGCACATAGGGCATATGGAACAGGGACATGGCCACGAAGAACAGCCCGCCCAGGATAAGCGCCTCCAGGCATTGGCCGGTGATGAAGCTGGAAAACGTGTTGTTCACAAGGGCCGCCACACGAAGGGTTTCATGCAGGGGTTCAGGTTTCAGATAGGCGGCCATAAGGCGCTTGAACTGCGCGCGAAGGCGGTCCTTGCCGTAGAGAAAGTAGATGGTGAACATGATGGTAAAGAACACGCTCAGCACGTTTTGATATACCGTGCCAATAACCGTGCCCGAGAAGGCGACGCCTTTGAGCGCCAGGTCGATCATATCCTCAATCTGCGCGTTCATTTCCGTGGCGGAGGGAATGGTGAAGCTGGAATTGATGTATTCGCTGATGCTGATGCCGTAAGGCGCGAGCATTTCATCCACGCGGGCAATAAACCCGGGCACCGCCCTAACGATGGAGGTGACGGTGTTGATCAACTCCGGGATAACAAGGGACATAACCAGATAAATCGCCAGGATGGCCAGCGCCAGCACCATAATCATGGCCACGGCCCGCTTGAGGCGGCGGCTCCATGCCGCGCGGTCCATAAAGCGAAGCACATGCCGCTCAAAAAAGCGCATGGGCACGTTTAGGATAAAAGCCAACGCGCCGCCAAGCAAAAATGGCGCAAGAATCATCCACAGCTTTTGAAAAAAGCCCAGCAGCGCGCCGCCATGTTCAAATAAAAAATAGATGCCGATAATGCACAAGGCAAGCAGCAGCGTGTCCCGGAAGCGTTTACGGTCCATGGCTGGTTTTCCCTCCCCGGTTTCAGCAGTCTATACTATCATAGCACAACCTTAAACGGCGCAAAAGGGAAAAAACGCACTTTTTCGCGAATAAGGCGGTTCCTTTTCCGTTCTGTCATATTCTGTTCATTTTTGTCTGCTATCATAAAAACGGCAGGGAGGATTATAGGAGGAACTGTTATGCGAAAGCACCGCCTGGGCAAAACGCTTCGCCGCTTGCTTACGGCCTTCTTGGCGCTATACGTGCTGGCGGCTGTCGCGCCCTATGCGGCCGTACCCGCAGGCCCTAAGTCGGAGGCCGTATCCGCCATAGTGGAGCGGCAGCCGGCGCAAGGCGACCGGGCGGCGATTCTGCCCACGGGCCAGCAAGCTTTGGAAACCAGGCTGAACCTGATTGCAAACGCCAAAACCTCGCTGGTGGTGGGCACTTATTTGTATGCGGATGACGAAAGCGGTATGACCATCGCGTCCGCGCTGCTGGCGGCTGCCGACCGGGGCGTTTCCGTGCGTATTTTGACGGATGGCCTGATTGGCGCGTTTAATCTGCTGGGCAGCAATCTTGGCTATGCGCTGGGCGCTCATCCCAATATTGAGGTGCGGTATTACAACCCCGTCAATCTTTTGGAGCCATGGGGGCTAAGCGCGCGCTACCATGAGAAATACGTGATTGCGGACGACCGGGTTTTTGTGCTGGGCGGGCGCAATATCTCCGATGAGTTTTTAACGCAGGAGGGGCATCCAAGCTACAACTATGATATGGATGTGCTGGTGTGGCGCGAAAGCCCGGCGGAGGGCAGCGCCTGCGCGGCGCTGGCCGCGTACTTTGACACGCTGTGGGAAACGCGGTGCAAGCCGCAGTTCACAGGCCTGCCCGCAGGCAGGCGCGAAGCGGTGGAGGCGCTGCGCGGCGAGCTGAACGCGCGGTATGCCGGGCTGTGCCAAACCTATGCCGGGGCGATGGCCCCTGTGGACTGGGAGGCGCAAACCACACCCATCGACGGCTTTGCACTGCTGCACAATCCCACAAACGCGGGGGTGAAGGAGCCTGAGGTGTGGGCTGGATTGACCGCCCTGATGCGTCAGGCCCAGGAGCGCGTATGGATTCAAACGCCCTATCTGGTGCTAAACAGCCGGATGCGGGACGATTTGGCCCAGGCCGCGGCCCTGCCGCCGGATATGCAGATTATCACCAACTCGCGCGCGGGCGGCAACAATATTGTGGCCTCGTCGGACGCGGTGTTTCACAGGCCCATGGTTACCAAAATGCAGCTTGCATTGTATGAATTTCAGGGCAATGCCTCCATGCACACAAAAACCATGCTGATCGATCATGATATCAGCGTGTTTGGCTCCTTCAACTTTGATATGCGCAGCGCGTACAGCGATACGGAGCTGATGCTGGTAATTCACAGCGAGGAAATCAACAGGCAGTTGGAACTGCACATGCGGGAGATGCGCGCGCAGTCGCTGCGGGTGGAGGCGGACGGAAGCTACGCCCAGGAGGACGGCGTGGAGGCGCTTGTAACGCCCTGGGGCAAGAATTTGCTGATTCTGCTGGCCTCGCCGCTGATCTCGCTGGTACGTTTCCTGGTATAAAGAAGAAACGAGAATGCGAAAGGAGCAGAAGCGTATGAAGGAAAAGCTGAAAAAGCAATTTTGGGGCTGGGGATTCCATGTGGATGTAAACGGGGCGCTGCACGATACGTTTCCCCGCAAGGCGGATAAGCCGCTCTCCACACGCACAAAGCGCCGTGTGAAGCCAAGGCTGAAAAAGGCGCTTGCCATGGGGCGGTAAGAAAGCGAAGCAAAGCAAGCGGCGCTGCAGAAGGAAAGACCTTCCGCAGCGCCGCCGTGTTTACAGCAGGATGCAAATCATGCCCCCGTTGCCCTCGTTGATGATTTTGCTGAGGGTTTCCTGTACCTTTTCCTGCGCGTCCGCGGGCATGCGCATAAGCTTGTTGCTCAAGCCCTCGCGCACCAGCTCATGCAGGCTTTTGCCAAAAAAGTTGGTGTTCCATATGCTCTGCGGGTCGTTTTCAAACTCCTCCAGCAGGTAGCGCACCAGCTCCTCGCTCTGTTTTTCGGTGCCAACTACGGGGGAAACCTCGGTTTCAATATCCACGCGAATCATGTGCAGGGAGGGGGCGTTGGCCTTCAGCTTTACGCCAAAGCGGCTGCCCTGCTGCACAATTTCGGGCTCCTGAAGGGTTAGCTCGCTCATGGTGGGCGTTACCAGGCCATAGCCGGTTTCGCGCACGCTGCGCAACGCGTCGGCCACGTGGTCGTATTCCGTTTTGGCGGCTACCAGCTCCTTCATCAGGCGCAAAAGATGGGCGTCGCCGCGAATCTCCGTGCCGCATTCCTCGCCCAGCACGCGGTTGAAAAGGCCGTCCTTTAGGGGCAGCACATAGCGCAGCCGCCCCTGCCCCAGGTCGATACCGTCGTTTTGCAGGCCGTCGGAATAGGGCGAGTCCGCAAAGGCCTGGGCAAAGTCCACATGATCGCGCATGCGGGCGATGGGCGCGGCCCCGTTGCGCACGCCCTCCAACACATGCTGCACCAGCCAGTGGCTTTCGTCCAGGGCGTGCACCCAGCCTGGCACGGAAACCTGGATTTCGCGCAGGGGGAACTGGAACAGCACCTGCTCAAACACGCCCAGGATATCGTCCATGCCCATTTCCTTGGCGTTCAGCGCAAGCACGGGCACGGCGTAGCGCTGGCTTAGGGCGTCGCGCAGGCGCTGGGCGCTTTCAGAGTCGGGCGTGCGGGAGTTCAGGATTATGATAAACGGCTTGCCAAGCTGCTTGAGCTCGCGCACCACGCGTTCTTCAGGCGCGGAATAAGCCTCGCGTGGCAGGTCGGAGATAGAGCCGTCGGTGGTGACGACCAGGCCTATGGTGGCGTGATCGGCAATGACCTTGCGCGTGCCAATTTCGGCGGCCTGCTCAAAGGGAATATCATAGTCGTACCAGGGGGTATGCACCATGCGGGCTGCGCCGTCCTCCTCCGTGCCCAAAGCGCCGTCCACCAGGTAGCCTACGCTATCCACCATGCGCACGCGCACGGTGGCCTGATCGCCCAAGGAAACGGAAACCGCCTCGCTGGGCACAAACTTGGGCTGCGTGGTCATAATGGTTTTGCCGCTGCCGCTTTGGGGCAGCTCATCGGAAATGCGGTCCCGCTTGGGGCCGGGGGCCATGCCGCTTAGCACCAGCTCCTCCATCATGCGGCTGATGAGCGTGCTTTTGCCGGTTCTAACGGGGCCCACCACGCCGATATATACATCGCCATCCGTGCGTTCCGCAATATCGCGGTACAGATCAAAGGTTTGTTCCATAGGTCAAAAACCCTCCTTACTTGCGCTTGCCAAACGATATGCGCGGGAGGGGGCGGGTATGTTTGGATTGCATGGTTAAAAACGAGCGCATAAAAAGCGCCGCCCTGCGGGCGCGGCGCTTTTAGAATGCGGCGTGGAAGGCGGCGCGGCTTATGCGCCCTTTTCCAAAAGGGCTTCCAGTGTTTCTAACACAATCAGCACGTTTTCCTCTTTCACAACATCCGACTTTTTGTTTTCAAACGCGCAGGCGAAGAAATGCTCCAGCTCATGCAGGTAGGGCAGGGGAGAGCTTACGTTAATGGCGGTGCCGCCATCCGCGGCGGGGGTTTCCATAAGCAGCGTTTCCCCTGCCGCGCCTTCTTCAAAAGCGACGAAACGCTGGTTTTCGTACACGACGACTGCGTGCTCAAAGCACAGCCGGAAGCCGTGCGTAAAGGGGATGGGAGCGTTGTACCAGCTTGCCTCCGCGCAGACGGTTAAATCGTCATAGGAATAGAGGAAGCGGTAATGCTCCTGCTGCGCTTGCGCCAGCGCCTGGTGACGCCGGGCAGCCGCCGGCCTGCCAAACAGGCTTACGATGAAATCCAGCTCATGGATGTGCAGATCGTAGGGAATCAGGCCGCTTTTTTCGGGATCAAACAGCCAGCTCCCCGTCAGCCACTTGGGGCGCTCCGTAAGCCGGTAGAAAAACGCATCCTTTACGCGTCCATACCGGCCGGAACGGACGATTTCCTCTAACAATTGATATTCCTTGGTAAAGTGGAGCACCTGCGCCACGTACAGGCACACCCGCATCTCGTCGGCCAGCGCGAACAATCCGGCGGCCTGCTTGGAGGACAGGCAAAGCGGCTTTTCCGATATGCAGTGCCGTCCCGAGCGCAAAACAGCCTCTATCTGGCGGGCATGAAGGAATGTGGGCGTAAAAACCATCACAATTTCCGCCGCAGTATGGCTAAGCAGTTCATCCAGATCGGTATAATAGCCTGCCTCCAGCTCTTCAGCCAGGGCTGCGATGGAGGGATTGGGGTCGCAAATGGAGTCAATTTTTACATTTTCCATGCTTCGCAGATTGTCCAGGTGGGTTTTGCCCATGCCTCCCACGCCCACAACAGCAACTGTGACCATGTGTTTCATCCTCTCATCCGAAGTGTAATGCCGTATGCATGCTTTGTGAATTGGCGACGCCCGTTTAGGCATGTATGGTTACTCCAGCGCCTCCAGAATGGCCCTTAAGCCGCTTTTGTTGATATAAAAGCCTGTGGCAATTCCGTCCCGCGCCACCTCAAGTTGCCGCTCGTTAAGCGCGTAGAGCGACAGGCTGGTTTGCGTTCCATCCAGCATGGCTAGGGTCAGCGTACATTCGGGTTGACCATGGGCGGCTGTTTCCTCGGCGCGATCCTCATACATCAAGGAGATCGCGCTGCGGTATATGGCGCGGCCCTTTTCTTCTTCAACAGCCGCGCCGTTGAGGGTGAAGCGCTTGCCGCCTTGAACCTCCAAAACATCCGTCTGCCCGGCGCGCGCAATGGTCAGGCTTTGCACCTGGTTGATCGTATAAAGCCAGACAAGGCGGTCCATAATTTGGGAATAATCCAGCTTTAGGAATGCCAGCGCGCCCGTTTTCACGGAGAGTACGGCTGGCACGCCCTCACGCATCAGGTAGGTGCGTCCCTCACGCTCGCCGCCAATCAGCAGCCGGGTTTCGCCTCCATCGTCCCTAAGAAGGAGTGTGGAGGGCGCGTCCAGGCCGTACTGGGCCAGATCGGCGGGGTTATCCTCCACAAGCACAAGCTTTGCGCCGTTCAGGCTAAAAAGCGGGCTGATAACCTTTTGGTAAAAGGCGTATTCATCGCCGGTAACGGTTACGGGCTCATCAATCTGTATGCTATGCACCTCCCCGTTTGCGCCGTCCGCGGGCCGGAAAAGGTGAAGCCTTTGCGCATCGCCCAGATCAATCAGCAGTTCCCGCACCGTAAGCGCATAATACTCGGCGTCTTCCCCCAGCGTATGAAACAGGGAATAGGAGCGGTAGTCATACAGGCGCTTCAGGAAGGATTCCACATCGTAGGTTAAAAGCAGGTAGACGGCCGGATCTTCATCCAGCATACCAAAGTATCCGTCCTCCAGCGGGCTTCGCGAGCCGATTTGCAGCCTATGGCGCGAGCCGTCCTGATAGAGCGCCTCCACGGTGCAAACAGGCGCGTCCAGGCCGTACAGCTTCAGGTCCTGCGGCGCTTCCTCAATTTTCTTGCGGCTTACAAGGCGCGTCAGGGAGGTAAACAGCCTGGATAGCGCGGCCTGATCAAAGGCAAGGCGTTCGTCATATGCGGAGGCGGCGTACAGGCCGTTGTGCGGGTTATATACATAGGCCGCTGTTTCGCTTTCAGACGAAAGGGTTACTTGTACAGGGGCGGCGTCCGCCTTATCCAGCAGCACCAGCACGGGCAATGGCGTTGCCTGGGGCTCCGTGGGCGGGGCAGGACTCTGCTTTAAAAGGGCTATTCCGGTTATCAGTATGGCAATCGCCAGCAGGGCTGCGCCTATGGGAAGCCATTTCTTCATCACAGCCTCCTCCTTTTGTTCCAGATCAGCAGGCCCGCCAAAAGCGTCGCGCCGGGGAGAGCAACCACCAGCAGCCAGAAGATGGTTGTGGCAACATCGCCCGTCATGGTAAGCTGGTCGGATTGCATGGTTTTGGAGGGGAAAACCATGCCGCCTTCCTGCTTGTATAGATAGTTTAGCAGCGAGGTTGCATAGGCGCGGTTCATAAGGTTGGGCGTTTGCAAAAAGCCGTCCGCTAAAAGCGTATCGGACGCATAGAAGAATACGCGGGACACGCTTTCCTTAGAGCCCTCCACAAGCCGCTGCTCTGACATTACGCCCAGGCAGTAGGAGCCGGAAACATCCGCGTCCTCCTGTTCCAGGGTTGTAAGAGGCGCGTCCATGCTTTTGGCGTATGCGCCGCCGGAGGAGCGCAGCAGCGGAACCAGCTTGCGGTAGCCCCGGCTTTCCCACAGCAGCTCCAAATGCCCCGGCATAGCCATCATCAGAATGGAGTTCGTCGTGCTTTCAAGCGTTTTGGTTACATCGCTTTTAATCACAAACGGCGCGATGTAGCTCAGGCTGCCCACAGAGCGGTCGGGGTCGATCACCAGCCTGTTTACGGGCCGCACGCCCCAGTCGGCGGCAAAGCGCTCCAAAACGGGGTGCTGGCCGTAATTGGGAGAATATAGATAGAGAACGGCGCTTCCGTTCTGTTCCAGATAGCGGTCCAGCTTCTCGATTTCCTGGGCGGTAAAATCCGTTTGCGGAGCGTTAAGAATAACCAGGTTGCTGCCATCGGGAATGTCGCTTTTCAGCAGATTGATGGTGGAGGCTTGATAGTTGCTTTGCGAAATCAGACTGTCAAACTCATTCATGGCCGCCTCGTTATGCCCGGTGATGAGTACGATCTGGGGCAATACGTCCATGGTAACAAACTGAATGCCGGATGTGAGCTTTTGCTCGGCCACATTACCGCTGATATAGGTTTCATTCATGGCCGCATCGGTTGTAAACTCATAAAAATCATCAATCTGGTAGGCTTTGAACCGTTTGCTGCTTTCCACAATCACCGCGCCCTCGCGCAGGGCGGAAGCGGTTGGATAATTCTGCAAAAAGGAGGGGTTTTTATATACGTTTACGTATCTCACGCTGATTTTTCCGTGGCTGTACAGCACATATTTCTTTATCAGCTCATTGATTTGCGCATACCCCTGCAAGGTTTCGTAATCGTTTTGCTCCGCCAGCACCGTCAGGGTGATTGGATCCTCAAGCGTATCCAGGTAGTTTCTCGTTTCCTGGGACACTTCATAAATGCCGCCCTCCGTCATATCAAAGGAAAGGCCAAACCGCTCGGTAAGCAGCTCGGAGGCCACGTAAACCAGCCCGATTGCAACCAGGCACAACAGTGTGAACAGCACAGAGGAGGAGCCGTATTTCAGTTTTTTTGACAGGCGTTTATTCCGCATGATATATCCCTCTTTCTTGAGCCTATCAGCACCATTGCTTGCGCTTGAGCACGCTTGCCGTCAGGAACAGAAACGCGCTTGTGGCGCAAAGGTAGAATACCGCGTCCGATACAAAGAAGATGCCCCTGGTAAAACCGGTGAAGCGCACATATACGCTAAGATAGCTGATTACCTGCTTAACGCCCTGGATATCGATGGCGGACACGGCGTAATCCAGCAGATAAAGGCCAAAAAAGACCGCAAAGCTGAGAACCGCCGCAATCAGCTGGTTTTCCGTAAGGGCGGAAACGAATAGCCCAATCGCTATGAACATGCAGGCCACAAGGATGATCGCCACATAGTTGCCCACAACGCTTAAAACCGGCACCGTGCCGTAAAGGGTAACGATGACGACCCATAGAAGCGTAAAGGCCAGGGAGATAAGGAAAACCGTAAGAGCCGCGAAAAACTTGCCCAATACGATGGCGGAAAGCCGAAGCGGGGCGGTGAAGATCATTTGATCGGTCTTTTGCTTGAATTCCTCGGCAAACAGCCGCATGGTAAGCAGCGGAATGAGCAGCATGAGCAGCATTTGCATGTTCATAAACAGGGGAACGATGTTTGAACTGGCCATGAGAATGTTGTTGAGGTAGAAAAAGAGGTTGGAGATCAGCAGGAACATGCCGATAAATACATAGCCTATGGGAGAACACAGGTAGGAGCGCAGCTCGCGCCGGTAGATGGCAAGCATTCTTACATCTCTCCCTTCGACGTCAGCTTTAGGAACAATTCCTCAAGGCTCATGCCGGTTGGCTTCATGCTTAGCAATATCAGCCCCGCGTCCCGGGCGGCGGCAAATACGGCCGCGCGCAAATCGCTTCCGTCCGCGCCGCGTACCAGGTAGTCCCGCGCGCCCTCCTCGCCGGAGGCCAAAGGCCGTACCTCCACCACGCCCGGCACGGCGCTTAGCGCCTGGCGCGCCCCGGTTTCAGAGCCCATAATGCGTAAAAGCAGGCTGTGGTTTTCCTCCACATCGCGCGAAAGATTATCAATCAGCCCGTCCGCGCAGATTTTGCCATCGCTGATGACCAGCACGCGCTTGCAGATAGACTGCACTTCCGACAGGATATGGCTGGAGAGAATGACCGTAGCGTGATTGCCCAGATCACGGATGATGTTGCGCACGCCAATGATCTGGATGGGATCAAGGCCAACGGTAGGCTCGTCCAGGATGATGGTGCTGGGGTTTCCCACCAGGGCTTGGGCAAGGCCCGTGCGCTGCTTATACCCCTTGGATAGGTTGCGGATTAGCCGCTTGCGCACATGCGCGATTCCCACCAGCTCGCAGACGTCCTCAATATGCCGCCCGCACGGTTTGGACACGCCCTTGATGCTGCATGCAAACCGCAGGTATTCATCCACCGTCATATCCATATACAGCGGCGGGTTCTCGGGCAAAAAGCCTATGCGGCGCTTTACCTCCCGGGGCGTTTCCAGCACGTCATACCCGTCGATTTGCACGCTGCCCTCCGTAGCGGAGATATAGCCGGTAAGGATATTCATGGTGGTGCTTTTCCCCGCGCCGTTGGGGCCTAGAAACCCCACCACCTCGTCATCGCCAATGTGGAAGCCGATATGATCGACCGCCGTTTTGGTTCCATAGCGCTTTACCAGATTGTTGACTTCAATCATACCGTTTCCCTCCTCAATTTAGCCTTTAACAGCGCCCACCGTGATGCCTTTTACAAAAAACTTTTGCACAAAGGGATAAACCAGGATAACGGGGCCCACCGTGATGCATACCACCGCCATTTTGACCGCATTGGTGGGGATGGCGATGTCCGTCATGTTCTCAGCCGCCAGATACGACGACGCCGTGATGGAAGCAATAAGGCTACGAATCATCATTTGCAGGGGATGCAGCTTATAGTCGTCAATAAACAGGAGGGCCAGCCACCAGTCGTTCCAATAATACAGGGCAAAAAACAGCGTTACCGTGGCCAGGGCGGGAATGGTGATTGGCAATACGATTTGGAAGAAAACGCGCCAGTCGTTTGCGCCGTCCAGCGCGGCGGAATCGTAAATCTCATGCGGAACGCCGCGATAGGCGGCTACCAGGATGAACGCGTAGAAGGGATTGATCACCCGCGGCAGAATGAGAGCCCATAGGTTGTCGCGCATGCCCATCCATGTGGAAATTAGAATGTAAAAGCCCACCATGGAGGTGCCCATAATCATGGTAAAATACGTGAGGAAGGAAAGCTGCCGGCCATAGCGTACCTTGGGATGGGCCAGCACGTAGGCATACATGGCGGTAATCAGCACCGCAAGCGGCGTGCCAATGCCCACGATCATTAGCGTGTTGCGGTAGCTGTAATACACCTGCTTGCCTCTAAACACATAGGTGTATGCGTCTAAAGAGAATTCCTTGGGCCACAGCTGAAAGCCATTGCGCGCGATGTTGGCCTCCGAGGCGAAGGAGTTGATCACCACCAGCCAGAAGGGCACGAAGCAGAACAATGTAAACAGGCCGACGAATATCCCCACAAAGATATGAAAGCCGCGGTTGCCCTTGATACGGTTGCGAGGCGTTTTGACCTCCGTGTGGGTTAGGTGAAGCTGGGACATGCTTTTTTCCCCTCCTTAAATCTAAAACAGCGAGGCATCCGGGTCAATGCGGCGCACGATTTTGTTGAATACAAGAATTGTTGCAAGCCCCAGCGCGGACTGTACCAGGTTTACAGCAGAGGATTGCCCAAAATTGCCGAACTGCCGCAGGGCGCGGTAGGTATAGGTATCGATTACGTCGGTTGTGGGGAACAGCACGCCGTTATCGCCGATGATGCCGTAAATCATGCCAAAGTCGCCGTAGAAGATGCGGCCGATTGCCAATAGCAGCATAATTAGGATGGTAGGCCGGATTTGCGGCAGCGTAACATAAAACATCTCTTGCCATTTGGACGCGCCGTCCACGCGGGCGGCGTCATACAGATCCGGCGAAACGCCAATGATTGCAGAGATGTAGATGACGGAGTAGTATCCCACAAACTTCCATACATTGGAGATGGTTAAAATCGCGGGCCAGATTTGCGGCTTCATGAAGAAGGGATACTTTTTAAACCCGAGGGGCTTTAAAATGGACTGGTTAATTAAACCGTCCGAGCCGTTTAGGAGCGCCTGAAGCATCAGCGATACAACCAGCCAGGAAACAAAGTAGGGCAAGAAAACCAGGGATTGAGATACGCGCTTGATGAAGGTGTTGCGCACCTCGTTAATCATAACCGCCAGGAATACCGCAAAAAACTGGGTAAAGAAAATAAACAGCACATTCAGATAGATGGTGTTGCCGATGATGCGCTTCCATTCGCCGCTGCTGAAAAAGAAGGTAAAGTTGCTAAAGCCGGACCATGGGGAGTGGAAAATGCCGCCGTCAACCGTAAACTTTTTAAAAGCGAGCAGATGGCCCGACATAGGCAGGTAGGAAAAAAGAACAATGCAAATCAGCCCCGGCAGCAAAAGAAGATAGAGCATGTAGTTCTTTTTGATTTCGTGCAGAAATTTCAAAACGTACTCCTCCTAACGCAGGCGAGGCTGCGAAAAATGGGGCAAAATGGGGAGAGATAAGGGGAATCCCGAATAGGGGATTCCCCTTACGCAGGTGGGAGTTATTCGTTTACAAAGGAACGGTCGCCCAGAGCGTCAATCTGCGATTGCAGCTCGTTCTGGATTACCTTCAGGGAGTCGTAAGCGGCGGCGCGGAACATTTCCATGTATTCGTCCGTATCAACAACGCCGTTGAAGATGGGGCCATAGTACTGCGCCTGGGCGGTGGTGTACTGTGCAAGCGCATCCTGTACGTTTTCGGTGTCAAACAGCAGGGGCGCGGTCCACTGCTCCACAAAGTCCTCGGCGGGAGCCTGGCGCAGGAACATTTCCATCTCAAATTCCTTCTCGGTGGCGTTTGCCACTACGCGGTCATACTTGGGGTTCCATACCCACAGGTAGGGGAACCAGCGATAGTCAGAGGAAATGTTGAGGTACTTGCCGGGGCCCTCATCCGTCCAGTGCACGCCCTCGATGCCATAGGCAAACAGGTCGTAAATCTCCTGAGATTGCTGGGTGAATTCCAGGAATTGCAGGCAGCGCTCGGGATTTTTGGATACCTTGGCTACGGACTGGTAATTCCACGCCTTAAAGGTGGCAACCAACTGGCCGGGCTCGGTGGTGTAGTTGAACACGGAGGCGATTTCGCCATCAGGCACAACGCTCTTTAAGCGGTTTACGTAGGTGGGCTCGGGAATGATGTCGCCCCACATGACAACGGCGGCCTTGTTTTCAGCCATGGCGTCGCGGTAGGTGCTCAGGCTGAGGCAATCCTCGTAGATGATACCGTCTTCATACAGCTGGCGCGCTTCCTTCAGGGATTCCGTAATGGCGGGGTCGGGCTCGTCAAAGAAGTTATAGACCTTGCCATCGTTGTTTTTGTAATAGAGCATCAGGTCGCCGGAGAGCGCGTCGGAGGGCATGAGGAAGTTCTCGTCGCGCTTGCCGGAGAGGTGGGGGAAGGTTGCCCAGGAGGTGAATTGCTCCTGCCCGTGAGAGCCGGGCACAATGGCGGGGATTTCGGGATAGGCCTCCTTTACCTTATAGGCGAATTCAATGATATCCTCGCGGTTTTCCAGGGGATCCATTCCCAGCTTTTTCCGCAGGTCGTCGCGCACGTTGTAGTGATGGCCGGACTTGTTGTACACACCCAGCGGCAGGGCATACAGCTTGCCCTTGTACTTGCTGTACTCAACCATTTGCGCGGGACGGTCCGCCAGGAAATTGGGGCAGTATTCTTCCACCAGGTCGTCCAGTTCCAGCAGAGCGCCCATATTGACAAACGTGGTCATATCTGTGCGGCCAGGATGCCAAAGCAGGTCGTTTGGCTCGCCGGAGGCCAGTGAAACACGGGTCATGCTGGAAATGTCAGAATTGGGCCACCAAACCAGGTTCAGCTTTACGTTGATGGTGTCAGCCATCAATTTTTCCGCTTCCGCAACGATCTTGTCCATATCGTTGGGAGCTTCGCCGCGCATGATAACCCTTAAAGTGACAGGCTCAAGGGGTTCAGCGAACGAAACGCATGGTACAGAGGCCAGCAGTACCAATGCGCACAGTACGCTCATCATTCGGAGGAGCTTTCGGTTCATGATTCTTTTCCACCTTTCCTTTATTTTATGCCAATGAGAAGCGCGCTTTCTCATTAGTATCCCAAAAGGGAACGGATACGTTTTAAATCAGCGCTTCCAAATAGGCCTTTGCATGCAGGATTTCCTGCTCCTTTTGCTCGGCGCTGATGCCTTTGCGCTCATGCTCAATGGACATAACGCGATTGAACCCATGCCGCTTCAGCTTTTCAATCAAGGCCTTCATATCTACCTGGCCTTCGCCCATGACCTTTTCCTCGCCGGGCACATAGCCGGAGGCGGGATAGGTGGCGTCCTTGGCATGCACGCTGCGTACATAGCCGCCCAACAGGTCCAAACCGTCCACAGGATTTCCGTTGCCATAGATGAGCAAATTGCCGGGATCGTAATTTACGCCAAGGTTATCCGCCGCCACATCCTCAATGCAGCGCCTAACGATCAGCGGCGTTTCCTGGCCGGTTTCAAAGGAGAAGAACTGGCCGTGCTTTTTAAGCTCCGCCGTAAGGTGCTTTAGCGCGTGGATGAGCCCAACGTAGTTGTGATCCGTAGGATCCTGGGGAATGAAACCAAGATGCGTAATCACGTCCGTAACGCCCAGCTCGCGCGCATACGCCGCGCCCTTGAACAAATCCTGAAGGCGCAGGAAACGGTATTCCCCCGGCACCAGCCCCAGGCAGGAGGGACCGCTGTGAAAATCCCAGTAGGCGGGCTTGGTCCAGCCGCACCACAGCTCGGTACAGGTTAGGCCGTACTTTTGGAGCAGCGCATTGGTTTGATGCGCGTGCTCAGGGGTAAGGTGCTCCATTTGCCACATGGCAATTTGAACGTTGGTAAAGCCAAGGCGGCTTGCCTGCTCAAATTGCTGCTCCAGTTCCATTCCCTCCACATCGCGCACACAAAGGCCCAAAGAAATACCAGCCATTGTTTCCACTCCTTTCAACGTTCCGTTATCCAATGTATAGTTCGTTTGGCATTTCCCCATCAAAGGAGAAATACTGATCAATAAAGTAGCGCGCCGCGCCCGTTAGGGCGGAGGACTTGCTAAGGGTTGAGAAGCGCAGCTTCACGCGTTTCATAAAAAGCGGGAAGCCAAGGCGGCTTAGGTGCTCGTTAACCGCTTTGAGGTAGGCATCGCCAAGCGCCATACCGCTGCCGCCCACAACAATCTCCTGCGGATTAAACAGGCTGATGAGATTGCTTACGGCATAGGCCGTATCCGCCGCAAGGGCGTCCATCAGCTTTAGGGCCTCGGAATCGCCCTGCGCGGCAAGCTGGCCCAGCTTTTCAAAGCTGGCTTCCTCCTCGTTGGCAAAGAGCGTGGCGCAGCCTTCCCGCTTGGAACGCTCATAAAGATACAGTTCGCCGATAACGCGCTCCAAACAACCGAAGCTTCCGCAGTTGCAGCGGGGCCCGTTGCGGTCTACCGAGAAGTGACCAAACTGCGTGGTCATACCATTGGCGGCGCGGAAAAAGCGGCCATGATCCAGCGTAACGGCGCCTACGCCGCTTCCAATGTTCAAAAAGGTATAGTACGCGTCGTCCATATCGCTATGCACACATTCGGCGTAGGCATAGCAGGCGGTATCGTTGAGCACGGTGATGGGGTAGTCGGGTATGCTGATGCGCAGCTGCTTGAGGATATCGTCCTCAAGGCTCATATTGAGAACCGTGGAGAGAATGCGCTGGCTTACGTTATCCACGATGGCGGGAACCACAACGCATACGCCTAAAATTTTTACCTTGGGATTATAGGTTTCCAGCTCCTCACGGAAAATTTTTGTGGTCAAGGGCCCATAATCCAAAGGGCGGTCGCTGGACATGCGCATCTCATAAATCACATCGCCGCTTAATGAAATGAGGGCCGCGTTTAGCCGGGCCTTATGCCATTGAAAAACGGCCACGCAGTTTTCTCCCCCGTTAACCGTAAGGGTGTTGGGCTTTCGGCCTGTGGTGGCGCTTGTGCCCGCGCCGCAATCCAGCACATACCCCTTGGCGATAAGCTCATCGATCAGGGCGGAAACGGTCGCTTTGCTTAGGTGCGTGGCCTTGGCCAGAGCGGTACGGGAAAGCGCCTTGTTCTTCTGGATCAACAGGAATAGGTTCTTCATGTTGGTAGCCTTGATAAGTTGCTGGTTGGTAGGCTGCACGGAGGCCATCTCCTATTTTAAGTTAGTTTGTTCGGTGAACTTACTAATATTATAGTGAATCGATGAGGAGATGTCAATATATCAACGCAAAAAAAGTATTTTTTTCTGCACGCAATATATGCCAGGCCTATTTCCAAAAAAGGAATGAAATTTTTCCCCATTTGCGTTATACTAAGAAAGAATCGTCACGGATGAGGAGGTTCCTGGTATGACCATGCCAAACGAGGTTGCGCGAGCGGCGGATGAACTGCTTACGGCTCTGCGGCGCACCGAGGCGTTTACACAATATAACCGGCTCAAGGAAACCGTGTTGAGCGACGAGGTAAACCGCCGCCTGCTGGAGCGCTTTACCCGCGCCCAGGCCGCGCTGCAAATGGCCGCCATGGCCGGAACGGAGCCGCGCGAGGAGGACACCGCGGAGTTTGAAAAGCTGAGCGCGCTTTTGTACCAAAGCGAGGAAGTGACGGAATACCTGCTGGCGCAGATGCGCGCGCAGCAGCTGGTGGCCGAAACGCTGGAGCGGCTGACCCGCGAGGTGGGCATCAATGTGGATATAAAGGAAGCATAAGGAGGCACCCGAGTGCGACAAAAACGCGACCGCAACCGAGAATATGACCACGAAACCCTGCGTGATGAGCGCGAGTACGGCTTTTACTGGTATAGCGGCATTTGGCGCGTCCTGCGCCCCGCGCTGATTGGTTTGGCCTCGCTGCTGATTGTGTTTGGCGTGGTTTCGGGCATTTACAGCGCCATAGACGAGCATTTTTTGAGCCCCGTGGATCCTGCGGATCAAACGGAGATCGCCTTTTCAGTAGCCAGCGGCAACAGCCTGACCCGCGTGGCCAACAACCTGGAGCAGCAAGGGCTGATTAAAAGCCGCACGTTCTTTAAGTATTACTGCGACTTTGCCGGGCTGGGCCAGAAGATTCAGGCGGGCGATTATCTGATTCAAAAAAGCATGAATATGTTTGAAATCGCCGATTTGCTTACCACGGGAGATGGGCAGCCCATTACCACGGATATCACCATTATTCCCGGCACGACGGTGGAAGTGATCGCCCAGGCGCTTAAGGAAAAGGGCATCTTTGAGGATACGGCTGAGTTCCTTACCATTTGCAAAACCGGCGAGGGCGTGACGGATTACTATTTTATCGCGGACGAGCTTTCAACGAACAACGTGAGCCAGCGCCGCTACCTTCTGGAAGGGTACCTTTCACCCAACACCTATGAGATTTATACCAACGCCAAGCCCGTTGATATTGTGAAAAAGCTGCTGGCACAGACGGACAAGGTGTTCAGCGCCGAGTGGCAGGCGCGCGCCGGCGAGCTGAATATGACCATGGACGAGGTGCTTACCCTGGCCTCCATGATTGAAAAGGAAGCCAAAAAGGCGGACTTTGCCAAGGTGAGCGCGGTGTTCCATAACCGCCTTAAGGAAGGCATGCGGCTGGAAAGCGACCCCACTGTGCACTATGTGACGGGCGAGCGCCGCATGGCGCTTCGAAGCAGCGATATGGCGGTGGAATCGCCCTACAACACGTATCGCGTATCCGGCCTGCCGCTGGGCCCCATTTGCAACCCCTCGCCCGAAGCCATCAACGCTGCGCTCTACCCGGACGAGAGCTACGTGGCGGAAAAATACCTGTACTTTTGCAGCAAAGACCCCAACACGGGCGAGCTGCACTTTAGCCGCACCCTGGAGGAGCATGAGCGCGCCGCCGCCATCTATGCGCCCCTGTGGAAGGCCTACGACGCGGAGCGGGGTATGTGAGATATGGCGCTGGAACTGTTAGCCCCTGTGGGCGGCATGGAGCAGCTTTACGCGGCGGTGCGCTTCGGCGCAAACGCCGTGTACGGCGGCATGGAACGCTACGGCCTGCGCGCATATGCGGGCAATTTTGGCCCAAAGGCGCTTCGGGAGGCCGTAAGCTATGCCCATGCGAACAACGTGCGGTTTTATACGACCATGAATATTCTGCCAACGGACGAGGATATGCCGGGCTTTTTGGACGCCGCGCGCGATGCGCTGGACGCGGGCGTGGATGCGGCCATTGTGAGCGATGCCGGCGCGGCGCTCATGCTGCATGAGCAGCTGCCCGATTTGGCCCTGCACATCAGCACGCAGGCCAATGTGCTCAACAGCAGGACGGCGAAGCATTTTTACGAGTCCATGGGCGCCAGGCGCATTGTGCTGTCGCGTGAATTGACCCTTGAAAAGATTGCGGCCATGCGCCGCAGCCTGCCCGGGGAATTGGAGCTGGAGGCCTTTGTGCATGGGGCCATGTGCGTGGCGTACAGCGGGCGCTGTTTGCTCAGCGCCGCGCTTACGGGGCGCAGCGGCAACCGGGGCGCGTGCGCACAGCCCTGCCGCTGGCAGTATCATTTAATGGAGGAAAAGCGTCCCGGCGAATACCTGCCCGTGTGCGAGGACGAGCATGGCGCGTATTTGTATTCGGCTTACGACCTATGCATGATCGCCCATCTTGACGAGCTGCGCGATGCGGGAATAGGCAGCTTGAAAATTGAAGGCCGCATGAAAACGGCGTATTACGTGGCAACGGTTGTGTCCGCCTACCGGCGCGCCGTAGACCTTTTGGAAAGGGAGGGCGTGGAGGCGTACAAGGCCGCCGTTCCCGTGCTGACGGAAGAATTGAACAAAGCCAGCCACCGCCAAAGCAACACCGGGTTTTATTACGGAGCGCCCACGCCCCCGGCCGGAGCCGGCGGCTTTTGCCAGAGCATGGAATATGTGGGCGAAGTGATAGAGGGCGCGCAGCCTGGGAGGGAAGCATTGGTGCGCCTGAAAAACCGTTTCTATGTGGGCGACAGGCTGGAGGCGCTTACCCCATCCGGCCCCAAGGCGTTTGCGGCGCGTTCCATGCGGCTGGCGGCAACGGGGGAGGAAGTGGAAACGGCCTCTGTTGCGGGCACGCTGCTATACGTGGCAACGCCTGTTGCGTTGGAAGCGGGCGACCTGCTTCGCGGGCCAAACCGCAACCATCGCTGATGGGTTTCTTTACGGGCTGTTCACAGTTTGGGCCTTGTGCTTTGGCTGCGGATTTGCTATAATCATCCTATCGATTGTTGGAAAGGGGATACCAAACGATGAATGTTCTTTCTCAGATGATGTTGGGTCTTACGGATGCCGGGACTGCCGCCGGCGCCGCCGCTGCGGATGGCGCGGCTGCCGCTGAAGGCGCCGTTGCAAGCGCGGGCATGGGCGAAATGCTTAGCATGCTGCTGCCCTTGGTGCTGATGTTTGTGGTGTTTTATTTCCTGCTGATTCGTCCGCAGAAAAAGAAGGACAAGAAGGTTAAGGAAATGCTGGCCGCGCTTAAGGCCGGCGACCGCGTATGCACCATCGGGGGCATCTATGGCACGATTACCAATATCAAGGACGATACCATTGAGCTGAGCGTGGGGCGCGACAATGTAAAGCTGGTGTTTGCGCGCTGGGCCATCCGCAATGTGGAGGAAGTAGCCATTGAAAATGACAGCGAGGTTTTGAACTAACCGCCGCTTGTGTCATGAGGCCTCCCTTATTCGCATATCCTATACAAAGCGAATAAGGGAGGTTTTTTATATGCCTGCATATGCGACTCCGGGGGCAAACAGAACCACGCGCAGGCGGTCGCGCCGCCGCGCCTCAACGCCCAAGCAGCTGCTGGGCGGCCTGCTGATCTCCATTTTGGTAACGCTGGGCTGCGTGCTGCTGTTTGCGCTGCTGATGCAATGGCTGCGCCCGGACGATACGGTCATCCGTGTGGTGAACCAGATCATTAAGCTTGGCTCCATCTTTGTGGGCGTATGGGCGCTGGTTAGGCGCGGCATCGATAACGGGTTGCTCTGGGGCGCGGTGTTGGGCCTTTGCTACATGGCTATCGGCGTGGGGCTGTATGCGCTGCTTTCCGGCCAGCAGTTACCCTTTACAGCCTACTTGAGCGATATCGCCATGGGCGTGGCGGGCGGCGGAATTGCCGGGGCCCTGCTGAAAAGAAGCTGAATGGACGGTTGGCAGCAGACGCCAGCGCGGTGCGGAGAAGAACGACAAAATCCCCGGAGCGGGAAGGCTCCGGGGATTTTGGCTATGCCTTGGATGGTTACTTTTCCACATCATACGCGCACTGGGCCAGCGCGGCGGTAATGGTTTTCTCATAGGCCTCGTGGCCGTATTTGTCCACCTCGCCCTTGTCCTTGGGCCCATGGGTGAGGCAGCCCGCGCCGCCGATGCAGCCGCCAACGCAGGCCATGCCCTCAATGAAGTTTTCCTTCAGCAGGTTTTTCTGCTTTTTGAGCAGCGCCACACGGCATGCCTCAATGCCGTCGCAGATGACGGGGTTGGCAATAAACTCGGTATTCTGCTGCTCCTTGAGCGCCTGGGCCACGGCGTCGCTCAGGCCGCCGCTGCGGGCAAAGATGCGGCCGTAATAGCTGGCGTTGTCCAGCACGCCCTCCTCCAGGGAGGGAAGATCCAGATCACGGCTATCAATCCAGGCTTGCAGCTCCTCAAAGGTGAGGGCGCAATCCACGTAGGGACGCACCTTTTCCAACTGTACCTCATGCTTTTTGGCCGTGCAGGGGCCAATGAAGATGATTTTCGCCGTAGGATCGGTGGATTTGATGAAGCGCGCCACCTCGGCCATGGGGGAGAGGTTGTGGCTGATATAGGGTATGAGCGAGGGGAAGGTTTTTTCAATATAGGTTACAAAGGCGGGGCAGCAGCTGGAGGTGAGGAAGCCCTTTTCGGAAAGCTCCTTGGCCTCGCGGTAGGAAACCATATCCGCGCCCAGCGCGGCCTCTACCACGCTAAAGAAGCCCAGCTGCTTAAGGCCTGTGATCACCTGGCCCAGCTTGGCGTATACAAACTGGCTGGAAATAGAGGGCGCGACCACGGCGTACACCTTATACTTTTGGTTGTTTTCGCTTTCGCGGATCAGGCGGATGGCGTCCAGCAGGAAGCTTTTGTCCTGGATAGCGCCAAAGGGGCACTGGTATACGCAGGCGCCGCAGGCGATGCACTTGCTGTCGTCAATATGCGCCACGTGGTTTTCGCCGGCCTGGATGGCCTTGATTTTGCAGGCGCGCTCGCAGGGGCGCACATGGTTTTGGATGGCGCTGTACGGGCATACGGAGGCGCACTTGCCGCAATTAATGCACTTATCGGGATCGATATGCGCGTGATGGTTTTCATCAAAGCTGATGGCGTTGCGGGGGCATGCGCTGGAGCAGCGGTGGGCGATGCAGCCTCGGCAATCCGGGCCTACGCGGTAGCCGCTGACCGGGCATTCGTCGCAGGCAATGCCGATAACCTCGATCACGTTGGAATTTTCCTTATCGCCACCCATAGCGATTTTTACGCGCTCAGCCACGATGGCGCGCTCCTTATAGATACAGCAGCGCAGGGCGCTTTTGGGGCCGGGGGAAATGACCTTGGGAATGTCGAGGTAACAATCCTGTAGGGTGCCGTTATAGGCATGCTTGGCCACTTCGCACAGCACCTTGTATTTCAGCTTTTGTACATATGTATCAAACAGAAGCATAGGTGAATATTCCTCCATCCTGTGTTCCTAGAAATAAGAGAGCCGAATGTGCTTGCCCATGCGCTTCAGGCAGTCCGCAAGGCTGGTGATGAGCTGCTGCTTAATGCCAAAGGTAATGGGCAGGTTGGGATTTTGATGCGCGGGGTTGATGGCGCGGCCCACAAAGAAGTTGATGTCGGTGGCGTTTTCAAACAATTCCTTGGCGATCAGGCTGGCGCCGTCCTTTTGCACGGCCCATACGGGAGCAAGCTTGGCCTGGTCAAGGAAGTCCTCGGCATAGGTAAGCACCTTGGCTAGCGTAATCACGCCCTCGGTGGTAAGATCCACGCCTTTAATCTGGCTGATAGGCGGCACCTCGGGGTCGTGATAATCCAACGAGGCAATGATGGGCTGATGCAAATAGCGCGAAACCACGTTGCTGGTGGTGCCGCCGCACACGATCTTGGTACCCTCCTTGGCAAAAAAGAGGTTCATCATGCGCACATCGTCCTCCTTGTGCTCGGGCGGGCCTACCACAAGGTTAACGGGGTGGCGGTTGCGTACACGCACCACGGCAATGGTGGTATCATCGCCCGGGCGGCCTTCGTAGAGGCGGTTGCACTCGTCAACGATGATACTGGCCGTGGATTTGGCGCTGTTTTCCGGCAGGTAATTGGCGATGGCATAGTCCGCGATGGAATCGCGCGTCCAGCCAAAGTTCAGCGCCTGGCCTACGCCGGCGTACTCCGCGCCGTCGCTCATGGCGATGAACACGTCGTCCATCTCGATGGGGAAGGTACTTTCCCAAATAGTTTTTCCGGAAATAATGCGGGTAAGCTTGGGATAATCAAACAGCTCTCCGTGACGCAATACGATGGTGGCGGGGTTGTCGAACTGAATGATGTGCGCCATTTTGGTATCCAAGATACGGATGATGGTGAAGGTGGAATAGGCCACCTGGCGCACGCTGCATACCGGCAGCGTGCTTGCGATGGTGGATACGCACTCCTCCAGCGGAATGCCGCCGGAAATCATGGTGCAAAGGATTTTGGAGGTAAGCGTGGAGAGGATGTTCGCCTTGACCCCGCTGCCCAGGCCGTCGGCCAGTACCAGGGTGAGGTCGTCGTCGCCCCCGCCGGTAATTTCCACCTTGTCGCCGCAGAGGGTTTCGCCTACGTGATTGAGGCTGATATAACCGGTTTCAATCCACAGGTCATTCATGGCTCATCGCATCCTTTAGCTTGGTGAGCGCGATCTTGGTTTCCGCCGTGGTTTCGCCCAGCAGCGAGGCAATCTCCTGTACAACGCGCATTTGCTTTTCAATCACCTTATCGGTAATCTCCACGGTTTGCTTGCGTAGCTCGGCATCCTGGCCGCGAAGGGTTTCCTGCTCGGTTACGTCGCGCATGATGGAGATGACGATGTGGTACTGACGGTCGTAGAGGATGGTTTCCTCAACGTAGAGCTGATAGTCCGCAAGGAAATGCTTGCGGGTGGTGGTGTGCAGCGCGGAAGTGATAATGTTTTGATAATCGCCGGGATTGAGAATGCGCACGACGTGCTCATGCAGGATGTCGCCGGCGTCCTTTAGCTTGAACATTTTTACCGCGGCGCGGTTGATTTGCTGCACCACCAGGTCCTCGTCCAAAACGAGGATGGCGTTGGGGGTGTTATTGATAATGCTGTCGGAGAAGCTCTCGGCCTTTTCCTTTAGGAAGGGCAGGCACATTTCGATTTTGGCCTTGCCTTCCAGGATGGCAATGGCCTTCTCGCGGCAGGTGGGATAGCCGCAGCTGCCGCAGTTAAGCTCCTTCTCGGGGCTGGTTTTGCCCATTTTATAGAGCATATCATTGATGGCTTCGGCGCCAAACTTCACCTTTTTGCCGCCCAGGAAGGGATAATTGCAGGAAATGCTGTTGGGAGCTTCGGCGTCAAAGCGCTGCTCGCCGCCATAGGTGGCTACGCGCAGCGCGCCCTTTAAGCGGCGCTCCGTATGCTCGCGGATGCAGGGACCATTGATGCAGCTGCCCTCGCAGGCGCTCATCTCAATAAACACGTTGCCAAAGGCGCCGTTATCCAGCTCGTCAAACACGGCGCGGCAGTTATCCACGCCGTCGATGGCGATGCGGCGATAGCCATCCACCTTATCAGTGGCCTTGAGCACCCCGCCCGTGGCGGGATAGAGGCGCGAAAGCTTGCCATCGCCGGAGGCTACATGGTCGGTAGGCAGCTCGATATGCTCGGCGGCCAGCCACTCGCGCAGCTCGTCATAGGTGAGGGCCACATCGGTATAGGGGCTGCCGTCCGCTTCGGCCTTTTTGGCGATGCAGGGGCCTATAAACACGGTAAAGGCGTCGGGCGTTTGCTCCTTGATGGCCTTGCAGTGCGCCTGCATAGGGGTTAGCACCTTGGCCAGATAGGGCAGCATGCTGGGATGATACTTTTGAATGAGCGTGTTGATGGAGGGGCAGCAGCTGGAAATAATGATGCGCTGCTTGCCTTCGCGCATGATGCGGGCGTATTCGTCGCTGACCATCTGCGCGCCGACGGCCGTTTCCTGCACCTCGCTAAAGCCGAGGGACTTGAGCGCCTTTTCCAGCACATCAACGGATTGGATGCGAAAATCCGCAATGAAGGACGGGGCTACGCTGCATACCACGCGCTTTCCGCCAGCGATGGCGGCCTTCACGCGCAGCACGTCGTTTCGAACCTGCTTGGCCTTTTGCGGGCAGGAAACAAAGCAGTTGCCGCACAGAATGCATTCGTCATGCACGATCTCGGCGGTGTTGTTGGCATAGGTAATGGCCTTGACCGGGCAGGTGCGGATGCATTTATAGCAATCCGCGCAGTTGTTTTCGTTCAGGTTCAGCACTTCAAGCATGGGGGAAGCCCTCCTTAGGCAAACGGTGTAGGAGCAGGCTAACAGGGCTGATGTGACAACGCATCAGCCCCATTGGCAACCGGGGAAAAGCCGCTTACTTCAAGCGGGGAAGCACATCGTTTTCAAAGAACGCCTTGGTATCCTCGGGCTTAAGGGAGAAGTTCTCCTCGTCCACGGCAACGCAAACGCCGTTTTGGCAATTCCCCATACAGAACTTGCCGGCAAGCTCGATTTTGTCCTTCAAATCGTTCTCGGCCACAAGGCGCTGCAACTCCTCCACAATTTGGCGGGAGCCCTTGAGGTGGCAGCTGGAACCGATGCAGATGGTGATCTTCATACAAATTGCTCCTTTGTTTTGGTCATTTCTATTTTACACCGCTTTTTCCGGCGGTCAAGCCCTCTTACAAGCATTGGATGGCTTATTCATAATCTACCACGTTGACCCAGTGCAAAAGGAACTCGCGTTCTTCGGCCTTGCCTTTTACGCTTTGGCTGGCCGCCACGATGGGGATCCACTTCTGCACATACTGCTTGGCCGTGTCGCTCTTTTTGCAGAACAGATCTAGGTACTTTTCCGCGCCGTCGATATCGCCGTTGAGCCAGAACAGGAGGTAGGTGCGGGCCGCGTCCGCGCTGGCGTTGCCCTGCGTGGCGTGCGACCAATCCAGGATGAAAGCCTCGCCGTCGTCGCGGATGATGATGTTCTTGGGGTCAAAATCCCCATGGCAAAGCTTTGTATGGGTGGGCATGCCTTGCAGGCGGGTATGCAGCTCGTAGCGGGTGGTGGCGTCAAGGCCGCTTTGGCTGATTTTGCGGTTCATCTTATCCTTGAGCTTGTTGAGCAGGGGGCAGGTTTGGCTGTGCACCCTGAGCTGCAAATCCACAAACAGCTCCAGGTATTCGTCGCGCTTATCGGGGTTTTCCTCCATGAGGCGGGCAAGGGTTTTGCCGGGAATGTATTCGCTGATGATGGCCCATTTCCCGTCCACCATGCAAACCTCGTTAAGCCGGGGCACGTTGAGCGCGGTTTCCTCCGCGCGGGCCTGGTTGAGCGCCTCGTTGAGCACATCGGCCTTGCTATAATCGCTGTCAAACACTTTGATAACCTGGTCGCCGTCGCGGTACACGGTCTTGTTGGTACGGACCGCAATCACCTTTTCCAGTTTCATCGCTACCGCCCTCCTTACTGCTTATGAGCGTCGCCATAGTAAGCGTTCAAATACATCTGCTTGATTTCCTTCATGAGCGGGTAACGCGGATTGGCGCCGGTGCACTGGTCGTCAAACGCCTGCTCCACCATATCGTCCAAACGGTCCAGGAAGTCCTGCTCGTCGATGCCGTAATCCCGGATGGAGGGCTTGATGCCGATTTGACCCTTCAATACGTCGATAGCCTTGATAAGGTTTTCAACCTTCTGGGCGTCGGTAGCGCCGCCCAGCTTGAGCGCATCGGCCACCATGGCGTAGCGCGCCTGGGTGTGGGGATGGTCGTACTGGGGGAAGGTGCCCATCTTGGCGGGAGCCTCGGAGGCGTTGAAACGGATGACCTCATTGATCATAAGGGCGTTGGCAACGCCGTGCGGCAGGTGATGGAACGCGCCCAGCTTATGCGCCATGGAATGGCATACGCCCAGGAAGGCGTTGGCAAAGGCCATACCGGCCATGGTGGCGGCGTTGGCCATTTTCTCGCGGGCTTCGGCGTCGTTGGGGCCGTCGTTATAGGCGCGGGGTAGATAATCAAAGATCATCTTCAGGCTCTGGATGGCCAGGCCGTCGGTATAATCGGTAGCCATCATGCTGGCGATGGCCTCCAGGTCGTGGGTTACGGCGTCGATGCCGGAGGCGCTGGTGAGGCCCTTGGGCGCGTTCATCATCATATCCGCATCCACAATGGCCATCTTGGGCAGCAGCTCGTAGTCCGCCAGGGGATACTTCACGCCGCTGCGCTCGTCCGTAATAACGGCAAAGGGAGTTACCTCGCTGCCGGTACCGGCCGTTGTAGGCACGGCGATAAAGTAGGCCTTCTCGCCCATTTTGGGGAAGGTGTAGATGCGCTTGCGGATATCGCAAAAGCGCATGGCCATATCCAGGAAGTCTACCTCGGGATGCTCGTAAAGCACCCACATGATCTTGCCCGCGTCCATAGCGCTACCGCCGCCGATGGCGATAATGCAATCGGGCTGGAAGGCGGTCATGGCTGCCGCGCCCTCGCGGGCGGAAGCCAGGCTGGGATCGGGCGCGACGTTGAAGAAGGTGGTATGCACAATGCCCATCTCGTCCAGGCGGTCGGTAACGGCTTTGGTGTAGCCGTTATGGTACAGGAAGCTGTCGGTAACGATGAACACGCGCTTTTTGCCCATAACCTCCTTGAGCTCGCGAAGCGCGACAGGCAGGCAGCCCTTTTTGATATAGACCTTCTCAGGCGCGCGGAACCACAGCATGTTCTCTCTCCTTTCGGCGACGGTTTTAATGTTGAGCAGGTGCTTCACGCCAACGTTTTCGCTGACGGAGTTGCCGCCCCAGGAGCCGCAGCCCAGCGTGAGGGAAGGAGCCAGCTTGAAATTGTACAGATCGCCGATGCCGCCCTGCGAGGACGGCGTGTTGACCACGATACGGCAGGTTTCCATCTTCTCAGCAAAGCGCATGAGCTTTTCACGCTGCGTATCGGGGTTGAGGTAAACGCTGGCGGTGTGGCCGTGGCCGCCGTCCTCGATGAGGCGCTCGGCCTTGGCCATGGCGTCGTCAAAATCGGCGGCCTTGTACATAGCCAGAACGGGGGAGAGCTTCTCATGGGCAAATTCCTCGCTCAGCTCCACGCTTTCCACCTCGCCGATAAGCACCTTATAATGCTCGTCGATGGAAACGCCTGCCAACGCGGCGATTTTATGCGCGGGCTGGCCCACGATCTTGGCGTTGAGCGCGCCGTTGATGATGATGGTCTTGCGCACCTTATCCAGCTCGTCGCCCTTGAGGAAGTAGCAGCCGCGGGCCGCGAATTCGGCGCGTACCTTATCGTAAATGGAGGCGGGCACGATAACGCTTTGCTCGGAGGCGCAGATCATGCCGTTATCGAAGGTTTTGGAATGGATAATGGAGTTGACAGCCAAAAGGATATCCGCGCTTTCATCAATGATGGCGGGCACGTTGCCAGCGCCCACGCCCAGTGCGGGCTTGCCGCTGGAATAGGCGGAGCGCACCATGCCAGGGCCGCCGGTGGCCAGGATGCAGTCGCATTCCTTCATAACCAGGTTGGTCATATCCAGGCTGGGTACGTCAATCCAGGAGATGATGTGCTCGGGCGCGCCGGCTTCAATGGCCGCCTCCAGCACGATGCGGGCCGCCTCCGCGGTGCTGCGCTTGGCGCGGGGATGGGGCGAAATGATAATGCCGTTGCGGGTTTTAAGGCATGCAAGGGTTTTAAAAATGGCGGTGGAGGTGGGGTTGGTAGTGGGGATCACCGCGGCGATCACGCCGATGGGATCGGCGATTTTGGTAATGCCAAAGGCCTTATCTTCCTCAATGACGCCGCAGGTTTTGGTATTGCGGTAGGCGTTATAAATGTATTCGGACGCGAAGTGATTTTTGATCACCTTATCCTCCACAACGCCCATGCCGGTTTCCTCAACGGCCAGCTTGGCCAAGGGAATGCGCATTTTGTTGGCGGCCATGGCGGCGGCAAAGAAAATCTTATCCACTTGTTCCTGGGTGAACCCGGCATATTCCTTCTGCGCGGCACGGACGAGGGCAATTTCTTCTTCCAGGCGTTCCACACTGTCTACAAGCTTATGCGTGTCAGTCATGGGATACCACTCCTTTCTGATTCGTTAAAAGTTTAACATAACCGCGCCGGATTGTAAATGCTGATATTTATATACCCATTATATCGATTTGTATATGAATGTCAATGGAACGCGGCGAAGCGAAGGGTTCTTCTACCTATTATAATGTCGTTAGGCGGGGCGGGCTGCGTGGGGCGTTGGCATGACGGCGCTGCGGTTTCAGAAAAATGATACAGGAAGTGAACCTTTACGCCCGGTATTCCGTCTTATACCATGAGGAGGGAAGGCAGAAATTTGCCAAAGAAACTTCTCCATTTGTGGGAAGAAAAGGGGAATGTGGTTCGTTTTCTAAAAGACAAGCCATTTTAGGGGCGCTCGAAGGGCAAAAATGAAATGGTTTTGTCAGAACGTCGATAGTTTTTTACAAATTTGTATCAAAAATTTGAAGAAACTAATTCAAAACCCTTTACAAAACTTCTCAAAATCTGTATAATGCCAGAAGGAAGCATTGTATGGAGTAGCCATATCCATATGGCGCGCCACCTCACATACACTGGGTAACGGAGGGATATCGAGATGAAACGCTTCTTTTCCATCCTGCTGATCGCGGCGCTGCTGGTAGGCGTTACGCCGCTGATGGCGTCGGTCGCTCTGGCGGAGGATTACGCTACTGTGACCAGCGATAACGGCTATGGCGTCCGCCTGCGCGAGGGCCCCAGCAAAGCCTACCGCGTAGTGGCCAAGTACGACGTGGGCACAACGGTGGTTGTGCAGCAGCAGGGCATTGAATGGTCCCAGCTGCGCATAGGCAGTACCGTTGGCTGGATGATGAACCGCTATCTGCGCTTTGGCGCGGTGGGCAATACCGGCTCGACCGGTTCCACCAGCGGCGCCGTTTCGGGTATCGGTACCGCTACTGTGACCAGCAAAAACGGCTTGCGCGTTTGGCTGCGCGCTACCGAGGGCGGCAAGCGGCTGCAACTGTACCGGCCCGGCACGACGGTAACGGTGCTTGCGCGCGGCAGCAAATGGTGCCATATTTCCATCAATGGCGCCATGGGCTATATGATGACGGAGTTTTTGGACTTCGGCTCCACGCCTGCGCCTGCTTCGTTGCAGATTACGGATGTGGGCTTTAACTATCCCCTGCCTGTAACGCCCGTAGCGGGCGATGTGCTGCAGGCTACTGTGAAGCCCGAGGGCGCTACGGTGAAGTACAGCTGGAAGGTTGACGGCATAGAGCAGGGCAACACCGCCAGCTTGAATGTGCTGCGCAGCTATGTGGGCAAGAAGATCACCCTGACGGTGACCGGCACCGGCGCGTACACCGGCAGCAAGAGCAAGAGCACCGAGGCTGTGGTTGCCAACCGCTGGGTGACCGAGGTAAAGCTGAGCAAGAACCAGCCCTTCGTTGGCGATACGCTTAGCGCCTTGCTTACGCCTTCCGCGGCTGATGTAAGTTACAGCTGGCGCGTGGGCGGCAGCCAGGTGAGCACGGAGGCAACCTATACCGTGCAGGAAAGCGACCTTGGCAAGCTGATCCAGCTTAAGGTAACCGGCAAGGACGGCTGGGGCGGCGTGGCCGTGTGCACGGCAGGCGGCAATGTGCTTAGCAATTTGAACCTGTATTCCGTGAAGTTGAGCAAGACCCAGCCCATCGTTGGCGATGTGCTGACCGCCACGGTGGAGCCCGCCGCCGCTACCGCCAAGTATACTTGGACGGCAAACGGCGAGCAGGTGGCTACCACCGCCAGCTATAAGGTAGGCGCAAACGACCTGGGCAAGGTGATTGCGCTGAAGGTGGAAGGCATTGCGCCCTACACCGGCACGCTAAGCGCCGAAACCGGCCGCGTTGCTGGCGCGCGCCTGGCCTCTGTAAGCATTAACGCGCCTTCGCTGGTTGTGGGCAGCACGGTTTATGCCGTTCCCAGCCCGGCGGACGCCACCGCCGCATACACCTGGATGGTGGATGGCGTGGCGGTATCCGGCGTTACCGGCAAGAATTTTACCCTTGCCGCGGACTATGTGGGCAAAAAGATCACCGTAAAGGCCGTGGGCGCTGGCGTTTACACCGGCGAGGCTACCAGCGGCGCGGTAGGCCCTGTGGTGAGCGATAAGCGCATCACCGGCGTAAAGCTAAACAACATCGCGCCTGTGGTGGGCGATACCCTGACGGTGGATTTGACCCCCGCCAGCCTTAACAGCGTGAAGAGCAGCCTGTCCTATGTGTGGACGATCGGCAACGAAACGGTCGCCAATACCACGGGTTCCTATCAGGTGCAAGGCTCGGACGTGGGCAAGACCATCCGGGTGCGCGCCGTGGGCAGCGGCGATTACTCTGGCGAGGCAACCAGCTCCTTTACCAGCGCCGTGGTTGGCAGCGCCAAGGTGACCGGCGTATCCATTACCAACACCTCTACCAAGGCGAACGCAAGCTCCGCCTCGCCCGAAGTGGGCCATGAGCTCAAGGCGAGCGTGAGCCCGGCCCAGGCGACCGTAACCTATGAATGGAAGCGCGGCAATACTGTTGTGAAAGCCGCCGGCAGCGACAATACCTATGCGCTGACGGCTGCCGATAAGGATCAGCAGATCACCGTAACGGTAAAGGGCACGGGTAATTATTCCGATACCAAGTCCGCTACCACGGCCAAGGTTGTGCAGTACAAGGCCATCAGCGGCAACCTGAGCGTGGGCGATGTGGTTGCCGGCAAAACGCCGATTAAGAGCACCAGCCTGACCATTCAGGAAAGCAAGGACAAGAAGGTCACCATGCAGGCCAGCATCCAATGGATGGAAAACAACCTGCCCGCAGAGTTTGACCAGTATGGGCACTTTAAGCCCGGCACAACCTACACCGCGAAGGTGACCATTACGCCCGCCAGCGGTTACAGCATGAACGGCGCGAAGATCACCCTCAACGGCAAAGCTGCCACTGTAAGCGGCAATACCGCCAGCGCGGATTTCCCCACCGAGGGCCAGGTTGCCGTGACGGATTACTACATCAGCGGCATCCAGACCCCCGTGCCGGGCGCAGAGGCGAAGAATACTACCTTTGATACGCCGCAGTACAAGGTAAGCGTTTCCTGGAAGAACGTGGTGGACGGCAAGTTTGACAACGTAACCGAGTACACCGCAGAGCTTACGCTAACGCCAAACCAGGGATATACGCTAAGCACCGTGCCAGCCAATGTGTTTACTGTGGGCGGCGCAAGCTCCACCACCTATGCTGCGGGCGGCAGCATGGTAGTGGCGAAGTTCAACATCAAACGTACCGTAACCGTGAGCGCTGACCGCACTGTGGTAGAGCTTAACGGCACCAACCGTCCCATTGTGCAGTGCTCTGCCTCGATGGACAATTATACCGGCACGCTTACGAACGTGGAATGGTTTGTGGACTATGCCACCACGGACGGCACCCGCATGACCAGCGACGGCACGCTGGTGGTGGGCGCTACGGAAACGGTTGATAAGAACCTTGTGGCAAGGGCTGTTGTAACGCTGGCTGATGGCACGAAGTATACGGGCACGCTGGCTATTAGCCTGATTAGCGGCACAGGCGCGGACGACGTGATCAACGTTGTGTTTGTGAAGGCGCCCACCACGGTTGAGCGCGGCGGCAGCGCGCAGTTTGACGCGCGCGTGTCCAACTCCATGATGGGTGTGGACTGGAGCTGCTTTACCGCGACCAACTGCGGAACGACTATCAAGAACGGCGTGCTGAATGTTTCCGCGACTGAAACCGCCGCCTATGTAAACGTAACCGCCACCTCCATTGATGATCCCTCCAAGAGCGCGACGGTGCCGGTGCAGATTGTGGAGCCGGCCAAAACAGCTGAAGCTGCGATCATGAGCCTGGAGCTGGATACGGACGAGTTTGCGGTAGGGCCCGTTGCGGAGGCGGACGCTATGCTCGGCGCTTCGCTTGCGACCGACCCGAACGTGAAGAGCGTTGACATGAGCGGCCTTATCGATGATGTGGAGAACGCCGCAAAGGATGAGGCAACGGAACCCAGCGCTGCCGTTGAACCTGAAAAGGATGCGGAGGGCGAGAAGCAGACGGTTGCGACGATTCCTACCAATAACGGAGTATCCATTACCATTGTAGAAGAGAAAGAACTGGGTGGCGAGGAGAAAGAGCCTGCTGTTGACGATGCGCAGGCCAAGGAACCCGAGCAGCCCGATAGCGAGCCGGAAGCGCCTGCTGGCGATAACGCGGCCGTAGACGGCGGCTTGCAAGATGAGGATAGCAAGCAGCCCGAGCAGGGCGAGCAACCCGAGCAGCCCGATGGCGAGCCGGAAGCGCCTGCTGGCGATAACACGGCCGTAGACGGCGGCTTGCAGAATGAGGATAGCAAGCAGCCTGAACAGGGCGAGCAACCCGAGCAGGGCGAGCAGCCCGATGGCGAGCCGGAAGCGCCTGCTGGCGATAACGCGGCCGTAGACGGCAGCTTGCAGAATGAGGATAGCAAGCAGCCTGAACAGGACGAGCAACCCGAGCAGGGCGAACAATCCGAGCAGCCCGATGGCGAGCCGAAAGCGCCTGCCAGTGACAACGAGGCGGAAGGCGACGGTTCGCAGGATGAGGATACCAAACAGCCTGCGGAAACGGTAACCTCCGGCATCATCGTTAAGAATGATGACGGAACGATCGTTGAGCAGCGCGAACTGGATGAGAAGCCCACTGGCGAAACGAAGACGGAAGAAAACAGCGCTGGCGAGGAAAAACAGGATGCCGCTGCCGGCGACCAGGGTGAAAAAGCAGCCAGCAGCCAGAATGCCCCTGCCAAGAGGGCGGCGGCGGCCGCGCAGCCCGAGGAGGAACTGGATGACGAGCGCCTTGCCGAGCTGGATAAGCTGGAGCAGAGCATTGTGATCAAGTTTACCAAGGCGGCGGATATGATTGCCCGCGGCAACTACTCCCAGTTCAGCATTGATGTAACGGGCGCGGATAAGACGGGCGCCGTGTGGAGCATTGTAAAGCGCAAGGATGATGTAAAGCCCACCTCCACCGTGTGCTCGCAGGACGGTAAAGTAACCGTTGGAGCGGACGAGAAGGCCACAAGCTTCTATGTGAAGGTAACGGTTGGCGGAACAAGCAAGTACCATAAGGTAGTTGTTGTGGAGCCTGTGAAGAAGGAAACTACGCAGACAAATGCGGCTGACGTAGCGCCTGTGAAGACGGATTCTTCCGCGCAGGATAGCAACGCCGCTTCCACCACGCAGCCCGCCTCCAACCCCAGTGAGGAGGATATGGCGAATCAGGCCGCGCTGGAGGGCAACGACTGCGATATTGACCCCGTGCTGAACGCGCTGTAAAACCGCTGTTCCAATCACCCCATGGTTTAAGCCATGGGGTGATTCAGACTGTCGATAAACCTATGGGAGGTTCGGAGGGCCGCAGCCCTCCGAGCTGTATTCCGAAACTGACGACATGTGCGTCAGTTTCGGAAGCCTTGCGTAGCAAGGTTTCCTTACGCCGTTCGCCGCCCGGCGAGC
>OLGB01000231.1_pt1 | contig 83659 bp, 82 predicted proteins | sample 1605691 | NCBI WGS metagenome assembly OLGB01 (sample SAMEA3888925, study PRJEB22519) | human gut metagenome | biome: human gut; feature: human-associated habitat; material: faeces | place: Denmark | collected 2010
GGAAGCCACCTCCGGGCTCGGCAGGCGTTATTGCGGACGCGTACGTCCGAGGGACTTCATCATGGTGTCAAGCAAGGAAATATCGCCGATCTTGTCGTAGAACTGCGGCCATACGCCCATGGCCTTTTCCTGCCAGACGGGTTCGTCTTCGGGCTTGGCGAGGATCTCTACACCCTTGTCCTTGAGCACCTTGACGAGGTCGGTTTCCATTTCGGCAATCATCTTGCGGTTGTTTTCGGTGGCGAGACGTCCGCCTTCGAGGATGGCCTTCTGCACGTCCGCGGGCTGCTTCTTGAACCACGCGGCGTTCACGACGATGGGGCCGATCCACACCTTATAATGGATTTCGGTGATGTACTTCTGCACTTCATAGAACTTCATGCCTTCCACGTTGACCCAGGGGTTCTCCTGACCGTCTGCAACGCCGGTCTTCAGGCCCATGTACAGGTCGGAGTACGGGATGGTGGTGGTGGTAGCGCCCATTGCCTGGAAGGTCATGTCAATGGTCTTCATGCCGTTGGTGCGCATCTTCAGGCCAACCAGATCAGCAGGCGTCTTGATGGGGTGCTTGCTGTTGGAGAACTGGCGGTAGCCGCCGGCGTCGCACAGGTTGATGATCACGGTGCCGGTGGTTTCCTCGGCCTCGGCGCACACCTTCTTGGCCAGGTCGCTTTGCAGCAGGGCGGTTACCTCGGCGCGGGTGTTGGTCAGGAAGGGCAGGGTGAACATCAGCAGGCGGGGGCTGAAGTCAAACTGGCCGCCGCGCATGCCCTGGGTAACGCCCTGAACAACCTGCTCCAGCATTTCCTTTTCGGTGCCGAGCTGGCCGTTGCCAAACACTTCAACAGTCACGTGGCCATGGGTCTTTTCGGCAACGTCCTTGGCGAAGGATTCCATGGAGATGTAACGGGGATTGCCTTCCGGCTGGGCATGGCCAACAATCATGGTGTAGTTGCCCAGGCTGGCATAGGGATCGGATTCGGCCAGGGCGCTTACGCAGCCCAGAACCATGACGGCGGCAAGTACCAGAGCAAACAGCTTTTTCATGGCGGGAACCTCCTAGTAAATATGTTTTTGCGCCTTTAAAGCGCAGACTTGTATACATATAGCACCATGGAGAGTTCAAAAACGCAATGAGAAAATGAAAAATCGCCCATTTTTAGACAAATCACATAAAATGGAGCCATTTTGAAGTGAAAGAATATGGACAATGTGTTCAAAAACGAACCGTTTTCACCATTGAAATGGGGTGTTTTTGAAAACCTATATTTGTATACATGCTTTGTTGACATTTTGAGCGCCGCCACATATAATAAAGAAAAAGAACTATACTTGCTTTTACATGCAACGAGGCGCAATATGGCTCAACTGCTTACCACGGATCACGAACAGATGTACCAGGAACTTGCTGGCGAAATTCTTCGCTTTGCCTTTAAACCCGGCGATCTGCTTAGCGAAAATTACCTTTGCCAACGGTTCCATGTGTCGCGCACGCCCGTTAGAAGCGTTTTGCAGCGGCTTCAGGAAAACGGGCTGGTACAGATTATCCCCCGCAAGGGCAGCATCGTCACCCGGCTGGATTTTGATATTATCAACCAGTGCATCTACGAGCGCCTGGCCGTGGAAACCATGGTGATGCGCGATTTTATACGTACCTGCACGGCCCTGGATGTGGAAAAGACCCGCCAGGTGTTCAGCCAGTTACAGGCGCTGGGGGAGCTGTACCATAACGCGCCCCGCCAGTTTGACGCGGCGCGCTTTCTGCGCACCGATATGGCCATGCATGAAACCTGGTTTGGCTATATGAAAAAGCGTTATCTATGGGAACGCCTGAGCAGCCCGCGTTCCAGCTATACGCGCTTTTGCACGCTGGATATTCTGGAGGGCAACAACGTGGACGATGTGCTGGCCGAGCATGCCGAAATGCTCAACCTGATTGATTCCGGCAACACAAAGGAGCTGGAGCCGCTGCTGCGCCGCCACTTTTACGGCGGCGTGCGCAGGCTGGGCAAGCTGATTTTTACCAAATACATCGATTATTTTGAGCCTATGGGAGATGAGCCTGCCGATGAAATACCGTAAGAAGGGAAAGCTGACGCTGAATACGTTTTACCCCATCGCCCAATATATGGCGGTTGTGATGGTCGCGCTCAGCTACCCCAGGCTAAGCCCCGTCACCTGGCTGCTGCCCGGCATAACGGGCCCGCGCGCCGTGATGCTGCTGTGGGTGGCGGCGCTGCTGGGCGTGGACGCGCTTATGGACCGCGCGTACCTGCGCGCGTATCGAAAGGATTTGTGGGAGCTTGAAAACAAGGTTCCGCATGGCGGCATGAACCGCTCCACCCTGCTGGCAATCGGCGTGCCGTGCCTGTTCCTTTTGGATATTGCGGCGATCGCGCACCTGTATCTATCCTACTTTCGGGGAGGCGCGGGCGCGTGCGAGGGCATGGCGCTTTCCATGCATACGGGGGCGATGGCCGTTGGCTGCGTGCTTATGATCTATGGCAGGCTCCTGCCCAGGCTGCCCTTTGGCAGCATCTGGGGCCTGCGCACCAAGGCCACCCTGAAGGATCAGACCGCCTGGGGAAAGGCGCACTTGAAAGCCGAGCCGTGGTTTTGCGCATGCGGCGGGGCGGCGCTGGCCGCCGGGATGCTTTTGCAGCCCGCTCCCGCGCTGGCCGTGGCGGCGGGCTGCTGCGCGCTGGCTTTGGCGGCGTTTGCGCGGTGCGCGGGCCGCTTGGCGGAATAGGCGGAAAACGCGATATGCAAACAAAAGCCTCGAAGGCGCTAAAAGCGCCGTCGAGGCTTTTCAGACTGTCGATAAACCCCAGGGAGGTTTGGAGGGCCGCAGCCCTCCAAATGGAATCCGGCCCCAGCGACATGCGCGGTGGGGCCGGAAGCCTTGCGAAGCAAGGTTTCCTTGCAGGGTTCACCGGCTGGGGCGAAGGGAAGCGGGTGCCCAGTGGGCACAACTGCCGAAGGCAGTTAGCGACCCGCAGCCGTGAGGTTTTACAAGCGCGGAGCACGGCAGTGCTCCGCGCGCCGATAAAACCGAGGCCGTCAGGCGCAGGTGAACCCTGTTTCGGCGGAAAAGATCGCCGTAGGCGAGCTTTTTCGACGGCCTGACCCGCCGGCCCCATAAAGGCCGGCGGATGAAACAGCCGTTAGAACCGGTTACTTGCCCAGGGCGTAAGCCGCGGCGTTCGCCCCGGCGATCTTGCCCCACACGATGCAGCTGGTGTTGGCCAGGCCGCCGATGTTGGCGCTGCCGCCCACGTTCGCGCCGCCGGTCAGCTCGCCGCACTGGTACAGGCCCGGGATGGGCTCGTGGTTGGCGTCGAGGGTCTGCGCGTCAGGGTTCATAAGCGGGCCGCCCTTGGTGAGCATCACATACGGGCAGGTCTTGATGGCGTAGAACGGGCCTTCCAGCTTAACCATGCTTTCGGGGGCGCGGCCAAAGTCCTTGTCCTCGCCGGCCTCAACATAGCCGTTGTAAGCCTCCACGGTGGCGGCGAGGCCAGCCGCGTCAATGCCGGCGGCTTCCGCCAGCTCCTCAAGGGTTTCGCCCTTGTATACGCAGTTGCCGGAGGCCAGCAGCTCGTCAAAGTACGCCCAGCCCTCGTCCGCCTTGCCGAAGAAGCCGCCGCCCACGCTAAGGATGGGATCCTGCGTATCCTTCATCTGCTGGGTCAAAAGGATGTACACCAGGTTTTCGGGCGCGTTGGCATAGGCCGCCTTGCGCTCGCTGTCCAGGCTGTCCAGCTCCTTGACGATGCGCTTGCCGGTGTTGTCCACCCAGATCACGCCGGGGTACTTCACCGAGGCCGTGCAGGAAACGTCAAAGCCGCCCACCGGCACGCCGCCCGGATACGCGGGCAGGTAATCCATGTTGTTAAACACCGCGCCCGCCTTCTCGGCAAACCTGTAACCATCGCCGGTTACAAAGGAGGGCGACATGGTGAGCACGTTCTTGTAGTTGTAGCGGTGCAGCAATTCCTCGTTATGGCCGTAGCCGCCCGTGGCCAGAACAGTCGCCGGGGCGCGGAACTCGCGGCCGTCGGTGAGCGTAACGCCCTTCACGGTGCCGTCCTCAACGATGATATCCGCCACTTCCGTTTCCAGCAGCAGGGAGATATTCCCCTTTTCCACATGCGCCTCAATCAGGGGCTTCACAAGCTCCACCATGGCCTTGCCGCCGCCCTGCACGCGGTATTCGCGCGGCACGTTGAAAGCGTCGTAGGAGGAGGACATCTTGGGCTCCCGGTCGCCAAAATCAGCGCCCAGGCTGTCCAGCCAGTCGATAGCCGCCGCGGCGTTTTCGGTGTGCTTTTTGGTAAGCTCCTCCACATTGGTGCCGCCGCCCATGCGCACGATATCCGCCTGGAAGTTCTCCGGGGAGTCCTCCACGCCGGCCTCAATCTGCATTTTGGCGCCCGCCGCCGAGGTGGTGCCGCCCGCAAAGCGGATGGAGCCGCCCATGGCGTTATTCTTGTCAATCAGGTATACCTTGGCGCCGTTCTCCGCCGCTTCCAAAGCGGCGTTCATGCCGGAGAAGCCCGCGCCGATCACGATCACATCCGGGTTTTCAAAAGCGGGCTGAACGGCCTCCGCCTGCGCGGGAGCCGCCTCCACAGGCTCAAGCGTTACGCCGGCCTGGCTCAGCGCGTCCGCCGCGGCGGTAAGCACGGCCGTGCTGGTTACCGTGGCGCTTGCTACGGCGTCCACGGCCACGCTGTTTTGCGCAACCATGGCTACCGGCAGCTGCTCCAGCGCCATCGTGCCCACGCCATCCGTTTCGTTTGGGCCCTCGGCGTGCACCGCGGTCAGCTTTCCATCCTCAATGGTCAGGGTGACGGTCACATCGCCGCCAAAACCCTTCGCCGAGGCGGTGTACTCCTCCGCCAGGGCCGCTGTGCCCAGGCTGAGCGCCAGTACCAGCGCCAGGAGTATCCCAAGGCTCTTTTTGATCTTCATACCTTACTCCTCCTTTATTTTTCGCAACCGGCCCCTTTGAGCCGGCCTTTTCCCTATTATAAAGGTTACAGGTATATGAAGGTCAAGCGCGCTATCCTTCCCGGATGGGAAACCAGCATTCCCCATAGCTGATAGGATCGTTGTTCGCGTCCACGTTCCAAAATGTGCTCACAAGCGGCGCGCCCGCAAGCACAAGGCCGTTTTTCTGCATATAGGAAAGCCCCTCCCGCACGCCGTCGATAGGCCCGCCCCGGGCGCTGTGCCAGCGTATGATGGTGTACAGGCAGTCGCACTCCTCCAGGCGCTCAATGCCCTCCTGGCTGCCCACCCCCAGAAAGGCCGCCGTTTCCTCATCCACCAGGAAACCCCTGTCCGCCCTTGCCTGCGCCGGAAGCTCCGCCACGGGGTAACGGGTCATCCAGCGCGCAAGCGGCAGCCATTCCACCCATTCGGCCACGCGCGCCATAGCCTGCGCATCCAGCCGCTCCACCTGGGCATGCTGTACAACCATAACGCAGGCCGCGGGCCGCCTGCGCGCCTCATACCGCCCAATAAGCGGTTCGCTTTGCTGCGTAAGCGCCGCGATCGCGCGCATGCTTTCGGCGATACGCATCTGCATCCTGGCCTGCTTTTCCATCTCCTGGGCGCGTTCCCGAAGCGTGAGGGCAAGCCGCCCGCCATCCTCCTGGCGTATGATCCCGGCGGTCTGCGCAACGGTAAAGCCGCAGTTGCGGCATTTGCGCAGGCTCATCAGCAAATCCATGCTGGCATCGGAGTAATGCCGGTATTGCCCTTCCCCCACGCGCTCGTGCATGGAAATGCCATACTGCTCGTAAAACCGCAGCGTCTGCGGGCTGATGCCCAGCATCTTGGCCGCCTCCTGGATTTTGTAGCGCATGCTTCCACCTCCCCGCCTATTATAGGCTATATCGTCAAAATGCGCCACAGCCTTTTCCTTGCCGGGCAGCCCTTTTTGGCAATACGGCGGGCGATAAGCCGCCTTCGCCGCAGCCCTTGCCAAGCCACGGTTAAGCGGGTATAATGATCTGGATACCCCTTTGAAGGAGGCGTTTTCATGGGGATTCTCAACAGGCTGCAAAGCTGGTACCAATGGCTGACCGCGGACCCGATCGGCTTTGTTGTATATCTGGTTTATTTTGCCGCGTCCATTTTGCTCACGCTTATTCTGCATGAAATCGCGCACGGCTACGTTGCCTGGCGGTGCGGCGACCCCACCGCCAAAATGCTGGGCCGCCTTTCCATGGACCCCCGCAGGCACCTGGACCCGGTGGGCACGCTGTGCCTGATTTTTCTGGGCTTTGGCTGGGCAAAGCCGGTGCCGGTCAACCCCCGCAACTTTCAGAACTACCGCCGGGACGATTTTTTGGTGAGCATTGCGGGCATCACGGTCAATCTTACGCTGTTCCTTTTATCCCTCTCGCTGGCGGTCGGCTTCAACGGGCTTTTGTGGAAGCCGGAGGTAATTTCCTATTACGGGGCCAAGGAGCTCCTTTCCTCCGATGGCATCGGCTACGCCGTGCTGCTAAGCGGGGGCGGCAGCCAGAACACGGACGCCATGCGCTATCCCTGGGTGCAGTACATCCAACGCTTTTTGCTACTGTTCTCCTCCATGAACCTGGCCGTGGGTATTTTTAACCTGCTGCCCATCCCGCCGCTGGACGGGTTCCATATCCTAAACGATATCGTGCTTAAGGGGAAGCTAAGCCTGAACCAAAACCTGTTCCAGATTACGCAGGTCATTTTGATTGTGCTGTGCCTCTCCGGCTCGCTCACAGGGGTGCTCACCTCCGTAACCGGCGCCATTGAGGATGGCGTGCTCAACCTGCTTTTGCTCATAGCGGGGGCGCGGTAATGGCCGTCAGCATCCATCTCAAGCAATTTGACGGCCCGTTGGACTTGCTTTTGCATCTGGTGGGGAAGGCCAAAATCGACCTTAAGGATATCTTTGTAAGCGAAATCACCGAACAGTATATCCAGGCCGTGCGCGCCGCCCCGGATTTTGATATGGACGAGGCCAGCGAGTTTATCGCTATGGCCGCCCTCTTGGTGGAGATTAAAAGCCGCCGCCTGCTGCCCAAGCCGCCCAAGGAGGACGAAGAGGATCCCGAGCAGGCGCTCATCGCCCGCCTGGCAGCCTACAAGCAGTTTAAGGAAAGCGCGCAAAGCATGGCGCAATTTGAAAAGAGCGCCCGGCAGGTGTTTGGCAAGCTGCCGGAGGAATATCCCCTGCCGCCGCCCACGCTGGAATTGGACGGGCTTACGCTTCAGGCCCTATGGGAGGCGCTTTTGCGCGTGCAAAGCCGCGTGCCGCCCCAACCCCGCGAGGTGGATTTCCGCCTGCGGGATATCCGCCGGGACAGCCACACCGTGGAGGGCTGCATGGAGGCCATCGAAAGCCGCCTGGCGATAGGCAGCGCCGGGTTTGACGAGCTCTTCAGCGCCGCGCCGGACCGGGAGGAAGTGGTCACGCTGTTCATCGCGCTGCTGGAGCTGCTCAAGCTAGGCAAGGCGCATGTGATGCAAAACGCCACGTTCGACCGCATTTTGCTGGTGCCCGGCCCAAAGGCGCAGGAGGGAGAACAAACCGATGGAGATGAATGAGATCCCCCAGATTTTGGAGGCTATATTGTTTGTCGCGGGCGAGCCTGTGGCCATCCGCGACCTGGCAGCCGCTTTGGAGCTTGGCGAAATGGAGCTGATGAACGCCGTGGAAGCGCTGGAGCGCGCCTGCGAAAGCCGCGGCGTAGCCATAAAGCGCTACGGCGACCATCTGCGCATGGAAACGCGCGCGGAATACGCCCCCTATGTGGAGCGCCTTTTGCAGCCTGTGCAGCGGCAAACCCTATCCCAATCCGCCATGGAAACGCTGGCGGTGATCGCCTACCGGCAGCCCGCCACCAAGGGCGAGGTGGAGCTGGTGCGCGGCGTAAAGTGCGATTACTCCATTCAATCCCTTCTGCAAAAGGGGCTGATTAAGGAGGTTGGCCGCAAGGAGGCGCTGGGCCGCCCCATCCTGTACGCCACTACGGACCGGTTTTTGGAGCATTTTGGCATTTCCGATATTCGCGAGCTGCCCCCGCTGCCGGACCCGCAGCCAGTGGAAAAGGCGGAGGAGCCGCTTACGCCGTAAGGCAAGCCGTTGATAAATCCATATAGCCGCCTAAAGGCGCAGCGCCAGCCCGGCAGGGCTGGCGCGTTGCTCTCTTAAGGGGCGCTGCGGCGCAGAAAATTGGGACGCCGCCCCAAACCCCGCAAGGAGAGCCGGCCCCTTCGCCCCGCGCTTTGCCATTCTGCATCACGGCTTACGGCAATCGTATATCACCGGCGGCCGCTGCGCAGAAAGGACCGTTTCCTCCAAATAGACCATCTCCAGGGGCTTGGGCTCATAAATAATCACGGCGTCCGCCTGCTGCCAGTCCTCCAGGTTCAAAGAAAGCATTTGAGGCCGCAGCTCATATTGAAACAGGTTATAGGCCATGCCGCCGTCCAGCATTCCCAGCAAAACATACCGCCGCCCGGCGGGAATCTGATGGGCGCGTATCATTTCCTGAATTTCCGCGCGTTGCGTATTGGGGTAGTTTTGGCGCAGGGTTAGCGCGTCAAGGTTGGGCACGCCCGCCCGCCACAACACAAGCGCGCCCCAAAGCGCCGCGCCGCAGGCGCACAGCGCCCCCTTGGGGCTAAGCGGCGTAAAGCACGGCTTATCGAGCAGCAACTGCACGCAGGCCGCCGCCGCATAGGCCGCCAGCACACGGGCAGTGCCGTTATAACGCGAAAGGCTGGCTAAATGGACGGCCTCGCCCACGGGCATTGAAAACAGGTACATTCCCAGCATGCCTATCTGGTAAACCAGGTAAACCGCTGCGCTCGCGGCCATAACGGTCAGGATGCGCTTATCCGCCCGTTTTTCAGCAAGCGCCGCCGCGCCCAGGCAAAGGCCCATCAAAAGTAGGCAAAGCAGCGGGATCCATGCCTCCGTTGGCAATGCCGCCACAAAATTGCCAACCACCAATTCAATATCCTCGGCCGTCTTGGCCTGGAACACCGCCATAAGCTGCCCTGGGCGCATGGCATGCTTTGTGGCGGACGCGTTTTGGAAAACCATGGCGGTATGCCGGTTCCATAAATACCACACGCAAAACGGCGCGGCGCACGCCATTCCCACCGCGCCCCATTGCCGCCTGCGCAGTTTGCCGCTTCTGCGCCCGGCGCGCAAAGCGCAGCCAATCAAAAGGAGCCCCAGCAGGGCGGAAAACAGCAGGCCGCTGTTTTTGACCAGGTAGCTGTAAATGGCAAACGGGGCCGCCAGCATGGCCGCCTTTTCCGTTTCGTCCGCATGCGCCGCCGCCAAAGCGGCCCCGGCTGCGGCTACCAGCGGCAGCAGCTGATCCACATACAGCGAGCCTACCAGCGTTTCCCCTCCCAAAAACACAAACGCCGCCAGGCCTCCCACCGCCGCGGCCCCGGCCGCATGACGCCTGCGGTTCAGCCCAAACAGGGGCAGCAGGCAGGCCAGCATGAGCGCCGCTTGCGCAAACAGCATCATACCCTCGCCGCCGCCGGCAAAGCGGCAGATATAATACACCCAGCACGCGCTCCCCGGCGGATAGTTCTGGAAGCTGATATCCGCGTCCCGGAACGTGGGCAGCGCGTCGTTTTCCAGCAGGGTGCGGGCTATCAGGCCCCAATGGCTAAAATCGTCGTATTCCGTAAAACGCGCGCCATGCAAAAGCCACGCGAGGGCCGCGCCGCCAACCAGCAAAAACCAAAACGCAGGCGTGGCAAACGCGCGCAGCGGCTCCTTCCTTCGCACAAGCGAATCCGCCGCCAGCGCCAGCCCGCCGGCATACGCAACAAGCGCCGCCTCCTTTAGCAGGTTAAGCATACCGGCCAGCGCCAAACCCACCGCAATGCAAACCATCACAAACGGGACGGCTTCCTCCATCCGCAGCCGAAAACGCCGCATCGCATAGCGTGCCGCGCCATATAGCGACAGCGCCAGCACCGCAATTCTGCCAAAAATCATCCGTGTGCTATCTCCCCTCTAAATAAAAAGCGGTGATACTGATAAGTTTATCATTCAAACTCAAAAATTGTCTATTCGTTTTGAATAACTTTTATAATTTTTAACATTTTTAATGGCCTCTGTAAAGCCCCCATCCTCCTTTCCCCATACTTGCCAATCCGCTCAAAACAGGGTATACTATCTTCCGAATAGAAAAAGCTGGCATGACAAACGCCGTTTGATACTTTACCACATACCAAATAACAGGCAAGGAGAAAGCGCTTATGCAAAAGGTGTACATTATTGGCGCAGGCCCGGCCGGCCTCACCGCCGCCTACGAACTGCTCAAGCACGGCTATGACGTAACGGTTCTGGAAAAAAGCCAGGCTATCGGCGGTATTTCCCAAACGGTACGCTATCAGGGCAACCGTATGGATTTGGGCGGGCACCGCTTTTTCAGCAAGGACCAGCGCGTAATGGACTGGTGGGCGGACATGATGCCCCTGCAGGGCGCTCCCGCCTACGACGATAAGGTGCTTGGCCGCAGCGTGACCCTTGCCCCCGGCGGCCCCGACCCCGAAAAGGAAGACCGCGTTATGCTTACGCGCAACCGCGTGAGCCGCATCTACTATAACAAGCATTTTTTTGATTATCCCATCAGCCTAAAAATGGAAACGCTCAAAACCATGGGCTTTGGCACCACTATCCGGGTAGGCTTCAGCTTCCTTGCGGCCACGCTGCACAAGCGGCCCAACGACAACCTGGAAAACTACTACATCAACAGCTTTGGCAAAAAGCTGTACAGCATGTTCTTTGAGGGCTATACCGAAAAGCTATGGGGCCGCCATCCCCGCGAGATAGACGCCAGCTGGGGCAAGCAGCGCACCAAGGAGCTAAGCATTTTTGGCATCCTGAAGGATATGTTCTCCAAGGTGTTCCTTACCAAGGCGCAGCGCCAGAAGAATGTGCAAACCTCGCTCATTGAGGAATTCCGCTATCCCAAGCTGGGCCCCGGCCAGCTATGGGAAACCGTTGCCAGCGAAATTGAAAAGCGCGGCGGCCGCATCATCAAAGGCGCGGAAACCCTTGGCCTTACCACCGAGGGGGGCCGGGTGAAAAGCCTGCGCTACCGCGACGCCCAGGGCGAGCACGAGGCGCAGGCCGACGTATTCTTCTCCTCTATGCCCATAAAGGATTTGGTGGCGGGCATGAACGACGTGCCCCAGGACGTGGCGCGCGTGGCCGCCGGCCTGCCCTACCGCGATTATGTAACCGTGGGCCTGCTGGTGGACCGCTTGAACCTGAAAAACGAAACGTCCCACAAAACGCTTGGCAACATCGTGCCCGATTGCTGGATTTACGTGCAGGATACCAACGTCAAGCTGGGCCGCATCCAAATTTTCAACAACTGGTCCCCCTATATGGTGGAGGATCCCGAGCACACCGTGTGGGTGGGCCTGGAATACTTCTGCGACGAGGGCGACGATTTCTGGAGCATGAGCGAGGAGGATTGCGTGCGCTTTGCCGCGCGGGAGCTTTGCACCATGGGGGTGATCGATAGCCCGGATCATGTGCGCATGAGCCACCGCGAGCGCGTGCAGAAGGCCTATCCCGCCTACTTTGATACCTACGACGATATCGATACGGTGATTTCCTACCTCAACGGCTTTGACAACCTGTATTGCGTGGGCCGCAACGGCCAGCACCGCTACAACAACATGGACCACTCCATGGTCACGGCCTTCGAGGCGGTGGATAACCTGGTCAAGGGCGTAAGCGACAAGTCCAACGTGTGGAGCGTGAACACCGAGCAGGCGTACCACGAGGAAAAGAAGGACTGACAGCGTCCCTCTTAGGAGGAGGTTCCCCATTGCTTCGCTACCTTGCAAGAGATGCGCGCCCGCTGGACGGGCGCGCCGCCGCCGCGCTGCGCCCCTACGCCGGGGTGACGGCGCGGCTTTTATACGCCCGCGGCATTTGCGACGCGGCGCAGGCCGACGCCTTTTTGCACCCGGATATCCGCCAGCTGCACGACCCTTTGCGCATGCACGGCATGCGCGAGGCCCTGGCCATCCTCGCAAGCGCCAGGGAGCAGCGCCTGCCCACCGTTGTTTATGGCGATTACGATGTGGACGGCATTTGCGCCTGCGCTTTGCTCACCCAGGCGCTCAGGCGCTACGGCGTTGCCGCCCAGCCCTATACCCCGCTGCGCGCCGAGGGCTATGGCCTTAACGCCCAAGCCGTTACCCAGTTGGCAAAGGAATACCGCGTGCTGGTTACGGTGGACTTGGGCATCACCAATCACGAGGAGGTGCGCCTGGCCCAAAGCCTGGGCATGCGCGTCATTGTGACTGACCACCATGGCCTGGGGCTTTCGGAAAGCCCCGCCGATGCGGTGATGAACCCGCTCCTGGGCGATTATCCCTTCCGCAAGCTATGCGGCACAGGCGTTGCCTTCAAGCTGGCGCAGGCGCTGCTGGGCACGGAAAGCTGCCTGGAATACCTGGATTTGGCCGCGCTTGCTACCGTGGCGGATATCGTGCCCCTGGTGGATGAAAACCGCGTGCTGGTATCCCTGGGCCTGAAGGTGATTGAAAGCCGCAGGCGGGAGGGCATGCGCGCCCTGATGCGCGTAAGCGGCGAGCCCTCTCCCGTGGATAGCGAAGCGCTGGGCTACCGGCTGGGCCCGCGCCTGAACGCCGCCGGGCGGCTGGACGACGCGGGCAAGGGCGTGCGCCTGATGCTCACCAGCGACCCCGCCGAGGCGGACCGCCTGGCGGATGAGCTGGACGCGCTGAATACCGAGCGCAAAACCGCGGAGCACAACCTCGTCAGGGCTGCGGAGGAAAAGGCCGCCCAGCATGATTTCATTCGCGACCGGGCGCTCATCGTGCGCGGCGAGGGCTGGCATGTGGGCGTGATCGGCCTGGCAGCGGGGCGGCTGTGCCAGAAGTATTTCTGCCCCACCTGCGTGCTAAGCGAGCACGACGGCCTGCTGCACGGCAGCCTGCGCAGCGTGCCCGGCGTGCACATCCACAACTGCCTCAAGGCCTGCGACGACCTGCTTCTGCGCTATGGCGGGCACGAGCAAGCCGCGGGCGTGACCCTGCCCGTGGAAAATTACGGGGCCTTCTACGCGCGCCTGCAGGCCGCCGTGGCGCAGGCGGACCCAAGCTGCTTCATTCCGGCGCAGGAATACGATGACGAGGTCGCCCTGGATAGCTGCACCGGCGCCCTGCTGGACGAGCTATCCCTCATGGCCCCCTTTGGCTGCGGCAATCCCGCGCCCCTGTTCCTGGCGCGCGGGCTGCATCCCGAGGAACGCCGCGCCGTGGGCGCGGACGGCGCGCACCTCAAGCTTACGCTTCGGCAGGGCTCCTGCATGATGGGCGGCATCGCCTTTTCCATGGGCCGCCTGGCCGCCTCCATGCCCGATGAGGTGGACGCCGTGTTCAGCCTGGGCCGCAACACCTTCCGCGGCGTTACCAGCCTGCAGCTGGAGGTAAAGGCCATCACGCCCGTGGCGTCAGCGCGCGCAGAGGCGCTGCGCCGCCCGGACGGCGCGCCGGAGCAGGAGGCGCTCCTCAACGCCCTGCTGGACGCGTTTGCCCTTCAGGCAGGAAATGCCGTGCCGGATACAGAATCCATACAGGAAGCCGATTGGGACGCGCTGGGCGCGGCGCTTGTCGGTTCCCCGCGCGGGCATTTGCTCATCTCCCGCACGCATGAAACGGCCCTTCGCGCGCTCGCGCTTGGCGATATGGACGTGTGCGCCCACGCCCCGGACGACCCGCGCGGCTTTGCCACGCTGCTTACCGCGCCCGTGCTTTCGCTGTGCGGCGGGCACTGGCGGCACGTATGGCTGCTGGATGGCGAGGCGCTGCCCAATGAAGCGGCGCTGTGGCGAACCCGCCTGCCAGAGGCGCAGGTGCGCGTGCTTGCGCAAACGGCGTCGCTGCGCGCGCTGGCCCGCGCCGTGGACGCGGGCGACGCAAACTACCGCGTGCTGTATAAGGCCCTGCGCACCGGGGTGTTTCGCAGCCTAAGGCAGCTGGCGGACGCGGCGCAGCTTACCGACGCGCAAACCCGCGCCGGGCTCAACGCCTTTTCCCAGCTTGGATTGATCGATTTTACCGAATCCCCCTTCCGCTATGCGCTGCGTCCGGCCCAAAAGTGCGCCCTGGGCGACAGCCCCGTGCTGGGGGCCCTGCGCCGCCTCGCCTAGCGGGCGGCTTGGAAAGGAAGGATGCTTTTGAGCAAAGCGGATATGCGCAGCATGCTTCTGCTGCACCTGACCCTGCTGTTGTATTCGGTGGTTAGCGTATTTGCCAAGCTGGCCGGGCTGCGCATGGCCGGCGGCGAAGCGCTGCCCACGCTGGTGTTCCTGGCCCTGGAGGCGCTTACGCTGCTGGCGTATTCCATCCTATGGCAGCAAACGCTTAAACGCATGCCGTTAAGCTTTGCCTACGCCAACAAGGGCGTGTGCACCCTATGGACGGCGCTCTTTGGCCTTGTTTTCTTTGGCGAAAGCCTCACCTGGGGAAAGGCGTTGGGCATCGCGGTGGTGCTCGTCGGGGTTTTGCTCGTGGTGACCGATCATGACTAGCGGCGTCCTCATCTACCTTATCACCCCGCTTTTATCGGCCGTGAGCCAGCTCATCCTGAAAAAGGCGGCGGATCAGCCCAAATACACGGGCGTGCGCACCTATCTGAACGCGCCGGTCATCCTGGCCTACGCGCTGTTCTTTGGCTGCATGCTCCTTAACGTCGTGGCCCTGCGCACACTGGATTTAACCGTCGCAAGCGTGCTGGAAGCCTCCGGCTATATCTATGTAATGGCGTTAAGCTTCCTCGTTCTTAAGGAAAAAATCACCCCGCGCCGCCTGATTGGCAACCTGGTGATCATCCTGGGCATTGTGCTCACCCTTACCCTATAACCGCTCTCATTCTGCAAGGAGGAATGTTTTATGGATACGCCCGCCGCTCAGGCCCAAAAGAAAATCGTTTTTTCCGGCATTCAGCCCTCCGGCACGCTCACGCTGGGCAACTACATAGGCGCCGTGCGCAACTTCAACCGCTTCCCGGAGGATGAATACCAGTGCCTCTACTGCGTGGTGGATATGCACGCCATCACCGTCCGTCAGGATCCTGCCGCCCTGCGCCGCCGCTGCCTGGAGCTGGCCGGTATCTACATTGCCAGCGGCCTGGACCCCAAAAAGAACATCATCTATTGCCAAAGCCATGTGAGCGGCCACGCGGAGCTAGCCTGGATTCTCAACTGCTTTACCTACATGGGCGAGCTGCAGCGCATGACCCAGTACAAGGACAAATGCGCCAAGCATGCCGACAACATCAACGCCGGCCTGTTTACCTACCCCACGCTCATGGCCGCGGATATCCTGCTTTACCAAACCTCCCTTGTGCCCATCGGGGCCGATCAAAAGCAGCACCTGGAACTAACCCGCGATATCGCCCAGCGCTTCAACGGCGTATACGGCGACGTGTTCACCATTCCGGACGGCGTTTTTGGCAAAGCGGGCGCGCGCGTCATGAGCCTGCTGGATCCCACCCGCAAAATGAGCAAGTCCGACCCCGAGGAAACCTACATCGCCCTGCTTGACCCGCCGGACGTGATTCGCCGCAAGGTAAAGCGCGCCGTTACCGACAGCGAGGCCGAAATCCGCTTCGACCCCGCGGCCAAGCCCGGCGTGAGCAACCTGCTAAGCATCATCGCCGCCCTGAACGACCAAACGCCCGAGCAGGCCGCCGCCGAGCTGGCTGGCCAGGGCTACGGCAAGCTCAAGGAGCGCGTAAGCGACTGCGTCATTGAGGCCCTCTCGCCCCTCCAGGCCGAGCACAAGCGCCTCATGGCCGATAAAACCTATCTTCAGTCCATCCTGGACGAAAACGCGGAAATCGCCAACCGCATGGCCCTCAAAACCCTACGCAAAGTCCAGCGCAAAATCGGCTTCGCCTCCAGGGGTTGACCAGGGGGTGACCCCCTGGACCCCCGGACTGCGGCCCCATGGGGGCCGCAGCGTGCAGGGCGGTTCGCGGGAGCGTATATGCGGGTTAGCCCGGAGGCGGAAGGCCTCCGGGTTGTGTGCCGCCGGGCCACGAAGGGTGGCCCGGCTTTGAGGAGCGCGTTGAAAAAAGGGGCGCAGGCGCTCCGCGCTGCGCATCCGCGGCGGCTAGCCTGCCGGGGGCCGGCAGGCTACGCCTGCTTTTGCCGCTTCAGGCGACGCCTCGCGCAGTTTCAGCCTCAAAACAAAGAAAGGATTCGCCATGGAAAACAGGAATTTTGACCTTATCATCATTGGAGCAGGCCCTGCCGGCATCTTCGCCGCCCTGCAAATGACGGAAAACCGCCCCGAAAGCCGCATTTTAATCGTGGATACGGGGCGCGCCATCAGCCACCGCGCATGCCCCGCCCGCATCGACGGGCAGTGTAAGCACTGCGACCCCTGCGCCATCGTGCATGGCTGGGCGGGCGCGGGCGCGTTCTCGGACGGCAAGCTCAGCCTCAGCGACGAGGTTGGCGGCCATGTGAGCGATTACATCGGCCACAAGCGCGCGATGGAATACATCCGCCATGCGGACGAGCTCTATCTCAAATTCGGGGCCAGCAAAACCGTGCATGGCCTCAACAACAACCGCGTCGATGAAATCGCCTACGAGGCCAGCCGCTATAACATCCACCTGGTGCCCTGCCCCGTGCGCCACCTGGGCACGGAAAACGCGGGCCCGGTGCTTGGCGCCATGCACGACTACCTGATAACCCAAACCAACACCGTATTCCTGGAGCTTACCAGCGCGGAGGATATCCTCTGTGAGGACGGCAAGGTAGTTGGCGTAAAGCTTCATCAGCGCGGCCATGAGCCCGAGATCGTTTACGCGCCCTATGTGGTGGCCGGGCCGGGCCGCGGCGGCGCGCAGTGGCTGAGCGAAACCGTGGGCAAGCTGGGCCTGCGCACCCAGAATAACGAGGTGGATATCGGCGTGCGCGTAGAGGTGCCAAACGCCATTATGGATCACCTCACCCGCGACCTGTACGAGGCCAAGCTCGTCTACTACAGCGACACGTACGAAAACAAGGTGCGCACCTTCTGCATGAATCCCGGCGGCGAGGTAAGCCAGGAATACTACGAGGGCGGCATCGCCGTGGTTAACGGCCACAGCTATGAGGACGCGGCCAAGCGCACCGGCAATACGAATTTTGCCATGCTCGTATCCACCAAGTTTACCGAGCCGTTCAACCAGCCCATCGAATATGGCCGCTACATTGCCCAGCTGGGCAACATGCTTACCGGCGGGCCCATCATGGTGCAGCGTCTGGGCGACCTGCTCAAGGGCCGCCGCACGGATTTGGCGCGCCTTTCCAAGTCCACCACCATTCCCACGCTCTCCACGGCCGTGCCTGGGGACCTGAGCTTTGTGCTGCCCGCGCGCCACCTCACCAGCATTGTGGAAGCCCTGCGCGCGTTCGATCACCTGGCCCCGGGCCTGTACAGCCGCGATACGCTGCTCTATGGCGTGGAGGTCAAGTTCTATTCCAGCAAGGTGCTGGTGGACTCGCATTTTGAAACCGCCATCAAGGGCCTGTTCACCGTGGGCGACGGCGCGGGCATCACGCGCGGCCTGATGCAGGCGGGCGTGAGCGGCATGGTCGTGGCCGACGAGGTGGCCCGGCGCATGAAGGCGTAACCGCCTATTTCCCCGGCCCGGCCCTACCGGGCCGGGGTTGGCTTTTGCCGCGTTACGGCACGCAAATCACCCTGCCCGCTTTAAAATCGGACGGGGCCAGGGCGGTGTTGGTAGCCAGCAGCGCGCCGGGCGATACGCCCAGCGTTCGGGCAACGGTGAACAGCGTTTCCCCCACGCCCATCACATAGCTACTGCTGGAACTGCTGGGGCACAGCCTGCGGCTCATGCTGGGCGGCACGCAGTAGCGCGTTCCGGGCGCAAGACGCGTGGTGGGCAAATTGGGATTGACCGCGCGCATCGCCTGGTAGGACACGTCGTTCTCGATCAACAGATCGGTAAAGGTTTGGCCGTTTTCCACGGTTGCTAAACGGTAGCCGGTTGGGCACCGGCGTATGGGGCTTACTCCCCCGTTGGGCGTCTGTATCTGGCTTGGCAACGGCTGAATAGGCGTTCCCTCATATTGGATATCGTATAAATCGGTTGTGCCCGGTTCCAGCAGGATTCCGGCGCCTTCGCCCGGCTGTGGAATATCGTTCATCATGCTGATTGCTCCTTTCTCATTCACAGGCCGCGGGTGGGAAAAGGGCGGCCAGTTCATCCTATGCCGTAGGCAAACCGCCCGTTCGCCCGGCAAAAACCGTCCCTTCCGCCCTTTGCCAGGCGCGCGGTCTGTGTTATAATGGGAATAGCAAAAATACCGGGCGGCCCTTCGCCCGTCATCAGGGAGGAACGTCTATGTGGAAGGCAGTGGACGAGCTGCTTTTGCGCGGCGTCAGCGACGGAGCGTTTCCCGGCTGCGCCATGGCCGCCGGGCAGGGCAGCCGCGTATTGTATACCAGCGTTCATGGCAAACTTGCCCAGGGGGACGAGCGCAGCGTGACCCATACCACGCGCTATGATGTGGGTTCGCTTACCCAGGTAATGGCCACCGTGCCGCTGATGCTGTGCGCGCTGGAACGCGGCCTTGTAAGCCTGGATGACCCCATCAGCCTGTGGCTTCAGGATGTGCCCGCCGATAAGGCAGGCATCACGCTGCTTAGCCTGCTTACGCACACGGCGGGCATGCCGCACTATTTTCTGCTGCCTGAGGAGGCGGAAAACTCCGATGACGCGTTAAACGCGCTGCTGCGCCATCCCCTGGCCGGCCCCATAGGCGCCAAGGTGCGCGATTCGGCCATGGGCTTTGTACTTTTGGGCTTTGTGATGGAAAAGGTATTTGGCATGCCGCTGGACGAGGCGGTTAAGCGCTTTGTAACCGTGCCCCTGGGCATGAGCCGCACCGGCTACCTGCCCGCAGGCGACGACGTAGCCCCCGCCTCAGCCGAAAGCGAAAGCGAGGAATGGCAGGCCGGGCAGCCCCAGGATGGCAACGCCCGCTTCCTGCACGGCGTGGCCGGGCATGCGGGCCTGTTTACCGATCTGGAGGACGCCATCCGCTTCTCCGCCATGCTGGCGGGCGACGGCCGCACCGATGAGGGCGTCGCCTTCTCCTACCGCGCCGTTCACCTGGCCACCACGGAGCGCACCCGCGGCCTGAACGAGGCCCGCGGCTACGGCTTCCGCATTACCAAGCGGTCCGACCCGTTTCTGGGGCACCTGTGGCCCAGCGACGGCTATGGCCTGAAGGATCCCGCCAGCGGCTCGCTGATTGCCGTAAGCCCCGACGACGGCTTTTTTGTAACGCTGCTTTTGAACGGCCACACCTCCCCGCGCGACCGGCTGGAGATGGAGCGCATGCACAAGCTTTTGCTAAACGCGGCCTACGCCGCCTTCCAGCATGAGGAGTAACCTGTCGCCCGCCAGCCTTTTGTTCGTATGCCTGGGCAACGTGTGCCGCAGCCCCATGGCGGAGTTTGTAATGAAGGATTTGCTTGGCAGGCATGGGCTTTCCCATATCCGCGTCGCTTCCGCCGCCACCAGCGCCGAAGAGCTGGGCAACCCCGTGCACCCCGGCACGCGGCGCAAGCTGGCGGAGCACGGCATATCCTGCGCGGGCAAAACCGCGCGCCGCCTTACCCGGGCGGACTACGCCGCCTACGACCTCATCATCGGCATGGATTCGCAAAATCTTTCGAGCATGCGGCGGCTGTTTGGGGGCGATCCCGAGGGCAAGCTGGTTAAGCTGCTCTCCTTCTGCGGGGAGGATGGCAACGTGGCCGACCCCTGGTACACCGGCGATTTTGACCAAACCTACCGCGACGTGCTTAGAGGCTGCGAGGCGCTTCTCAAACGCATACGGCCCGGGCGCTGAAAGGGAAACGATTTTGGGAAAAGCAGAGCTTCAACAGGATTTACAAGCCCTCTACCGCCGCGCGGAGGACGGTATAACGCTTGGCGCGCTCACGGATGAAATTTGCGCGCTGCTCGCCCAGCATACGGATGCGCTGCGCGGCGTGAACGGCCGCTACCGCCTCATGACCAGCGATACAGGCTATGCCCGCGCCTTTGCGCTGGAAAACGGCGCATACCGCGAGCTAGATTGCGCCGCGCCCGTGGATGTGACCATCCTGGGCTACGAAGCCGATCTTTTGCGCGTATTCAGGCGCGAGCTATCCCCCATGGGCGCGCTGCTGCGCGGCAAAATACGTTTGCAGGGCAGCAAGGCCGCGCTTATGCGCCTGGCGGAATTTTTGTAAGGGGGCGCCCGTATGGATGCAAGCGGCGGCCTGATGGGTTTCGTATGGTTTGCGTTTGCCCTTACCTGGCTTGTATGCATGCCCCTGCGCTACCGCCTGGAGCATCGCGGTCAAAAGGCCGCCTCGCTCTTTTGCAAGGCTGTGCCCACCGCCATGGCGGCTGCCCTTGCGGGCTACGCGCACTTTGCGCTGTCCCCCATGGAGCCTTACAGCCTGGGCATATTTGTGGGGCTGTGCGTCTGCGTGCTGGCGGATGTGCTTCTCAATGTGTTCCTGCCGCTTGGCGGCGCGCTGTTTTTCGCGGGACATATGTGCTACGTGGCGGCCATGGGCCTCTACCGCGCCTTTACCTGGTGGAGCCTTACGGCGTGCCTGCTCGCCCTTGCGGGCTTATGGCTGTTTGGCCTGCGCTATAAAAGCCTTGTGCAGGATCGCCGCCTGTTTTGGGGGATGTTTTTGTATGCCGTAGCGCTGGCAACGCTGCTGGGCTTTTCGCTGCCGCTGCCCTTTCTGGCGCCGTCGAAGCGCTCCGCGCTGGCCGCCGTGGGCGCGGCGCTGTTTGTGGCTTCCGACCTTATGCTTTGCCTGAACCATGTGTATAGGCGGGGCCTGCCCTGGCGCTTTGCAAGCCTGGGCGTTTACTACGCCGCCCAGCTTTTGATAGGGCTGAGCGCCTTTCCCATCGCCTGATCATAAAGGAAGGTTTTGCCCCATGGATGATCTGCTGTTTTCCCTCAACACAGTATTTCCGCTGCTGGTGATGATGGCTGTTGGCTTTGCTGCCCGCCGCGCCGGGCTTGTCAGCGAAGAAACGGCCCGGCAGGTGAATGCCTGCATCTTCAAAATCTTCCTGCCCCTGCTTTTGTGCTTCAACATTGTGGATACCCAGCTTGGCGCCGCCTTTGACGGGCGCGTGCTTATGTATGCGCTGTTTACAACGCTTTTGTGCTTTGGCGTATTGTTTTTTGCCGTGCCCCGGCTATGTGGGGACCGCGCGTCCTGCGGGGTGCTCATCCAGGGCATTGGGCGCAGCAATTACGCCATCTTCGGCATCCCCCTGGTAACCATGATGTATCCCGAGGGCGATCTTTCCGTGGCGGTATTGATGGTGGCGGTCGTCGTGCCGGTGTTCAATGTTATGTCCACCGTGGCGCTGATGGTGTTTAGCGATAAGCTGGAAAAGCCCTCTCCCTGGGCCATCGTCAAGGGCGTGGTGCTCAACCCGCTCATTCTGGGCACGCTGGCGGGGTTTTTGCTGTGGTGGTTCCGGATTCCCCTGCCGTCCCTGCTGGATACGCCCCTGCGCAAGCTGGGCTCCATCGCAACGCCGCTGGCGCTGTTTGCGCTGGGCGCGTCGCTGGATTTTGGCAAAGCCCGCGCCAACCTGAAGCTGCTCATTGCGGGCGTATCCGGGCGTTTGGTATGGGTGCCGCTGATCTTTTTGCCGCTGGCTGCCGCGCTTGGCATACGGGATGTGGCGCTGGCCTCGCTCATTGCCGTATATGCCTCGCCCACCTCGGTTTCCAGCTTCCCCATGGCCCAGCAGATGGGCGGAAACAGCGACCTTGCAGGCGGTCAAGTGGTGTTTACCACCGTATTTTCCATCATTACGGTGTTTTTGTGGGTGCTTGTGCTCAAAGCGACGGGCTGTTTGAGCTAACAAGTGGAGCCCATTTCCCTATTTTGCCCCAGCAGAAGGGTTCCGCGCCTTGCGGTATAAGCGCGGAACCTTTTTTGTTTTCCTTTGGATTTGCGCACATTTCACATTGTGTTTTTCTAAGGGATGCGCTAGAATCAAGGTTGTTCCCTTTGCATAACGCTTTTCTCCGCCATGATTCCTGCTGCCCGAAAGGAGCCGTATTCCTATGACCTCCATCACCTTTTCCCCGGCGCGGCTCAGCGGCAGCGCGCCGGTTCCCCCTGCCAAAAGCGAGGCGCACCGGGCGCTGCTGCTGGCCGCGCTCGGCCAGGGGGAATGCCGCCTGAACGGCTTTCCCCTCCCGCTTTGCGATGATACGCTTGCCATGATGAACGGCGTGGCCGCCCTGGGCGGCAGCGTGCGCGCCGCGGACGGCGCGCTGTACGTAACCCCCGCTCCTGCGCCCGCAGCGGGCGCGCCAATGGTGGAATGCCATGTAAACGCATGCGCCGCCGCGCTGCGCATGCTCATTCCCGCCTTTTTGGCGAGGGGCCAGGCCGTGCGCTTCCGCATGTCGCCCGCGCTATTCAACCGCCCTCTGGACGCATTCCAGCCCCTGCTAAAGCAAATTGGCGGGCGCATGACGCGCATCCCCGCCGGTGGGGACGGCTTAGCCACCGTCGAAATTTCCGGGCATATGCCCGCGGGCGCGTACGTGATTGACGGCTCCCAATCCAGCCAGTTTGCCAGCGGCCTGCTCATCGCGCTGGCGCATGCCAACAGCGCCTCCGGCACGCCCGCGCCCAGCGTGCTTACGGTTGCCGGGCCCATCGTAAGCCGCCCCTATCTGGATATGACCCTGCGCTTGATGAAGGCGTTCCACATTGCCTATACCGAAGGCCCCGAAGGCGTGTTTGCGCTCCAGCCCGCGCTTGAGCCCTCCCCCGCCGGGGCGGATGTGGCGGGCGACTGGTCGCAGGCTGCGGTGTTTTTGTGCATGAACGCCATGGGCAGCGGTATCATGGTTCCCAACCTTAGCCAAAACGGCTTGCAGGGGGACGCGCATGTGGCGGATGTGCTGCGTTCCATGGGCATGCGCATTTTCCAAACGCCGGGCGGGCTGTATGCCGCAAGCCCCTCGCACGCAGGCCTGATGCCCGCGCGTATTGACTGCTCCAACATTCCCGACCTCGCGCCCATTCTGGCGCTCACCTGCACGCAGGCGCACGGCGTTTCCGTCCTTACGGGGGTCAGCCGCCTGCGCCTGAAGGAATGCGACCGCCTGGCCGCCACCCAGGAGCTGCTCGCCCAGCTTGGCGCGCAGGTGGAGTCGGACGGGGATTCGCTCACCGTGCACGGCCCCGTCCGGCTGCGCGGCGGCTTTGAGGCTGACGCGCGCGGCGACCATCGCATGGTCATGCTTCTGGCTGCCGCGGCGCTGATCGCGGACGCGCCCATCACCGTTTCCGGCGTGGAATGCATCGCCAAGTCATGGCCCGGGTTTTTGGACGCCTACCGCCAGTTGGGAGGGATTGCGAAATGAGCAGCCGCATTGGGCGCATGCTCAGCGTGCAGATTTTTGGGGAAAGCCACGGCCAAGCCGTGGGCGTGGTGCTGGACGGGCTTCCCGCGGGCCTTTCCCTGGATGAGGAGGCGTTGGGCGCGTTCCTTCAACGCCGCGCCGCCCGCAGCGCCATTGCCACCGGCCGCCGCGAAAGCGATATACCGCGCATCGTAAGCGGCCTCATGGGCGGCGTCACCACCGGCCAGCCGCTGGCCGCCCTTTTTGAAAACGCCGACACCCACAGCTCCGACTACGGCTTTTTGCCCGATAAGCCCCGCCCCGGCCATGCGGATTATCCCGCTACGGCGCGCAGCTTCGGCTTTGACGACCTGCGCGGCAGCGGCCATCACAGCGGCCGCCTCACGCTGCCCTATGTGTTTGCGGGCGGCGTTGCCATGCAGCTGCTGGCGTGCGAGGGCGTGCGCATCGCCGCGCACGTGGCGCAATTAGGCCCCGAAGCGGACGCTCCCCTGCCCGTCCCGCCGGACCTGGACGCCCTGGAAGGCTGCCATACCAGGCCCGTGCCCACGCTGGATGCACAGGCGGGCGAGCGCATGTACGAGGCCATCCTCAACGCGCGCAAGGCCGGCGATTCGCTGGGCGGCACGGTGGAATGCGTGGCCGCGGGCATGCCTGCCGGCTGGGGCGCGCCCTTCTTTGAGGGCGTGGAGGCCGTGATGGCGGCGCAGCTGTTTTCCATTCCCGCGGTAAAGGGCGTGGAATTTGGCGACGGCTTTGGGGCCGCGCGCCTTACCGGCAGCCAGTATAACGATCCTTACGCCTTTGAAAACGGCAGGGTGGTTACCCTAAGCAATCACGCGGGCGGCCTGCTGGGCGGCATTACCAACGGCATGCCCGTCATTGTGCGCGCCGCGTTCAGGCCTACGCCCTCCATCAGCCTGGAGCAGCAAACCGTTTCCCTAAGCGGCCAAAGGCCCGAAACGCTGGCCGTTCATGGCCGTCATGATCCCTGCGTGGCCGTGCGCGCCGTGCCTGTTGTGGAAAGCGCCGTGGCCCTTTCGCTGCTGGAATTGTGGCTGGAGCGGCGTGCCACCCTGCCGCTTGCGCGCCGCAAGGAGGGGCTATGATCCAAAAGAACCAACGGCTCCACCTGCGCTGCGAGCGCCTGGGCAGCGAGCTGGAGGGCGTGTGCATGCACGAGGGCATGGCCGTGTTTGTGCCTGGCGTGCTGCCCGGCGAGGAAGCCGGGGTGCTGTGCGTAAAGGCGCAGCCCCGCTATGCCTTTGGCAAGCTGCTCGAGGTTGACGTTCCCTCCCCGGATCGCGTCACGCCGCCCTGCCCCGTCTACGACCAATGCGGCGGATGCAGCGGGCAGCACATGCGCTATGAGGCCACGCTGGAGGCCAAGCGCGCCCAGGTGTTTGACTGCCTTACGCGCATAGGCGGGCTTGCGCTTGCCCAGCAGGACGTGCCGCCCGTGCTCGGCGCGCGCGACCCCTGGCATTGCCGCAACAAAACCGCGCTGCCCGTGGGCGGCAGCTGGGACAGGCCCGAGCTGGGCTTTTACCGCCGCCGCAGCCACGCGATCGTACCCATTGAAAGCTGCCTTGTGGCCATGCCGGGCTTGGACGGCGTAATCAGCGCCGTGCGGGAATGGATCACCGCCGCCCGCGTGCAGCCTTATGACGAGCGAACGGGGCGCGGCCTGCTGCGCCATGTGGTGGTGCGCGTCACGCGCGGCGGCAGCCTGATGGCGGTGCTGGCCGCCGCCCGGGACGCCCTGCCGGAGATTCCCCTCCTGGTGCGGCTGCTTACGCAGCGCGCGCCGGGCTTTTGCTCGCTTCACCTTAGCGTGAACGCCGGGCGCAACAACGTGATCCTGGGCCGGAGCAGCCGCCTGCTTTACGGCCAGGAGGCCGTGTATGAAACTCTGCTGGGCCTTACCTTTGAAATCCCGCCGCTTTCCTTTTTTCAGGTCAATCCCGCGCAGACGGAGCGGCTTTACCAAACCGCCATCGACTTTGCCGCGCTTTCCCCCTCCGATACCGTTGTGGACGCTTACGCGGGCGCCGGCACCATCTCGCTTTGCATGGCGCGGCACGCGGGGCGCGTGATCGGCATTGAAATTGTGCCGCAGGCGGTGGAGGGCGCATGGCGCAACGCCCGGCGCAACCAAATTACCAACGCGCAGTTTCACGCCGCCGCCGTGGAAACGCTCCTGCCACGCCTGGTAAAGGACGGCCTAAGGCCGGATGTGGTTGTGCTTGATCCTCCGCGCAAGGGCGTTGAGCCGGCCGTGGTGGAAGCGGTGCTGGCCGCCCGGCCCCGCCGCGTGGTATATGTAAGCTGCCACGTGCCCACCCAGGCGCGCGATTTGCAGCTGCTTTGCCAGGGCGGCTACCGCTTTGAGCGCTGCCAGCCCGTGGATATGTTCTGCTATGCGAGCGGGGTGGAAAACATAGTAAGCCTGGTTTTGGAAAACTGATGCAGCCGGGAGCGCGCTTTTGAGCGCGCTCCCTAATTTGCGCAATAGATGTTGACATATCAACAAGTTGATCTTATAATCTTGATGTTATATCAACAAGGAGGCCTCAATGGATAACCGCTTTGAAACCTTTACCTCGCTCATTCTGCAAATCAACCGTTCCATCCAGCGCATTAAAAGCCTGGAAATGACGGAATTTGACTTGCGGGGAGTGCACGCCATGTGCCTGTTTTACCTGCGCCGCCACCCCGACGGCCTTACGCAGGGGCAGCTTGCCAAACTGTGCCTGGAGGATAAGGCAAGCGTCAGCCGGGCGCTTGCCGGGCTGGCCGCACGCGGGCTGATTGTGGATACCCAGCCGGCCATGGCCAAAAAGTACAACGCAAAAATCCTCCTCACGCCGGAGGGGGCCAGCGTGGCCGCTCGCGTGACGGAAAAGGCGGAGCGCGCGCTTTTGACCGGCGCGGAAGGCCTTGACGAGGCCGGGCGCGCGTTGCTCTACCGCCAGCTTGAAACCATTAACCAAAATCTGGAACGCTATGTGGCGGAAGCCCTGGCTCCCATAAGGAGGAAATGAATATGGCCGTTGCATTATTGATCGATTCCGCGTCCGACGTGGATATGCGCGAGGCGGAAAGCCTGGGGATAGCGCTGGTTCCCATGACGGTGCTGTTTGACGGCGAAAGCTATCAGGACGGCATAAACCTTACGCACCGGCAATTTTTTGAAAAGCTCATTGAAAGCGACGCGCTGCCAAAGACCAGTCAAATTAACGCCTACCAGTTTGAAGAACGCTTCAGGGAGCTCACCTCTGCCGGCCATGAGGTGGTGGCCATCACCCTTTCCTCCAAGCTGTCGGGCACCTATTTTAGCGCGGCGCAGGCGGCAAAGCAATTTGGCAGCCGCGTATACGTGGTGGACAGCCTGAACGCCTGCATTGGCGAGCGGCTGCTTATGCAATATGCGCTGCGGCTGATCCACCAGGCGCTTCCCGCGCGCGAAATAGCCGCGCAGCTGGATGCGGCCAAGCGCCGTATCCGCCTGATCGCCCTGCTGGACACATTGGAATACCTTAAAAAGGGCGGGCGCATCTCCCCAACGGTGGCCCTCGCCGGGGCCATGCTGCATGTAAAGCCCGTTATTGCCATTGAGGATGGGGAGGTTAGGCTCATTGGCAAGGCCATTGGCTCCAAAAAGGGGAATAATCTGCTGATGCAGCTGGTAAACGCCTCCGGCGGGATCGATTTTTCCATGCCCTATGCCACGGCCTATTCCGGCCTGGAGGACAGCCTGCTGCAAAAATACCTGAACGACAGCGCCGCCCTATGGCGGCAGAATACCGCATATGTGCCCGTTTACAGCATCGGCAGCACCATTGGCGCGCACGTAGGGCCCGGAGCCATTGCGGTCGCCTTTTTCGCCCCGCCCCAAAGCGGCGCTTCGGCGGGCTGAGCGCTCCGCTCCCGCTTCCCCCTCCCTCGGTAATGGCGGCGTCTGCTTCCCTTTCGCGTGAAACTGTTTTATGAAAGTTTCACAATTTTCTTTCCAGCATTTGACGAACGGACAAAAAAACGTTACAATATAGGCAGACGCTTTCGACAATTTCACATTACACCGAGGGAGGCCTTGCATATGGCGCAAACGTTAGCCCAAAAAAATGCGACCAACAAATACCGGGCCAAAAACGGCCGCAAGCAAATCAATCTTGAGCTCACCGTGGAGGATCGCCTGGCATGGCAATCCTATGCCGACAGCCTCAGCCTGAGCTGCACGGGCATGGTGCGCGAATGCGTTAGGCGCTGCATGGCGCTGGACCGCTGGATGGAAAACCCCGCCGCGTATGAGGCGCAGCGCCAGCGGCGTTCCTCCCCCGAGCTTACCCTGGGCATTGAAGGGATGGAAGGCATGGACTAACGCATGCCTTGCAAATCGCGCGCGCGCATGCTATAATACGTTTTGCGATGACGAAGAACAACACCCGCATCATCGTTACCGTATCAGAGAGGGCGGCGCGCGCGGGGCGCGGGCTGCAAGCCGCCCACGGAGCGGCGGGTCATTCGCTTCCGAGCATTTCCCTTGAAGCCTCTAACCCGTAGAGGGAAACGGCCAGGCCCCGTTACAGGCCAAGAGCGCACCGGCGGCGTTGGCTGCCTGTGCGGAATTTGGGTGGTACAACGCGGCGGTATGCCTTCGTCCCATGGTCGCATGGGTGCGAAGGCTTTTGTTTTACCATCGGTTTTCTTCGCCAATTACTGAAGGAGGGACTAAGGATGTCTGTTGTGGATACCCTGCGGGATATCAAAGAGCGGGTAGAAGGCGAGCTGGATACGTTGGATGGCTCCGCCTCGCTGGAAAGCCTGCGCGTGAAGGTATTGGGCAAAAAGGGCGAGCTGACCGCCCTGCTAAAGGGCATGGGCCAGCTTGCGCCGGAGGAACGCCCCAAGGTGGGCGCGCAGATTAACGAGGTGCGCCAGTGGCTAACCGCCCGCATGGACGAGGCGCAAGCCCGTATCCAGGCCGCCGAGCGCGAGGCCGCTTTAAAGCGTGAAACCATCGACGTTACCGAGCCGCGCCCCCTGCCCAAGGTGGGCAGCGAGCATCCCATCACCCTTGTGATGAACGAGCTGATCGAATGCTTCACCGGCCTGGGCTTTGACGTGATGGAGGGCCCGGAGGTTGAGCTGGATCATTACAACTTCGAGCTGATGAACCTGCCCAAGAACCATCCCGCGCGCGACGCGCAGGACACCTTCTATATGGACGATAACATCGTTCTGCGCACGCATACCAGCCCCATGCAGGCCCGCGCCATGCTCACGCGCAAGCCCCCCATCCGCATCATCTGCCCCGGCCGCGTATACCGTGCCGACGAGGTGGACGCTACCCACAGCCCCGTGTTCCATCAAATGGAGGGCCTTGTGGTGGACGAGCACGTGCGCATGAGCGACCTGCGCGGCACGCTGGAGGTATTCGCCAAAAAGCTCTACGGCGAGGATGTTACCACCCGCTTCCGCCCCAGCTTCTTCCCCTTTACCGAGCCCAGCGCCGAGGTGGACCTCACCTGCGTGAACTGCCATGGCAAGGGCTGCCGCATCTGCAAGGGCACCGGCTGGATTGAGGTGCTGGGCTCCGGCATGGTCAACCCCAAGGTGCTGGAAATGTGCGGCATCGACTCCACCAGGTATTCCGGCTTCGCCTTCGGCATCGGCCTGGAGCGCATCGCCATGCAGCGTTACGGCATTCGCGATATGCGCCTGCTGTACGAGGGCGACGCGCGCCTGTTCAGCCAGTTGAGATAACGGCAGGGGCACCAGGCCAAGGGCCTTAAAAATCCCGCAGCCGCACGGCGCAGACTGTCGAGAAACCCCAGGGAGGTTCGGAGGGCCGCAGCCCTCCGAACAACAATCCGAATCCAGCGACATGTGCGGTGGATTCGGAAGCCTTGCGTAGCAAGGTTTCCTTGCAGGGTTCACCGGCCGCGCCGCAGGCGCAGGTGAACCCTGTTTCGGCGGAAAAGATCGCTGCAGGCGAGCTTTTTCGCCGGCCTGAGCCGCACGGCTTCGCCGCGCGGCGCAAGCCATAGCTTGTGTATTGAGAGGAAGATATTTATGAAATTGGCTATGAACATGCTCCGGCAATATGTGGATATCCCCGTTACGCCGGAGGAATATACCGACCGCATGATTATGACCGGCACCGCCGTGGAGGGCGTGGAGGATATCAGCGGCGGTATGGATAAGGTGGTTGTAGGCCGCGTGCTCACCTGCGAGGATGTGGAGGGCACCCACCTGCACCAGTGCACCGTGGATGTGGGCGGCGGGGAACCCCTGCACATCGTTTGCGGCGCGCCCAACGTGGCGGCTGGCGAGCTGGTGCCCGTGGCGCTGGACGGCGCGCGCCTGCCCGGCGGCGTAAAGATCAAAAAGGGCAAGCTGCGCGGCATGACCTCCGAGGGCATGATCTGTTCGGGCGAGGAGCTGGGCGTGCCAAACGCCCTCTATCCCAATGTTGAGGACAAGGGCATCCTGGTGTTTCAGGAGGACTACCCCTTGGGCGCAGACGTGCGCCCGTTGCTTGGCATCGACGATACCGCCGTGGATTTTGAAATCCTGGCCAACCGGCCGGATTGCCTGTGCGCCATCGGCATCGCGCGCGAAACCGCGGCTGCCCTGGGCACCGTGTTCCACGCGCCGGAAATTGCCGTGAAGGAGGCGGGCGGCGATATCCATAACGAGGTCAAAATCCGCGTGGAAGCGCCGGACCTGTGCCCCCGCTATGCCGCGCGCGTAATCAAAAACGTGCGCATCAAGCCCTCCCCCCTGTGGCTGCGCAAATACCTGCACGGGGCCGGGCTGCGCGCCATCAACAATATCGTGGATATCACCAACTATATCATGCTGGAATACGGCCACCCCATGCACGCCTTTGACCTAAGCAAGGTGCGCGGCAGGCAGATTGTGGTGCGCCGCGCCCACGAGGGGGAAACGCTTACCACGCTGGACGGCAACGAGCGCGCCCTGCGCACGGACGACCTGGTGATCTGCGATGAGGAACGCGCCACCGGCCTGGCCGGCATCATGGGCGGCGAGGAAAGCGAGATTGTGGAAGGCACGCGGGAGGTTATGTTCGAGTGCGCCGCCTTTGACCGCACCGCCATCCGCCTTACCAGCCGCGCGCTGGGCATGCGCACCGAGGCCAGCGGCCGCTTTGAGCGCGGCGTGGCCCCCGGCACCGTGATGGAAGCGCTGGAGCGCGCATGCCAGTTGGTTAACGAGCTGGACGCGGGCGACGTTGTCACCGGCGCGATCGACCTGTATCCCGCCCCCAAGCCGCAGCAGACGATTACCGCCAGCGTCAGCCGTATCCAGGAGCGCGCGGGCGTTGCCATTCCCGCCGAAGATATGGTGCAAATCCTTCATAAGCTGCAATTTGGCTGCGAGCGCAACGGCGATACCCTTACCGTAACCGTACCCGCCTTCCGCGAGGATTTGGACGGGGAGGCCGATATCTGCGAGGAATGCCTGCGCATTTATGGCTACGAGCACATTGGCGCAACCGCCCTGCGCGGCGAAACCACCCAGGGCGGCGTAAGCCCCATGAAGGCCCTCAAAAACCGGGTGGCGCGCCTGCTCACCGGCATGGGCTACCTGGAAATTATGAATTTCAGCTTCACCGGCGTTAAGGAAATCCAAAAGCTGGGCCTGCCGCAGGAGGATCCGCGCACCCAGCCCATGCCCATTCGCAACCCGCTGGGCGAGGACGCGGCTGTGATGCGTCCCACCCTGGCGTGCGATATGCTGCGCACCCTGGCCTTCAACATGAACCACTCCACCGAGGCCGCCAGCCTTTATGAGATGGCCGCGGTGTTTGACCATCACCATCTCACGCAGGAGGGCCTGCCCACCGAAACGCAAACCCTATGCCTGGGCGCGTATGGCGCGGATGTGGACTTCTTCACCGTGCGTGGGGCCGTGGAGGCCATCCTGCATGCCAGCGGCATTGCCTGCACCGTAGAGCCTGGCGCGGACGCGTACTATCATCCGGGCCGCAGCGCCCGCCTCACGCGCGGCGGCGTGGCGTTCGCACAAGTGGGCGAGGTGCATCCCGCCGTGCGCGAGCGCTTTGATATGCCCAAGCGCGCCGTTATCGCCGAGGTAAACCTGCAAACGCTGCTGGAAAGCCATAAGCCCATGGGCGAGATGAAGCCCCTGCCGCGCTTCCCCGCCATGGCGCGCGACCTGGCCCTTGTGATGGACGAGGGCGTGGCCGTAGGCCCCTTGATGGGCGATATGCGCAAGGCTGCCGGGAAGCTGCTGGAAAGCATCCAGATGTTCGACGTATACCGCGGCGTTCAAGTGGGCGTGAACAAAAAGAGCGTGGCCTTCTCCCTCACCTTCCGCGCGCCGGACCGCACCCTTACCGATGAGGAAGTGCAAAAGGCCATGGACAAGGTGCGGCAGATGTGCGCCCAGAAGTACCAGGCCGCCATCCGCGGATAAACAAACCCTAAGCCGCGCGCCGTTTCCAGGAGCTTATGTACCCTGGAAACGGCGCTTTTTGAATGGCGCTCTGGCGCTTTTAAAAAAGAAAGGGGCGGGAAGCCTGCGCTTCCCGCCCGTCGCTTGCGCTTATTATGTGCGCTTATAGCCCTTCCGCGGCCTTTTCGGCGGCATAGCGGCCGCTGTTGGCGGCAAAGGACACGCCAATGCCCACGCCCGGATACTGGCGCGTGAAAGCGTTGCCCGCAATCAGCTCGCCCGAAGCATACAGGCCCTCTACCACATTGCCCTCGCCATCCAGCACGCGGCAGTCGTCGTCCACCTCAATGCCGGGAATGGTGCCAAACGTGCGCAGGGTGATCTTTTCAATATAGAAGGGCGCGGTTTCCACCTTGGTGGCCTTGGCCGCAGCCAGCTCATACTCTGCGGCGGGAATGGCCTCGCCCGCGTCGGCAGCCTTGTTATAGTTTTCAATCGTGGCGGCAAGCTTTTCAGCGTCAATGCCGTTGTCCGCCGCCAGGGCCTCGATGGTATCGTACTGCTTTACAAATCCCTTTTCAATTTTCGCCTGAATGGTATCCATATCCGCATAGCTGGCATCCGCAATCAGGAAAGCAGCCTGCTCCTTTTGCTGGGACACAGCGCGCTGCACCACATACTTGGGTTCCGCCTCGCCAATGAAGCGCTCGCCGTCCAGGTTCACCATGAAATTGACGTTGATCAGGTTAGAGCCGTCCGGGGCAACCACGGAGCCCATGCTGCCGTCGCCCACAATTTTGGTGCCAAACGCGCGGGTCATGGCGATACCGTCGCCCGTAGCGCCCGCATTGGTGGAGAAAAAGCCGTCCGCGAACAGCGGAAGATATTCGGCCATCATTTCAGCATTGCTGCCAAAGCCGCCCGTAGCCAGGATAACCGCCTTCGCGCGGATCTCGTAGCGCTGCTCCCTGTCCTGGGCCACAACGCCAACCACCTTGCCGTCCTCCACAATCAGCTCCTGCGCGGCGGTACCCATGCGCAGATCAAAAGCGTTTTCCTTCACATAGCTGTTCAGGAAATCCGCAAAGCTCTGGCCGCGGTTTTCCGTGCGGATAGCGTAAACCTTATCGGAATATTTGCTGGTCGCCTCGGTTTCCTTGGTGAAGGGCGTGCCATAGCCAATCAGGCGCTCCAGCAGCACGTCGCTTTTGGCGTACACCTTCTCCACAAAGTCACCGCGCACCTCCGTGCCGGAGGTATAGCTGAATAGCGCGGTAAAATCCTCCGGGGTGCATTCCACGCCATCGCGCTTGTGGTACTCGGAGCTGATACCCGCGATCGCGCCGCCGGAGGCAGGCAGGGAACCGCTTACCATGTCCAGCTTCTCCAGCGCGATGAACTTCACATCAGGATAATCTTCCTTGAGCTCATAGGCGGCCATCAGGCCGGAAATGCCCGCGCCCACGATAACGATATCCGTTTCCACGGTTTCGCCCTGCGTTAGCTCCGCAGCCTGCTTTTCCTGCTGGAAGGCGCTTACGTCAACGCCGACGGCCACAAGCGCAGCTTCCGCCGCCTGCATGATGGCGTTGCTGGTAACGGTCGCGCCCGCTACCGCGTCCACAACCAGGCTCTGCTCCTCAACGATGCGCGCGGGGATGGCCTCAATGGCTTTGTCGCCAATGCCGGGGGTTTCCTCGTTCTCGCCAACAGTCACAGCGGTGATCTTGCCATCCGCATAGCTTACGGTAACGGGCACCTTGCCGCCCATGCCGTCCGCCTCGGCGGTGTAGTCCTCAGCCAGCGCTGCGCTCCCTGTGCACAGCAGCGTGCATGCGCACAGCAAACACGCCATTTTCTTTAAAGCATTCATTTTTGACCCTCCTTTGCCCTCTCGGGCGAATTCGACTCATTATAGCAGACCATATATGCCTAGTCAATACTCTTTCCCTTTTTTGCGTGCTTTTCAAAAACCCCTTTTTCTCCGCAACCCGTTGCTCCAACTCCACGTCCCTGTATACGATATATCCACCCGCCCCTTAGCCGCCTGATCAAAGCGCCCACTCACGCCAAGCCGCACAAAAAGCAGAGCGCGGCGCAAAGCGCCCGCGCCCCAAGCAGCGCTCTCCCATACCCCGCTTACGCCAAACCACACAAAAAGCAGAGCGCGGCGCGAAGCGTCCGCGCCCCCAAGCAGCTCAAAGCCGGGCCGCCCGTATGCGGCCCGGCGGCACAAAGCCCGATGGCCTTCCGCCATCGGGCGAACCTTCTTCCCCCACGCCCACCCCCGCCTGCCCTTTCAGGGCCGCGGTCCGGGGTGCAGGGGCTCAGCCCCTGCCTAGCGCCAGTTGGCAAGAAGGCGTAGGAAGGCCGAAAGCAGGCCGGGCATGCCCACATCCTCGGCCGCTACGGCGGATAGCTTCGCAATAACCGTATCGCCAAGCTTTACGCGCACAATGCCTATGGCGTCGCCCGCGTTAATGGGCGCGGCAACCTGCTCGGGCAGCTCCACCTCCAGGGAAAGCTGCTTTTCCTGCCCGGGCTTTAGCAGCATGCTCAAACCCGCGCCCACAGCCGCCTCCACGGTATCCTTCATGCCAAGGTGCACGGGAACGGTGCGGCCCAAACGATCGCCTTTGCTAAAGATCACCACGCGCTTATAGCCTGCAAAGCCATAATCCAGCATGGCGCGCGCCTCGTTAAAGCGCTTCTGGCTGTTGTCCGTACCCAGAACGATAGCGATCAGGCGCAGGCCGTTCTTCTGCGCGGTGGCGCATAGGCAGTACTTCGACGCGTCCGCGCTGCCGGTTTTCAGGCCGTCGCAGCCGTCGTAAAAGCGCACCAGCCGGTTGGTGTTGGTCAGGTCGGTCACGCGGCCTCCGGGGTGCGTAAGCGTGTCCATCCATACGGAGGCATGCGTAAAATAATCAGGGTGGCGGCATACCTCGCAGGCAAGGGCCGCCACGTCGCGCGCGGTGGTGTATTGGCGGCTGTCCGGCAGGCCCGTCGGGTTGGTGTAGAACGTGCTTTCCATGCCCAGCTCCGCCGCGCGCTGGTTCATCTGCTCCACAAAAGCCGCCTCGCTGCCCGCGATGTGCTCGGCCAGGGCATAGGCCGCGTCGTTCGCGCTGGCTATAATCGTGGCATGCAGCAGATCCCTGAGCTTGTAAACCGCGTTTGCGTCCAAAAGCGCTTGGCTGCCAATCTGCGCGGCGGCCGCCTGGCTCACGGTGATATCGTCCTCAAGGCTAACGCGTCCCGCCTCCAGCTCCTCAAAGCAAATCAACAGGGTCATCAGCTTGGTCACGCTGGCCACCTGTCGCTTTTCGTCCGCGTTCTTTTCAAAAATCACCGTGCCGGTATCCGCTTCCAAAAGCATCGCGCTGGGCGAGGTAAGCTCCACGGGCACGCCTTCCTCAAGCGGCGCGGCCAAAGCCGCGCCCATAACCGCCGCGCAGGCCAAAAGCAGCGCCAATAGCCGCCTTGCATGGTTTCTCATAGCAAAAACTCCTTCCATGGCTGGTACCCTTCTTGGGATACCATACGCATGAAAGGAGCAAAAAAGCTGTCGAATGCGCCGCCGGGCGCAAAAAAGTTACAGCGCGGCGATTACGCCGTCCACCAGCGCGCGGAAGGTGTCCTTCACCTTTTCGCCGGTTTCCATAACCTCCTGATGGCTCAGGGGCTGGTTCAGAATGCCCGCCGCCATGTTGGTAATGCAGCTTAGGCCCAATACATCCATGCCGCAATGGCGGGCCACGATGGTTTCCGGAACGGTGGACATGCCCACCGCGTCGCCGCCGATGGCGCGCGCCATGCGTATCTCCGCGGGCGATTCGTAGCAGGGGCCGTTCATCCAGCAGTACACGCCCTTTTGCAGGGCGATGCCCAACTTGGCCGCCACATCCTGCGCAAGCTGCATCAGGCGCACATCGTAAGCATGGCTCATATCGGGGAAGCGCGGGCCAAACTCGTCCAGGTTGGGGCCGGTGAGCGGGTTCTTGCCCGACAGGTTGATAAAGTCCGTCAGAAGCATCAAATCGCCGGGGGCAAAGCCGGTGTTCACGCCGCCCGCGGCATTGGTCACAATCAGGGTTTGCACGCCCAGGCGCTTCATCACGCGTATGGGCATGGTCACATCGCGCAGGTCGTAGCCCTCGTAGCAGTGGAAGCGGCCCTGCATCATGTACACGCGCTTGCCGTGCAGCCTGCCGGCGCACCAGCGGCCCGCGTGGCCGGGCGCCGTGGATACGGGAAAGCCCGGGATATCCTTGTAATCCAGGAACTTCGCGTCCTCCAGGGCTTCGGCATAGCCGCCCAGCCCGCTGCCCAGGATGACCGCAATATCCGCCCTGCCGCACGCCGCCTCAATGGCCTTGGCGGCGGCGTCGATCTTTTCCAGATACGCCTTGTTCAAATCGCTCATTTTTTCGTCCTCCTCAAGCGTTCGTCAGCTGGCTCGCAAAAGACTCGGCCCCAAACCGCTCCGGCGCGCCAAACAGCTCGGCAACCGTAGCAGCAATATCGGCATAGCTCTTTCGCGTGCCCAGGTCAATGCGCCCCTTCATGCCGGGCTTCCAGGCCAGGATGGGAATGTATTCGCGGGTGTGGTCCGTGCCGCTGTGCACGGGATCGCAGCCGTGATCTGCCGTAAGGATAAGCAGATCGCCCTCATGCATGGCCGCCTTGATCTCGTCCAGGCGTTTGTCAAAATACTCCAGCGCTTGCGCATAGCCCGCCACGTCGCGGCGGTGCCCGTATACGGAGTCAAAATCCACCAGGTTCACAAATACCAGCCCGGTAAAATCGCGGGCCATCGCCTTCATCAGCGCATCCACGCAGGCGGGGTTGCCGGCCGCATGGTCGCTTTCCACAAGGCCGCTCATGCAGAAGATATCCTCAATTTTGCCAATGCCCATGGTAAACACGCCGCGATCCTTCAGCACGTTGAGCACCGTGCGCCCCGTGGGCTCCAGCGAAAAATCGCGCCTGCGGGGCGTGCGCACAAACGCGCCCTTGCCCGTGCCGGTGAAGGGGCGGGCAATCACGCGGCCCACCGCATGCGGGCCCTGCAAGATGCCGCGCGCGGCGCGGCACATCTCATACAGCTTTTCCGGGGCGTACACATCCTCATGGCAGGCGATTTGGAAAACGCTGTCCGCGGAGGTGTACACTATGGGATAGCCGGTTTTCATGTGCTCCTCGCCCAGCTCATCCAAAATGGCGGTGCCGCTGGCGGGATAATTGCCCAGGGTTTTTACGCCGATGGCCTTTTCAAACGCCTGAATCACCTCCGGCGGAAAGCCGTCCGGATAGGTGGGGAAAGCCGTTTCCAGCTTGAGGCCGGTAATTTCCCAATGGCCGGTGGTGGTGTCCTTGCCGGCGGATACCTCCCGCGCGCGGCCAAACGCGCCCTCAACCTGCGCGGGCGCCGGGCCGCCCACGCCGGGAATCAGCCCCAGCCCCATGCACTGCATGTTGGGCAGCGCAGGCTGCATTTTTTCAATGATATGGCCTAGCGTATTGGCCCCCGCGTCGCCATAGTTGGCGGCGTCCGGAAGCGCTCCCGCGCCAACGCTGTCCAGCACAATCAAAAAGACCCTTTTCATTTTGGCACTCCTTTCATCCCGGCGGTTATTCGCCCAGCTTGATGCACGCCGGGCCTACGGGGCGTATGGCCAGCACGTTGCAGCTATGCGCGCCAAATACCGCCTCCATATCCTTGATAAACACATCCAGGTGCCTAAGCGGCACAAAATTGAGGGTGGTGCCCGCAAAGCCGCCGCCATGCACGCGCCAGGCGCCGTCCTCCTGCAATTTGCTCTCCCCCAGCATCAGGGCCAGGGAAAGCTCCTGCCGGGCGGGGGTGGGGAAGATGTTTTGCAGGTAGCAGTAGCTGCTGCGCCCGCTTTCCACCACCAGGCGGAAAAACTCCGGCAGGTCGTCGTTTTGCAGGGCCGCCACCTCATCGGCTACGCGGCGGTTCTCGGCAAAGTAATGCGCGGCGCGCAGGATGGCGCGATCCGCATAGGGGGTTTTAAGCTGGGAGCGCAGCTGGGGCAGCGCCTGCATAAACTGCTCGGGGCTTACGCCGCGCAGGTCCTTTTCGCCAAAGCAGGCAGCCACCTCGCGCATCTCCCGGGGAATGGCGGCATAGCAATCGGTCAGGTCGTCATGGCTTCCGCCGGAGTTGATTACCACCAGGGCGTACCCCTTGGCTGCAAAGTCATAGGAAACCTCGCGCACCTCGGGATCGCTGTCCTGAAAATCGATATACACCAGCCCGCCCGCGCTGGAGGCCATCTGATCCAGCAGCCCGCTCGGCTTGCCAAAGTACACGTTTTCGGCATACTGGGAAATTTGCGCGCGCAGCTTGTAATCCAGCTTATTGCCATTATACAGCTCGTCAAAAATGGCGCACAACAGCACCTCCACAGCCGCGGAGCTGCTAAGCCCGCTGCCGCTGCGCACGGTGGAGGTCATCACCGCGTCAAAGCCGCCAACCCGGAAGCCAAGCTCCTTCATGCGGGCGGCAACGCCGCGCACCAAGGCCGCCGTAGCGCCCTTTTCCTCCTCCCGCGGGCCCAAGTCCTCCAGGGAAAGGCTCAAGGGGGCGTAACCCTCGCTGTGGATATTCACCTGCATGTCGCCGCGCGGCGTAACGGCGGCCAGGGTATCCAGGTTCACGGCGGCGGCCAGCGTTTTGCCGCGGTTGTGGTCGGTGTGGTTGCCGCCAATCTCCGTGCGGCCCGGCGCGCTGATCATATACACAACGCCGGGGGCGTTTACCACATCCTCATGCCTTTTGAGCAGGCGGGTGTAGCGCATGGTCTGCGCCACCAGCATGCCGTCGCGCTGTCCGTACAGATACGTAAGGCGCTTCATCAGCTCAGGCGTTTTGAGTTCGCTAATCATTTCGGCGTACTTGTTCATAAGCTTTCCATCCTTCTTTGGTGGTGTTATTAGCGCGCTTGCCCTAAAACCATTACCGCGCCGCGCGTTGCGCGACGTTCTGCCAAAACGCAATCATGCTTTCCATGCCCCGCTGCCTAAGCCCCTCCCGGAAGGCCTCCCGCGCGGCCCCGTCCGCCTCCTGCTGGCCCAGCACAACGCGGGCCAGGGTTTCATCCACATAGGGGCCCAGCTCGCTTTGCCATTGCGCCACCTGCGCGCTTTCCTCCTGGGTGAGCGTATAGGTGGGGAAGGGCTTTTTCACATAGGCGTCCAGTTTTTCCAGCTCGCCGTTCACGCGGCGCACGTTTTCCTCGTCGTAGCGGTTGTAAAACGCCTGCGGAAACAGCCAGGGCATATCGCCCGTATCGTACACGCTAAGCTCGCTCAAAGTGGAGGTGGTCATGGCCTCTATGCCTCCCTTCCAGTTCCAGCCGCCTTCCTCGTCCACAACGTAATCCTCGCGCGCAACGCCCACCATGGCCTCGATCGCGCCCTCCTGGGTGTAAAGCGTATCCACCCAGCGCAGCAGGGCAGCCGGGTCCTCGCAGGCCGAGGTGATGGCGAAGGTGCCCCGCGCCACCTGTCCAAACAGGTCGCGGTAGACCTGCCCGCCCTCAAAGCTTAGCGGCTCCAAAAGCACAAAATCACGCGACATATCGTAGGTAACCAGGCTTACGGGCGTGGGCGCGAAAAACGCCCCGTAGGTGTTAACGGCCTTATCGTCCGTGATGCGCCTAAGCGCGTCCGCCGTGGTAAAGCCGTTTGGGTCAAGCAGGCCGTTGGCGTACCAATCGCGCAGCAGGGCGGCCATTTCCCAAAAGCTGTCCTCGTCCGGCCAGTAGCGCACCTCGCCCGCGCCGTCCAAATAGATGTTATAGTCGTTGGCAACCACGCCATAGGCGTGGGAAAACAGCTTGAGCTCCCACGGCCCCAGGAAGGCGAAGGGCACCTCGTCCCTCTTGCCGTTTCCGTTGGGATCCTTGTCGCGGAAAGCCGTAAGCGCCTCGCGCAGGCTTTCCAGATCCGCCGGCATGTCCAGGCCCAGGTTTTCCAGCCAGGTCTTGTTTATCCACATGGCGTTTTGCGAGGCCATCTCCTGCAGGGCCGGCAGCGCCGCAATTTTGCCGCTGGGCAGGGTAATGGCTTCCAGCCAATCGGGATGTTCATTGAGCAGCGCCCACAGGTTGGGCGCGTTTTCCGCAAGCAGAGGCTTAAGGTCAATCAGCTGCCCGCTATCGGAATAGCGAATCATTTCCGGCGTGCTTAGCGCCGCCTTGAACAGCACGTCCGGCAGCTGGCCGCCCGGGGCAAACATCGCGTCCTTGGCGGCCTGCCATTGCTCCCGGTTGGTATATTCCTGAAAGGTAAAACTCAGGCCCGTGCGCGCCTCCATGCGCGTAAAAAAGCGGTTTGTATTCCAATCATGCGTGCTGTTTTCGCCGTCGTAGCCCGCCATGGTAAAGGCCGTTTCCGCCGATGCGGCGGGCGCGGCGGCCATCAGCAGGCAAAGAAGGCAACAGAGAATACGCTGTAACATCTAAAAAATCCTCCGAAAAAAATGTGCGTTAGAAACAAAAATCGCACTTGATGTTCTTCTATTATACCTGATTGCGCGGCATTTGAAAACCATTTCAGGCAAATTTTTGCCTCAACGCTAAAACAGCGGAAGCGCCCGCTTCTCCAAAAGGCGCTTCCGCAAGGGTTTCAGTTGTTGATGGTCACCTTGAATAAATACTGCGGCAAAACGTGCTTATATTCCTCATACAGGCCCACCTGCTCATATAGCCTTACATAATAGCGGTACAGCCATACCTTTACCTTCATGCCGTACCAGGGGTGAATCACGCACTGGCGCGACGTGCTCAACGCCAGGCCCATGGGATTGCGTATGTACTCATACACCGGCTCCGCCAGCACGGCTACGCGCATGGCCCAGCGGTAATACTCGGTATTAAAGGCAAAATCCTCGCCCCAGGGCAGGCGGCCGTCGCAGCGGATGCTGTTCCTGATAACAATCGCCCGGCGATAAAGCTTGTTCCACAGCACGGAATAGAAAAAGCTGTTGGGGTGCTCGCTCAGCTTGTCCAAAAACTGCCGCTGGTTCATGACCATATCCTGGCTCAAAAAGCCGCGTTTCTGCCGCAGGTTTCCAATAACCTCCGTATAGGGGGCCAGCACCAGGTCGCAGCTTTGCGCTTCCATGGCCTCTACCATGCGCTGCGTGGCCTGCGGGGGTACAAAGTCGTCGCTGTCCACAAATTGCAGGTAAACGCCCCTGGCCTGATTAATCGCCAGGTTGCGCGCGGCCGCCACGCCGCTGTTGGCCTGCGCAAACACGCGTACCCGTCCGTCCTGCGCCTCCAGCCTGCGCAGCAGGGCAAGGCTTTGATCGGTGCTGCCGTCGTCCACGGCCAGCACCTCAAGCGCCCTGTGGGTCTGGTTCAAAATGCTGCCAATGCAGCTTTCAAGCGTCTTTTCCGCGTTGTATACCGGCACGATCACGCTTACCAGGCAACGCGCTTCCTGTTCCTCACGCATGGTTTCTCCTATCCTTTTTTAGGAAAGATTACATGTCCGCATCCTGCTCGCAGGCCTTCTCCGCCCTGTCCTGCGCGTGCTGGCACGTCCCAGGCAGGCTATCGCTGCCGCAGGTGATGGTATGCGTGGTTTTATCCCAAGTGTTTTGCTGCTTATAGCGGAAAAGGCCAATAAATTGCGCCACGCCCGCAACAACCGTGTTTACCGAAAAGGAAATAAGCATCCACGGCAAGCGCAGCAGCGCCCAGGGCTGATGGTTATCCGCCCAGGCGCCCCAGCCAAACTGCACAACAAGCATATAAACAAATACCGCCACGCTAAGAAACGACGGCTCCAACTGGATCATCATCGCCTGCGCGTTGGGCAGCCCCGCGCCCGGGCCGCTTAGCAGCGCGTTAAAGGCAAACACCAGCAAAAAGTTGAGAACCGATACCACATACGTGGAGGGGAAATACATCTGCACCAGCATGCTGATGAACTCGCCCCAGGAAATACGGCGATGCCAAATGGCGCTGAACAGCGGCTTGGTGTTGTGGAAGGCCACAAACCAGTGCCCCTGCGCCCAGCGGATGCGCTGCCTGAGGCTGGCCATCAGGCTGGTGGGCTTTTCATCATACACGCGCACGTGGTTGTTCCACAGCACGCGCCGGCCCTCCAGCGTGGCGGCGAACTGCAATTCCGTATCCTCGGTCAGGCTTTTCACCGTCCAGCCGCCCCGCTTGTACAGGTAGCGCGTTTTCACCGCAAAGCCCGTGCCGCCAATGCCGCAGTTCAGCCCCAGGCGGTAACGGCTGTACTGCAAAAAGCGGTTGGAGATGGTATAGGTCAAGTAATAGAAATAGGCCACAAGCCCCTTGGTGTTTTTGCAGCCAAGGTAGCACTGGATGATCTCGGTACGGTCGTCGCTATCCAAAAACTGGCTGTTTACCTCGCGCAGCATTCCCACGTCGGCCAGGTTATCCGCGTCAAAGAAAAACACCGCGTCATACGCTTCCTGATACCCTTGCAGAGCCTGAAACGCCTTCTGGAGCACAACGGATTTTCCCGTGGGCTCATCCGCCCTTTCCTTGTGGAACTCCAATACCTTTGCGCCCAGCTCCCGGGCCACCTCGGCGGTACGATCGGTGCAGTTGTCAGCTAAAATATAGAAGTCATAAAGTTCGGCAGGGTATTCCATCTGCTTCATGTTTTCAATGATGCCTGAAATAACCGCTTCCTCGTTATGCGCCGGAATCAGTATCAAAAAACGCATTTGCGGTTCGTGCGGATCGTAATCCTGGCTATTCTTCCGGAATCCGAAGATGGCAACGATCAGTTGAAAGACCAGCGTGATGGTCATCCATGCCATCAGTGCTTCCATGAGCACCTTCAAAAGCAAAATGACAGTAGACACTTGCCCGTTCCTCTCTTTATTGCCGCTACGGCTGCAAACACCTATTTATACAATATACCAGGCGATTTGTCAATGCATGTCGTAAAACGAGCACTCGCCGATAAACTCCCTTAGGATGCTCAACGGCGGAATCTCGTCCATCATGCGGCCACTTACAGGCAGGAAATAATGCAGCACCTTGAGCAGCCTATGCGCCACCAGGTATTCGGGTGCGCTTTGGGGGATGGACAAAAGCAGCTCGTAGGCGATGGTCTTTAGCACGGGCAGCTCGTAATGCAGCGACGTGTTAAACATCACATCCGCCTTTTCCTGGTTGGGGAATATCCATTTTTCCTCGCCCGCGCGCACCTTGGGCCACATGTCGATGGTTTCGGCGGGGGAGGTGTTGCGGAACCGCATATCCCTTACGATGCGCCTGAGCAGCCGCACATCCGTTGTGCGGATGCGGTTGTGATCGTCCAGGTTGATGCAGCTGAGCGCGCTTACGTAGATGCCGTAGGTAAGCTGCTCCGGCACCTCGGAGGTGATGCGGTCGTTCATGCCGTGAATGCCCTCCACAAGCAGCAGCTCGTCCGGGGCCAGGGCAAGCTCGTACCCCTCGGGCGCGCGGCTTGAGGTTTGAAAGTCAAACCGGGGCATGGTTACGGTGCGCCCGGCCAGAAGGCCCTCCAGGCATTCGGTCAAAAGCGGGATATCCAGCGCGTCCACATGCTCAAGGTCGGGCTTTCCGTCGGCTTCCAGTGGAATGTCCGTGCGGTTGCGGTAAAAATCATCCAGGGAGAGCAGATGCGGCCGAAGCCCCAGCACGCGCAAATGCACCTTCAGCCGGTTGGCAAACGTGGTTTTGCCGCTGGAGGACGGGCCGAAGATCATCACCACGCGCGCGCCGCGCCTGACGATTTCATCAGCGATCCCCGCGATGGATTTGTCGTGCAGGGCCTCGTTTATGCGGATGAACTCCCGCATGCGGCCCTCCTTGATCATGCGGTTAACGTCCACGGCATTCTGCGCGCCCAGGATGCCGCACCAGCGCTGCGAGGTAACAAACTCGCGCAGGAATTTGCTGCGCTGCACATAGGGCGCGGGAACCTCCGGCGCCTCGGGCGAGGGCGCAAGCAGCACCACGCCGGGAAAATGCGGCTTTACAGCAAAGGCGCGTATCATGCCCGTGGAGGGCAGCATAATCCCATAGAAGTACTCGCACAGCGGGCCGATGCGGTACATGGTGATCTTTTCCTGCGGGCGGTAGCGCAAAAGCTCCGCCTTGTCCATCCAGCCTTCCTTTTCAAAATAGGCGATGGCCTGCTCGCGCGTCCAGCGTTCCTTATGAAAGGGCAAATCCTGCTTTACCAGCTCGCGCATATCCTCCTCGATGGCGCGGGCCATCTCATGGCCCATATCCCCATCGGTCAGGCGCATGTACAGGCCGTAGCCCACCGAGTTGAGCATGCGCACCCTGCGGCCGGGATACAGCCGTTTCAGGCTTAGCAAAAACAAAAACCTGAGCGAACGCTCATATACGCGCCTGCCCTCCTCGTCGCGGTAGGTAAGCGGCAAAAGGCAGGCGTCGGCTTCCAGCCTTTCGTTCAGCTCCAGGCATTCGCCGCCCCGCATGGCGCACAGCGCTTCCCCTGCCTGGCTGGCGGGCAAAAGCGCCTTCAGCGCCTCGCCCACGCTGATTCCGGCGGCAAACGTACCCTCCTGCCCCAGCGCGGCAACCCGAATGGTCCCGCCTTCCTTCATACCGAATGCACCTCCCATCAGGCGTCCTCAAAGGGCATATTGCTCATAAACGCGCCGGTCAGGTCCTCCACGTCCACGTGGTCGTAATCGCCGCGCTTGCGCTTGAGCTGGTATTGCAGCTCCTTGGTATGCACATAGGCGCGGGTTTGGCGGTTGGCAGGCAGCACGCTTAGGTGCATGCCCTTCTGCCCGTCCGGCAACTGCGAAAAGCGCACCTTCACAAACATCAGCCCATGGTGCTGGCAGCGGCTTAAGGCCACGTACTTGCCCACCGCCTGGGGGATCAGCTCCGTTTGGCGCTTGGTAGGCTGGCCGCAGGTGGGGCACTTGGGCGCGGATAGGGCCTCGCCCGCCAGGGCCTCCGCCACGGAGGGCACCATATCCGTAACGCGGAACCGGCTGCGCCGTTCGTTATGGCACAGCTTGCGGGGATGCTCCTCATAGCCCAGCACATCCATGGGCTTGGGCAAGCGCTGGAACACGCGCGCGGTATAATACGCGTCGTGCATGGCGTTGTGGAAGCTGCGCTCCTCGTCCTCCTCCACCTCCAGGGCCTCCATGGCGGCCTTGAGGGCGGTCTGCCCGCTCTTGCCCACGGCGGCGGCATACAGGCGCTGGATATCATACATCCTGGGCAAGGGCCTCTCCACGCGGAAAAAATCCACATTCTGCTGCAAAACGCTGATATCGTCGCAGCCCCAGGTTAAAAAGGCGCAATCCTCCCCGCACCAGTCCATGAAGCTTTCCATGGCCTCCGGGAAGGCGGGCGCGTCGCAAAGCGCCTCCTGGGTCAGGCCGGTCATGCGTTTCACACGGGGATGGATGGTCAAATAATGCGTGGGATGCACCGGAATGGACACGGTGTCCACAATGTTTAACCCCTCGTCCAACTTGGCCGCGCCAAACTGGATCACCTCAAAAAGCAGGCTGTCGCCCACGCGGCGGTAGGCCGCGCTCTGATAGCTGGTAGGCTGGTTCCACTCCAGGTCTAACACAATGAACTGCATAGCGTTAACTTCCAATCAAAGGGTATTTTCTGCGGCGGCGCGCCCCGCCAGATAGCCCGTAGAAAAGGCAATGTGCAAATTAAACCCGCCGGTAAGGGCGTCCACATCCAGCAGTTCGCCCGCCACATACAGGCCGCGCGTCAGCCGGCTTTCCATGGTGGAGGGCGCAATCTCCCTCACGCTCACGCCGCCGCGGGTCACAATGGCCTCGGCCAGCCCCCGCGTGCCGCTTACCGGGATTTCCAGCGCATGGGTTTTCTCCACCAGGCGCACGCGCTCCTCGCGGCCCAGCGCCCCGGCGGGCTTTTGCGCGTCCAGCCCGCACAGCCGCGCCACCGCGCCGGCCAGCCGCGCCGGGAACAGCCCGCACAGCAGGTTGCCAAGCTGCTTTTTTGGGGCCCCGGCCACGTCGCGCAGGATGCGCGCGTCCAATTGCTCGCAGGTGAGGCCGGGCTTCAAATCCAGCGCGAAGGTCACGTCCTCGGGCGCAAGCTCCGTCATATAGGCCGAAGCGCTCAGCGCCAGCGGGCCGCTCACGCCAAAGTGGGTAAAGAGCATCTCGCCCAGCTCCGTATAGAGCTTCTTTTTGCCATGGGAAAGGGTTATGCGCACGTTTTTAAGCGACAGGCCCGTCAGCTCCCGCACCCACTGCGCCGGGCTTTCCAGGCCCACCAGCGAGGGCAGCGCCGGGTACACCGTATGCCCGCAGCCTTCCAGCCACGCCCATCCGTCGCCCGTGGAGCCTGTGGAGGGGTAGCTCTGCCCGCCCGTGCATACAATCGCCGCGTCGGCCCGCAGGCTTTCGCCGCTTTCCAGGGCAACGCCCGTTAAGCGCCCGCCCTCCACCATAAGCGCCCTTACACGCGCGCCCAGCATAACCCGCACGCCCAGCCGCCTTAGCTCGCGCTCAAAGGCGCGGGTTACGTCGCTGGCCTTCTGGCTCTTGGGAAAGGCGCGCTGGCCGCGCTCGACCACCACGGGGCAGCCATGCGCCTCCATCCAGGCAATAAGCCTTTCCGGCGGCAGCGCATCCAACGCGGAATACAAAAAGCGCGGGTTTTTGACCACGTTCCTGCGAAACGTGTCCGCGTCGCAGGCATTGGTAAGGTTGCAGCGTCCCTTGCCGGTGATGTACAGCTTCTTGCCCAGCTTTTCGTTGCGTTCCAGCAGCGTAACCTCCGCGCCCGCCTCCGCGGCCGAAACGGCGGCCATCAGCCCTGCGGCCCCGCCGCCAATCACCAGCACCCTACTCATCCTGCTTGTTGATATAGACGCTGTGCGCGTTCCATATCCCCTCCAGCCGCTTGAAGTGCTCCGCCAGCTCCTCGCGCCGGTTGAGGCCCACGCTCACGATCAGCGCGTTAATCACCGACAGGGGCGCGGCAAGGCTGTCCACAAAGCTGGCCATATCGGTGCTGGCGCACAGGCATACGTCCGATACGCCGCAAAGCGGCGACATCTCGCCGTCCGTAAAGCCCACCACCTGCGCGCCGTTCTGGCGCGCAAAGCGCATGCACTCCAGCGTGCGCGCGGAATAGCGCGGATAGCTGATGCCCACAAGCACGTCCCTTTCGCCAATGCGCGCGATTTCCTCAAACACATCGCCAATGGCGTTGCTCACCAGCGATACGCCGTCAAAAATCTCGTTTAAGTAATGATACATGAACTGCGCCAGCGGCGCGGCGGAGCGCAGGCCCATCACATAGATGCGCCTGGCGTTGAGCAAGCGCTGCACCACGTCGTCAAAATCCTTCTGGGACAGGGCTTCCATGGTTTTGCGGATGTTCTGCGCATCGTTTTTGAGCACCGTGGATAAAACGATGCCCTGGTCGATGCCGGAGGTGATGGCAAAGCGCTGCTCGCTGGTGAGGCGCTGGCGCACCAGGCTGCGCAGCTTTTCGCGCAGCTCCGGGTAGCCCTTATAGCCCATGGCCATGGCAAAGCGCACCACGGTGCTTTCGCTCACGCCGCATTGCTGGCCCAGCGCGCCGGCCGTCATAAACACCGCCTTGTCGTAATGCTGGGCAATATATTCGGCAATGCGCCTGTGCCCCTTGCTCAAAGGCTTTTCGCGCAGGTTCAGCTTGCCGATCAGTTCCTGGGTATCTTGCACGGGGTTAGCCTTCCTTCTCTGCAAATGGCTCAGCGAATATGCAGGCCGCTCCAAATGTCCTTTTCCAGCGTAATTGGGTTGCCCATCAGCGTAAGGGTGATATGCCCCTCCTTCAGGCAGTACACATCCGACCCGGGGGTGGGTTCCTCGGTGCGGGAGCCGCTAAGCAGCCAAAAATAGGTGCCCGCGCGCGGGGATTCGCGCCGCTCGTATCCGTCAATAAAGTTGCCCATATCCAGCGGCGCATAGACCGGGGCCTTTAGCTCCGCGGGCGGCACGCAGGGGGCGTTGATGTTAAGCACCGTGCACGGCGGCGTTTGCGCCTCCACATACTGCTCGGCCACCGCGATTGTATAGCAGGCCAGGTTTTCCAGCATTTCCGGCTCAGCCCTGTGATGAATGGAGGACGCGATGGCCGGCAGATGGTTGAGCGCGCCCTCCATGGCCGCGCCCACGGTGCCGCTGTAATGCACCGCCATGCCCGCGTTATAGCCGTTGTTGATGCCGGAAAGCACCAGATCCACCGGCTTTTTCACCAGCTGCTGCAAGCCCACGCGCACGCAGTCCACCGGCGAGCCCGCAATGGAAAACGCCTCGCAGCCGGGGTCGTCCACGGGCCAGGGCTCCACATAAATGGGCTCGGTCAATGTAAAGCGGTGGCTGGCGGCGCTTTGCTGGGTGCGCGGCGCGCACATGCTCACCTCATGGCCGCGCGCCACGGCGGCCTTCCACAGCGCCATAATGCCCTTTGCGCCAATTCCGTCGTCATTGACCAAGAAAATGTGCATAGTCCAACCCCATCCTTCCCGTATTTCACCGGCGCAAATCGCCGCTTACCGCGTCCACCAGCGTGCGCGCCGCGTTAATGGCCACGGCCACAGCCAGCGCCCACCAGTAGCTTTCAAAGCGCACGCTGTTTTCCACAAGCCCCGCGGCCGTCCATACCAGCCATGCGTCCACAACCACGTTCAGAAGGCCCAGCGTGCAAAAGTTGAGCACCGAAAGAATCAGCCGCATCACAGGCCTGAGCACCGTAAAAATAACCGCCAGAATCAGCCCCACGATGATTGCATTGGTTTCATCCAGCAGGGCCACGCCATCCATAAACCGGGCGCACAGGGGAACCGCCGCCACCGTCGCGGCAAAGCGGAGCACGGCTGCCAGCATGGCTTTCCTCCCATCCGCATGGCAAAAAACGCACATGCTTTTTTATTATAACACATTTCCCACAGTTGTGCATGCCCATACGCCTCCGGGGGCACCCTAAGCCGAACCCTTGCCGCCGCCAGGCATAGGATGAGCACGGGCGGCCCTTTCGCCCAACGCCCGCAAGGGAGGAGCAATTTGGCATGAAAAGCAAGTTCTTTACCGATACACAGGGCCTGGAGAGCGCCTTTGAAAGCTGCGCGCCCGACAAGGTAAGCGTCTGCCTGCGGTTAAGCCGGCACGCCTACGACGCGGCGCTCCAGGAATCCGCCCGGCTGGGCCTTACCAGCGGCGAATACATCGAATCGCTGATCCTGGCCCGGCAAAGCCGCTCCCAGCGGCCCCTTACCTGCGCCGGTACAAAAGCGCCGTTGTGCACAAATATCCCGCCGCAGCGCCCTCAACCAGCACCACCTGCCCGTTGATGGATAAAACGGCCCTAAGCAGCGGCACATGCACCGCCCCCACGGTTTCCAGGTACTGATACGCAAGCGCAAGCGCAAGCAGCGCCGCGCCCAGCAGCAGCCACGCGGCCAGGCCGTTGGTATGCGCCTGTATGCCCGCCAGCGGCAGCGTAAGCGCCAGCGCCGCGCCCAGCAGCAGCCCCTTGATGGCGAACGCCATAAAGCTGCCCGCGCCCAGCCAGCCGTCCAGCCAGCGAAACGCCGCGCAGGTTACCACGCACAAAAGCAGCGGGCACAGCGCCGCCACCAGCTTGCGAAGCAGCATAAGCCTTCCTCCTTCACGCCGCGGGAAAGCCCGACCGCAGCGTTCTTTCCCGCCCGGCCGGCAAAGCCAGCCGGTACGATTGTTGTTCGCAGGGGCTTTGCCCCTCCGAACCGCCCTTTAGGGCCTTTCCACAGCTTCCGCGCGCCGGAGGATACCGGTGCGCTCTTTTTCCGTCATATCCGCGGCCTCAAACAAATCAGGCCGCATGCGCAGCGTGCACAAAAGCGCCTGCTCCCTGCGCCAGGCGCGTATCTTGGCGTGGTCGCCGTTTAAAAGCACCTCGGGCACCTCCAGGCCCTCGTACACGCGGGGCCGGGTATACTGGGGGTATTCCAGCAGCCCGGCGGAAAAGCTCTCCTCCTCGGTGCTTTCATCGCTGCCAAGCACGCCGGGCACATAGCGGGCCACCGCGTCGGTAAGCGCCATGGCGGCCAGCTCGCCCCCGGTGAGCACAAAATCCCCCAGTGAGATTTCCTCGTCCACCACCAGGTCGATGGCGCGCTGGTCCACTCCCTCGTAATGGCCGCACAGCAAAACAAGCCCCTCATGCCGCGCCAGCTCTACCACCTTTTTTTGGGTAAGCGGCTTGCCGCGCGGGCTTAAGTAAATGCACGGCCCCCCAAAGCCCTGGCTGCGCACGTCGCGCACCGCGTCCACGATGGGCTGGGCCATCATTACCATGCCCGCCCCGCCGCCAAAGGGATAGTCGTCGGTATTCTTATGCTTTTTCTCGCTGTATGGGCGTATATCCACGGGCCTCACATCCAAAAGCCCGTCCTGGCGCGCCCGGCCTATGATGCTGGCGTTCAGGAAGCCTTCAAACATCTCCGGGAACAGGCTAAGAATTGCGATCTTCATACAGCCCGACCTCTTTTAGCCGTTCCTCGTCCAGAACGATTTTGCCGTTTTCCGCATCCAGGGTCAACAGCACGGTTTTCAGCGCCGGGGTCATCAGCGTGCCCCGCGGCGTGTCAAACACAAACACATCCACCCCGCCCGGCGTAAGCACCTCCCTGAGCGTGCCAATCTCCGCGCCCTTGGTGTCGTAAGCCTTCGCCCCCAGGATATCGGCAATGTACACTTCGTCCGGGGCCAGGGCGCGCGCATGGGCGCGGTCTACCCACAGCTTTACATTGCGCAGCCGCTCGGCGGCGTTGCGGTCGTCCACGCCCTCCAGGGTCAGGTACACATCGTCCTTGCTCACGCGCGCGCCAGTTACGCGGATAGGCGTGTAAGCGCCCTTTTCCTCGCGGTAGACGGTTTCCAAATCCAAAAAGCGCTCCGGGCCGTCCGTGTAGTGCTTCAGCTTCACTTCGCCGCGAATGCCCTGCGGGCGCACAACCTCGCCCAGGAGCAAATACTCATGCTTCATACCGTTTCTCCCTGCGTGTACAAAGATTGGGCGCAGCCGGGCCAGTATCTGTCCCGGTGCGCCCAACAGGTTGTAGGGTTACTGAATCTCCACAAATACGGGCTTTTGATTCTTGGCGGTGGCGGCGCGCACCACGGCGCGAATCGCCTTGGCGATACGCCCCTGCTTGCCGATCACCTTGCCCATATCCTCGGGCGCGACATGCAGCTCCAGGATGGTGGCTTCCGGCCCCACAGTTTCCGTAACGGTCACGGCGTCCTTATTGTCCACCAGCGACCGGGCCACGTATTCTACCAGTTCCTTCATACGGCTTAGCCCTCGATAACGCCGCTCTTTTTCAGCAATGTGCGGGCGGTGTCGGTAGGCTGGGCGCCGTTCTTGAGCCAGGTTTTGGCGCTTTCCACATCAATCTTGATGGTGGCGGGCTCAGTCATGGGGTCGTAGTAACCAATCTCCTCGATGAAGCGGCCGTCGCGGGGGCTGCGCTCGTCGGCCACAACCACGCGGTAGAACGGCTTCTTCTTCATGCCCATCCTCTTTAGACGAATTTTAACAGCCATTGTCATTTCCTCCTATGCTCTTCTGAAATGTGCTTTTATCTGAAAAAACCACGCAAGGGTGATTTTTGTCAGGTTTGGAAAACGGCGGGCCCTTAGAAGGGCATCCGCATGCGGCCGTGCTTGCCCTTGCGGCCCATCATCTGCTTCATCATGCCCTTGGCCTGCTCAAACTGGCGAATCAGGGCGTTAACGTCCTGCACGGTGGTGCCGCTGCCCGCCGCGATGCGCTTGCGGCGGCTGGCGTTAAGAATGCCGGGGTTGCGCCGCTCGCGCGGCGTCATGCTGCGGATGATGGCCTCGGGCTTTTTCATGGCGCTGTCGTCAATTTCCACGTCCTGAAGCTTGTTGCCAACGCCGGGCAGCATGCTTAGCATGCTTTGCAGGCCGCCCATTTTTTTCATCTGCTGCATTTGGCTTAGGAAGTCTTCAAGCGTAAGCTCGTGCGCGCCTTTTTTCACAAGCTTCTCGGCTTCTTCCCCGTCAAAGGCCTCCTGGGCCTTTTCAATCAGGGTCATCATATCGCCCATGCCCAGGATGCGGCTGGCCATGCGATCCGGGTGGAAGGGCTCGATATCGCTGAGCTTTTCGCCCGTGCCGGAGAACTTGATGGGCTTGCCCACCACCGCCTTGATGGAAAGCGCCGCGCCGCCGCGCGTATCGCCGTCCAGCTTGGTCAAAATCACGCCGTCGATGCCCAGCTCGCTATCAAAGGTCTTAGCCACGTTCACCGCGTCCTGGCCGGTCATAGCGTCCACCACGAACAGGATTTCCTGCGGCTTTACCGCGGCCTTTATGCGCCTGAGCTCCTCCATCAATTCGGTATCAATGTGCAGGCGGCCGGCCGTATCGATAATCAGCACGTCGCGGCCATAGCTGCGCGCATGCTCGATGGCTTCCAGCGCCGTTTTCACCGGGTCCTGCGTGCCGTGCTCGTACACCGGCACGTTCACCTGCTGGCCAACCACCTGTAATTGCTTAATGGCGGCGGGACGGTAAATATCGCACGCGGCCAGCAGCGGCTTCTTGCCCGTTTTTTGCAAATAATTGGCTAGCTTGCCTGCCATGGTGGTTTTGCCCGCGCCCTGCAAGCCGCACAGCATGTAAATTGTGGGCACGCTGGACGACCAGGTGAGCCTGGCGTTCTGGGTGCCCATCAGGGCGGTCATTTCCTCGTTGACGATTTTGATGACCTGCTGGGCGGGCGACAGGCTGTCCAGCACCTGCTGGCCCACGCAGCGCTCGGTGACCTTTTTGCAAAAGTCCTTAACCACCAGGTAGTTGACGTCCGCCTCCAAAAGCGCCATGCGCACCTCGCGCATGCCCTCCCTTACGGCCTGCTCGCTTAGCTTGCCGCGCGACGTCAGCTTGGAGAGCGCCGTGGACAGCTTTTGGCTCAGCCCCTCAAAGGCCATGGCTGTTCTCCTCCCCTTCCTGCCGGCTGATGGCCCGGGCGATAAGCCCCGCGGCCCTTTCCAGCCGTTCCTTGTCATTATGGGGCAGCACGCCCCGGTTTACAGCGTTTAGCAGCGCGGCCGCCTGGCGCAAATCGCGCACGGTATCCTCCATGCGCCTGGCGCCGCCCAGCGCCGCTTCGCAGCGCCTTAGCTTCTGCGCCGCGCGCGTGATGGCCTCGTGCACGTTCTGGCGGCTTACGCCAAACTGCTCCGCGATCTCTCCCAGGGAAAGATCCTCCTCATAATGCAGCCGGAGCATATCCAGCTGCTTTTCGGTGAGCAGCCCGCCGTAGAAGGCGCACAGGGTGCCAATTTCCACGCTTTTTTCAAGGCGCTGCGGCCCGTCCAACGCTTCCGGCTTCACACCTGGGCTCCTTCCGCCATCAAGCAATTCATCTTGACAGCCGAATCAGTATACCTCATCCGCGGCCGGCTGTCAAGCATTTTTGCTTGATGGCTGGGGCTATTCCCCGCCGTCCGTTGGGATTGCAAACATCTCCCTGCACAGCGCTTTTCCAGCGGCCGTGCGGAATACGCCGCGCAGCGCCGCCTGGGCGGCCTCCTTGGATGCGCCGTCCTCATAAAGGTTCACCAAAAAATCCGCCTCCACCAAAACGCGGTGATCCATGCTTTCAATGCCCTCATAGGTGTGGTGATGCGCAATCAGCCAGCATACGCGGTCAATCGCCGCCGCCTCAAAGCCCAGGCGCTCCATCAGCTCCCGCGCGCAGGGCGGCCCCTCCTGCTCCTGCAGCTTGCCGGTGCAACGGCCGTACTTGCGCTCAGCCGGATGGATGCCTATATCGTGCGTAAGCGCCGCCGCCTCCAGCACAAAGCGCGCTTCCCCGTCCATGCCCTCCTTGAGCGCAATCAGCCTGGCCAGGCTGCGCACCTTCAAAAAATGCTGAATGCGCCTTGCGTCGCCCGCGTCAAAGGCGATCATCGCAAAGGCCAGCTCGTCCAGCAGCTCCATGCGTTACACCCCTTCCATCATCTTCCTGATTGCCTGCGCCATCGCCTGGCCCAGCGCCAGGTGGGCCTCCGGCCCCATATGGATGCCGTCCTTTTCGGAAGGCTGGGCATACAGCGCCGCGTCCAGAAAGGCCACGCCCAGCTCCTTCGCCACGGCCTCATAGGCGCGCGCAAAGTCCCGTGACTTTTGGGGATACGCATGGCGGCGCTCCACCACGTCGCGCCCGTTGATGCATTCATGCGCCAGGATGGGCGCAACCAGCAGCACCTTGGGCCCGTTCACAAAGATGGGCGTGCTCTCCTCCAGATGGCTGTACAATCGGATCTGCTTCACCAGCGTGCGCGCGCCGTCCGCCGCGCCGTAGCCGTCCGTCCAGCGCAGGTCGTTGGTGCCAAGCATCACAACCGCCATATCCAGCGGCTTTTGGGATATGAGGCATGGCAGCAAATAGGTAAGCCCATTGCGCCCCGGGCTCAACGGGTTTTCATACGCCGTGGTACGGCCGTTCATACCCTCCTCAATCAGCGTATAGCCGCTTCCCAGCAGCCGCTGCGCCACGCCCGTCCAGCGCACCTCAGGCGCATAGCGCTCCCCGCTTGCGGGTATATAGCCCCAGGTATTGGAATCCCCATAGCACAAAATCCGGCGCATAGCGTTTCTTCCTCCGTTCCGGCGTGCCAACGGCCGCCTGCCGTCATTATACACGCTTGCGCGCCCGTATGGCAAGAAGCGCCGCGCCCTGCGCATACTTTCACCGCTATCTGGAAACCCTTCCCTGTGAGCGACGTATTTGAAGGGGAGGATTTAGTATGCAGCAGGAACCAAAGCCTACCAAGCGGGAGCTGGCGCTGCAATTCATCGCGGCGCTGCTTACCTTTGCGCTTTTCATGCTCTTTACCCGGGCCGACGCGGCCGTCGTCGCCTGGGGCGATAAGGGCTCGCAGGTGCGCCAAATCCAGCAGAAGCTTCAGCAATACGGCTATTTCAGCGGCACGGTGGACGGCGTGTTCGGCAAGGAAACCTACGATGCGGTGGTGTGGTTCCAGCGCAAAAACGGCCTGAAGGTGGATGGCGTTGTGGGCTCAGGCACCGCCGCCGCGTTAGGCCTCAGCCTTAGCGGCAGCGTGGCCGCCTCCAGCTATAACGAAAGCGAGGCCTATCTGCTTGGCCGCCTGGTGCACGGCGAGGCGCGCGGCGAACCCTACGTGGGCAAAGTGGCCGTAGCCGCCGTGGTGCTCAACCGGGTAAAAAGCCCCTCCTTTCCCAATACCATCAGCGGCGTCATTTACCAATCCGGCGCGTTTGACGCGGTTTTGGACGGGCAAATCAACCTTACCCCGGATGCCGATAGCCTGCGCGCTGCCCGCGACGCGCTCAACGGCTGGGACCCCACCGGCGGCTGCCTGTATTACTACAATCCCATTACCGCCACCAACGGGTGGATTTGGTCGCGCACGGTGCAGCTGAGTATCGGCAAGCACAACTTTGCCATTTAGGGAGGAAGCGCCGCATGCAGCTGAAGCATCACGTGATCCTGTATACCTTTTTAAGCCTGGCGCTCATCATCGCCATTTTTTTAAGCATGGATTACGGCCTGCGCGCCCAGCGCAGCGCGCAGCTTTTGGAGGACACCTACGCGCAGCGCATTGCGGAAACGCAGGAGCATCTGCAATCCATCGGCATTAAGCTGCGCAAAGCGCCTGTTGCGGGCGACGCGCAAACACAGGTGGAGCTGCTCACCGGCGTCAGCCGCCAGGCGGACGGCGTGGTAAGCTCCCTGGCGGCGCTGCCGCTAAGCCACATCGCCATGAGCGACACCATGAAGTTTTGCAACCAGCTATCCGATTACGCCATGATACTGGCGCTTTCCGTAGCGTCCGGCACGGGCGTAAAGGAGGAGCAGTTCAAGCAGCTTTCCGAGATGGAAAGCCAGTGCCAGCTGCTGTTGGGCCAGTTTGTCACCGCCCGCGACACCATGCTGCGCGAAAGCCTGCGCCTATCCGGCGAAGGCAGCGTGTTTTATGAGGAGGCCAGCCTCGTCGCCCGCCCCCTGGAGCAGGTAAGCGATAAGGATAACGGCATGGACTACCCCACCCTCATCTACGACGGCGTATTTTCCGATGCGCGCCGCTATGGCGAACCCAAGGCCCTTGGCGCAAAGCGGATTACCGCCGAGGAGGCCGTGGCCGCCGCCCGCGCCTTCATAGGGGACGAGCGCGTCGCCTCCGCCGCCCCCGCGCCGGATAGCGGCGGCCCCCTGGCTAGCTACGGCGTCAGCCTTACCCTTGCCGACGGCGTTGTGCTCAATGCCGATGTTACCCGCCAGGGCGGCCATTTGCTATGGATTGTGCCGGAGCACGCCTCCTTTGAGGCCGCGCTCACCCTGGAGGAATGCGCCCAGGCCGCCCGGCTGTTTTTGACCTCGCGCGGCTATGGCGATATGGAGGCCAACCACTACCAGGTGTACGACGGGCTGGCCGTAATCAACTTTGTGGCCGTGCAGGACGGCGTGCTGCTCTACCCCGACCTGGTCAAGGTGCAAATGCGCATGGACACGGGCGAGCTTGTGGGCCTTGAGGCCAATAACTACCTCATGAACCATACCCGCCGCACAGGGCTTACGCCCACCCTTTCCCCCGAGGAGGCCCTGGCCCTTATCAACCCACGCCTCCAGGCCGGGAAACCGCGCCTGTGCGTGATTCCCGACCGCGATACCGAGCGCCTCTGCTACGAAATTCCCGGCCAATACGACGGCCAGGAATACCGCGTGTACATCGACGCCGCCACCGGCGAGGAAGCCCAGATCCTGCTGATGGTGGATACCACCGATGGGCACATGGCGGCATAGTCGCGCTTGGCCCGGCGAAAAAGCGCGGTTCGCCGCCCGGCGAGCGTAGCGAGTAGGCGAACGGCGCAATCCTCGTCGGAAAAGATCGCCGTAGGCGATCTTTTCCGACGTTCTGTGACCCGGCGGGCGGCCCGTTAAAGCGGGCCTCTTGCCGGGTCAATGTCTTTTGGGCGGTAACGTCCTAGGATTCATGCTTCCCCGGAAAAGCCGCCGCCGGATTGATCATACCAAACGCGTATCATGGCGCAGCCCTGCGGAAAGCCGGATTTAGCGCCGCAGGCGCTTCCTCATAGCGCCCGCTTTGCTTGTTTTCCTTATGGAATCATGCCTGGCCCGCATCCCTTTCGCCTCAAAGCATGCATATATACCGCCGCCCACGCCCTTTCCCTGCAAGCCGCAGGCAGGAAGGGCGGCCCGCAAATAAGGCCAGCCTCGCCAACCTGACAAAACTGTAAGATTTCCGCCCAAAATGTAAGGCAGGAAAATGGCGTGCGCCCTGCGTACACACTATACTGTACCTGTAAACACGCAAGGGAGGTATGCCAAATGGCAATGCTGGAAGTCGATCATCTGCAAAAAATCTATACCACCCGGTTTGGTTCCAATCAGGTACAGGCCCTTACCGATGTGAATTTTACCGTGGAAAAGGGCGAGTATGTAGCCATCATGGGTGAAAGCGGCAGCGGCAAAACCACGCTGCTCAACATCCTGGCGGCGCTGGACAAGCCCACCCGCGGCGAGGTGCGCCTAAACGGCAAGGTGCTTACCAACATCAGCGAAAAGGAAATCTCCGCCTTCCGCCGCGATAACCTGGGCTTTGTGTTTCAGGATTTCAACCTGCTGGACACCTTCTCCATTCGCGATAACATCTTCCTGCCGCTGGTGCTGGCGGGCAAAACCTACCGCGAAATGGACGCCCGCCTTACGCCCATCGCGCACAAGCTGGGCATTGGCGGCATCCTGTCCAAGTTCCCTTACGAGGTATCCGGCGGGCAGAAGCAGCGCGCGGCCGTGGCCCGCGCCCTCATCACCCAGCCCCAGCTCATTTTGGCGGACGAGCCCACCGGCGCGCTGGATAGCCGCGCCACCGACAGCCTTTTGACCCTCTTTGGTGAAATCAACGAGGACGGGCAAACCATCCTCATGGTTACGCACTCGGTAAAGGCTGCCAGCCATGCAGGCCGCGTGCTGTTTATCAAGGACGGCGAAGTGTTCCACCAGCTCTACCGCGGCAAGGACGGCGCGGAGGGCCTTTACCAGCGAATTAGCGATACCCTTACGGTAATCGCCACGGGAGGCGCGTTGCATGCGTAAAGGCTTTTTTCTGCGCTTGGCGGTAAGCGGCATCTGCAAAAACCGCAAGGTTTATTATCCCTATATTCTCACCGCCATCGTTACCACGGCCATGATGTATATCATCGGAACCCTGCAAGGCAACCCCGACATTGGCAGCGATACGCTCTCCTTCGCCCTGCAACTGGGCGTGGCCGTCACGTCGCTGTTTAGCGTCATCTTCCTGTTTTACACCAACAGCTTTCTCATCAAGCGCCGCAAGAAGGAGTTTGGCCTCTACAATATCCTGGGCATGGAAAAAAAGCACCTGGGCCGCGTGGTCTTCTGGGAAACGGCCGTCATCCTGCTTATCAGCCTGGCGCTGGGCTTTGGCCTGGGCATGCTGCTGGATAAGGCGCTGCTGCTGCTTCTGGCGCGCATTGTTGGGCAGCAGCTTGCCATTGGCTTTTACGTTTCAGGCAGCGCTATGGCTTATACCGCCGCGCTCATCAGCGGCACATTCGCGCTCATCTTCCTCAACTCCGTCAGGCAGGTGTATACCGCCAACCCCGTCGAGCTTTTGCGCAGCGGCGCCGTGGGCGAGCGCGAGCCCAAAACCAAGTGGATTATGGCGGGCCTGGGCGTGCTCACGCTGGGCGCGGGCTATTGGCTAAGCACCACGGTAAAGGACGCCGCCACAATGATCATCATGTTCTTCTTCGCCGTTCTCCTGGTGATCGTAGGCACCTACTTCCTGTTTACGGCGGGCAGCATCGCGCTTTTGAAGGCGCTTCGCAAGCGCAAGCGGTACTATTACAAGCCCGATCATTTCATCAGCGTTTCCGGCATGATCTACCGCATGAAGCAAAACGCCGTGGGCCTTAGCAATGTGTGCATCCTGTCCACCATGGTGCTGGTAATGGTGTTTTCCACCGTGGCGCTGTGGTTCAACATGGACGATATCGTGAACAAGCGGGTGTCCGGGGATATCGAGTTTGTAAGCAAGGGCCTGGACATTGACGCGCTTTATGAAACCGTGGACGAAACCCTGTCCGAAATGGGCCTGACCCGCGAAAACGACCAGGCCTTCCGCTACTATTCCTTTACCGCGTTCCAGTCAAAGGATACCTTTCTTGTGTCCAGTGAAGCCGACGGCAGCCTGTTCATCACCCCCATCATGCTGTATATGGTTCCCCTGGAGGACTATAACCGCATGTACGGCCTGCATGAAACCCTGGAGCCCGGCGAGATTTTGCTGGATGCGTACCGCAGCGATTACCCGTATGAAACGCTTGCCGTTCTGGGCGATACCTTTTCCATAAAGCAGCGCACGCGCGGGCGCATGTCCAACCAAGCGGTTTTCAGCAGCGCATACGATACCCTGTTTCTGATCGTGGACGACGTGCAGGTTATCCAGCAGCTCATGCGCAGGCATACGGAGGTCTATGGCTACAAGGACGCCAACATGCGCAGCTCCGTAAGCTTCACCATAGACGGCAGCGCCGAGCAGGAGCTCGCCTTTTCAAAAGCGCTGTACCAGCGGCTGAAGCAGCGGTTTAGCGTGGTCTACCTCAACAGCCGCGAGGAGCTGCGCACATCCATGCGGCAGCTCTACGGCAGCCTGCTTTTTGTGGGTATTTTTCTGGCCTGCCTGTTCCTGATGGCGATGATCCTTATCATCTATTACAAGCAGATTTCCGAAGGCTATGACGACCGGGAGCGCTACCGCATCATGCGCAAGGTGGGCCTGAGCCGCCGTGAAATCAAGCGCTCCATCTCCTCGCAGATTCTGATTGTGTTCTTCCTGCCGCTGGCGGTTGCCGGGCTGCACATCGGTTTCGCATTCCCGGGCATCAACACCATGTTCCGCGGCCTTGGCATGGATAACCCCGTCCTGATGGGCGTTTGCGCGCTGGCAAGCTTCGCCGTCTTTGGCCTTATCTACGGCGCGGTATATCTGCTCACCGCCAGGGTGTATTACCGCATTGTAAGCGAATAAGCAAGGGAGGTGCTTGCGCATGAAATGGAAAAAGCGCCCGCTTCTGGGCATCCTCAGCAATGTTGTTTTCTGGATAGGGTTTGGGCTATGCTGCCTGCTTTTGATACCGGTTTGCTTGCTGCTGCTTTGCGTGCGGTGCGTTTTTTCCCTGGCGGACAGCTGCTCTGCGCGCATTCGGGAAATCCCCTAAGGCGGCGCGGCTAACGCCGTTGAAGCTGCAAAGCGGCGCTTCGGCAAAACGCAGCGGGGCTTGCTTTCCCGCTCTCTTTTGGAGGAGGGAACGGGCGGGCCAACGCCCGCTCCTTTGGCGCCGGCTGTTGTGCCGGGTTTAAAACGGGCCTGCCGCAGGTTTTCTTTCTGCGGCAGGCCCTTGGCGTAAAGAACGGCGCGATTACTTGCTCGTTTTTCTTTTCTTGCTGTAAACGGTTGCTCCCAAGGCTCCAAAGCCGCTGATGAGCAGCAGGGTAAGCCAAAGGCCCGGCATGCCGCCATCTCCTGTTTTGGGGCATTCCTCCCTGCTGGGGCCTGCCGGCTCGGCAGGCGCGGCCGCCTACTTTGATTTTGGTTCCTTTTCAAGCTGAATCCGTTCCCCAGTTTGGGGAACGGATTTTTTGTGGGCTGTACGGGCCGCATTCCGCGCGGCCCGCCAGCGCAGTTTTCATTTTTCATCGTGCGGGCAGCTTCTTTCCGACCGTTTCCGTCAGCGTGCCTTTCCTGCACGCCGCTTCCTGCCATGCGCGGCGGCCGCGCCCAGCCCCGCAAGGGCCGCGCAGGCCGTAAACAGCCACCAACCGGGATGCGCGTTGTCGCCCGTCTGCGGGGGCGGGGCGGGCCGCTCGAACACAGCCTTGATGACCACGTCGCCCGCAGGCATCACGAATGTGTTTTCGCGGATGGTCACGTTGCCGGAAACGACCTGCCACTCCTTGAAGAGGAAGCCCTTATCCGGGGTGGCGGTCAGCAGGATGGTCGTGCCCATCGTCGCGGTGGTCTGCTCGGTTACGACTCCCCTGGAGAGCGCAGAGGCGGTGGCCGTGCCAAACTCGGCCTCCAGCGTTACGGTATAGGGGGTCAGCTCCCATTTTGCCTCGTATTCCTTATCGCCCATGTCGGTGGCGGCAATCCCTGTGACCGGGGTGGTGGGGTCGCTCATCTCATACCAGCCAAGGAAGGTATGGCCCGTATAGGCGATATCGACCGGCAAGGCAACGACGTCGCCGTAGTCATAGCCCAATACGCGGTCCGCCTCGCCGTTGTTCAGGTGCAGCGTCACGGTGTATGCGTTTGCGTCCCACTTTGCAAAGTACTCCTGAGGGCCGGCAACTTTGCTGCTGACTGTTTCAACGGGGCTGTCCTTTTCATCATACCAGTCCAGGAACGTATGGCCCGCATAGGTCATTTCGTCCTTTGTGGGCAGGGGTTGTACAGTGCTGTCGTCTGCATAGGTGTAGGTGTAGGAAATGGTGTCGCTGCCATTGGCGAACGTGCCGCCGTTGGCGTGCAGCGTCACGGTATACTTGTTCGCAGTCCAGCTCGCGTAGAAGGTTTTGTCTTTTGGGCCGCCCTCATCGAACGTCGAAACACCAGAACCATCCGCGCTGTTGCACCAGCCGGCAAATGTATAGCCGTCACGGGTCACATCGGGCAATGCCTCGCCATTGCCATAGGTGTAGGTGGTTGTCGTTGTCCCCGCTCCGTCGGCAAATTGATCGCCCTTGGCGTCCAGCGTCGCTTTATAGCTTTTGCCAGTCCAGTGTGCGGTATAGGTGCGATCTCCTGTGCTTCCCTTTTGAATGGTAACGCTTTGGTTATCCTCTCCATCCAATCCCGTTCCGCTCCAGCCCGCGAAATCGTAGCCCTCCCTTTCGGGATTTACCAGCGTGAAGGTTTCAGTTTCCACCGTGTACTCGCCCGGATTTGACGGATCAACTCCGCCTTTCAAATCATAAGTGATAGAATACTTTTCATTCCACTTCGCGTAATAGGTCTTGTTGCCTGTGTCTGTGTTGGTGATTTGCTCAACACGGGTGCCGGTGCCGTCCGCGTTGCCATACCAGCCGCCAAACGCATAGCCGTCACGGGTCACAGTTTCATCACTGGGCAATAACAAGCTTTTGCCATAGGTGTAGTTGATGGTTTTTGGCGACTGGCTGTTGTCGGTAAATTGACCGCCATTGGCGTATAACGTCACGGTATATTCGTCCGGCGCCGTTCCAAGCGTTACGGTCTGAACGCTGGCGGGCATGGTATAGGGGTTGCTGTAAGTATCCCCATTCTCGACCTTCCAGGTCGTATGATGGTACGGTGGAACATCCTTCGCTGTAAAAGTAAGCTCTGTCCTGGACGCAGCATAGTAATATTTCTTGCTGGAGTCTGTGCCAGAAGCGTCTTCCAGCGTGCCGGCATCGCCGCTTTTATTGGCCGTGCCGCCCTCCACCGTCAGCTTATAGAGCACACAGCGGACGCTCACGTTCGCGCCCTGCTTGAACTCACCATCCACCTTGATGGTTCCGCTGCCGTTCAGCGTTCCCTCCACCTCCAGCGTGCCGCTCACGGTCAGGGTGGCGTTCAAGGTCAGCGTTGTACTCTCCGTGACGGTTAGCCTCGCGTTGCTGGGCACGATGGCGTCCTCCGTCAGGGTGGGGTGGCCGTGGACGGTGCCGGTCATGTCGGTTTCGTTGCCGCGTTGTTTGAGCACCACGCAGTTGCTAAAGGTACCGGAAAACTCGGCACCATCGTCATTGCTTGTTCCGCCGTTGCCGATGGGCGCGCCGCTGTGATGGGAACCATCGCTGCTTCCGCCTTGCGCGGTTACAAAGCCGCCTTGGATGGTGATAGAGTTGTTGACGTCTTTCGCGGAGTAGCCGCCGCCGATGCCCGCACCGCCATTTTCGCCGCCGGTGGCCGTCACCGTGCCGCCCGTGATGGTGATAGAGTTGTCCTTGGCGTCTTTCGCGGAGTAGCCGCCGCCGATGGCCGCGCCGCTGTCGCCGCCGGTAGCCGTCACCGTGCCGCCGTTGATGTTGATATTTCTGCCGTTGCCACCGTTACCGTACTCGGGGAAACTGTTCATGGCGCCGTCGCCGCCGCCGATGCCCGCGCCGCTGAAAGTGCTAGTGGCCGTCACCGTGCCGCCGTTGATGGTGATATTGGTGCCGTCGCCATGGTAGCCGCCGCCGATGCCCGCGCCGTTATAACTGGTGGCTGTCACCGTACCGCCGTTGATGGTGATATTGCTGCCGTCGCCACCGTAGTCGCCGCCGATGCCCGCACCGTTGTTGCTGCTCTTGGCGGTCAGCGCGCCGGTGCCCTTGCTCTGCCCGTAGATGGTCAGGCTGTTGCCCGCGGCTACGTTGATGCCTTCTTCGGCGGTCAGCGTGCAGCCGTCCGCCAAAATCAGATGCACGTCGCCGCTGACCTGAATGCGGCTAGAAATGGTGACATTGCCGTTCACCACATACCAGCCCGCGCCCCACGTGGATGACGAGCTGGCCGTAATCCGCGTGGCGCTTTCCGTCTTTGTTACTTCCTTGACGGTTCCGCTGCCCGCGTCATAGCTTCTGTCCACATAAGTGACGGTTTCAGCCGCCCGCGCCGCCAAAAGGAAAAGGGCCCGCCGAAACGGCGGCCCCTTGCAGCCCTGGGCGCGCAGCGCGCGCCCAAGACGGGATTCCAAAGGGATGTATCCCTTTGGTCAGCCTGTCGATAAACCCCCATGGGAGGTTTGGAGGGCCGCAGCCCTCCAAGTGTAATCCGGCCCCAGCGACATGTGCGGTGGGGCCGGAAGCCTTGCGTAGCAAGGTTTCCTTACGCCGTTCGCCGCCCGGCGAGCGCAGCGAGTAGGCGAACGGCGCAATCCTCGGCGGAAAAGATCGCCGCAGGCGAGCTTTTTCGACGGCCTGACCAAAGGGATGTATCCCTTTGGTCAGCCTGGTAGCGCGCCCGCAAAATATGCCGTGCTTATTTCAGCAGCTTCTGCGCTTCCTGGGTAAGGTGCGCAAGCAGCTCCTTGGCCTTGGCTTCGTCCGGGTTGTTCACGTTCACGTACAGCTTTATCTTGGGCTCGGTGCCGCTGGGACGCACACACACAAAATGGCCGCCCTCCATGGCAAAGTACAGCACGTCGCTTTCGGGATAATCCAGGCGGGTCACCTTGCCGGTGGCAACCTCGGTTTCGGTACCGGCCATAATATCCAGCACGCGGGCCACCTTTATGCCGCCAATCTCCTTGGGCGGGTTTTGGCGAATGTGGGCCATGATATCCGCCATCACCTTCAGGCCGTCTATGCCGGGCAGCGTGGTGGATTCCACATGCTCCAGGTAATAGCCGTAGGTGGCAAAGATTTCGGCCATCACGTCGCACAGGGTTTTGCCCTGCTGGGCATAATAGCACGCCGCCTCGGCAATAAGCAGGGAGGCGTTCACGCCGTCCTTGTCGCGCACAAAGGTGCTGCTGAGGTAGCCGTAGCTTTCCTCAAAGCCAAAGAGGAAGGTGTGGCTGCCGGTATCCTGGAACTGCTGGATTTTTTCGCCGATGAACTTAAAGCCCGTGAGCGTATCAAACAAATCCACCTGGAAGGCCTTGCAGATGGCGCGCGCCAGCTCCGTAGACACGATGCTCTTCACCACCGCGCCGTTTTTGGGAAGCGTGCCCTGCGCCTTTTTGCTACTTAGGATGTAATGCAGCATCAGGCAGCCGATCTGGTTGCCGGTGAGCAGGCGGAAGGAGCCGTCCTTCTCGCGCACGGCCACGCCCAGGCGGTCGCAATCCGGGTCGGTGCCGAAGATGGCGTCCGCGCCCACCTCGTTGGCCAGCTTGATGGCCAGGGTAAAGGCCGCAGGATCCTCGGGATTGGGCACCTTTACGGTGGAGAAGTTGGGGTCGGGCGCTTCCTGCTCCTTAACCACGCTCACGTTGGTAAGGCCAATCTCGCGCAGGATGCGGCGTACCGGCACATTGCCGCTGCCGTGGATGGGCGTGTAAACGATTTTGAGGTTCTTGCCGTACTCCGCCACCACCTCGGGGTTGATGGAGAGGGTTTTGACCAGGGCGATGTAATCGTCGTCCACCTCTTTATCCCCAATGATGTGCAAAAGCCCCGCGGCTTTCGCCTCCTCGGGATCCATCACCTTGGGCGCGGTAAAGGAGAGGGCGTTGATTTTTTCCGTTACGGCGGAGGCGGCCTCCGGGCCAAGCTGCGCGCCGTCCTCGCCGTAAACCTTGTAGCCGTTGTACTGCGGCGGGTTATGGCTGGCGGTGATAACCACGCCGGCCACGGCGTTTAGATGGCGCACGCCAAAGGACAATAGCGCCACTGGGCGCAGCGCGTCAAACAGGTAGGTTTGAATGCCGTTGGCGCACAGCACGCGCGCGGTTTCCATGGCGAACTCGGCGCTCATGCGGCGGCTGTCATAGCCGATTACCACGCCGCGCCGCTTGTTGCTTTCACCGGCGGAAAGGTAATCCGCCAGGCCCTGCGTGGCGCGGCGAACCGTGTATACGTTCATGCGGTTCATGCCTGCGCCCAGCACGCCGCGCATGCCCGCGGTGCCAAAGCTCAGGTTCTTGTAAAAGCGGTCCTCAATTTCCTTCTCGTCCTGCGCGATGGACTGGAGATCGGAAACGGTGGCCGCGTCGCTGGCAAAGTCATGAAGCCACGCCTCATAATTCTCACGATAGCCCATGGATAAGCACCTCTCCCTGTGATATTTTCAGTACGAAGGAATTTGCCGTTTCCATTATACTGGATTTTGGATTTGTTTGCAAATGTTTGTTGGAAAGAATCCCGCGGCGCGGAATGGCACGCCGCGCCCTCGGGAAAGCTACCGCCGGGAGGGACTTTATCAGATGATTCGCATGCAGGGCATTTCCAAAACCTATCCCGGAAAAAACGGCCAGCCCCAGCTTGAGGTGCTAAGCGATGTGCAATTACACATCCGCCCTGGGGAATACGTGGCCTTTGTGGGGGCCAGCGGCTCGGGCAAGAGCACGCTGATGCACATTTTGGGCTGCCTGGATACGCCCACCTCCGGCAAATACGTGCTGGATGGCGAGGAGGTCAGCCGCCTTGGCGAGCGGGAGCTGTGCCGCGTGCGCCGCGAGAAGATCGGCTTCGTGTTCCAGGGGTATCAGCTGCTAAGCAAGCTTACCGCGGCGGAAAACGTCGCCTTCCCCCTGATGCTGCGCGGCCTTTCGGAAAGCGAGCGCGCGCGCATCGCCGCGCGGGCGCTGAAAAGCGTGGGGCTGGCCGGGCGCGAGAACAGCCGCCCCAGCGAGCTAAGCGGCGGCCAGCAGCAGCGCGTAACCATCGCGCGGGCGCTGTGCTACAAGCCCAAGCTGCTGCTGTGCGACGAGCCCACCGGCGCGCTGGATGTGGAAAGCCGCAACGAGATATTGGACCTGTTCGACCAGCTTAACCACAGCGGCCACACGCTGGTGGTGATTACGCACGATCCCTTTGTAGCCGCCAGGGCGGGACGCAGGTACCGGGTGGAGAAGGGAAGCGTAACGGCGGGCTGAGGAAGAAAGCTGCCTCAATGCGGCGGCAAAGCGTGGGATAAAGGGGCTTATCCCCTTCCGGGGTTTGGGGCAGCGCCCCAGGCCCTTGCCCCGGCTCCATAACGCGCGCCCAATTTCACTCGCCCCGCTCCAGCCTGATGAGCCCGGCCTTGCGAACGATGGCCTCCACAAGCGCGGCGGAGCTCATTTCGCCCGCCGCATATTGCTTTACGGCGTCGCCCATCGCCTCGTCTATCATGTCCGTTACGATGCTGTCGGGGACAAACACGCCGTCCTTGATGGATAGATACGCGCTGGCGGCGTCCGGCGAAACCTCCCAGCGCTGCCGAGTTTCCAGCTCCTCAAGCCAGCGCAGGGCGTCCGCCAGCTGAAGCTGTATTTCATTGCGCCCGGCGATATCCAGCGCGCCCCCCATCCAGCGCCCCCTGAAGCCGCGCAATCTCTTCCACCGCGATTTGACGCTGCTCCTGATACTGCGCCCGTTCCTCCCCTTCCGCCTGCTCGGGCCAAAAATACAGCCGCGTTTCCGCCGGCAGCTCCTTGATAAGCGACCGTAAATAGACGAGCGCCTGCTCCTTGTTTTGCGATAGCGGATTGAGCACCGCCACCGTTATATAAACGGCATAGCGCGGCGGCATGCCCGCTTGCGGCGTCATGGGGAGAAAGGCGCTTTGCCCGCCGTCCCGGTCAAATAGCAGCGCTTTGGGGGTGGCGCCGGCAAAAAGGTACGGGGCGGCGTCCGAAAGCTCGCCCTGCTGGGCAAGCAGGGCGCAAAGCCGGTCGCACTTTTCCATCAGGCTCCTAAAAAGCGGCGTGTCATAATCCAGCGCTTTGGACTCCGCCGAGGCGTATTGGGCGTAGTTGTTCAGCGCGAACCAGGTAAGCGCAAAGGCCTGGTCGCCCGAGTTAAACAAGCGCACGCCGTCCAGCACGCCGTCCTGATACCATTGCGCCGCCTTGTCCAGCAGGTCCAGCAGGTTAGTTGGGATCTCCTCCAGGGCGATTCCCAATTCGTCAAGCGTTTCATAGGAGCAGGCTAGCATGGCCCATGAATCAAATTCCATCTCCACGGGCACGCCCAGCAGCCGCCCGCCGCGCATCAGCGCCTGGGACAGGGCGGGCGGCATGCTCGCCACCCTGTTATAAATCTCCTCCTGATCGGTAAGGTCGTAGCAAAAGCCCTTTTCCAGCAGCTCGCGATAGCCTGTTTCAAAGGTTCTTACCATGTAAATATCAGTCGCCGTATCATTGCCGCGAATGAGCTGGCTGATCATGGCAGGCGTAAGCTGGTACCCCATGGTAACGGTTTGCACGGGAATTTCTGGATGGGAAAGCCGAAAGCGCTTTGTTTCCCCGCCCTCCGCATTATACCGGGTAATTTGCAGCGCTTTGGTATCCTGCCGCGCCTCAAGGCGGGCTGCAAGCAGGCTGTTTCCATCCGAAAGGGCAAAAAGCCGGGCTGCGTTCACGGCGCATCGCCGCCTCGCCCAGGCTTCGTGCGCCACGGGAAGATAGACCTGCGCGCCCGCCTCGCCGGAGGCGGAAAACAAACTCGCGTTTGCGCTGCGAAGGCGACGATCTGCCGCTTTTCGGGGTCAAAGCATAACGCCTCCGGGAACGCGCCAAGCTCGCAAACCGGGGACGTTTGCCCCGTGTCCATATCATAAAAAACGATCAGATTAGCGCCGTCCTCATAGCGCATCCGCGCGCCAAGGAGCGTGCGCCCCTCGCAGGGCGCCAGCATGGAAATATCGCAGCCATAACGGCTTATGGTTTTTCCCGTTGCGGTATCAAAAAGCAGCAAATCCGACTTTCGTATGGAATCGTTCTGATATTCGATAACGATCTGCCCATCCTGCCATAAAATCCGCCGTCTAACCCCCACGGGAGCGTCCTGCTTTGGAATTTGCCACATCAGGGAAAGGGCCGCCGCCTCCGCGTCTATGCGGTAGATGTCGTAGGTCGCGCTCGTTACCGATAGCGCCAGCACGCTGCCCGCGCCGCCAGCGAAGATGTCGTCAACGGCAACGCCGGCATTTGCCGCCAATACCAGACCGGGCTCCTGCTCTCCTGCGTGGCAGGCCCATACGCCCCCTTGCGCAAGCGCCAGGAACCCCTCGCCATAGGCAACGACGGCGTCGGCGGGGCCCGCCAGCCTCCATGACAGGCCGCCGCTTTGCGCTGCCGCGGCGCGGAAGGGAAGCGGCGTCAGGCAGAGAACCAAAAGCAACAGCGCGCTGACCGGCCGGGCGCCGTGGGTGTTTTTCATTGCGAAGCCTCCTTTTTTGTGCCATCGTTGGTTCGCGGACGCCTGATCAAGGGGCTGGCGGCGGCTTTTTTGTCTGTAAAGCATTATAGCATGCGCGCCAGCCCCGAATGGAGAGCTCCAAAAAATTTACAGTCATTAAGCCGGCTGGAAAAATGGACTTCCGCAATCATACTTGGGCAATCATTAAAGAAACAACACATTCCAGAGCTGTGTTGTTTCAAAAAGCACCCTTTGCGTTTTTCATCCTATTTGGCGCTTGCTTTGCGGTGTGAAGGCGCTTTGCTCAATCGCGTATCCTGTGGCTGAAAACGGCGGCGGCAAGGCACAGGCAAAGGTCCGCAATCCACAGCGCGGTATAGCCAAGCGCGGTATTTACAAGCACGCCGCCAAGCCATGCGCTCGCAAAAGCGCCTATTTGATGGCCAATGAAGATGGAGCCATAAACAACCGCCATTTTGGCAACGCCAACCTTTGCGCTGATGATTTGGGTTGTCGGCGGCACGGTTGAATCGCCGGTGAGGCCCAAAAGGGCGGTGGCGGCAAAGGCAAAGGGGATGGATTTGGGAAGGAGGATAAACCCGATGGCAATCAGCACGCGAAGCCCATATATACCGGCCAAAACATTTTTGGCCCGGAACCTTTGATCTAGAAAACCGCTTGCAACTGCGCCAAGCATGGTTGCAATGCCATAAACGCTCAACGCCAGCGATGCGATACCGCCCGGAATCCCGCTTGACACATATTGGGAGAACAGGTGCGTTTCGATAATGGACATATGAAAGCCGCAGGTTGAAAAACCAATCAGCAAACGCCAGTAGGTAGTATCACGGAAGGAAGCCCTTAAAATAGCGGATAGTTTTTCACTTTCCGCCGCTTCCGCCCGCCGTATCTGCGCATCGGCCGCCGCCTCCGTGCGTTTGCGGCTGCGCCCAAGCCAAACGACCACAGGAATCGTAAGCAGGATAGGAACGCTGAATACCGGCAGGGAGAACGCAACGCCGTGCCGCGCAATGGCGTATTGCAGAGCGGGCGACATCAGCGCGTCGCCAATGCCGGCGCTTGCCTGCACAACGCCGGATACAAGCGCCGCCCGCCGCTCGCCAATGATGGGCGCGACCGCGCCCATCACAATCCCAAAGCAAAGCGCGCCCGTGCCCGATGGCAAAAGAATCCCGAAGAAAACAAGCAGGCTCCACGTTGAGGTGCAAAACGGGGTTGCAAGCAGGCCTGCCGCCATCATAAGAATACCCGTAAGCAATACAAAGGCGTTGGATTTTTTCAATGCAAGCATGCCAAACAAGGGCTGCGTGGCCCCATATAGGATTTGCCCCACGGCGATCACAAAGCTGACGGAGGCGTAGCCGATGCCCGTATGTTTGGTAATGCCGTTCATCATAATGCCGTAATTATCGTGGATTCCCTGCATAACGCCAAATACCACGCAGGCGGCTCCCACGGCAAGAATTAGTTGGAAAAGGGATTGGTTCCGATTGGTATGTGCGCGTTCCATATTCTCCACATCCCCCGCAATGCCTTATTTCCCGTTTTGTTTTTCGGGATTGACAATAGTATAGCGGCAGGAATAAAATAAGTAAAACAAATGTTTTAAATATTATTATTAGGAGATTCGATTTATTGATATGAACAGATACATTGCTTTGGAAAAAATTATTGAGCTGGGAAGCTTCACAAAGGCCGCCGATGCGCTGGGGTATACGCAATCCTCGGTCAGCCAGATGATCGCGTCCCTGGAAAGCGAGCTGGGCTTCAAGCTGCTTATCCGCTCGCGCACGGGGATCAGGCTCACCCTTGAGGGCGCGAAGCTGTACCCGTTCATCGAGCGCAGCAATATCCAGTACCGCGCCATGCTGGAAAAGGCAAACGAGATTAAAGGCCTGGAAACGGGCGTTATCCGCGTGGGCACAATTTCCAGCATCACCTGCCACTGGATGCCTAGGCTGATTAAAGGGTTTCAAAGGCTTTACCCACACGTACAATTCCTTTTCCACCAGGGGGATTACACATTGATTCCGGAATGGATTCAAACGGGCGCGGTTGACTTTGGCTTTGTTACGCCCGCTGCCGTTACGGGCCTGGAAACCATTCCCGTCAAGATGGGTGAAATGTTGGCTGTGATCCCCAAGGCCCACCCGCTGGCCCAAGGCAAAAGCGCGCGCCTGGAGGCCCTTGCGGAGGAGCCGTTCATCCTGCTGGAGGAAGGACATTTCAGCGAGCCGTTGAACGCCTTCCACGCCGCTGGGCTGGAACCGAACGTCCGCTATACCGTTCATGATGATTATGCCATTATGACCATGGTGGAGGCGGGGCTGGGCGTAAGCGTTTTGGCGGAGCTTATGCTGCGGCGCACAAGCTTCGAGATTGCCTGTTTGCCGGTGGAGCCGCCTATCTACCGCTCGCTTGCCATCGCCTATAAGGATAGGGAGAGCCTGCCGGTAGCCAGCCAGCGCTTTATCACGTATCTGGTCGATCATATTCCAGAGCTGCCGTAAGCGGCAAGAGGCGGCTGCGCCCGCAAAGAAAAAAGGAAACGCCATTTCTGTAAAGCATTTCCCTCTTTTGGGTTCTTTGGGTTTATGGCTCGTTCAGCGCGTCCGCCAAAATGCCCGCGCAGGCCTCGATATACCTTACGCAGGGGCGTTTTTTGTAATACTCCGGCGTGCGCTCGCTGGGCGTGCCTGCGGCCTCGATTCCCGCGCGCTTAAGCAGCTCGCGGCAATGCAGCGTTTCAAAGGCGCCGGTAAAGCGCTTGACCATGGCCTGTTCGCTGGCATAAAGCCGCTTTTTGCCCTCCGTATCCGCAGCCTCGTCATAGCCGCGCACGGCGCTGTATACCAGCAGCATGCCGCTTATCGCGCCGCACACGCCGCGCAGGCCTCCCATGCCAGCGCCAAAGCCGCTGGCAAGGCGCATGGCGCGCTTTTCCTCCATGCCAAGCTCCCCGGCATAGGCCCCGGCGATCGCCTGGGCGCAGTTATAGCCCTCCAAAAACAGCTCCCGCGCGCGGCTTGCCTTTGCCTGTTTATCAATCATTGGCAGCTCCGTTCAGGCGCGCCCCTTGGGCGCAAGGTCAACGATGGCGTTGGCCACCTCGTCCAGCCATGCGCCGTTAAACAGCTCGATCATGCCCTTGTCGATGCCACCGGCCAACTTGGGGTCAATGGGCAGCTTGGCCGTGAGCGGGATGTTGTAGCGCTGGGCAATCTCCTCCGCATGGCTTTTGCCAAACAGCTCCACATGCGTGCCGCAGTCCGGGCATTGCACATAGCTCATGTTTTCCACCAGGGCCATCACGGGGATTTCCATCATACCGGCCATCTTGAGGGCCTTCTCCACAATCATCTCCACAAGCTCCTGGGGGGTGGACACCAGCACCACGCTGTCCACGGGAATGGTCTGGAACACGGTAAGCATCACATCGCCCGTTCCCGGAGGCATGTCGATGAACAGCACGTCCTTATCGCCCCAAATCACGTCCGTCCAAAACTGGCCTACCGCGCCCGCGATCACCGGGCCGCGCCACACCACGGGGTCGGAATCGTTTTCCAAAAGCAGGTTCAGGCTCATCACATCGATGCCCGTTTTGGTTTTCACGGGAAAGATGCCCGTATCGGTACCCATAGCCTTTTCCTTCAGGCCGAACGCCCGGGGAATGGAGGGGCCGGTGATATCCGCGTCCAAAATGCCCACCTTCAGGCCCTGGCGCTGCGCCAGCACCGCAAGCAACGCGGTAACCAGGCTTTTGCCCACGCCGCCCTTGCCGCTGCAAACGCCTATAACCTTTTGAATGTGTGAAAGCTCGTGCGGCTTGGCAAGCAGGCTTTCGGGCTGGGTGCGCTCCCCGCAGCTTTGGCCGCAGGTGGAGCAATCGTGCGTACATTCGCTCATAGCTGGGATGTTCCTTTCTGCCTTGTTATTGTTCAGGATGGCCCTTTAGTGCGCAAACCATGCGCGCCGCCTCGCGGATGAGCCCATCCAGCGGCTGGCGGCCAACGCCCGCAATCAGCAGGCCGCAGCGTTCCAGCGGCACCAGCACCTTTTGCGCCTCACTCAGGCTTATGGCCGCGGCAATGCCCGGCGATATCTCGCCCAGCATGGCGTTGGCGTGCAAAAGGCCCGTTACGCCCACAATCACGTCCGCGGTTTTGCACTGGTAGCGGATGGCGCTTTCGCCCGTGGCGCCCATGTCCGCGCCCGCGCGCAGCATGGCGGCCGTGGCCTGGGCGTTGGTGCCCAGGGCGATGATGGGCTGCTCGGGCAAAAGCTGCTTAAGGGCAGAAACCAGGCTTTTGCCCACGCCGCCCCCCTGGCCGTCGATAACCAAAAGCTTCACTCCGCCGCCTCCTTTGGCCGTTCCCACGGCTGGCTCATCAGGGCGATATCCGCCCCATGCATGATATCATACGCCTGAAAGTAGCAATTTTCAAGAGGAATCCACAGCGATTGGAAGCGCTCCAGCTTTTCAGGGGCGCGCAGGCGCAGGCGGGCAAGCTGCTCGCCCTTATCCACGCTTACAAATACGCGCAGCGCCCGCAGCAGCCGGTACGTCCCGGCAAAGGCGGGATGATGGCAGTAGCTTCCCTCTATCACCGTTACGGGCGCGGGCGTGTGCGCGCAGGGCGCAAACGCGCCCGTGGCGCAGTCAAAGCGCCGGTAACGCACCTCCCCGCCGCTGGCAAGGGCCATAAGCACCTCGTCAAGGAAGCGCTCGTAATGCACGTTCCCGCCGGGCGCGGCAAGCCTTTGGGGCGTGCGCAGGGTAGGCGGGAGGAAAAAATCGTCCATATGGATGGGCGCTGTGGCATAGCGCTGGCCAAGCAAGGCGGCCAGGGTGGTTTTGCCCGCGCCGCACATGCCGTCCAGCGCAACCACGGCGCGTCCGTCGCGTGAAAGCCTGCCGTCGATGGCCTTCATCACCGGCGCAAGCAGCTGCAAATCCAGCAGGCGGTTGCGCTGCGCTGCGGCATGCGCAAGGCCAGGCCCGTCTTGGGGCCTGGCCGGCGGATTGGGCCCCATTCGCGGGGCCCCACGCTTTTTGGGAAGCGGCCCGTTCATCAAAGCATGCTCTCCTTATTCGTTTCCAATGGGGATGAGCTTTGCGCGCTCAAGCGCCAGCACGATCGCCGGCACCAGCGCCACCTGCAATACCATGCCCGGCCACGCCTTTACAAAGCCGTTCGTCCAGAACATGGCCAAGGCAAAACTATTTTGCGTAAACAGGGCGTACATGGCCCAGCTCGCCAGGCCCCATACCACGCGGCCCAGCAGCATGGCGGCAAGCAGCGCCACGTATACGTTTAGGGGCTTGCGCGGCAGCTTTTCATACAGCAGGCCTGCAAACGCGCCGTAGGCGGCCATTTCAAAGGCCATGGCCAGCGCCGTTGGCACCATGGGCGGCATGCCAAACAGCAGGCTGCGCGCAATGGGCAGCACAAAGCCCACGGCCAGGCCCCAGGGCCAGCCGCATACAAAGCCGCACACCAGCACGGGCAGGTGCAGGGGCAGCAGCATGTTGCCAATCTGCTGGATTTGCCCGGTTAAAAACGGCAGCACAAAGCCAATGGCAAGGAACAGCGCGGAAAGCACCAATCGCAGGATTTGATTTTTCTTCATCGGTAAAGCATCCCTTTCTAAAAATACATGTGTCAAAAAGCCCTCCCTTCCCCCTTCTTCGGAAGGGGAACGGCGCCTTCATGACACCTGTATACGCAAAGGGGCTGGATGTAGCTTAGCACATCCAGCCCGATTTGTAAATGCATTTGTTACTCCAGCGCCTCCAGCTGCGCAAGGCTTTGATCCGTCAGGCCGCTCATCAGCAGCAGGGCGGCGGATGCCGCCTCGTCCATCGGCAGCCTGAGCCTGCGTGAAAACAGCAGCACCAGCTTTTCCTTGCGCGCTTCCAGCCTTTGCGCCAGCGCAAGCCCATCCGGCGTAAGCCGCGCCGCGCCATAGGGCTGCTTTTCCAACAGCCCTATGCGCAAAAGCATATCCAGCATGTTATGCACGGTCGGCTTGGACACGTCCAGCAGCTTCGCCACGCTTTTGGAGGCCACTTCCTCCCGCATGCCGCTAAGCGCGTACACCGCCAGCAGGCAGCGCAGCTGGGTAACCGTAAGCTTCATGGGCGTTCCTCCCGCCAACGTTAATGCCCGCATCCGGAGCAGCGCGAGCAATCTCCGCCGCAGCCGCCCTTTCCGCTGCGATGGTCCTGAATCATCTTCCAGGCCACAAAGCCGACGATCACAAACAATACTGCGCCTACAATCCAGGTTGCCACGGCGTTTCAGCTCCTTTCGCGCTTACGCTTCCACCTTGATCTTCTGGGTGAAATGGTTTTCGTCATAGCGGTTGGGGCGCGCCAGCAGGTATACCAGCGCCGCCAGCAGCACAATGGCGATTGCGGTGCCAAAGCCGAAGCCCGCGCCGGAGAACAACAGGCCCAGCTGGTATACGATCAGCGCGATCACATAGGCGAACACGCACTGGTAACCGATGGCGAACCAGGTCCACTTGGCGTTGTTCATCTCGCGCTTGATGGCGCCGATGGCCGCAAAGCAGGGCGCGCACAGCAGGTTAAAGATCATGAAGGCATAGGCCGCCAGGGAACCGTGCCCGCCGGAGGTTTCGTTAAAGCCCTGCGCAATGGGCGAGAGCCCGGCCTCCATATCCTCGTCAGAGCCTTCCTCAAGCAGGGTTGCGGTATCCATATCGTCCGTATCGGTGTTGTAGAGGATGCCGAATACGTTTACAACCTCCTCCTTGGCTACCAGGCCCAGCACGGTCGCCACGGTGGGCTTCCAATCGCCAAAGCCAAGAGGCTTGAACACGGGGGCCGCCACGGAGCCCACACGGCCCAGGATGGAGTTGTCGGTGTCCTCCACCTCGCCAAAGACGACGGTTTGCGTTACCTCCGTATCAGCCTGCACAGGCTCCTCGGGCTGCTTGGCCTCCCAGCCATAGCTCTGCGTGAACCAAATCAGGATGGAGGAAACCAGGATTACCGTACCGGCGCGCTTGATGAAGCTCCAGCCGCGCTCCCACATGCTGTGCAGCACGTTTTTGCCGCTGGGCGCATGGTAGGCGGGCAGCTCCATAACAAAGGGCGCGGGATCGCCCGCAAAGGGCTTGGTCTTTTTCAGCATGATACCGCTGATGATGATGGCGGCCACGCCGATGAAGTACGCGGAGGTAGCCACCCAGCCCGCGTTGTGGAACAAAGCGCCGGCGATCAGGCCGATGATGGGCATCTTTGCGCCGCAGGGGATGAAGGTGGTGGTCATGATGGTCATTTTACGGTCGCGGTCGTTTTCAATGGTACGGGAGGCCATAACGCCGGGAACGCCGCAGCCCGTGCCAATCAGCATGGGGATGAAGCTCTTGCCGGACAGGCCGAACTTGCGGAAGATACGGTCCATAATGAAGGCGATACGGGCCATGTAGCCCACATCCTCCAGGATGGCCAGCATGAAGAACAGCACCAGCATCTGCGGCACAAAGCCCAGCACCGCGCCAACGCCGGCGATGATACCGTCGCAGATCAGGCCCACAAGCCAACCGGCCGTGCCTATGCCCTCAAGCCATCCGCGAACAGGCTCCTGAATCCATTCGGCCACGAACACATCGTTGGTAAAATCGGTCACGATGGCGCCGATGGTGGTAACGGATACGTAGTAAACCAGGAACATAACCACCACGAAGATGGGCAGGGCCAGCCAGCGGTTGGTTACGATGCGGTCAATCTTATCCGACGTGGTAAGGGAGCCCTTTGGCTTGCCCTTCTTTACGCAGGTGGAAACCAGCTTGTTGATGTAAGCGTAGCGCTGGTTGGTGATGATGGACTCCGCGTCGTCGTCCATCTCGGTTTCGCAGCTCTTGACGGTTTCCTCAATAGCGGCGCGGATGCCGGCGGGCAGGTTCAATTCCGCCACAACCTTTTCATCGCGCTCAAACAGCTTGATGGCGTACCAGCGGGACAGGTTTTCCGGCACGATGGACCCCTCGTGGCGCACGCCGTCCGCGTGATGGTGATGCACGCTGTCCTCGCCGTCGCGGTGGGTGATCAGGTCCTCGATATGCGCCAGGGCATGCTCCACGCTGCCGGCAAACACGTGCGGAGGCTCCGCCGTGCGCTGCTGCTTGGCAAGCGCCGCGGCCTTCTTTGCCACCTGCTGGCTGCCCTCGCCCTTGAGCGCGCTGGTTTCCACAATCTCGCAGCCAAGGGCCGCGCCCAGCTTTTTCAGGTCGATCTTGTCGCCGTTTTTGCGGGTTACGTCAATCATGTTCAGCGCCATGATCATGGGAATGCCCAGCTCCGCCAGCTGGGTGGTCAGGTAAAGGTTGCGCTCAATGTTGGTGGCGTCAACGATGTTCAAAATCGCGTCCGGCTTTTCATTTACCAGATAGCCGCGCGCCACAACCTCCTCCAGCGTGTAGGGGGAAAGGCTGTAAATGCCGGGCAGATCCTGGATGATAACGTCCTGCTCGCCCTTAAGCTTGCCTTCTTTTTTTTCAACCGTAACGCCGGGCCAGTTGCCAACATACTGGTTGGAGCCGGTCAGGTCGTTAAACATGGTGGTCTTACCGCAGTTAGGGTTGCCCGCGAGGGCAATTTTAATGGCCATTCTGTTTGCCTCCTCGAATAGTAAGTATGGCTAACTTTTGGACAAGGAAGAGCTTATTCCACCTCGATGTTTTCCGCGTCGCCCTTGCGCACGGAAAGCTCATATCCGCGCACGGTCAGCTCCATGGGGTCGCCCAAAGGCGCGACCTTGCGCACATACACCTCGGTGCCCTTGGTAAGGCCCATGTCCATGATACGCCGCTTCAGCGCCCCCTCGCCGTTGAGCCGCTTGATGGTGACGGTTTGACCAACCTTGACGTCCCTTAACGTTTTCATACGCTGCCTCTCCTCCTTTGATTCAAACCATGATACGCATTGCCATGGTTTTATCCAAAGCGATGCGGCTGTCCTTGACGGACAGGATCATGTTGCCGCCCAGCTCGTTAACCACGGTAACGGTTTCGCCAACCACAAAGCCCAGCTCGGCCAGGTGCTGGCGCACCTCGTCCCTGCCGGTGATTTTCTGGATGACGTTCACATCGCCGATGGAAGCCATACCCAATGGCATCATATCCATCCCCGCCTTCTTTTGATTAGCCCCCTCTAACCCATCCCCCAAAAGAAAGGTTAGAAGGGTTTAACCTTTAACCGTTGGGTAGTTTATCACCACTAACTGTTATTGTCAATAGGATTCCCAAAATATTTTTCCGCGTTCCAACGTCGGGCCATTTGGGAAGGTTCAGGCTTCGGCAAGCGCCCGGCCCAGGGCCTTGCAGCTATCCAGGGCTTCGCCGTCGGGCGCTTCGTGGCACAGCAGGCTTTCCGCCGCAAAAACCGCGCCCGCTTCGGCGCATTCCTTTTCCCAGGTTTGCATCCATTCGCCGTCGCCCCAGCCGTAGGAACCAAACAGCGCGATCTTTTTGCCCCTGAGCGCGGGCAGGCAGGCGCTGAACATGGGTTCAAACTCGCTTTCCTCAAGCTGCTCGGCGCCCATGGCGGGGCAGCCGAAGGCGATGGCGTCGTATCCGTCTACCTGGGATGCGTCAAAGGCCGGCGCTTCAAACAGATCCGCCTGCGCCGCAGCGGCGATCGCCTCCGCCATGGCCTGGGTATTGCCCGTTCCGCTCCAATAAACAACCGCGATTTTTTTCATGCTATCCTCTCCTTTTTCATTATGCTGTTTTGGTTTGTACCGTTAAGCGTTCCAGCGGCCTGCCCTGGGCGTACAGGCGCGTGTACACCTCCGTGCATTTGCGGTAGCGCGCAAAGGTGCGCTGCGCCTCGCGCGCGTCGCCATAGGCCTTCCACAGGCCGCAGCAGCGGCAGTTGCGCCCGCAGTTTGCAATAAAGCCCTCCACATCGTGCAACGGATATCCCAGGAATACGCCTATTTCGTGCGGAAACTCCTCGCAGCATGCAAGGCGTTCCATCAGGCGCTCCAGTGCCATTGCGGGCGTGAAGGCGGTATACCCATACCTGCGCAGGAGGGCCTGCGTATCGGGGCTTGCCATTAATTGGGCCAGCTCCTGCGGCCGGTATAGGTAGTACAGGGCGCGCGAGCCGCGCCTGCAAACCACCTTGAGCGCAACCCCCTTGGGCGCCAGCAGGCCGTTGAGGGCGTCCACCTGTTCCCCGGCGCTCAGGGAGGCGCTGAACATGCTGCCCACCTTTAGTTTGGCGAGCGTTGGCGCGCAGTGCGCAACCAGCGTGCTTTCCAGCATAGAGGCCACGTCCTTTCGCTCATAATAGTTAGATTAAACTAACTATTCGTGAAAAAACATTGGTTAGACTAGTCTAACCAATGCCTATTTTATTCCTTCCTTGACGGCTTGTCAATAGGAAAATTTTCTGCGCGTTCCAAAAAGTTTTTTTCTGCCTATTGACTTTTGAAAAACAGCGGTTCTATAATAACACCGTTACGTAACACTGTTATGAAGGGATAGCGGCCATGGCAAAACCAGTCCCCGACGTGCAGGAAAGGCTGCTTCATTGCGCAAAGGAGGAATTTTTGCAAAACGGCTTCCAAAAGGCCTCGCTGCGCACCATCGCCCAAAGGGCGGATACCACCACGGGCACCATCTACACGCGCTTTGGCGGCAAGGAAGGGCTGTTTGACGCGCTGGTGAAGGAGCATGCGGAAGCGGTTATGAACCGCTTTATGCAGGCGCAGGACGGCTTTGCGCAGCTTCCTCCCGATAAGCAGCCCGCCCATATGGGCGATATCTCCGGCCGATGCATGGACGACATCATCTGCTACATGTATGCGCACGCGGATGCGTTCAAGCTGTTGCTGTGCTGCGCCGAGGGCACGCGCTATGAGCATTTCGTGCACGACATGGTGGAAATTGAAGTAGCTTATACCCACCGTTTTGTGGATGTGCTGCACGGCCTGGGACGCAATGCGCGAAGCGTTGATCCGCAGCTGGAGCACATTCTGGTCAGCGGTATGTTTGCGGCCTTCTTCGAGGTGATCATTCACGACATGCCCTTTGAGCAGGCGCGGCGCTATGTGCAGGAGCTGCGCGCCTTCTACACCGCCGGGTGGCGGAAGCTGATGGGGTTTTAGGCCCCATTTTTTCTCCACGTAAGTTAGATATATCTAACTTATAAACGTTCCATAAAAAGGAGGAATCCCTGTGAACAAGTCGGCTAACCTCAAACGGCTGATGGACTACGCGGGGCGGTTCCGGGCGCTTACCTACGCGTCCTGGGTATTGAGCGCGCTCAGCGCCCTGATCGCCCTAATTCCCTTCCTCTACATTTGGATGCTGCTTCGGCAGGTGCTCAGCGTATCTCCCAACTTTGCAAACGCGCCCAACCTGCCCTATTATGGTTGGATGGCCGTGGCGTTCGCGGTGGCGTCCATGCTGGTATACATCGGCGCGCTCATGTGCTCGCACATCGCGGCGTTTCGCGTAGCGACCAACATACGCATATCCTGCATGCGCCACATCGTAACCCTGCCGCAGGGCGTTTTGGAGCGCTTTGGCAGCGGCCGCCTGCGCAAAATCGTGAATGAGTCCAGCGCGGCTACGGAAACCTATCTGGCCCATCAGCTGCCGGATAAGGCCGGCGCCGTGGCCACGCCCATAGGGCTGATCGCGCTGCTGCTGTTCTTTGACTGGCGGCTGGGCCTTTTGAGCCTTATCCCCGTGGCGCTTGGCTTTGCCATTATGGTGCGCATGACCGGCGAGGGGATGCAGCAAAAAATGAAGGAATACAACAACGCCCTGGAGGATATGGCCAACCAGGCAGTGGAGTATGTGCGCGGCGTGCCAGTGGTGAAAACCTTTGGGCAAACGGTGTTTTCCTTCAAGCGCTTCAAGGCCTCCATTGATAATTATGGCCGCTGGGTCATCGCTTACACAAAGGAGCTGCGCATGCCCATGGTTTGGTATACTGCGGCCATCAACGGCGTGTTTGTATGCTTAATCGGCGCGGGGCTGTGGTTTACCCGCGCGCAGGTCAGCAGCGATTTTTTGCTCAATTTGCTTTTCTACATCATCATTACGCCCATTATTTCGGTCACGCTTACCAAGATCATGTTTCAGAGTGAAAACGCCATGATCGTTAACGACGCTTTGCAGCGCATTGATACCGTGATGAACGAAAAACCCCTGCCCGAGCCCAACAGGCCCCTTGCGCCCCGCGACTGCAGCGTGGTATGCGAGGATGTAAGCTTTAGCTATGATGGGCAAAAGCAGGCGCTGAGCCATGTATCGCTCACCGTGCCGGGCGGGAGCACCGTGGCGCTGGTAGGCCCCTCCGGCGGCGGCAAAACCACGTTGGCCAGCCTGATCGCGCGCTTCTTTGACCCGGATGGCGGGCGCATCCTCATCGGCGGGCGCGACGCGCGCAGCCTGGGCAGGCGCGCCATGGCCGATACCGTGGCCTTTGTGTTCCAGGACAGCCGGCTGCTCAAGGCCAGCGTACTGGATAACGTGCGCATGGCCCGCCCCACCGCCACAATGGCGGAGGCGCTTGAGGCGCTAAGGCTGGCCCAATGCGGGGACATTCTGGAAAAGCTGCCAAACGGCGCGGATACCCTCATCGGCACGGACGGCGTATACCTATCCGGCGGCGAGCAGCAGCGCGTGGCGATTGCCCGGGTTATGCTCAAGGACGCGCCCATCGTAATTTTGGACGAGGCCACGGCCTATGCCGACCCCGGCAACGAAACCCGCGTGCAGGAGGCCTTTACCCAGCTGGCCAAGCAAAAGACCGTGATAATGATCGCGCACAGGCTTTCCACAGTGGTGCGCGCGCAGCGCATTTTTGTGCTGAAGCAGGGCGGCATTGTGGAAAGCGGCACGCATGAGGAGCTGCTCAGGCAAAACGGCGTGTACGCCCGCATGTGGGCGGAGTACCAAACCGCCGCGCAATGGAAGGTTGGAAAGGAGGATGCGCAATGATGGAAAAGCTGATGCGGCGCTTTGCCCTGTCCCGCCAAGGCGCGCGCGACCTGGTGAAGGCCTGCGCCGCCTGTGTGGCGAGCAATCTTGTGCTGATGATGCCGGTTGGCCTTTTGTACCAAATGGTATGCATGCTTATGGAGGGCGGCGTAACGCCCGGCGGGCGCCGGTTGCTGCTTGGCGGCTGCGCCGTTTGCCTGGCGCTGATTGCGCTCTCTACCTACGTGCAGTACAACGCCACGTATTTGGCCACGTATGTGGAAAGCGGCGTGCGCCGCGTTACCCTGGCCGAAAAGCTGCGCAGGCTGCCGCTCTCCTTCTTTGGAAAAAAGGATCTGGCGGACCTTACCAGCACCATTATGGCGGATTGCGCCACCCTGGAAACCACGTTTTCGCACTATGTGCCGGAGTTATACGGCGCTATCATTTCCACATCGGTTGTGGCGCTGGGCCTAATGTGCTTTGACTGGCGCATGGGCCTGGCCGCGCTGTGGGTGCTGCCCGTGGCCTTTGCCATCGTAGGCTTTTCCGCCAAGGTGCAGGAGCGGCTTGCGCAAAAGCAAATGGCCGCCAAAATGGCCTGCGCCGACGGTATCCAGGAATGTCTGGAAACCGTGCGCGACCTCAAAAGCAACAATGCCGAAGGCGCGTATCTAAACGGCCTGGAAAAGAAAATCCGCGCTGTGGAAAAACGCGCCGTCATCAGCGAGCTGGGCACGGCGGTATTTGTGGTATCGGCCACGTTTATTTTAAAGCTGGGTATCGCCACCGTCGCCTTGACCGGCGCGCTGCTGCTGAAAAACGGCAGCCTGAGCGTTGCGGGTTTTTTCCTGTTCCTGCTGGCGGCCTCGCGCATGTACGACCCGTTGCAGGGCGCGCTGCAAAACCTGGCGGCGGTTATCAACGTGCGCGCCAATACCGCCCGCATGAACGAAATCCTGGACCACCCCGTGCAAACGGGCAGCCAAACGCTTACCAACCGCGGCTGCGATATCGTATTTGACCACGTAGGCTTCGCTTACGACGGCGGGGAAACCGTGCTCAAGGACGTATCCTTCACCGCCCGGCAGGGAGAGGTTACGGCGCTGGTGGGCCCCTCCGGCGGCGGCAAAACCACCGTGGGCCGCCTGGCCGCGCGCTTCTGGGATGCCGATAGCGGGCGCATCACCGTGGGCGGCATGGATGTATCCCAAACCGACCCGGAAACGCTGATGGGGCTGTACGCCATCGTGTTCCAGGATGTGACGCTATTTGATAACACCGTAATGGAGAATATCCGCCTGGGCCGCCGCGGCGCAACGGACGCGGAGGTGCTGGCGGCCGCGCGCCTGGCCAACTGCGACGAGTTTGTGACCCGGCTGCCCGAGGGCTATCATAGCCGTATCGGCGAAAACGGCTGCGAGCTTTCCGGCGGCGAGCGCCAGCGTATCTCCATCGCCCGCGCGTTTTTAAAGGACGCGCCCATCATCCTTTTGGACGAGGCCACGGCCTCGCTGGACGTGGAAAATGAAACGCTTATCCAAACCGCGCTTTCGCGCCTGATCGCGAATAAGACGGTGCTGGTGATCGCCCATCGGATGCGCACTGTGGCCGGCGCGGACAAAATCGTCGTGCTGGAAAACGGCGTAGTGGCCGAGCAAGGCACGCCGGCGCAGTTGATGAAGCGGCAGGGCGCGTTCAGCCGCATGGCCGCGCAGCAGAACCAAAGCCAGCAATGGGCAATTGAGTAAAGCCTGCTTTGGCAGTGGAAAA
>OLGB01000232.1_pt1 | contig 83613 bp, 67 predicted proteins | sample 1605691 | NCBI WGS metagenome assembly OLGB01 (sample SAMEA3888925, study PRJEB22519) | human gut metagenome | biome: human gut; feature: human-associated habitat; material: faeces | place: Denmark | collected 2010
CCCCTGCGGCAACGCCAACGGCCAGCCGAGATGCAAAGCGGCGGGAGAACTTCGCCAAGAACCACCCGGAAATGACCGGGGGCATGGAGGGAGCCAGGACCAGAGCTGCCAACACCGCCAACATCACGCCGACGGCGCTGACCTATCAGGAGCGGCAGCTGACCCGAGCGGCCACGATGACCCCCGCTGAGCGGGAGCGGCTGGGGATAGAGCAGCAGTGGTACAACGCCAAGGACGCAGTGAAGACGTCCCAGGCGGAGGTGGACAGGCTCCAAAAGGAGCGGGAGACCACCCGCCAACAGTGGGCGGGGTTGAGCCGAGCGGGCAATGCGGGCGATCTGCAAAGGGCCACGAAGGACCGATTGGACGCACTGGACGCCAGTCTGACCGCCTCAAAGGAAGCGCTGAAAAAAGCCGAGAGTGATTTGGGGTACTGGTCGCTGGCGCGGTATGAGGATAGGTCCCAGCGGACGCAACAGGCTTTGAGCGAGGACCCAGCGGCCACAAGGCAGTACGCCGATGCAAAAAAGGTGATCGCGGATCAGCAGAAGCTCTATGAACTCATCAATTACCGACAGGCGGGCGGCGGCGGAGCCCCGGAAGACGCCGCCCGCTTTACCCAGATGGAGGAGGAACTGGTGCGGGACTACGGCCTTGCCCCGGACGCCGTTAGCGCCTATGTCGGCGGGTACGGTACGCCTTACTCGGAAGGGCTCAGCGTGCAGCAGATCATGGAACGCATGGACAGTGCTCTGGCGGAGCGTAAAACGGCCCTGAAAGAGGGGAGTGACAGAGCGGCGGGGTATGACTTCGACGACCTGTACGGCTACGAGCAGCGCGTGGAGGCGCTGAAACACCGGGAAGAGGTCATCGGGAATGCGCGGAAAGCGGCAGACGAACACCCTGTGGGGCAGACCCTCGGGTCGGTGATCTTACAGCCGTTTCGCGTGGCGGATGTTTTCACAATATCTTCTGGCAGAGGTGACCCCGGAGACCCGGATTATATCCCGCCGTATAACCGTGCCGGTATCGGCGACATAGTGGACACCACGCGTGGCACGGTGGCGGAGGGGATCAAGAACAAGGTCGGAGACAACTTTTGGGGAAATACGCTGAGTTTCCTGTACTCCGTCGGCATGAGTACCGTGGACAGCGCGGCGACGGTGGCGGTGATGGGCCCGCATTCCGTCTATCTGATGGGCACCACCGCCGGGATCAGCAATGCCAGAGATATCATCGACCGGGGCGGCACCATTGACCAGGCGGTCGCCGGAGGGGTGGCCGCTGGGGCGGCGGAGATCTTCTTTGAGAAGTTTTCCGTGGACAATCTGCTGAAACCCCGGACTGTAAGCGGCTGGCGAAGCTGGGTGAAGGAGACGCTGAAGCAGGGCGGCGTGGAGGCCAGCGAGGAGATGGCCACGGAAATCGCGAACATTCTTAGCGACGCGGCCATCATGGGGCAGAAGTCGGAGTTCAATCAGTCCGTGCAGGCCTACATGGACAAGGAGAACATGAGCAAAGAAGAGGCAGAGCGTCGAGCTTTTCTGGATTGCGTTGGCCAGGTGGCGCTGGCCGGAGCCGGCGGGTTTATCTCCGGCGCTCTCATGGGCGGGAGCGTACAGGGATATAACCTGCACCAGTATAACCAGCAAAGCGCGGCGCTGGGGCGCGACTTCCGCAGCATGGGCCCGGAGGTGGGACAATATCGGCTCAACAAGCCTTACAACGTGGATAAACCCACGGTGCCCATCATCAACTTGTCCACGCAAGATATTCCCACGCAAGGAGGGGAGCTTCCCGCGGTGGGAAACTCCTTGCGAAGCGATGCGATCACCCGGGCGCGGGACCGACTGGGATTAAACGAACACAGCGCGGCTTACATCCCGGCCAGCAACGTGATGCGGGATGGAAATGAGTATGTCTTAAAGATTACAAAGGCATCGCTGAATAAAATGCTGTCTCCAGCAGATGGTGGAACGGTGCCGCTAGAAAGTATAGTTGTGCTGGATAACATTGAACGTATAGCCAATAATGGCGTTTGGTTCAATGGACAAGGCGACAGAAGAGGACGCCAACAAATTGCCGGAATCGACCATTTGAAAACCACAGTGTATATTGATGGGGCTCCGTACTTGGTGGATATGCGTGCCAGACTGATTGAGGAAGTGCAAGGGAAAGGTGTAGATAATGTCCTCTACTACTTCACACCAGAGGAGATCATAACAATAGAAAGAGTAGGCACCGAATCTCCTACAGATGAACGACGTGCGCTCATCGGGGGCTCGGAGATAATGCCTACTCTCAACCCTAGTATACCCCAAACCGCTCAGGATGTCAACCTAAAGGGACGCAGCTTGGGAGACAGAGTAGCGGACGCCACGAAAAGGACACTGGAGGAAATGGCGCGGACCGAGAAGAAAGCCCGGTTTCTGAAAGAATCCAAGCCGCTCCGAGACCGTCTCGCCCAGGTCCAGGCAGAGTCCAAGGCTGCCATGGCACAGATTGAGGACAGGTATGGAAGGGCCGTTGCGGACAGAGAGCCCGGGACCATCCAGGTGAAGGATGGCGAGACTGCGGAGCAAAGCAAAACTGAGTTGACGAAGGGCGAAGACGGGAGTACAATAGGAGAACAAAAAGGCAAGAAGATCACAGCGATTACAGACGGTGCCATCAGTCGAGTTCCACGGGTGGAGGTTCCGGGCTGGACGGCGGAACAGTGCGCCACGGTCCAGCAACAGCACCAGGAACTCCTACGGTACGCAAGAGCAAAGAACCAGGGCAAAGAGGTCGCTTTTGTGTTCCGACCGGGAGACGCAGAGCCGAAGGTTTTCTTGGGCACTGACGACTCACTGGACTTTGGCAGTTCGCTGTATGGAACGGGTCTGGTCGTGATGCACAACCATCCGGGGAATCATAGCTTCTCAGATCAAGATATTACCTTCTTTTTGGGACATGATGGAGTTCGCTGTTTAACTATCGTGAGGCACGATGGTGGCGTAGAACTATTGATTAAAACAGATGAATATAGCCGCAAAAAAGCACTAACAGAACTTAATCGTTCTTTCAACGAGTATGCAAAAGGGAAAAATGACAAACAAATTACAAAGGCGATTTTTGAATTCCTAAAAAGAGGAAAAGGAGGATTCAAATGGATCAAAATAGATGGTGGAAATTAGATGGACCTCCAGAAGAAGGCCGTGCAGCGCTAGAGGAATTATTAAAAGAAGTAACTATGATCATCACCGAGGATCAAAAGGAACTGGTCTCTCATTTTATCCCCAACGCCCAGTGGTACATTGACGAGGTGGAGGTAGATCGGCTACTGGACGCGCTGCAGGCTAAAATTAGAGAAGTAGGTTATGATGAGAATCATATGCTCAACGAGACGGGCAAGAAACTGCAGAAACTTTGTGAGGAGCTGGACGAGCAAAACTGAATCAAGCGATAAAAAGCACCGTGCGGAAACGCATGGTGTTTTTTATGCCCAGAAGAACTTTGATGAGCGGGCCTATGTCTTCCAGCATTTTTGTACCCCTCCCAGGGCAAGCTAATTTGTATCCTTACCGTAAGGAGGCAAGCGTATGGCAAAGAAAGGCATGGCCCGACCGGACTGGACGCACACCCGTCCCCGAAACGACGCGCCCCCGGTGCCTGAGCTGCAGGGCAAGGCCAAGCATGGAAAGGACAAGGCTCGGCCCATAATCACGGGGACAGCCGGGCCGGAGCTCAAGGTCTACCACGACCGGGAAGGGACATGAAAAGGCCGCCCCAGAGGGGCGGCCTTTTGCTTCGCGTTCAAATCTCATACCCCTTTTCGTCCAAGCGGATGATGTGCAGGCGGCCTTTGCCGGTGCTGGCGTAGGCGCGGATGGTGGCGGGGGAGAGGCGCAGAGCGCGGCTCAGATCCTGGGCGGTGCCCAGGACCACCAGGGCGGTGGTCTTGCGGTCATACGCGGCGTAGAGCGTTTTGGGTCTACGGGCCCGTAAGCCCGCGGCGCGCAGACAGCGCCGGGCCCAGGAGGGGGAGACCCCCACGGCCCGGGCCGCCTTCCCAACGCTCCACCCCTCCTTCTCTACCAGATGGCAGAGTCTTCTCAGCTGTAATGTGGTCATATCTCTGTATCCTCCTTGATCGATTTTGTGATTATGGTCCGACAGGGTGGAAGCCGAAGGCGTTTGCCAGGGCCTCGTCGCCTAGGTCGCAGACCCAGTCGGTCAGACAGTCCTGGTGGACGGTGACGGCGCCGGGGCCGTCGGGGGCATTGGGCGCGTCGGTGTAGGCGGCGTCGCCGGGGTATACCTCCAGCCCGCAGCAGGCGCAGCGGCAAAGCGGGTCTGCCTGCTGGGGATCGGGGATGCCGTAGGTGGGCGGGTCGGGCCAGCGCTGTGTGGTAAAGCAGGGGAGATCATACATAGTACTCATAGGGAATGGCAGGGCTCCTTTCTGTGTAATGCGCTACACGGATATAGTACAATAGTTCGAGTCGAATGTCAAGCGGATTTCACAGAAAATGTGAAATTTGTTGTTCATTCCCCTTGACAGCCGCCCCTTGCGCTATGTAGAATAAAAGAACACAGAAAGGAGGCGGGAGCGGTGACTTTGGGTGAAGTGATCCGGGAATACCGGGAGGGCCAGGGGCTGTCCCAACGGCAGTTCGCCGTGACGTGCGGGCTGTCCAATGGCTATATCGCCATGCTGGAGCGGGGGGAAAACCCCAGCACGAAAGAGCCTATCAAGCCCACCATCGCGGCGCTGAAGAAGGTGGCGGGAGGCATGGGCGTCTCTTTGGGAGAGCTCTTGTCCAGGGCGGAGGACGTGGGGATCGGCCCGGAGTCGGAGCTGCCCGACAACATCGTCGCCATGCCCGGGTCGCGGCGGGTGCCCCGGCTGGGGGCCATTGCCTGCGGTGAGCCGATCTTGGCCGAGCCCAACATTGAGGGCTATGACCAGGTGCCCGACTGGGTGAAGTGCGACTTCACTTTGATGTGCAAGGGGGATAGTATGGTCAACGCCCGCATCCACGATGGGGACGTGGTGTGCATCAAGTCTCAGCCCGAGGTAGAAAACGGCCAGATCGCCGCGGTGCTGGTGGAGGGGGACTTTGAGAGCGGAGCCACCTTGAAACGGGTGCGGTATATCGACGGCGGCGTGGCGCTGTGGCCGGAGAATCCCAACTACGCGCCCATGATCTTTACCGGCTCGGATGTGGAGAAGGTCCGCATCCTGGGCCTGGCGACGCATTTTGTGAGCAGGGTCGTGTAAAGCGCTTTTTGGGTCTTGCGCTTTTGGAATTTCACGGTATAATGGAAAAGGATAGCAAACCAACATGACAGAAAGGAGCTTAAACCCATGAAACCCTTTATGGACAAAGACTTCCTGCTGGAGACCGAGACCGCGAAGCATCTCTTCCACGACTACGCTGAGAAGATGCCCCTTTGCGACTACCACTGCCATATCCCGCCCCGGGAGATCTACGAAAACCGCCGCTTTGAGGACCTGTGCCAGGTGTGGCTGGGCGGCGAGAACCCCGACGGAACCTATTTTGGCGACCACTATAAATGGCGGGTCATGCGCTCCCACGGCATCGACGAGGAGTACATCACCGGCCACAAGCCCGGTATCGAGCGGCTGGAGAAGTTCTCCGAGGCCCTGCAGATGGCCATCGGCAATCCCATGTTCCACTGGTGCAACCTGGAGCTTCGCAAGTTCTTCGGCTACAACGGTGTGCTGGGCCCCAAGACCGTGAAGGAGGTCTGGGACCTGGCCAAGGACAAGCTGCAAAACGACCCCACCATGACCGTGCGCGGGCTGATCGAGCAGTCCAACGTGGCCTTTATCGGCACCACCGACGACCCCATCGACTCTCTGGAGTGGCATGAGAAGATCGCCGCCGACCCCACCATCAAGTTCACCGTGGCTCCCTCCTTCCGGCCCGACAAGGCCATCAACATCAATAAGGAGGGCTTTGCCGACTACATGAAGGCTCTGGCTAAGAGCGTGGGCAAGGACAGCCTGAACACTCTGGAGGACGTGAAGGCCGCGCTGACCCAGCGTCTGGAGTTCTTCGTGGCCCACGGCTGCCGGGCCACCGACCACGGCCTGGACTACATCCCCTACCGCCCCGTGTCCGACGAAGCGGCCAACGCCGCCTACCAGAAGGTGATGAACGGCGGGGAAGTGACCGTGGCCGAGGCCGAGGGCTACCAGACCGCCATCCTGATGCACTTGGGCCGCGAGTATCACCGCCTGAACATCGTGATGCAGCTCCACTACAGCTGCCTTCGGAACATGAACGAGCGGATGTACCGCAAGCTGGGCCCGGATACCGGCTTTGACATGATCGCCCAGAACACCTGCGGCGGCGACATCGCCCGGCTGCTCTCGGCCCTCGACATGACCGGCGAGTGCCCCAAGACCATCCTCTATTCCCTGAACCCCGCCGACAACGAGCAGCTGGGCACCATGCTGGGCGTGTTCCAGGGTACCGAGGTCCCCGGCAAGATCCAGCACGGCTCGGCCTGGTGGTTCAACGACACCAAGACCGGCATGGAGGAGCAGATGAAGTCCCTGGCCAACCTGGGGCTGCTGGGCAACTTCGTGGGCATGCTCACCGACTCCCGCTCCTTCCTGAGCTACGCCCGGCACGACTACTTCCGCCGGATCCTCTGCAACCTCATCGGCACATGGGTGGAGAACGGCGAGTACCCCAATGACGAGGAGGCCCTCAAGCAGATCGTGGAGGGCGTGTGCTTCAACAACGCCAAGCGGTACTTCAACCTTTAAGCAAAAGAGGAAAACGCCGGGGCTGAAGGCCCCGGCGTTTTTTTGTCTGGGCCTCTATACATTCTGCACAACCCGCATCCAGAATTTGGCGCGGTAAAACGGCGAAAAAGCGAGAGAAAATCCCTTGCAAAGCGCCTTGTGCCATGGTAAACTACACCAAAGGTGCCCATTGGGGCAATTTATATATATTGACCATACATTATATTTCATGGAGGAATGACAGTATGAAGAAGACCATGACGCGGACGCTGTCTCTGGTCCTGACGATCTGCCTGATCGCCGGACTGCTGGTGGTGCCCGCCGTGGCCGCGTATGATAGCGCGGCCGCCGCCGTGAGCGCGATCAAGACGGAGCTGGGCCTGGAAGACAGCGCCGAAAACACTGCCATTGATTTCGCGCTGGGTGCGCCCCAGGTCGAAAACCCGGAAGAGGTTTTTGCCCAGGACACGGCTTTGAAGCAGTATGTCCAGGGCGGCATTGAGGCTCTGATGGCTGAAGACGGCGGCGCTGCCGTCGCGGTAGATACCGCCAGCTATACGGCCAATGCCACCGAGACGGCGCTGGGCACCATCGCCTACACCGCTACCCTGACGGTGGGTGAGAGCGACACCGCCAACATCGGCGGCACCATCACCGTGAACAAGCCTTCCACCGAGCCCGAGACCTATCAAGTCTCCACGGATAATACTATCATGCACGGCCGCATCACCGTGACGGTGGACGGTGAGGAGGCCACACAGGTCGCCGCGGGCGCTACCGTTACCGTGACCGCTACCGCCGACGCGCACTATGAGCTGGACAAGATCACCGTGACCAAGGCTGACGACGGCACGACCACCGTGTCGGTCAACGATGACGGTACCTTTACCATGCCCGCCTACAACGTCATGGTCTCCGCGACCTTCAAGGATGCCGCCTACGCCATCACCGTGACTGCCGGTGAGCACGGCAGCGCCTCCGCCTCCGCCACCGAGGCTACCATGGGCACCGCGATCACCCTGACCATTACCCCTGACGGTGGCTACGAGGTGAACGCTGTCACCGTTAACGACAACCCGTTGGACGCGCAGGAGGACGGCGCCTATACCTTTAACATGCCCGGCCAGGCCGTCACCGTCAACGTGACCTTCCGGGCGACCCAGGTCACCCCGCCCACGAAGGTGGACCTGTCCACCAAGACCGTCTCTCTGCAGAAGGGCGACGCCGCTCTGGAGGGCGCTCCTGTGGTGGGCGACGTGCTCACCGCCGTGGTGAGCGACGACATCCCCGCCGCTGATGTGGACTTTGTCTGGACCGTGGGCGATGCCCCTGTGGCCGACAACGCCACCGCCACTTACACCGTGGCCGCTGCCGACGAGGGCAAGGTCATCAAGGTCAAGGCTCAGGCCAAGACCGACAGCACTACCTATGAGAACGAGACTCCTGAGGTCTCCACCGCCGCCGTGGAGGCCGCCCCGCTCAAGACCATCGTCTATACCGCCGAGGACGTGAACGTCAAGTACGACTGCATGCGTCACGCGGTGGAGGTGAACGTCACCGAGCCTGCCACCGGCGCTACCGTCATGTACGGCGAGGCCGAGGGCAGCTATACCACCACCAGCGCTCCAGCTTCCTGGGACGTGGTGGACAAGACGGTGTACTTCCGGATCACCGCCGACGGCTACGAGACGGTGACGGGCTCCGCGAAGCTGACCATCACCAAGGCCGACGCGCCCCAGATCACCCTGACCGCCAGCCCCTCCGGCGTGCCCGCTGAGGGCGGCGAGGTGACCTTCACCGTCACCGGCGTGCCCCAGGAGGCCGCCGCGCCCACCATCTCCTGCAGCGAGGACGGCGCCATCGCCCTGACCAAGCAGTCTGACAACACCTACACCGGCACCCACACCATTGCCGCCGCCACCGAGGCCAAGACCCACACCGTCACCCTGACCTGGTCCGGGGACAACTACGAGGCCATCGGCGAGGTCAAGTGCGTCGTGGAGCAGCTGGCCCCCGGCGCGGTGAACAAGACCGCGCTGACCGACGCCATTACCGCCGCCAACGCCGCCGTCGAGGCCATCAAGGTGGACACCGACGCTGCCAACGTGGACGAGGGCGTGAAGTGGGTCACCGCCGAGGCGAAGGCCGCCTACGTGGCCGCCATCGGTGTCGCCCAGGGTGTGCTCGACAACGACAACGCCACCCAGGACGAGGTGGACGCGGCTGTGACCGCTCTGGCTACCGCCACCACCGACTTTGAGAGAGCCCAGGATACCGGCACCAAGGTGCCCGAGGCTACCAAGTACAACGTGAGCGTCACCGACGGCACCGCCGATAAGGCTACCGCCGCCGAGGGCGAGAGCGTCACCGTCACCGCCAACGCCGCCCCCGCCGGCAAGGTCTTCGATAAGTGGACCGCCACCGGCCTGACCCTGAGCGCCGAGGACGCGGCCAAGGCCGAGCTGACCTTCACCATGCCCGCCAATGACGTGGCCCTGACCGCCACCTACAAGGACGAGACCGTGGAGCCCGCCGACCCCGCCGTGAAGGACGCTTCCATCGTGTTCATCACCAAGGACAACTACGAGACCCTGGCTCCTACCTATAATTATTACGGCGCCACCGCCGAGACCCTGCGGCCCGCCGCCGACGTGCAGCTGCCCTGGCTGCTGGTCAGCTATGCGCGCAACGAGGCCGGCACCGTGACCTTTGCCGTGACCAAGGACGGCAAGGCCGTCCAGTTCGGCTCCGGCGACACCAAGAGCGCCACCCTGAGCTTTGAGGCCGCCGCGGCCAACGCCAATGCCTGGATCTCCTTCCACATGGTGAGCCAGGCCGAGACCGACCACAAGGACCAGACCTGGCTGGACCAGGCCGACGCCGAGGGCGAGTATAAGGTCACCGTGACCATGGGCGAGGATACCGCCACCGCCACGGCCACCTACACCAAGCCCGAGGCCGATAAGACCGAGCTGGTGGCCGCCATCAAGGCCGCCCAGGCCATGCTGGATATGGCCAAGACCGCCGAGAGCGGCGCGGAGATCCTGAAGGCCGACCTCTGGGCCACCGTCGCCGAGAAGGCCGCTCTGAAGCAGGCCATTGCCGCCGCCCAGACCGTGGCCGACGACAAGACCGCCACCGAGGAGCAGGTGGCCGACGCTGTGACCGCTCTGGACGCCGCTGTGGAGGCCAACCTCCACACCGGTGAGAAGGACGTGACCATGGACGACCTGACCGCCGCCGTCACCGCCGCCAAGCAGGCCGCCGAGGACATCACCGTGGCCGAGGACGCCGCCAGCGTGAAGCGGGGCGAGGAGTTCGTCACCGAGGCTGTGAAGGCCGACTATGACGCCGCCATCGCCAAGGCTGAGGCTGTGACCAAGAATGCCGAGGCCACCGCCGAGGAGATCGAGGCCGCGCTGATCGACCTGAACGAGGCCACCCTGGTCTTCAACGCCGCCAAGCAGGAGGGCACCAAGTCCGCCAGCCGTCCCAGCGGCGGCGGCAGCAGCAGCTCCTCCAGCAGCACCGGCAACACCACCACGAACGAGACCCTGACCGACGGCACCAAGCGCACCACCGTTACCGCTAAGGACGGCACCGTCACCGTGACCGACACCAAGCCCGACGGCACCAAGACCGTTACCGTCACCACCCCCACCGGCGAGATCACCACCGACGTGACCCTGGGCCGGAACACCGAGAGCGTCCAGGTGGCCGTTCCCGTGGACAACGCCAACAGCGGCATGGTGGCCGTCATCATCAAGCCCGACGGCACCGAGGAGATCATCCGCGACAGCGTGGTGGTGGACGGCGAGGTGATCTTTGACCTGGACGAGAACGCCAAGGTGAAGATCGCGAACAAGGCCAAGAGCTTTGTGGATATGCCCGGCCACTGGGCCAAGAGCGATGTGGACTTCGTGTCCGCCCGTGACCTCTTCAACGGCGTGAGCAATACCCACTTCGCCCCTGACGCCACCATGACCCGCGGCATGATGGCCACCGTGCTCTATCGTCTGGACGGCGAGGGCAAGGTGGACAAGGCTGTGGACTTCTCCGACGTAGCTGCCGACGACTGGTTTGCCGCCGCTGTGGGCTGGGCCGCTGAGATCGGCATGATCAACGGCTACACCGACGGCACCTTCGGTCCCAACCGCTCCATCACCCGCGAGGAGCTGGTGGTCATGATCTACCGCTACGCCGGCGCCCCCGCTGTGGAGGGCCAGGATATGGAGAAGTTTGACGACGCCGCCTCTGTCTCCGACTGGGCCACCGCCGCCATGACCTGGGCTATCCAGAACGGCATCATCAATGGCAAGACTGCCAGCACCATCGACCCCAAGGGCGACGCCACCCGCGCCGAGGTCTCCGCTGTGCTCCAGCGCTATGTGAAGCTGGCCAAGTAAGAGACGAAGCGCGAGGGTAGGCGCGCCGCCAGGCTTGGAGCCGACCGCACGGCAAAAACAGGCTGGCGAAGCCAGCGGCATTTTGCCAAGGGCGGCGAAAGAACCGGCGAAAGCGCGCCCAACCCGAGCGTGACAGCCCATGCACGCTAGCAGCAAACGACCCCGACACGCAAGTGTCGGGGTCGTTTCTTCGCAACCGCCCGGCCTCTACATTATATATAAGGTATCAAACGGGCTGGAAGAAAATTTACAAAATGGAAACAAAAGGGCTTGCAATTGGAAAAAGTGAGTGGTAGAATAGGGCTATCTTAGGACCCTTATGGGCAAAATACACTAATTTTTACTTGGAGGGATCGATGATGAGAAGTACATGGAAGCGCGCGCTTTCGGCAATTCTGACGGTCTGCATGATCGCCACATTGCTGGTGGTGCCCGCGGCTGCCGCAGACAGTACATACGTCTGGGTGGATGGAACGACGAATACATTTTTTACCGTAGATACCTCTAGTATGAGGACCGTGAGCGAAATTACCGTTGACGGGAACAAGTACACAAGAGGTGTTAAGTTGGGTGTAGACACCATTACATTTACCGTGCCGGAGGGTCAATCTGGTTCGGTGAAGGTCCTTGTGGGTAGCCGTGCGACCAGTGTTGCCCAAGCGGACATCTCGATCGATGGAACGAAAGTGTCGGTAGGTACATATGGGGAGACTACCCCTGCTACCGTTACCAAGGAACTTACCCAGGGCGCCCATACGATTGGAAAGGGCACGAAAGACGCCACTGTGTACCGCGTGGAGTGGGTCCCCGCTTCCACCACCTCCGAGTTCGTCACCGGCGTGAAGATCACCGATGACCAGGACAACGAGAACCTGAACGCGGACGTGCGCAGCCAGGACGTTACCCTGAGCCTGAAGGCTACCGTCACCGGCGGCACCAGCGGCACGGTGGCAGCCGATTCCTGGAAGGTGTTTAAGGGCGAGGATGAAGTCGTGGACGGCACCGTGACTGTCACGGGCAATGACGACGGCAAGACCGCCGTCGTCAATGTGGCTGCCAACGCGGTCCGGGGCCAGTACACCATCAAGGCCACCTCCACCGATAACGCCCAGGGCACCGAGGGCGGCGAGAGCACCAAGTTCACCGGCTCCGCCACCCTGCGGGTCCGCCGGGCCGTGGTGGACACCATGACCCTAACGGCTCCCGCGTCCAGCACGGTCAACATGAAGATGGGCGACGAGCCTGTGGCCGTGGAGATCGCCACCACCTGGGTGACGGCGGACGGCGACTGCATCATCCAGCCCGCCAGCGACGCCGACCAGGTCACCTTCGCGTCCAATGACGAGACTGTCGTCACCGTGAGCACCGGCGATGTGGACAACGACGGTAAGGCCACCCTGACCGCCGTGGGCGTGGGCAGCACCACCGTCACCGCCACCAGTACCCGCAACGATACGGACGGCCAGCCCAAGGTGGTCACCCTGAACGTGACCGTGGGCAAGGGCGAGACCACCCTGACCCTGTCCCAGCCCCGGAACACCCAGGTGGTGGCCGCGGGCGGCTACCTGCTCTTTGAGCTGACCGGCCTACCCAGCAACGCCGCTAAGCAGCCCTATGAGTATGTGACCGTCACGCCCGATACCGGCGTGACCGTCTCCGCTCCCGCCGAGGGCGATAAGCCCTATGACGAGGGCAGCACCGCCGTGGGCGGCTGGAACGTGAAGGTGGCTCTGCCCGCCAACTCTTCGAACACGGACGACGTGGAGTACACCGTCGCTGCCAGCTACGGCGCGGAGAGCAATGACCTCTGGGATGTGGCCGACGCGGACAGCCGGACTGTTAAGGTCCTGAGCACCGCCAAGAAGAACATCAAGGTCACCGGCCAGACCGGCTCCGGCGCCACCGTAGCCAAGACCTCCGGCGATACCCTGACCCTGAGCGCCGACGCCGTGCTCAACGAGAGTACCGGCACTCCCGCCGCCGACCAGACCGGCCTGACCTTCACCTGGAAGAAGGGCAACCAGGAGCTGACTGCCGGGAGCAACATCTCCATCAGCAGCGCCCCCTGCACCATTGAGGGCCACACCGGCCATACTGAGAGCACCCTGACCATCACCGGCATTTTGGTGGCTGATGCGGGCACGTACACCTGCGAGGTGAGCCACGCCGACGTGGACGCCCCCGCCACCGCTGACTTTACCGTCACCGTGGCCAAGAAGGAGGGTACCGTGCCCCGGGCCGACGTGGACGCCTCCACCCGGGTGCTGTCCAATGTGCAGGCGGGCTGGAAGTACAGCCTGAACGGCAACGGCTCCGACGCCAAGTGGGTGGATATTGACGCTGCCTCTGTCACCATCCCCGCCACCATTGAGGGTGTGGATATGACCGCTGTCCAGGGCATCTATGTCCAGGACCCCGGCGACGACGAGACCCTGCCCGCCTTCCAGCACATCGAGCTGACCCGGGCCACCACCCCCGTGCTGGAGGCTCTGGACGGCGCGCTGAAAATTACCAACTACCAGGAGGCCTATAAGGACCTCTATCAGTATAAGACCGCCTCTGACGCCGACTGGACCGACGCCACCGTCACCGAGGCCGAGGACAAGGCCAGCGCCACCATCTCCGGCCTGACCAACGGCACGGAGTATCAGGTGCGGGTGAAGTACGGCAAGTACATCCTGCAGACCCTGGTCCCCGCCACGGGCACCCCCGCTGAGCCTGCCGGCGATCCCACCGAGCTGAAGGAGCTGATCCAGACCGCCAAGAACAAGGTCATCGGCATCTGGTATGCCGACAATGCCGCCGATGTGCTGGCGGGCGCCAAGTTTGTGCCCGTGTCCGACGGCACCACCTATAATAATGCCATCAAGGCCGCTGAGGCCGTGGCCAACGCCGTGGACGGCACTGGCGCGCCCAGCTCCACCACCACCGAGCTAAACAACGCCAAGACCGCCCTCCAGGGCGCCATGGACATCTTTGACGCTCTGGAGAAGAAGGACGGCACCAAGAAGCAGGACGCGTTCATTCTGAACATGAACGAGGTGAGCGCCCAGGAGATCGAGAACCAGCCCAAGGGAACCGCCGCCAATACCGTGGCGAACCTGGGCACCCAGGGCTTCTTCACCCTGCTGGGCAATAAGGACACCGGCGCAAAGGCTGCGGTTCAAAACAGCGATATGCTGTTTGACGACGGCTTCTACGGCACCCACCGCTGGAATGCCCAGGGTAAGGTAGAACTCAGCAGCAGCCAGTATTATAAGGGCATCAAGTTCACCACCACTGTCGCCAACTCCACCGTGAAGGTCTGGGCTGCCAATGTCGGCGGTAGCGCGCGTAGCCTCCAGGCTATCGGCGCGGCTGCAGTGACCGGCGCGGAATATGCCGCCAACGAGTTTAAGATGGCGGAACTGACCCTGGCCACCGCTGGCACCTATTATCTGGGCGGCACCAACACCCTGCAGATCTACCGCGTTGAGGTCGTCCAGCCCGGCGTGGACCCCGTGCCCACCGCCTATGACATCACCGTGGCCGCCGCCGAGAACGGCACCGTGAAGACCACCGTGGGCGGCGTGGACGCCGACTCCGCTTGCGAGGGCGACGAGGTCACCATCGTGGCTACCCCCGCCAACACCGGCTTTACGGTGGACACCGTGAAGGTCACCAAGGCTGACAACAGCGAGGTCACTGTTACCGAGAACAAGTTCACCATGCCCGCCGAGGCCGTCACCGTCACCGTGACCTTCAAGTCCACCGGCGTGACGCCCACCACCAGCGCCATCACCAAGGCCGCCGCCACCAACGGCAGCTTCACCGTGAAGGTGGGTGACGCCGAGGTCACCGAGGCCGCCGAGGGCGCCACCGTCGTGGTCACCCCCACCGCCGCCAATGGCTACGAGGTGGACGCGGTCGCCACTACGCCCGCCGCTACCGTGACCAAGCAGGACGACGGCACCTACACCTTCCCCATGCCCGGTGAGGCCGTCACCGTCACCGTGACCTTCAAGGAGGTCCAGGTCACTCCCACTGAGTACAACATCACCGTCACCGCTGGCGCCAACGGCACCGCCACCGCCTCTGCCGCCAAGGCCGCCGCGGGCACCGAGATCACCCTGACCATCACCCCTGAGCAGGGCTACGAGGTGGATCAGATCACCAGCGCCGATGTGACCGTTGCGAACAACAAGTTCACCATGCCCGCCAAGGACGTCACCATCAACGTGACCTTCAAGCAGACCCAGACTCCCACGCCCAGCGGCGTTCACACCTTTGAGTCCAAGACGCTGACTCAGGCCGCTGCCGGCTCCGCCGCCTCCGGCGCCTACGCCGAGGACAACTACTTTACTCTGGTCCCCTCCACCAAGACCAAGTACGACCAGAGCAACAAGGAGTGGAAGGCTGATACGTTCGGCGACAACGCCTATGATCCCTCCGGCGACAACGCCGTTTCCAAGGTGGTCCGCTTCAACATGGGCGGCGCCACCAAGGCTGACGGCCCTGCCATCAAGTTCACCACTGCCAAGGACAACGCCAAGGTCCAGATCTGGTGGGTCCAGGGCGGCGGCGACACCGAGGATAAGGATGCCAGCGGCAACAAGCTGGGGACCTTTACCGACGTGGGCATCCGCCAGATCGCGCTGATGAAGACCGACGCCACCGTGGTGGAGGCTTCCACGCTGGCCCACACCGGCACCACTCCCGGCGGCGAGGGCCGGATCAAGGCCAATGATCCCGAGTACACCGAGCTCACTGTGGCCACCGCCGGCACCTATATGATCGGCAGCGCCGAGGGCAGCAACTATATCTTCAAGATCGTTGTCACCGAGGACGCCGGCACCACGCCCACTCCCACCGAGCACAACATCACCGTCACCGCCGGTGAGCACGGCACCGCCACCGCCTCCGCGGCCAAGGCTGTCAAGGACACCGAGATCACCCTGACCATCACCCCTGAGCAGGGCTACGAGGTGGATCAGATCACCAGCGCTGACGTGACCGTGGCGAACAACAAGTTCACCATGCCCGACAAGGACGTTGCCATCAGCGTGACCTTCAAGGCCACCACCGTCACCCCGCCCCAGGTGGACAAGACGGCGCTGGATGCGGCCATCACTGCCGCTGAGGCTGTGGACGTGGCTGGCGTGAAAGTCTCTGAGGACGGCGCCGACGTGCCCACCACCGAGAAGTGGATCGCCAAGGACGTGAAGGACGCCTTTGACAAGGCTCTGACCGACGCAAAGGCCGTGGCCGACACCGCCACCCAGGCCGAGGTGGACGCCGCCGCCAAGGCTCTGACCGACGCCACCAAGGCTCTGACCGACGCCATTGAGAATGCCGCTTACGGCACCAAGGCCGCCGACAAGACCGACCTGACCGCCGCCATCGAGGCCGCCAAGGCCAAGATGGAGGGCGTGCTGACCAGCGCTAACGGCAGCGATGTGGACACGGACAAGACCTGGGTCACCGCCGCTGTCAAGACCGCGCTGGAGAACGCCATCCAGGCTGCCCAGGATGTGGTGGACAACGCTGAGGCTACCGATGAGGACATCGCCAAGGCCGTCACCGACCTGAATACCGCCAGCGACGCCTTCAAGCCCGCCGCGGGCACCAAGACCTCCGGCGGCTACCGTCCCGGCAGCAGCTCCGGCAGCGGCAGCAACGCCAACACCACCGATAAGAAGACCGAGACGCTGACTGACGGCACCAAGCGTGTCACCGAGACCGCCAAGGACGGCACCGTCACCGTGACCGACACCAAGCCCGACGGCACCAAGACCGTTACCACCACCACCCCCGCTGGTGAGACCACCATCGACGTGACCCTGGGCCACGGCGCCGAGAGCGTCCAGGTCGCCGTCCCCGTGGACAACGCCAGCAGCGGTCTGGTGGCCGTGATCGTCAAGCCCGACGGCACCGAGGAGATCATCCGCGACAGCGTGGTGGTGGACGACGAGGTCATCTTCGACCTGGACGAGAACGCCAAGGTCAAGGTCGTGAACAACACCAAGAGCTTTGTGGACGTGCCCGGCCACTGGGCTGAGAGCGACGTGAACTTTGTCACCGCCCGCGACCTCTTCAACGGCGTGAGCGATACCCACTTCGCTCCCAACGCCACGATGACCCGCAGCATGATGGCCACCGTCCTCTATCGTCTGGACGGCGAGACCAAGGCCGATAAGAGCGTGGACTTCTCCGACGTGACTACCGGCGATTGGTTCGCCGCCGCTGTGGACTGGGCCTCTGAGGCCGGCGTCATCAACGGCTACACCGACGGCTCCTTCGGCCCCAACCGCTCCATCACCCGTGAGGAGCTGGTGGTCATGATCTACCGCTACGCCGGCTCTCCCGAGGTGGACGCCGCCATGGGCATGGCTGGGTTCAACGATGTGGACCAGATCTCCACCTGGGCCGAGGCCGCTATGCGCTGGGCCGTCCAGAACGGCATCATCCAGGGCAAGGGCAACGGCACTCTGGACCCCCAGGGCAACGCCTCCCGCGCCGAGGTCTCCGCTGTGCTCCAGCGCTACGTGAAGCTGGCGAAGTAAGAGACCTAGTCCAAGCACCAAGTAAGACAAACAGCCCCGACACGCAAGTGTCGGGGCTGTTTTGTTTGCGGCGGCGCATGCGTTTAGATCGCGGATTACATAAATGTGTTCAAAAAATCCTGAAAAAACTCTTGCGATTTGGTGAAAATGTAGTATAATAGATAAGTAAAATTTGCATGGGGCGAAACGTGAGCCTTTCTGCGGGGAGTGAGGTCGTACATATGGCATATATGAAGATGGGCGACCTGCTGGTCTCAGTGGGGCTGATCACCCAAGAGCAGCTTGCAGAGGCCCTGCGGGTGGGCAAGGAGACCCACAAGCGGCTGGGCGAGGTGCTCTTGAGCTCCGGGGTCATTACCGAGCAGCAGATGATCGAGGCGCTGGAGATGCAGCTGGGAATTACCTTTATCGACCTCAGCCGTGTCCAGATCCCCACCGAGCTTGCCCGGCTGGTGCCCAAGTCTCTGGCGAAAAAGCACAGCGTGGTCCCGGTGAAGCTGGTCAAGGACGAGCTGATCCTGGCCATGGCCGATCCGCTGAACTTCATGGCCATCGAGGACGTGCGCTCGGCCACCCGCAAGCGCATCACCCCCCGCATCGCCACTGCCGTGGCGGTGGATCGGGCCATCGCCTCCCTCTATGGCGACGAGGGCGCGGTCCGGGCTTTGGAGGAGATGGCCGCCGCCGAGCGGCCCGACCAGAATCAAACCGTCGCCTCCGCCACCCACGACCTGGACGCCGAGGGCGGCCAGTCCGCCCCTACGGTGCGGCTTGTCAACTCCATTTTGGAACAGGCGGTCACCGTCCGGGCCAGCGACATCCACCTGGAGCCCCAGGAGGAGGAAATGCTGGTTCGTATGCGTGTAGACGGCCTGTTACGCGCGGGCATTACCATCCCCCGGGATCTGCAAGAGCAGGTGATCTCCCGGCTCAAGATCATGGGCGGCATGGACATCGCCGAGCACCGTATCCCCCAGGATGGCCGGGTGGCCGTTCGGGTCCGGGGCAACGATGTGGACCTTCGTGTTTCCACCCTGCCCACCATCCACGGCGAGAAGGTGGTCATCCGTCTGCTGGACCGGTCCCTGAAGCTCCACAAGCCGGAAGACCTGGGCCTTTCCGGGGACAACCTAAAAAAGTACCACACCCTGCTGGAAAACGCCAGCGGTATGGTGCTTATCGTCGGCCCCACCGGCTCGGGCAAATCCTCCACCATGCAGACCATGATCCGCATTCTGAACACCCCAGAGAGCAACGTGGTCACCCTGGAGGACCCGGTGGAGTACCATATCGACCGGGTCAACCAGGTCCAGATCAACGAGAAGACCGGTATGACCTTCGCCAGCGGCCTGCGCTCTATCCTGCGCCAGGACCCGGACGTCATCGCCGTAGGCGAGGTCCGGGACGGCGAGACAGCCGAGATCGCCATGCGCTCGGCTATCACCGGCCACCTGGTTTTGTCCACCATCCACGCCAACGATACCCTGGCGGGCATCAACCGCCTGCTGGACATGGGCGTGGAGCCCTACCTCATCGGCGACGCGCTGAAGGGCATGATCTCCCAGCGCCTGGTCCGGCGGCTCTGCCCCCAGTGCCGGGAAGAGGTCATGGCCGATGAAGACGAGCTTCGCTGGCTGGGCCTGCCCCCGGGGACACAGCAGAAAATTTACCACGCCAAGGGCTGCCCCCACTGCTACCACACCGGCTACCAGGGCCGCATGGGTATTTTCGAGGTACTGGTGCTGTCGAGAAAGGCCAAGATGATGATCTCCGAGGGCCACTCCAAGGCAGAGCTCATGGAGCAGCTGCAAAAGGAGGACTTCACCACTCTGCGGGAGAACTGTATCAAGCTGGTGCTGGAGGGCGTGACCACCATCGACGAGGGCGTCCGCACCGTCAATTCCACCGAGGAGGTGCCCAATGCTTCCGCTTAACGACCTCATCGCCCTGGCCAAGGAGCGCCGCACCTCAGATATCCACCTCTGTCCCGGCCTGCCGGCTCGCTTCCGCATCGACGGCGCGCTGCAGGATATGGACGAGTACGTCCTCACCCCGGAGGAGTGCCTGGCCTACGCCAAGGAGATGCTTCCAGGCGAGGACCTGGACGGCCCTGGCGAGTGGGACCTGGCCATCACCTTCCCCGGCCCCATCCGCTGCCGCGTCAACATTTTCCGCCAGCGGGTGGGCGTGTCCTCGGCCATCCGTCTGCTGTCTGAAAAAATTCCTGAGCTGGACGATCTGGGCCTGCCCCCCGCGGTGAGCCGCCTGCCCGAGCTCAACAAGGGCCTGGTGCTGGTCACAGGCGAGACGGGCTCCGGTAAATCCACCACTCTGGCCTCCATTCTGAACCGCATCAACCACACCAAGGCCTGCCACATCGTCACCATGGAGGACCCCATCGAGTACGTTTACGCCCCTGACAAGTGCGTCATCAGCCAGCGGGAGATCGGCCTACATACCGATAGCTACGCCAACGCCCTCCGGGCCGTTTTGCGTGAGGACCCGGACGTGATCCTCATCGGCGAGATGCGGGACAACGCCACCATCGAGACCGCCCTCACTGCCGCCGAGACCGGCCACCTGGTCTTTGCCACCCTCCACGTGGGCTCCGCCGCCGAGACGGTGGACCGCGTGGTCACTGTCTTCCCCGCAGAGCGGCAGCAGCAGATCAGGCTCCAGCTCTCCACCACCCTCATGGCCGTGCTTTCCCAGCAGCTGCTGCCCCGGAAGACCCAGGGCCGGGTATGCGCCTGCGAGCTGATGATGGTCAACGCCGCCATCCGAAACCTGATCCGGGAGGGCAAGACGCCCCAGATCGAAAGTGCGCTGTCCACCTCAGCCAGCGAGGGGTCGCTGACCATGGACAACTGCATTCTGGACCTCTACCGCAAGCAGATCATCTCTCCCGAGACCGCCGTGGCGGCGGCCCGGGATACGGAGAACATGCGCAAGAACACCATGCTCGGCGGCGGCTTCCAGGCCCCCGGCGGCTGGAAGAGCGGGGAGGGCCGTCCGAGAATTTAAAGCCCCCGCCAGACCCTAGAGAAAGGAGGCCCGTGGAAGCGTGAACACCTACAAATACCGCGCCCGAGGCGTGGAGAGCGGCAAGAGCGTCAGCGGCGTCATCGAAGCCTACAGCGAATACGAAGCCGTGGCCCAGATCAAGGCTCAGGATATGATCGTAGAAAAGATCGAGCAGATGACCCAGAAGCAGGGCGTCCACGTGGACCTTAACGAGCCCTTGTGGGTCAGCGACAAGGTTTTATCCCTGACCGCCAGCCAGTTCGCCATCATGCTGCGAGCGGGCCTTCCCATGGGCAAGGTGGTCTCCCTCATCGCCGACCAGACCAGCGACAAGTTGATGAAGAAGATCTTGACCGCCTGTGCCGCCGACGTGTCCGCGGGCTACTCCCTGGCCCAGTCGTTGGAGAAAAACGGCAAGAAGATCCCCGCCGCCTTTATCGAGACGGTACGGGCCGGCGAGGAGTCCGGCTCCCTGGAGATCTGCTTTACCCGCTTGAAGGACTACTACGAAAAGGCCCATAAGCTAAAGCGTAAGGTCAAGTCCGCTCTGACCTACCCCATCATCCTCATCATCCTGGCCTTCGTAGTGGTGGGCATCGTGATGGTGGTGCTGGTGCCCAGCATGATCGGGATATTTGAAAACGCCGGAGAGGACCTGCCTCTGCCGACCCTGATCCTCATGGCCATCTCCGACTTCTTCGTGGCCTGGTGGCCGGTGCTCATCGGCGCGCTGGCCGCCATTCTCATCGGCATCAAGCTCTACGGCAAGACCCCGGCGGGGGCGCTCAACATGGGCAAATTCAAGCTGAAGCTCCCGGTCATCGGCAAGATCGGCATCATGAACGCCGCCAGCCAGTTTGCCAACACCCTGTGCGTGCTGCTCACGGCAGGTCTGCCCATCAACCGGGTGCTGGCCATCACCAGCCGGGTCATGGATAACCCCGCCGTGGCCAAGACCCTGGACGAATCGGTGGCCGATCTGGAGGAGGGCAAGCGCCTGGCCGTGGCCCTCCGGGACAACCCCTACCTGCCCCCCATGCTCATCGAGATGGTCAGCGTGGGCGAGGAAACTGGCGCTTTGGAGGACACCATGAACACCATCGGCACTTACTACGACGAGGAGGCCGCCGCCGCCTCGGAAAAGGCCCTTGGGATGCTGGAGCCCATGATGACGGTCTTCCTGGGCGTGTTCATCGGCTTTATCGTCATCGCCATCTACATGCCCATGTTTACCATGGAGACCCTGGTGGCGGGTTAATTCCCTTTGGTTTCATACGCGGGGCCTGACCTCCCCGTGATGGAATAAAATACATGTATTTTGACAAGGAGGAAAAGAGTATGAAAAAGGTCAACAAGAAAAAGGGCTTTACCCTGGCTGAGCTGTTGGTGGTCATCGCCATCCTGGCCATCCTGGTCGCCGTGGCCGTGCCCATCTTCACCGGCGTGCTGGGCGATGCCGAGACCAAGGTCATCAACGCCAACGTCCGCGCTGTCCGTGGTGCCGCTGTCACCAAGATTTTGAGCGACCCGACCATGGATAAGACTGGCCCGTGGCTGGCCACCGCTGTGGTTGACGACACTGGCGAGATGACTTCTCTGACTGTAGTGAAGGATGCCAGTGCTGCGTCGAACGAGTCAATTCCCACCAAGGCTGCTGACACTTACAAAGTCGCGATCACCAGCGTTGACTAATTTTAGTTTCCACCCTTTCTCGAGGGGCGCGTGACCCGCGCCCCTCGGCGGGGGAAAGGGGCCAGGCACACTGGCCCTTTTCCCGCGCTTTCCCCGTTTTCGGGAGACCCACGCAGGAAAAGGAGCGTGAGGACCCATGCCCAGCTATTTTCCCTGGCTCCTGCGGGCCTACATCCTGTTTTTGGTCTTTCTGCTGGGGGCCTGCATCGGCAGCTTTCTGGACTGCTCCGCCGGGCGGTATGTCCGCAAGGTCCCCTATCTCAAGGGCCGGTCCCACTGTGACGTCTGCGGCAAGACCCTGGACGCTTTGGACCTCATTCCCATCGTCAGTTACCTGGTCCGCCGGGGCCGCTGCCGCTGGTGCGGGGCCAAGATCCCGCCCCGGTGTCTGGCGGTGGAGAGCCTGACGGGGCTCGTCTACCTCACCACGGTGTGGTCCTTAGGGCTGACCCTCCAGAGCGTGGAGGCCCTCGTTTTAGAGAGCTGCCTTGTGTGGCTGGCTCTGGTCGACCTGGACACCATGGAGCTGCCAAACGGCCCCATGCTGGCCGGGGCGGTGAGCTGGCTGGCCTTTTTGGTCAGCTACCCGGATCCGATCCATCGGCTTTGGTGGGGTGCGCTGGGCGCTTTGTGTATTGGCGGCGGCGTGCTGTGTGTCAGCCTCATTGCCGACAAGGTGCTGAGAAAAGAAAGCATGGGCGGCGGCGACATCAAGCTGCTGGCCCTTCTGGGGCTGTATTTAGGCCCGGACGGTGGCTTGCTGCTGCTGATCCTGGCCTGTGTCATGGGCCTTGCGCTGGCTGCCATCCTGCGAGCGGGCCGGGGCAGGGAGTTTCCCTTTGGTCCCGCCATTGCCCTGGCCGCATGGCCCTGCCTGCTGGCAGGCCAGCGGGTATTGACGTGGTATTTCGGACTGTTTTGAGAGCTTGAGAGATTCTGAGGAGAGGAGTTGACTGCCATGGGCCAGGTACAGCTTGGCATCGACATCGGCAACCGCAGCGTCCATATGGTGGAATGGGACGGCAAAAAGGTCCGGGAGCCGGTGGTGGAGCCGCTGCCCGAAGGGCTTGTGAAGGAGGGACGCATCGTCTCTCCCGCGGCGATGGCCGACTTTCTCAAGGGCGTGAAGAGGACCCATAAGCTCCACGCCAAGGACGCGTCGCTGGCGCTGCACTCCGCGGAGTGCTTCTGCCGCCGTTTCGATGTGCCAGCCATGACCCATCAGCAGCTCAAGGTGAACCTCTCCTACGAGTTTCGGGACTTTATCACCCAGGAGAAGGAGAAGTATTCTTACGACTACGCCGTGCTGGACCGGCTGGACGAGGGCAAGCGGCTGGACCTGATGGCCGCCGCCACCGCCAAGGAGACCATCGCCATGTACGAGGATATCCTCCACAAGGCTGGCTTCAAACTAAAGGTGGCCATCCCCGACGAGGTGGCCTATGTCAACGTCCTAGCAAAATTCGGCGGCGAAGAGGCGGGCCAGGGGAGCTGCTGCCTTCTGGACCTGGGCCACGCGGCGGTAAGCATCCATATGTTCCGCCAGGGCCGCTACCAGTCGGGCCGGAGCCTGGACTACGGCTGCGCCGCGCTGGACGAGGCCATCGCCGAGCACTTCTCCGTGGCCCCCTACCTGGCCTGCGGCTACCGGGAGACCAACTACCAGGGTTGCCAGGATCTGGACCGGTGCAAGGAGATCTACAATATCATCGCCCTGGAGGTCCTCAAGGCGGTCAACTACTATAACTATTCCAACGCCGAGCACCCCGTGGAGCAGGTCTGCTGCCGGGGCGGCGGCGTGGGCATCACGCCGCTTGTAGAGGCGCTGGAGACTACGCTCAGCGTGAGCGTCAAGGGCTGGGAAGCTCTGCTGCCGGAGCTTGAGCGGGAGCCTGGCTCGCTGCTGGCTCTGGGCGCGGCGCTGCAAAGGGGGTGAGGGCCATGGCGAAAAAGGAAAAGGCGGTGGCCTCCAAGACCACGATGAATCTGGCCGTGCGGGAGCGGGACCTCTCCAAAAGCCCCGTGGTGGCCCTGCCTGTCATCGTGCTCATCGCCCTGGTGGCCATCCTGGTGAGCTGGGGCGTGGGCACCCAGCTGGGGCGGGTCAACACCGCCCAGCGGGAGGTGGACCGGATGCGCGCCAACATCGCCCAGCTCCAGGCCGGCTACGCCGACTATGACGAGGTGCAGGAGGAGTATAACCGCTACACCTATGAGAACTTCGACCGTACCATCCAAGACCGTTTGGAAGTGCTGAGCCTGATGGAGCGGCAGGTCTATCCCGTCTGCGCGGTGCGGAGCTTCTCGGTGGCCGGGCGGCAGATGTCGCTGGTGCTGGAGGGGCTGACGCTGGAGAGCACCTCCGCCCTCATCACCCGGTTGAATGCCGAGGAGATGGTGGACTCGGTGAGCGTCAGCGTCTATGACGCCACGTCCGATTCCGGCGCCACCTATCCGCTGACCAACATGGTCATTGTCCTGTCCGACGCCAGCAAGACCGAGGAGGTGGCGAAATAATGCTCATGCGCAACTTTACCCGCCGGGAAAAGGTCATGCTGGTGATCTTGGTGCTGGTGCTGATGGTGGGGCTCTATTTCCTGTGCGTCCACCGTCCTGTGGAAAACCGGCTGGAGGAGCTGGAGCTGGAAAAGGAGGACCTGGAGCTCCAGACCACGGTGGCCACGGTGAAGCTCAGCCAGCGAAACAAAATGAAGGCGGAGCTGGACGAGATCTTCGCCCTCCCCAAGGACCAGATCACCGTCATGCCGCCATATAATAATCTGGAGGCCCTGATGGTCCAGTTTGACAGCATTTTTATGGGCCTGGAGCCCAAGCTCAGCTTCCCTGAGGTCCGCTTTGCCGAGGGCATTGCCACCCGGCCCATCGAGTTTGAGTTCGACGCTCCTGGCTACGATCAAGCCCGGGCCATCCTGACCCGCCTGACTCGCACCGGCCAGCGCTCTCTGCTGGACGGCCTTTCCATCCGGCCTATGGACACGGTGGTCACAGACCGCTCCGGGATGCTCCAAAACCGCACAGCCGGCGGCGACATCAAGACAGAGAGCGTGTCGGTGAAGGGGACCATCTACTTCTATGAGTTGGCCCCGGAGAGCCTGAAGCAAGAACAGGCGGAGGCGGCCGCCAAGGCGGAGGCAGAAGCCAAAGCGGCAGCGGAGGCGGCGAAGAAATGAAGGGGGTAGTCAGAAAGCTCAGGAGTACCCGGGGCGCTTCCATCATCATCGCCCTGCTGGTGCTTTTGATCTGTATTACCGCCGGGGCCGCGGCGCTCACCGCCGCCGGAGCCAATGCCGGGCGCTATACCCATCTGCGCACCGACCAGCAGCGCTACCTGGCCGTGTCCTCGGCGGCCAAGCTGATGCGAAGTGAGCTCAGCGGCAAGACCTTTACCGCCTCGGCGGTGATGGAGGAAAACAAGGGAGTGGACCCGGACAGCGGCGCGCTGCCCTTTGAATTGGAACTGGCTACCAGCGCCTATGCCGGCGCCTTTGGCCCTTGGCTGGAGGATGACCTGGAGGCTCTGTTTCAGGCCACTGCCATCCCCGAAGAATGGTGGGCTCAGGCGGGCCTTGCCGTTCCCGACGCGCACGGGGGCGTGAAGTATACCGGCCTGGGTCTGGATGTGGGCGGCGACGAGCCGCTTTTGAGCCAGGTGAAGTGGGAGCTGGCGCTGGAGGAGGATTACACCCTCACCGCCCGCTTCTGGCTGGAGGAGGAGGGCGCCAGTTACTATCCCACTGTTCTCACCGTCCCCGCCCAGGTCCAGGAGACCACTTCCGAGCCTGAGCGCGTCGGCGCGGGCCAGCGGTGGCGAACCACCAAGACCCTTACCGTCTCCTGGAATGAAGCGGGTGCGGTGATTACACAGGGTTGATTTTTGACGGAAAAATACCAAAGGGAAGGAGGCGTTTTCTATGAGAAGGGAGAAGCGAAAGCCGCGATCCCGCCGGGGCGAGACCCTGACGGAGGTCCTGGTGGCCCTTTTGGTGGTCAGCCTGTCCATCGTCCTGCTCACCGCTATGGTCAACGCCTCCATGTCCATCAACGCCCAGATGCGCCAGGCCGACAGCGACCCGGACGACGGCTTTTATCCCGCCCTGTCCGACGCCGAGACCCACGCATTTGACCATAACACCGACGACTCCGTCACCATCCGCGTCACCGGCGGCCCCAGCACCCTGACCCTGGACCAGGTGTATTCCTACACCGCCGATGGCCTGGGCGGTTTGGTGGTCTACGGCAAGGAGGGGTGAGCATGGCGGCGAGACGAACGCGCAGAGCCAGAAAGGGCTTCTCCCTGGCCGAGACGTTGGTGGCCGTCTTGATCCTGGGCCTTTTGAGCTCGGCGGCGGCCCTGGGAGTCAGCCAGGCACTGTGGCAGCGCAACAAGTCCATTGCCCTGGCCGACGCCCAGACGGTGGCCTCCACCGCGGCCCAGATCGTTACCGACCAGATCCGCTATGGCCGTATCGCCTCGGTGGAGAGCGATGGGGCCATGATCCTGGCCAGCGGAGTCTACCAGACCCCTGTGTGTATCAGCCTGGATGAGGATGGCTACCTGACCACCCAGGGCGTCACCGCTACCAATGGCGGCGGTCTCAGCCGGGGCAGGGCGTATGCCCTTTTGGGCCTGGACGCTTACTGCGGGCTGCACCTGTCCGATCTGGCCTTTACCCTCCATGAAAGCGGCGACACAGTGGAGTCGGTGGATGTGAAACTGTCCGTGGCCCAGGCCGGTGAGACGCAGAGCCTCTGGGATCTGGAATTTTCCGTAGCGCCGGTGAACCCCCAGCGCTTTACCGTGGAGTGAAGGGAGATGAGCATGGATGCAGAAAAGAGAGCGTAAAAAGCGTCGCCTTGGCGGCTACACCATGGCAGAGGTGCTCATCGTAGTGGCCCTGATCGGCATTTTGGCCGGCATTGCTATCCCATCGGTCATTGCCTACCGCCGGGATCTGAAGCTCACCGAGCTGGACGACAACGCCAGGACCATCTACCTGGCCGCTCAGAATCACCTTGCCGCCCTCCGCTCCGCCGCCGCCGGCGAGTTGGAATTGGGAAGCGGCGTGGGCCGAATGTCCGCGGAGGTCCCCGCCTCCGCTGTCCCCGAGCTGGACAGCGAAACAAAGCTCCAATATGTCTCCACAGACGTTTCCTCCACCGATCCGGACTGGCTGGTGCTGCCCGGGTCGGTGGACTCTGCTTTGCGCGCGGAGAAAAGCTGTTATCTGGTGGAGTTTGACCCCGCCTCCGGCGTGGTCTACGGCGTGTTCTACACCGAAGAAGGCGACGGCAGACCCCTCACCGAGGCGACCTACAACGCCATCTGCGCCTTTTCTGACGGCGACGACAGCTGCCGGGTCCGGGCGGGCCGCAACGCCTTTGCTACCTCTTCTGGCGGCTTTTTGCTGGGCTACTACGGCGCCGACGGAGCGCTGGATCTCTCCCGGCCCGACGCCCAGCAACTGCCCAAGCCCCGGCTGAAGCTGACCAATGCCGAGGAGCTGGTGCTGGACATCACCGCCACGTCGGAGAGCGCGGTGGACACAGACCGGGTGTTCTACGCCATCTCCCTCTCCGACGGCGCAAGCGCCAAGACCATTGTGGAAAAGGGGAAGTATAACGACGGCGCCACCAACACCGTGGTGCTGGACACGCTGAAGACCACCTATTCCAAGATACCGGAAAACGCAGCCTACGGTGGCTGGACCATCGGCAGTTCCTTTGCCGGATGGGTCCAGGAGAGCGGCGTCGTCCCCGGCTCGGACGTCACCGTTACCGTCACCGTCTGGTATGACCCCGCCTCCTCTGAGGGCTTGGCGGCCCTGCCCCAGAGTGCGTCGGTAAAGACCAACAGCCTCTTTGCCGGGCGGGATGGCCAGCGGGTGCAGATCGCCTATGGCCGGCACCTGCAAAACCTGAACGCGGCTACCTCCCAGCTGGGCAGCGCCATCACCGCCGCCGTCCAGACCCGGGACATCGACTTTGCCAAGACCACGCCCGACAACAACAAGGACACCCGCCAGCACTGGGCGGAGACCTACGGGGACCGGGCATTTACCTCCATCGCCAACGCCAACTTGGAGCGCTTTGACGGTCAGAGCCGGACCATTGAAAATCTGAACGCCACCAGCATGCCTTATGCCGGACTTTTCTCCAGAGCCACCGATATGGTCCTGGAGAATATCGTGCTCTCCGACGCCAAGGTCAACGGTGTGGGCTCCGCCGGCGCCCTGGCGGGCATGGCCCAAAATACCATGGTGACAAATTGCCAGGTCTACCTCACCGCGCCCTATACCAGCGCGGCGCGCATCCAGTCTAACGGCACCGCCGCGGGGCTCATCGGTCTGGCCAATGGCAATGTGACCATCGACGGCTCCTTTGCCTCCACGGTGGTGCGCGGCGGCACGGTGGGCGGATTGATTGGCAGGGGCAGCGGCGTTACGGTAAAAAACAGCTATGCCGCCAGCCATCTCTCGGGTAATCAGGTGGGCGGCCTGGTGGGCGGTTTGGAGTCCATCGACGCCCGGGCCACCATCCAAAATAGCTATGCCGCCGGCTGTATCGCCAGCGCTACCTCTGAGGCGGCGGGACTGCTGGTGCCCCATGTGGGCACCACGGCGGGATCGAGCCGCATCACCGTGCAAAACGCCTACGCCGCGGTGGACTACGGCAGCGTCCCCACCAGCGACAAGGTCTACGGCGCGGTAAGCGTGGGCAGCTGCGCCAACGTCTCCTACCTGGTCAAGCCCGGGGTCAACGACGTGGTGAGCGTTCCCGGCGTCACCGCCTTCAACGACTCGCTTTTGATGACAAAACGGGCCGATCTGGGCCTGGGAGCTCCCTTTATCGACGGGGAGAACGCCGGCGTGAAGACCCGGCCTTATAACCTGGTGGAGCGCACCGAGACCGAGGGGCCTCTGGCGGGCCCGCTGACCGCTCCCTACCCCTATCCCACCCTGCGCCTCACCGTCAACGGCGAGGCGGTATCTCTGCCCCACTACGGCGACTGGCTGGAGGCGGTAGCCCCGCCCGCGCCCTTGTCGCTATTGGCCTACTATGAGCAGTTCTTGTCCGGCTCGGGCTACCGGACGGAGTATTCCTACCTCCTCAATGGCGCGGAGCAGGGCACGCTGGATCTGAGCCGCACGGGGGCCATCAACGCCGACGGCTATGCCTTTTTGAGCGCGGAAATGCTCCACCGATCCTGGGAGAGTACGGCCCAGCTGACGGTGAAGACAGCGGGCATGACCACGCTGGAGGGCACCGTGGCTGCCCGCTATCTGGGCGCGGTGGACGAGGAACTGAATACAGTAAGTGACGACGCGGAGACGGCGGCTTACTACATCTACGCCATTCCCTCCTCCGCCTTAGACGTGGTGCCCCCGGCGGGATACTACGCGGAGGTGACGATCCAGGGCCAGACGCCTGTCAACTGGGGCGAGGAGCCCACTGTAGTGGAGACCACCGCCTGGGTGAATCCCTTCTTTGGCCGCACCGCCTGCAATGGGGCAAAACCCGGCGGCGACCCGGAGAAGACCCATATCCGTTCGCTGCGGCAGCTGGCCAACATCGGCCGGTTCTTTGGCGATAACCGGGAGTACGTCCAGGATCTGGACATCGATGCCGGCATCTACTACGGCGATCTGGCCTTTGATAGGAACGGCAACTCCCTGGCCGGGGAGAGCCGGGCGGTGAATGATGCCGGACACGTCACCGTGGCTGGGTTCGAGGTCTGGGGTCGCAACTGGGATAAGAGCTGGGACTACGCCACCAATGTGTATTCCATGCCTACGGAGTATCACCTGATGATCACCCCCATCGGGGCCCACGGCAGCCCCGGCGACGCCAGCACCGGCTACGACACCGTCAGCTCCTTCAACGGCACCTATGACGGCAACGGCCGGTCCATTCAGGCCCTGAGCATCCGCCCCTATTACTACACCGAAGACAAGGTGGAGCACGCGGGGCTGTTCCACCGGGTCCGGGGCAAGCTGCGCGATATCCATATGAAGAACTGCGATGTGGTGGGTGCCGCCGGGACCTCTACCGGCTCCACCGGCATCCTGGCGGCGCGGCTGAGCAGGGGCGAGGTCGTTGGCTGCACGGTGAACGACTGCGTAGTCACCGCCCAGGGGACCAAGGCAGGGGGACATATGGGCGGGTTGATCGGCTATGTGGACAACGGCGCGCTGACTGTCAGCGACTGCACGGTGGAAAACTGCACGGTGACCGGCGGGGAATACATCCACAATGTGGGCGGTCTGGTGGGCAATGTCTACCGTCTGCGCAACGGCAGTGCGATCCGAAACTGTACGGTCAAGGACGTCCAGGTGTCCGGAGGCTATGCCAAGGGAAAGGCGACGGACAGCATCGAGAAAAAGGGCTCGGTGGGCGGCTTGATCGGCTGCATCCGGGAGAGCTCTGACCCGGTGGAGAACTGTGTCGTCATCGGGACCGGGGACCTTCGGGTGACAGGCGAGGGCTGGAATGTAGGCGGCGTAGCCGGCGGCGTTTCCGGCGCTGTTTTCCGGGACTGCGGCGTGCGGTTGGAGGGCAAGGTCAAGACCGGCTACGATGTCCAGAAGGTCACCGGCGGGAAGTATGCCGGCGGCTTTGCCGGGACCATCGCCGGCGGCAACGTGAGCGCCAGCTATGCCGCTATCGGCGTGGACGCAGCCACCTCCGGCGGCTTTGCCGGGACCCTGACCGGCGGCGCGGTGGCCAACTCTTACGCCGCGGGCCGCACCAGGTCCGGCAAGTTCGCTACCGCCAGCGTTACCGGCACCGATACCGTGGGCGGTCTGGTAGGCCTTTGGTCCGGCGGCACGCTGGACACGTGCTACACCACCTGTGCCGTCTCCGGCGCGCTGGAGGCCAAGACAGACGTCTTCGCCAACACCGCCGCGGCCACGGTCAGCGCCGATATCCCCAATTGCTACGCCCTGGGCGAGGCCTTTGTGGGAGGCGCCAAATACGGCAAGCATACCAAGACCAACGTGGCGACCCATATGCCCGAGCTGGCCGTGGAAAGCCGTACCGAGACCCATCCCTATGACGATACCCTGGCCGACATTCCCTATCCCTACGCCCCAGTGAAACGCTCTGGCGGTACGGCTGTCCCCCACTACGGCGACTGGCCCTACACCGTCAACCGCCGTCCCGGCTTTGAGTGGACGCCCTTCCCCGAGGAGTTTGAACCCGCCGACCTGACGGGGCTCCAGTCCGCCGAGGCCCATTGGACGGAGGAGGGCTTGAAGCTCACCATCGACACCATTGGCTCGGGCACCAACCTGGCCAACCTCTTTGCCCGTTCCGGCGGCTGCTTCTCCGTGTCTAGCGATCTGGGCGAGGTGCTGAATCTGAAGGCGGAAGCCACCGGCAGCGCGGCCACGGTCCGGGTCACGGACAGCGACGGCAACGTCTGGGAGATCACCCCGGTGGTCATTGGTAACACCCCGGACGGTCAGCCCATCCGTTCCTATGAGTTCACCATTCCCGCCGCCAGTCTGCCGCCCTATCTGGAGACCTTGAACCTGGGCGGCTTCAAGCAGGGGGATATGATCGACCAGATCAAGTATCAGGGCAGCCCCGAGGGCTTTACGCCCACCGAGGCCTTCAAGCCCGGCGACAGCGTGAGTATTGACGGAAACTTTGACGACTGGGTGGGCTATCCCCACCAGGTGCTGGCCTACGACCCCGGTAACGGCGGTATCGCCGGCACCGCTATCGGCGCGGCCTTTGGCGACGGCAACGAGATCTACCTCCACATCCGCAACGCCTATCCGCCCAACCTGGTTCCCGCCGACCAGCTGCCCTATACCGGCGGCCTGACCAACCTGATCATCACCAACCTGCCCATTTCCGTAGAGGGCGACGACAACTGGGGCAGCTACGAGTTCCCCTGGTGGAAGTTCACCAACCAGAACTACACCGGGCCGGGGATCTACAAGCTGATCTGTGAAAAGGGCGGCATGGTGGATGGCACATGGGTGACGGAGAACGTCTGTCAGGTGGAGTGCTACCTGGAGATCCACGACGACGGCTCTCAGGAGATGGAGATGCTCATCCATCTGGAGGCCGTAACCGGCAGCGAGGCCGCCGCCAACAAGATCACCGGCGTTACCATTCGGCCCGCCCTGGGCGGCAGCCTGACCATTCGCCGCGACCCGCCGGAATAAAGATCAGAGCATGAAAAAAGAGACGTCCCGTTGGGACGTCTCTCTTTTTTGCCATTCAGTCTTCAAACACGAAGGGGGCGATGTTTTTGGTTCTGTAATTGCTCAAGCTGTAGGATAGCCCCGCCTCGTTCAGCTCGCGTAAAAAGGCGTTGATGTATCGGTCGGTCCGCGTTACTTGATTGAGCGCGATATAAAACATATTGCCAATGGCGTTTATTTCCACCAGCAGGTTGCCGTAGAGCAGAGTGTTCAGGGACCTGACATACTGGTTCATGGCGCCAAAGTCCGTTTGACCCACATAGCTTACGTTGTAGGTGTCCTTGCAGCCCTTGGTGAACAAGCCGTTGTTCAGGCAATATTCTTTCTTTTCCGCGAGGGTGGGGAGCAGGTCGACCTTTTCATAGTGTTGGAGCATTTCCTTCATGTGGGCGACTGCGTTTTCCGGCTGGGACTGGAGCATGATCATGCCCCTTGTGATGGTCCCCAGCTTGTCGATGGGCATATCGAGATAGCTTCTCTTATAGCGGATATGCAGGGCGTTGCTCAAGGAGTGGAATGCGTGGGGGCAGCCCACCGCGTCTTTGAAGTTGCAGGCGACCCCCGCGGAGAAGACCTCTTCCTCGCCGGGGAACAGCGGAGCGAGGGCCTTGAACAGAAACACCGCAATGATGGCCGCGGGACTGGCGTCATTGGAGTGGATGTATTTCATGAATTCCCGCTGCTTGATACTGATGCAGTAATACCCGTTGCCGCTGGGATCGGGCTCTCGCATGGCGCGGATGTAATCGTCGGCGGGGAAATAGCCCATGGGGGGAGCCTGATAGAAGAGCAGATCGGACTCAGGCAGAGTTTCCGCATGCGGGAAATCAAGCTCTCCAGGTAAGAGCGGCGTGTCGGGCAGGTTGATCCCCTGGGCGCTGATGGACTCGCTGTGGGCTCTCGCCAGGTATTGATACAGCACGGACTTGATAAAGGGGATGTATCCCGAGGCGTCGGCTATGCTGTGGCTGACGTTAAAATAGATCGTATCATCCTGGTAATCAATATAATTCAGATGATAATTCACTTCCTTGGAGCCAAGGGGCGCCGCCGGGAGCTTTGTTTTCATCACAACGATGGGGAGGTGGTTGGGCACAAATACATAGCTCCCATCTTCGACCTTTACACGAACGGAAAAATAGGGATAGCGTTGGATGGCCTCGTTGACCGCCTCGTTTAGAATATCGCCCTGGACGTCCTCCGCGATCTCCAGGACAAATCGGATGCTGGTGTTGGACGGCGCGTTGGGCCTGGTTTCATACAGCAGGTATGTATCAGGCTTCATGATCCCGCGCAGCTCTCTCTCGCTCAGTTCCATACGGCCACCTCGATCCTGTTTGTTCTTGTGGGGTCCCTTCCGCCCTGGCCGGGCAGCCGGTCACGGCATGGAGGGATACCTCGACCCATAGTATATCAAAGACGGGGCCGGATGACAAGAGAGTTCCGAGCCATAGCCGTCCGCAATAAAAAAGAAAGTTGACAGACTTTTGTGAAGTCTGTCAACTTCTCTTGGCGCAGAAGGAGAGATTTGAACTCTCGCGCGGGGATTACCCGCCTACTCCCTTAGCAGGGGAGCCCCTTCGGCCACTTGGGTACTTCTGCATGGCGAAAGTGTTGTGATCTGATGGGAGGGTGTATGGCGGAGAGGGTGGGATTCGAACCCACGGCTCTTTCGAGTCACCGGTTTTCAAGACCGGCTCCTTAAACCACTCGGACACCTCTCCAAGTAGGCCGCCCAGATACGGATAGTATGATAGCACAAGCGAAGGGGAATGTCAAGGCGTGAATTTTTCCCGCCGACGTTTTTGGGCGTCCCAGACCAGCCAGAGGATGGACAAAGCCAGGATGACCAGCAAAATGGCGGCGGTGGTGATGGCGCTCAGCAGGAGCATTTTGTCGGTGACGGCTCCCTCCACGGCGGTGATCAGCGTGTTTTGTAGCACCAGGATGGACACCAAAGCGTCCACAAAGCGAAGCCTAGCCAGCTGACGGGCACAGGGCGAGGCCTTGGCGCGCTTTAGCCTGACGCAGGCGGCGGTGATCTTATAGGTGGTGTAGGTGGCGGTAGTGATGGCGGGGATCATGCCCATGCGCACGCCCCGCTGGTCCAGCACCATCAGGGTAGCCGGGGCGATCAGCGCGGCGTTGAGTACAAAAAGTAGGGCCGAGACGGCCCTGGCCACGGCCCGCTCCCGGTCCTTGGAGAGCCGCCCGCTGCGGCGGCGTGCCTCGGCGGTCAGGAGCACGCTTCGCAGCAGGGACAGCAGCAGATAGTAGGCGCAGATACTCCCGTGCCAAAGGGAGGAATACCACACACCCAAAACGCCGTTATAGAGGGCGAACAGCGGGGTAGACCACCAGCCGGCGGCCCGAACGATCCAGGCGACGGTGCGGGTCATAGGCGGTGCTCCCCTACGCACAGCTTGATGACCTGGGCGATCTGCTCGGGGGCCTCGGCGCAGCCGCCCTCCACCCACTTCATCAGCACGGCCACCAGGCCGTAGCGGTAGAAGGTCATGATGTATTCATGCTGCTCCCGGACCACGCCGAACCGGGACAGGATGGGGGAGAAGACGGCCTCGAAGAACCGCTGATAGGCTTTTTCCGAGCCAAAGGTCTCCATCTGGTCGTGGATGGCCTTGTAGACGTGGCGGTTTTCCCGAACGGACTCGAGATAGGGGAGCAGATATTGATCGGTGATGAAAAACAGCTCCCGGGGCGCGGCGTTTTCGATGTCGATAGCGCGCTGCCGGGGCTCCGGGTCCGGGACGGTGATGGCAAAGCGGTCGTTGACCATGGCGATGGTCTCCTCCAGAAGGTCGGCGATGCTTTCATAGTGGAGGTAGAAGGTCGAGCGGTTGACCCCGGCCCGGTGGCAGAGCTCCTTGACAGTGATGTAGGCCAGCTCCTTTTCCGAAAGGAGGGAGAGCAGGGCCTCGTCCATGCGCCGGGCGGTATTGAAATACTTGCTCTCAGACTTGTTCACGCTGCCGTCCCTCCCTTTCTGTGCGGCTTATTCCTTCCCGGCGGAGATCTCTTTGGCCAGCTCCATGATCTCAAAGGCGTACTTGCGCTTGCCATTGGCCAGCATTTTTTTGTAGATGGGATAGTTGACGCACACCATGGCGATGCCCACCAGGCCGATGACCACGCCCAGGGGCATGGCAAAGGACAGGCCCGTTCCGATCTGGCCCATACAAAGGCACATCCCAAAGCCCAGGATCAAAGCGCCCAGGATGCCAAAGGTGTAGGTGAAGACGGTGGCGGGCAGCTTGGCTTTGCGGTCCAGCTTTTGCAGGGCGATGAGCTTGGAGGCGGGCTTTTGGGCGTATTCAGAGGCGATACGCTCGGCGTAAACGGTGTCCAGGTCTTTCATAGGGAACATCTCCTTTTGATTTGATGTCCCCATTATAAAGTTGGCCCCAGCCGGTTGGAACGACAAGGGACCAAAAAAGTGTCGACTTGTAGGAAAACCTCGCTTTTTACTCCTCCAGCAGCCGGGCCATGTCCTTGGGTAGGGGCTGAGTAAAGTCCAGCCGCCGCCCCGTCATGGGGTGGAGGAAGGAGAGCTGGGCGGAGTGGAGGGCGGGCCGGGTAATATAGGGCGACTCCTGACCGTAGAGGAAATCTCCCAGCAGGGGATGGCCGATGTGGGCCATGTGGACCCGGATCTGGTGGGTCCGGCCCGTGTCCAGCGTCAGGCGCACCAAAGCCCAGGGACCGTGGAGAGACAGGGTCTCGTAGTGGGTGACGGCCCGCTGGCCGTCTGGGAAGACGCCGTGGCGGATGGGGGAGTCCGGGGCCTTTTGGATGGGGGCGTCCACCGTGCCCGCCATAGGCTCCGGCGCTCCTGCGGTAAGGGCCAGATAGCGGCGCTGAAAGTCCGGAGTGTGGAGCTGCTCTTTGAGGGCGGTCTGGGCGCTGGGGTGCTTGGCTGCCACCAGCAGCCCGGTAGTGCCCCGGTCCAGCCGGTGGACGGGGTGAAAGAGGGTGCCCGATTGCCCGGAGGTATTATAGTGCCACAGCAGAAAATTGCCGATGGTGTCCACTTGGGCGGGGACGATGGGGTGGACCAGCACCCCCGCCTGTTTGTTGATCACCACGATGTGGTCGTCTTCATAGACAAGGTCCAGCACTCCCGGATAGGACAGTACCTTGGCCTGGCGGCCGGGCTGGTCCACCAGCACCTCCAGCACCTGGCCGGGGGCCACCAGGTCGCTGACAAAGGCCTTTTGGCCGTCTAGGGTGATGCCGTCTTCCAGCCACTTGACCCGGCGCAGGACGCTGGCGGTGAGGTGAAAGACCTCTTTTGCCACCTGATCCACCCGCAGCCCGGCCTGGCCAGGCGTCACCACATGGCGAAGACGGCGGCTCACCGCTTTGCCAGAAGGAAGGCGCTGTGGCCGGGGAGCTTGGCCTGGACGGGGAAGGTCTTGCCCGTCAGCAGGTCCACCGCCTCCCAGGGAAGCTCCAGGCTCCGGCTCTGGCCGTCCCGGTTCACCGCGGCGATCAGGGTCTCCTCTTCGCAGTCGCGCTCGAAGGCCAGCAGACCCTTGTGGGCGGCCAGGAATTCCAGCTCGCCCTCTCGCAGGGCCTTGTGGTGCTTGCGCAGCTGCCCCAGCTTGGCCACATAGGCAAGCAACTCCTTGTCCTCGCCTCCCCAGGGATAGGTCCTCCGGTTGAAGGGGTCCTCAAAGCCGGTCATACCGGCCTCGTCACCGTAGTAGACCGTGGGCGCGCCGGGGAAGGCGAAGAGGATGACGTAGCCCAGTTTTAATCGCTCCAGACCTTTGGCGTGTTCCTCCTCGGTCATCACGTACTCTGCGCGCTGGTCCTTGGACCAGTCGTTTTTGTGGTCGTGGGCCACGCCCAGGAAGGTAAGGATGCGCAGAGTGTCGTGGGTGCCCAGGGCGTTCATGGAGTTTTGGAAGGCGAAGGGGGGATAGTGGTCCCGGAGGGTCTCCATCTCCCAGCGAAAGTCGGTGGCGTCGCCGCCCAGCAGGTAGCCGATGAGGGCCGAGCGCAGGGGATAGTTCATCAGCCCATCGCAATGGCCACCCCAGACGTGCTTGCGGCGCACGTCGTAGGCGGTCTTGATGGAACCGTCCTCCCACACCTCGCCAATGATAATGGCGTCAGGCTTCTCCGCCCGGGCCGCTTCGTGGATGGAGTGGACCATGTGGTCGGGCAGCTCGTCGGCCACGTCCAGTCGCCAGCCGTCCGCGCCCCGGCGGAGCCACTGGCGGATGATGCCGTTTTCCCCGCAGATATACTCCAAAAACTCCGGGTTTTCCTTGTTGAAGTCGGGCAGGGTGTGGAAGCCCCACCAGGACTTATACTCGTCGGGCCATTTCTGCCACAAAAACCAGTCGTGGTAGGGGGAGTTGGGGTCCTTGGCCGCGCCGCCTTCGCCGTAGACGCCGGTGGCGTTGAAATACCGGCTGGCCCAGCCTACATGGTTGAAGACCCCGTCCAGAATGATGCGGATGCCCTTTTTGTGGGCGGCCTTGCAAAGGCGCTCAAAGTCGGCCAGGGTGCCCAGCATGGGGTCTATTTTCTCATAGTCCGCCGTGCCGTAGCGGTGGTTCTCCAGGGCCTCAAAGATGGGGCAGAAGTAGATAGTCTCCACGCCCAGGCCGGAGAGGTAGTCCAGCTTGCTCTCCACGCCCTTCAAGCTGCCGCCGAAGAAGTCCCGGTTGGTGACGCCTCGGCCGGGCTCGGGCTTGTAGATGGGCGCGTCAGACCAGTTTTCGTGGACGATGCGGTCCCCCGGGCCGGTCTCAGCGGGCAGGCCCAGGCGGCAGAAGCGGTCAGGGAAGATCTGGTAGCACATCCCCTGGCCGAACCAGGTGGGGACTTTGTCGGAGTCGTCGTAGACGGTGAGCTGGTATTCTTCCGATTCCATGCGGTAGGGCGGGGTGGAGAAGTCCATCTGGAAGGAGTACCAGACAAGGCCCTGGTAATCGGCGGGGATGGGCACCTCCACCTGGAAGGTGTCCACGTCCAGGTGAAAGTCCAGCCAGGGAATGGGATAGGCCTCCATGTAGTCGTCGCGCTGCTCATAGCGCAGGGTGACCCAGGCCTGTAGATAGCCCATATCCCGGGGCGGATGGAGCGACAGCGTCACACTGGACCCGGCGGCCACGGCGCCCTGGGGCGATTTACAGGCGGGGTCAAAGGGGTGGAAGATGGCGTCGTCAAACACGGTTTCGTCACCTCAGCAAAGTATTTTCCTCAACAGCCACGCTAAAGCCGCTCTGACTGCTGAAATAAAACTCCAAAATGTCGGCGGCCAGGGCGGCCAGATCGCTGCCGCTGCCGCCGTGCTCGGCCACCAGGGCCAGGGCCACCTGGGGATCGTCATAGGGGGCGAAGCACACGAACACGGCGTTGGAGGTGGAGTTGCTCACCTGGGCCGAGCCCGTCTTGGCGCCCACCTGGAAGGGAAGGTCCCGGAAGTAGCGGCCCAGAGAGCCGGTGGTGGTCAGATCCAGCATGCCCTTTTTGACGGCGGCCAGGTTTTTGTCCTGGATGGAGATGGTTTCCACCACCTGGGGCTCATATTCCTCCACCGTCTGGGTATAGTCGGCGGTCTTGGCGTTTTTGAAGAGATGGGCGCTGTAGCGGTTGCCGCCGTTGACCAGGGTGGCGGTGTAGTTGGCCAGCTGCAGGGGGGTAAATTGGTTGTTCTCCTGGCCGATGGCGGCGGAGAGGGTGGAGCCGTCGTACCAGGTCTGGCCCAGCACGTTTTCGGTGTACTCCGGCCCCGCCACCACGCCGGTCTTCTCGGGGATCTCAATGCCGGTGGGTTGGCCCAGACCGAAGCGGCGGGCGTATTCGTCGATGGTCTCAATGCCCAATCTTCGGCCCACGTCGTAGAAAAACACGTTGCAGGAGACCTCGATGGCCTTCGTCACGTTCACGTTGCCGTGGGTGCCGCCAAACTGGCGGTAGATCCAGCACTGGGGCTGCATCCCTTTATAATACGTGTACCGGCCCGTGTCCCGGATCAGAGTGGTGGGAGTGATGATCCCCTCCTCCAGTCCGGCGGTGGCTACCAGCGGCTTGAAGGTGGAGCCAGGGGCGTAAAGACCCAGAGTTGCCTTGTTGTTAAAGGGCTCCAGGGGGTCGTCCTTGGCGGCGTTGTAGGCCTCGGTGTCCTTGTAGATGGTGGACAAGTCGTAGGTGGGGTAGGAGGCTAGAGCCAGCACCGCGCCGGAGTGGACGTCCACCATGGCCGCCGCCGCGCCCTCCACGTCCTTTGTCAGCCCGGGGATCTTTTCAGCCAGGGTGTCCTCCACCTTCTGTTGTAATGGAAGGTCGATGGTCAAGGCGACATTATAGCCCGGCTGGGGCGGCTCCCGCCAGGACTGAGAGACGATCTTGCCCTTGTCGTTTCGCTCCACGACCTGGACACCGGCGGTGCCCCGCAGCAGGGACTCAAAGGCTTTTTCCACACCGTCCTTGCCTACGATCTCGTCCATGGCGTAGCCCTGCTCTTGATAGATCTTCCACTCCTCCCGGTCCATCTTGGCCGTGCGGCCCAGCACATGGGCGGCGTAGGTGGTGGCGTATTTTCGGGTGGTGACAGGCTCGATGTTGACACCCGCCAGACCGTGCTCCCGGACGGCGGAGATAAAGTCGATGTCCACGCCGCTGGCGAAGACGTAGCTCTGCCAGATGACCTCCTTAGAGCGCAGCGCCAACTCATACAGGACCCCGCACAGAGCCCTGGCGTCGGCGTCGGAGAGGGTTTCGTCCACGTCGTACTCCTCCCGTAGCTGCGCTAGCAGGCCGGGGCCGCTGTTGGCGTCCCAGTCCATTTTATCCCGGAGGGTGGCAAAGTTGTTCTGGGCGCTCTGGCTGGCGGTGGCCAGGGCCAGGGTGTAGGGCGGGGCCTGACCGATGGGCAGCGTGTCCGCCCAGACTACGCCGTGGTCTTGGGCCAGGTGGATCAGCTCCAGCAAGATGGCGTTTCGCTCCTTGCCCATGAGGGAGGTGTTCAGGCTCACCTGGTAGACCACCTGATTGGTGACCATAGGCCGTCCGTAGCGGTCGGTGATGTCGCCCCGGGCGGCGGGAACGGTCTCGCTGTGGCCTACGGACTTCACCGTCCGGGCCAGAAAGGCGGCGTGGTTGGTGACTTGGAGGTCATAGAGTACAAACAGAAAGCACACCAGCACAGCCACAAAGGCCAGCAGCAGGCTGGCGGTGCGAAAAAGTCCCCGGCGTCTATCCATGGCGCACCTCCAGCTTGTCCCCGCCCACTCTGCTGTAGACCAGCTTAAAGAGGGGATAGATGCCCACAGTGAAGCAAAGGCTCCACGCGCCCTCCTTCAGGGCCACCAACATCAGAGCCTCCAGACTGCCCAGTTGGGTCAGCAGTCCCCCTGCCACCCGGCACAGCTCCAGCGCGGCCATGGACGCCCCGGCGCACAGGAGGTAGCCAAGGTAAGTCTGCCGCACGCCGTACTGGCTGGCGGCGCCGGTGACAAGGCCCATCAGACAGATCCCCAGGGTCATGCCGCCGGGGGTGCCGGGGTAGATGGCGTCGGCCAGTATCCCCACGCACAGACCGAAGACAGCGCCCAGACGGGCGCCCTCCCAAAAGGCCACCGCCACCGCCGCCAGAGGCAGCAGTACCGGAATGACACCGAAAAAGGGAACGCGCCACAGCACCATGGCCTCAGCAAACCAGACCAGAGCCAGGGCCAGGGCGTATATGAGCCATTTGTGGACTTGATGGCGTGTGGTCATGGTCTCACTCCACTGTATCAAAAGATGTGATGACGAACACCTGCTTGAGATGGTCCAGGTCCGCCTTGGGCTCCACTACGGCGTAGCGGGTCATGCCCGAGGCGTCGGCGTGGACACTCTCCACGCTGCCCACCACCAGTCCGGCGGGATACACCCCGCCCCGACCGGAGGTCAGCACCTCGTCCCCGGCCACCAGCAGCGCGTCCTCAGGCAGGAACGAGAGCTTCAAGCGACCCTGGGTCATCAGGGAGAAGTCCCCCTCCAGCACGGCGGCATCGTTGGTGCGGGATACCATACCGCCCATGTCCAGCCCTGTGTCCACCACCGTCAGCACCGTGGCCCAGTTGGCCCCTACCTCGCTGACCACGCCCACCAGGTTGCCGTAGGCGTCGATGACGCACTGGTCTACCTCCAGGCCGTAGTTGCTACCCTTGCTGATGGTAATGGAGGATTCCCAGTTGGAGAGGGTCCGGGTGGTCACAGTGGCGTTTTCCACCTTCAGGTCCGAGCGCTTTTGCTGGAGTTTTAAAAGCTCCCGGAGGTTGCGGTTTTCCTCAATGGCGTCCTCGCCCTCCCGGGCCTTGGCCTCCATGGCGGAGAGTTCCTGCCGAAGCCGCTCCACCTCTTCCTCCAGGTATTCGGTGCGGTAGCGGTCGTCAAAGGCGCGCTCGCTCCAGTTGGAGAAGGCCGCCCCGGCCTGGCGGAAGGGGGTGGTCACCACGCCCACGATGTTGGCCAGGGGGTCGGCGCCGGAGACGATGAGGGAGACCACCAGGGTGATGACCGCCAGCAGCGCCGCGATCAGGACCACCAGCATCCCGTTGGAGCCAAAAAATTTCTTCATTGGGCGCCTCCTTCGGCAAAGTCTTGAAGGGCCAGATGTAGCCGGCAAAGGGGCAGACCCATGACATTGAAATAATCGCCCCGGATCCCGCTCACCAGCACCGCGCCCTTGCCCTGGATGCCATAGGCCCCGGCCTTGTCCATGGGCTCGCCGGTGGCGATATAGGCGTCGATCTCGCTGCCCGTGAGGGGGCGGAAGTCCACCTCGGTACACACCACATCGCTCTTGCATCGCGCTCCTTGGAGCAGGGTAAAGCCGGTATACACCCGGTGGGTACGGCCCGAGAGAGCCTGGAGCATGGACCGGGCCTCGCTTGGGGAGTGGGGCTTGCCCAGAATGGTATCATCCAACGCCACCACCGTGTCCGCCGCCAAAATAAGGGCCGTGGGATGGAGCGCCGCCGCGGCCTGGGCCTTGCGCACGGAGAGCTGGGCCACGGCCTGGTCGGGCGGGGTGCCCGGGGCGATGGTCTCGTCCACGTCGGCGGGGCAGACGGTAAAGGTCAGGTCCAGCTGCTCCAAAAGGGCCCGTCGCCGGGGAGAGCCGCTGGCTAAGAGGATGTGCATGGAGAAGGACCTCCTTGTTGTCACGCTCGGGTTGGGCGGCCTTCTCGGCCCCGCTTCGCCCCTGCGCGGCCCAAATGCCGCTCACGCCTGCGGCGTTCGCCTGTTTTGGGCCTGTCGGGGCTCCATCGGGGCCGGGCCGCTTACCCTCGCGCTTCTATTTTCCCGTAGAGCCAAAGCCGCCGGCGCCACGGCCCGTTTCGGTCAGGGCGTCGGCCTCCACCAGCTTGGGCTGGGCGCAGGGGACGATGACCAGCTGAGCCACGCGCTCGCCGGGTTGGATCACGTAGTCCTCGGCCCCCAGATTCACCAGGGCCACCACGATCTCGCCCCGGTAGTCGCTGTCGATGACGCCCACGCAGTTGGCGGGGGTCAGACCGTGCTTGGTGGCAAGGCCCGAGCGGGCGAAGATCAGCCCCACATAGCCCTCGGGGATGGCCATGGCCAGGCCGGTGGGCACCTTGGCGCAGTTCCAGACGCCCTGGTCCGCGCCGGCGTCGCGGGGGGCCAGGGTGAGGGGCGCGTCCAGACAGGCCCGCAGGTCCAGCCCCGCTGAGCCAGAGGTGGCGTATTGGGGCAGGGCGGCATTGGGCCGAAGTTTTTGGATGGGCAGTTCCATAGCGTATGACCTCTCTATTCCACGTCTCGGTAATAAAGTCCCCGGGTAAAGCCCTTGGGCGGCTGGCCGCCCTGAAGATATTCCCGGACCACCGACAGACACCGCTGGGGCGTTTCGTCGGCAAAGACCAGCCGGGCCCCGGCAAGGCCGGCGCGCTTCCACTCGGGCTTGTCGGCCAGATAGAGCACCTGGGAGTTCAAAAGCTCATAGCGCCCGCCGGGAATGCAGCGCAAGGGGAAGGTGACGCCCAGGCGGTCGGTGAGGGCGTCCGATGCCGCGCCGCCGGGGGCCTGCTCCAGCAGCATCAGCGGCAGCCGACCGTAGACAATGGCCTCGGTGGGCAGGAGTTTATTCAGGTCCCGGATCATGGGCCACTTCAGTTCAAAGGAGGCGGTGGCCCCGGTAAAGCCCAGCTCGGCCATGGCCTCCAGCGTCCGGGTATTATAGACCCCCAGGCCAAAGTCGCCCCAGAGGGCAAGAGCGTGGGTCTTGGCAATGTCCGCCAGGTCCCAGGTGGGGACCAGCGCGTCGGTGACGCCTAAAGAGGCGGCAGCCTCCAGCTGCGCTTCCAGCTCCGGACGCTCCCGGTCCCAGCAGATCCGGGGCAGCGCCGCCCGGAAGCGGACCCCCAGGGCCTGGGCCGCTTGGACCCGGTCCGGGTCCTGGGCCAGCAGCTCCACCGGCAGGTCGATGAAGCGGTGGGGCAGGGTCGCCAGATCGTCCGTCAGCTGTTCCCAACGGCTCAGAGAGAAAATAAGCGGAGGTTCGCTTTGGGGTTGCGCAGCCGTGGGACAGGGCGGCAGCTCCAGCTCCCGCCGCGCCGGCGGGGTAGCGCGCAGGGCGGACAGAGCGTCCAGTCCCTCTCGCCGCAGGGCGTTGAGAGCGGACTTGGGCAGGGACAGCCCGGAGGCCAGGTCCAGGGCAAAATGGTTGACATGATATGGCATTCCGCCGGTCTTGGACAGCTGCTCCTCTACGTCCTGGGCCTCCAAGGGTCGGGTCCGGGCAGGCTCAGGCGCGGCGCCGGTGACATGGGCAGTGTGGCCCTGGCCATCGGAGACCGTCAGCGCCGCGCGCTGGCCGGGCTGAATGGAGGCGGCCATAGAGACGCCCACCAGGGGAGCTTCCCGCCGATAGCGGTCCCGGGCTTGGGCGTAGAGGTCCTCCGGGTCCTCCTCGGCCTGGCGGACGCCGAACATCTCGGGGCCCTTTTGATCCAGGTAGTACCCCTGGGTGAAGCCCGAGCGGGAGAAGGCCCGGCGGAGCTGGTCCAGCTCCTGGGCGGTGGGCTCCCGCTTTTCCCGGATGGCGGCGGCGTAGACCTGGGTGACGATGGCCACATACTCCGCCCGCTTCATCCGCCCTTCGATCTTGACACAGGCAACGCCCATCTCGTCCAGCTCGCGTAAATAGCCCGCCAGAGACGCGTCCTTCAGCGACAGGGGATGGCCGCCGCCGTAGGGCAGGCGGCAGGGCTGGGCGCACAATCCCCGGTTGCCGCTTCGTGTGCCCACCATGGCGGACAAAAAGCACTGGCCGGAGTAGCACATACAAAGGGCGCCGTGGACAAAGACCTCGATCTCGATGGGGCTATTTTGGCAGATGTGAGCGATGGCGTCCTGGGACAGCTCCCGGCTCAAAACCACCCGGGTGAGCCCCAGTCGGGCGCAGAATTCCACGCCGTCCAGAGAGTGGACGGTCATCTGGGTGGAGCCGTGGAGGGGCAGGTCGGGGAACCGGGCGTGGAGACACCGGGCCAGGCCCAGGTCCTGGACCAGCACCGCGTCCACGCCGATGGCGTTGGCGTAGCCCGCCAGGTCCAGGGCGGCGCTCAGTTCCCGGTCGGAGAGGAGGGTGTTCAGCGTCAGATAGACCTTCACGCCCCGGACATGGCAGTATTCCACCGCCGTGGCCAGATCCTCCCGGCTAAAATTCTTGGCCCGCCGTCGGGCGTTAAAATCGCCGCAGCCCAGATAGACGGCGCCCGCGCCGCACTGGACGGCGGCGGTGACGGCCTCGGGAGACCCGGCGGGGGAGAGCAGCTCCAGCATGGAGGTTACTTCTGGCCCTTCAGGGCAAAGATCTCCCGCTTGGCCTCGGACAGCTCCAGCTTCAGCTTGGTGGACTCCTCCAGATATTCCTTCAGCTGGCGGCGGAGATTCTCCGAGCTTTCCTGCTCTTTGAAGAGCTCCTCGGTGATGTTCATGGCTGTGAGGATGCAGCCGTCGATGAGGGAGAGCTTGCCAGCCGAGAGCATCTCGGTCAGCTTGCCGTCCACATACTCGGCGATCTTCTGGGTCTCGGCCCCCTCGTCGGCCAAAAGGGTGAATTGACGCTCGGCAATGGTCACGTTCACGCGGTTCATGACTAGGCCCCCTTTTTTTATTAGAGGTGTACGAAGAATATTATACCAACATTTTCCCCACTTGAAAAGGGGAAATTTCGACAAAGCGCGACCCGGGGCAAAAAATCGACCGCCGGGCGCGGTCCTGCCGGACTGTTCTTGACGGTTGGAGACCCTTGTGGTATGATATATCAGTAAAAATTTTGCCACTGGCGGAAGGAGGCGGCCTTTGATGTCCCAGGAGGAATACCGATCCAGGCAGGAGAGCGCGGACGGCGTCATCGAAGGGCGCAACGCCGTTTTGGAGGCTCTGCGGGCCGGAGCCAGCATCGACAAGCTGTACCTGGCCAAGGGCGATGTGGACGCGGCCCTGCGGCACCTGGCCTCCACGGCTCGGAGCCGGGGCGTGGTAGTGGTGGAGTGCGACCGGCGCAAGCTGGACGCCATGAGCGTCACCCACGCCCACCAAGGGGTCATCGCTGTCACCGCCGTGCGGGAGTACGCCGACGTGGACGACATTCTGGACGTGGCCCGGGAAAAGGGCGAGCCGCCCCTGGTCATCGTCTGCGACGAGCTCAGCGACCCCCACAATCTGGGGGCCGTCATCCGTACCGCCGAATGCGCCGGGGCCCACGGCGTCATCATCCCCAAGCGTCGCTCGGCGGGTCTTACCGCCGTGGTGGCCAAGACCTCGGCGGGGGCGGTGAGCTATATGCCCGTGGCCCGGGTGCCCAATCTGACCGCCTGCCTGAAGGACCTGAAGGCCCGCGGCCTTTGGGTCTACGGCACCGCTATGGACGGCGAGAGCGAGATCTACCAGGCTGACCTGACCGGGCCCGCCGCCATCGTCATCGGAAGCGAGGGCTCGGGCATGAGCCGCCTGGTGTCCGAGACCTGCGACGCGCGTCTGGCCATCCCCATGAAGGGACGGCTCAACTCCCTGAACGCCAGCGCCGCCGCCGCCATCGTCATCTTTGAGGCGGTGCGCCAGCGGCTGGGAAAGGGGTGACGCGTCGTCATGAGCAACAAGACCCCCAAGGGCCCGGAGGGGCCTGATCTGGACGAGATATTGAACGAGTTTGCGCCCCTGGAGTCCGCCGCGTCCCAGCCGCCCCATGCGGAGGACGAGGTGGAGGAGCCCACCCTGCGGCTTTTGGACCGCTCGGGCAAGCTAGTCCGGGAGCGGAGTTTAGACGCCGCCAAGGACCAGTCAAAGCCGGAGCCCGCCAAGGCGGCGAGGCCGGAGAAAGACCCGCCTGAGGCCGAGGGCGACGAGGGAAAAGAGTCGGCCAAGGCCGAGGAAAAGGCGGAGCAAAAAGAGGCCAAAGCAGCGCAAAAGCCAGCGCAAAAAAACGAGCAAAAAAAGACCGAGACGGAGCCAAAAACCGAGGAAAAAATTCCCTGGTGGAAGCGCAAGCCCCAGCCGGTCCACCTCAGCGAGAAGGTCATCCAGCTGCCTGAGGAGGACGGTTCTCTCACCGGCCGCATCGGCCGGCTCATTGAAAAGGGGGATCGCTACGCCCAGGGGATGTTCGCTGGCGACGCGCCGGAGGACCCGGAGCAGGCGCAGCGGGAGCGGCTGCTGCCCGGGGTGGACTGGGAGCGGGAGCCCACCCACGTCCCGCCCCCCCGCCGCCGCCGGGTGCTCCACCGGCCCCGGCCCGATGTGCCGCCGGGCAAGCTGGCCAGCCGGTATAAAAAGGGCCTGGGGTTTCTCCACACCCGTTGCTTTTTCTCTTTGCTGTGGTTCCTGCCCCAGCTCTATCTGATGCTGGCCTCCAGCCTGGGCCTTCCCATGGTGCCCGCGCTGGCGGACAACCGGACCTTGTGCCTTCAGGTCTCGGCCTTGGCTATGGGCGTCAGCGCCCTGCTGGCTTTGGACGTGTTGGCCCACGGCATCGTGTGTTTGGTGCGCCTTCGCCTGGAGAGCGAGACGCTGCTCTTATTCGCCCTGGCCGCCGCCGGGGCGGACGCGCTGACCATGCCTGTCCTGGGAGACCGCTCCGGGGCTATGCCCTACTGTGCCATCGTGTCGCTGATGCTGTTTTTCGCGCTGTGGGGACGGCTTTTGAAGCGCCGGGGAGCGTGGCAGTCTTGCAAGACTGCCGCCGGGGCCGCCGAGCCTTACTTAGTGACGCTGGACGAGCGGATGTGGGATGGCCGGGACGCCTTTGTCAAGTGGACGGGCAAAGCCGAGGGCTACGGCAGCCAGGTCCAGGAGACCGACGGCGTCCAGCGGGCCTACCATATCGCCGCGCCTTTGATCTTGCTTTGCTCGGCGCTGCTGGCCCTCATCGCCTCGGTGGGCCGCCAGCATCCGGAGAGCTTCTTCTGGTGTTTGTCGGCTTGTCTTACCGCCGGGTGCGGCTTCACCGCCTTTTTGAGTTTTGCCATGCCCTATGCAACCCTGTCCGAGCGGCTGAGTAAGATCGGCGCGGCCCTGGGTGGCTGGGACGGTCTGAGCTGGAAAGGGCGGGGTCAGGGCGTGATCCTGACGGATACCGACCTCTTTCCTCCGGGCAGCGTGACCCTCAACGGTATCAAGCTCACCGGGGATGTGTCGCTGGAAAACGCCGTGGCCTATACCGCCACGCTGATCCGGGAGACCGGCAGCGGCATGGAAAAGCCCTTTTCCGATCTTTTGAAGACCAAGGGCGGGCTCTACCGCCGGGTGAGCCGGGTGGTCTTCCACGAAGGCGGCGTCACCGGCGACATTGGTGGGCAGCAGGTGGCGGTGGGCTCGGGAGCTTTTATGGAGCTGATGCGGGTGCCCATCGCGCCGGGACTGAAGGTAAAGGGTGCGGTGTTCTGCGCGGTGGACGGCTACCTCTGCGCCATCTTCGTGCTGCACTACACCCTGCATAACTCCATTCGCCCAGCTCTCCAGACCCTGATCTCCAACGGCCTGGATCCCATCCTGGCCACCCGGGATTTCCTGGTCATCCCCGATATGCTCCGCCAGCGCTTTAAGCTCCCCGCCCAGCGCATGGAGTTCCCCAGCCTGGACCGCCGCCGGGAGCTTTCCTCCAAGCGGCAGGAGCATGAAAAGACCCTCTCCGCCGTCCTCTGCCGGGAGGGCCTGGGACCCTACGCCGACGCGGTGGTGGGGGGCAGACGGCTGCTGCGCGCGGTGCGGCTGGGCCTGTTTTTCGATTTCCTTAGCGCCGCGGTGGGGCTGGCGCTGTCCTTCTACCTGTGCCTGGCCCAGGCGTTTACATCGCTGTCCGCCGGGGCGCTACTGGTGTTTTTGCTGCTATGGCTTGTCCCGGCAGCGCTGGTGGCCAATTGGGTCAATCGGTATTGAGCGCGTGAGAGGACGCGGGCCGATGAGGACATCGGCCCCTACTTGACGCGGCGTGCGATTTAGCATACAATAAACTGACTTCAACAAACAAAGGATGGATGGATATGGCAGACAACAAGAAAATGGTGGAGCAGATCACCGATATGGAGCAGGATTTCGCCCAGTGGTACACCGACGTGTGTAAAAAGGCGGAGCTGATCGACTACTCTTCCATCAAGGGGATGTTCATCTACCGGCCCTATGGCTACGCCATCTGGGAGAATATCCAGTCTGCGCTGGACGCTGAGTTCAAGCGCCTGGGACATGAGAATGTGTACCTGCCTATGCTCATCCCCGAGAGCCTTCTGCAAAAGGAGAAAGACCATGTGGAGGGCTTTGCTCCCGAGTGCGCCTGGGTCACCATGGGTGGCAGCGAGAAGCTGGAGGAGCGCTACTGCATCCGGCCCACCTCTGAGACCCTGTTCTGTGAGCACTATAAAAACGTCATCCACTCCCACCGGGACCTGCCTAAGCTCTATAACCAGTGGTGCAGCGTCCTGCGCTGGGAGAAGACCTCCCGCCCCTTCCTGCGCCACCGGGAGTTTTTGTGGCAGGAGGGCCATACCATGCACGCCACCGAGGCCGAGGCCCGGGAGGAGACCCAGCGGATGCTCAACGTCTACGCCGACTTCTACGAAAACGTCCTGGCCATGCCCGTGATCAAGGGCCAGAAGACGGACAAGGAGAAGTTCAACGGCGCCGAGGAGACCTACACCGTGGAGTGCATGATGCACGACAAAAAGGCCCTCCAAGGCGGCACCAGCCACTACTTTGGCGACGGCTTCGCCCGGGCCTTTGACATCACCTTCACCGGTGCGGACAACCAGCTCCACCATCCCCACCAGACCTCCTGGGGCGTCTCCACCCGCATGATCGGCGGTATCATCATGACCCACGGAGATAATAACGGCCTGGTCCTGCCCCCTAAGGTGGCTCCCATCCAGGTCATCGTCATCCCCGTTGCCGGGCACAAGCCCGGCGTGATCGAGGCCAACCAGGCCGTGGTGGACCGCCTTACCGCCGCGGGGTTGCGGGTGAAGATGGACGCCAGCGACAAGGCTCCGGGCTGGAAGTTCGCCGAGTACGAGATGAAGGGCGTGCCCCTGCGGCTGGAGCTGGGCCCCAAGGATATCGAGCAAAACCAGTGCGTTCTGGTCCGCCGGGACAGCGCAGAGAAGATCTTCGTCTCCCTGGATGGCATCGAAAAGACTGTTCAGGAGACCCTCCAGGCCGTCCACGACGGTCTCTTTGCCAAGGCGAAGAAGAATCTGGACGAGCACTGTTACCCCGCCTTCTCCCTGGAGGAGGCCAAGACCATCCAGGCCGAGCGGGGCGGCTTTATCAAGACCATGTGGTGCGGCGATGTGGAATGTGAGGAGAAGATGAAGGAGGTAGCTGGGATGTCCTCTCGGTGCATCCCCTTTGCCCAGGAGCATTTGGCCGACACCTGCCCCATCTGCGGCAAACCTGCCAAGCACATGGTCTACTGGGGCGTGGCCTACTAAAATTTAACATAGGGAGGAAACAGCATGGATATCAAGGCGAAGATCGAAGAGCTGGTGAATAAGATCACCAAGGACCCTGAGGTCAAGGATCTCTTTGCCAAGGACCCGGTGAAGGCGGTGGAGAAGGTCATCGGTGTGGACCTCCCCGACGAGCAGGTCAAGGGCATCATCGACGGCGTCAAGGCCAAGCTGGCCGGCGACCAGGCCGCCGGCTTGCTGGGCAAGGTCAAGGGCCTGTTTGGGAAGTAAAGGAAAAGTAAAGACACGGGGGCGGTCCTTCTGCAGTGCCAAAAGGACCGCCCTTTTGTATCTGTGAGGAAAGAGGAGGGCGTAGTATGGACGAGATCCGGATCATCTTCTTTGACATCGACGGAACGCTCATCGACATGGGCAAAAAGGAGGCATCCGCTAAGACCCTGGAGGCCCTGCGGCGGCTCAAGGAAAAGGGCGTGATCCTCTGCCTGGCCACGGGCCGAGGGCCGCTGACTCTGCCCCGTTTGGACGGCGTGGAGTTTGACGCTTTCCTTACCTTTAACGGCTCCTACTGCTTTGACCGCTCGGGGACCATCTTCAGCGATCCTCTGCCCAAAGAGGATGTCCAGACCATCCTAGAAAACGCCGCGGCGCTGGGTCGGCCCGTCTCCATCGCCACCCGTGACCGCATGGCGGCCAACGGGAAGGACGAGGATCTGATCCAATACTACGCCTTCGCCAAACGGGAGGTGGAGGTGGCGAAGGACTTCGACCAGGTGGCAAAGCAGGAGGTCTACCAGGTCATGCTGGGCTGCCGAGAGGCGGAGCGCCCGCTACTGCTCCAAGGCACCCACCGGGCCAAGATCGCCGCCTGGTGGGACCGGGCGGTGGACGTGATCCCCGCCGACGGCGGTAAGGGCGAGGGTATCCGGCGGATGCTGGAACACTATCACCTGGAACCGGCGGCGGCCCTGGCCTTTGGCGACGGCGATAACGATCTGGAGATGCTCCAGGCGGTGGGTCACGGCGTGGCCATGGGCAACGCCTCCCCGCAACTCAAGACCGCGGCGGACGACGTGTGCGCCCCCGTGGGCGAGGACGGCGTATACCACTACTGCCTGGCCCACGGCCTGATCTGATATAAAGAAAGCCCCGGCCACATGGCCGGGGCTTGAGGGTTTGCAGAAACAAGCAAATTTGAGCCGACTTCTTCAAGCGGGGGCAAAACGACAAGAGGTCTTTCAGTAGGCTACCCTGTCTGCTGTGAGACCTTTTTCTCATTATGCATCATTGGGAGTGTCCATCATTACAGCAAGCATCAGCTTAACACCGAGCCGGAAAGTATAGGTGAATATCTCCAGTTCTATAATATCGTGCATCTCATTGACGCAGTCATCATACTTTTCAAGGGCTTTACGCTACTTCCCTGTCAGGGTATCTTACAGCTGACTGCGATTCCGATCCATGAGTTTGAGCAATTTCTTGATCGAATGGCTCCTTTCGGTGCATTGTTCATGGGGATCTATAATACCAGCGCGCCTCAAGTGTATTGCCCATATCACGCGCCCTCCTTTGATGTAATAAAACTACATAGGCTGTAAGAGAAAAGTTGTGTTTTTTGCTATGCTTTACCTCTTGATATGCTTCCCACCACGAAAGAGGACAGTCTTGTTTTTTTCTCGAAGCGTGATATAATTTTATAAACAAAGTTGCAGGAGGCTGTTATGGATAGATCTAGAATTTTTGATAGTGCATATCACAATCAGAGTATATCTTTGGCAAAAGTTCAAGAAATCGGGCCTGCACTGGAAAAAGAAATTAAATCCAAGCTTGCATGGGATAGCGGCAGACTGGTTTACTATAAAGATAGGGCGAAAGGGATTTCTTATGACATCCAGGTTGATGCGTGCTTTCCGTCGCTAAAAGCTCCAGAGGCATTTGCATCCGTAACTTACTGTAATCCCGATACACCAGGCCATAGCAATGAGAATAAGTTGCAACTCAAACTGGGAGAGCTTATGCTTTTTAAGGCTCGATATCCGCAGTTAAAGGGCATTCTAATCATTGGCGGAACAAAAGAAGCGTGGCTTCCTTATGTGATACAAGCCTTCGAGTATTTTTTTGACACTGTTCTATGTACATGGGAGAAAGACTTTGACAAACGCATATCGGCCATTGCTCTTGACCCCCAAAGCATCCAGCTCAAACACGCCGATATCTGGGAACGGCTAAGTGCTGAATGGGATGCAGTTTCTCTTTCGCTTGAAGCCCCGATCAATTCGTTTCTTCGAGAAAGGGCCTGGGAGTATATGCGTAGCCGCGGGTGCGAGGGAGATGTTCCTTCTAAGATCCAAAACCAAATTATCCGAAACTGTATGCAGGCCGCATATGATTGTAGTGTTGCCACGCGGGCGAGAAGTGGCGTGGAGTGGCAAAACTATATGTGCGGTCAATGGGGAAAGCTATGGCAATCTCGTTCGTTTTTTAACCCTGCGGAAGCCGCCATTGAGATCGTACTAAAGCAAAAACAATATGCCTATTTGGGCGGTATCGCTGCGGATGTTGAGGTTCCTTCCCTAATTCATTATTTGGGGGGGACCCATGTAGATAACACAAAGGTGTCCGAGGATTTTGTCACGTATTCCCTTAGGTATAATATGCCGGTGCTCATTCAATCGAAGGCTACTGGAGGGGGAAGAGAGCGGCATGGAAAGAATATCCAAAATCGCACAAAAGAACAAATTGCGCGTAGCTTGTTTTACCGCGGATACATAAAAGACGACCACTTGCGGATTCGTGATAAGGATTATATTTGGATCAGTGTGTTAGACGGTAACTGGGGTGTGACTAAGAAAACCCCATTGAAATATATCCACATGCTCCAGTGGGCAGGATACGATTATCTGATTGCGGCAGACAGCCTTGTCGATGAGAAGCTGGACGTGACGGCGAACAATCCCCTGTCTGCGATTCTATCAGAACTTAACTGCGTAAAAGATCCGATAGAATTCAAAAAGCTTTGGGAAACATGGAGAGCAGGCAGAAAATAAAGCAAGTGAGGGATTCCTACGGCCGGATCCCTCACTTGCTCTATTTATATTCAAGAATGACGATTGACTCGCGAACTGAAATTCTCCCATATTTCCGCATCTGCTGCGGGCTGTTTCCCTTCATTCTCGCGACCATAATTTTTTTCGCCGTAAAGCCATATTGCTCCGCTATTTTGCATGCAATGTGATCCAATGGGATTACCACACCATTCCAGCGGCAGTTCGCTACGACAAAAGCAACCTTTGCCTTATCCTGCAAAAACATCGGTAGCCGCTTGAAAAATGTGTCCAAATCATTAAAATACCCTGCAATCATATGGGGAATTTTGGCGTTGTTGCTTTTTTGCTTTCGTACCGCATCGATGATCGCATTGACTTCTGGCACAGAGCAAACAGGGTTCTCAGGGAGTGCTGCCTCCGTGTGGGAACAAAACGATTTCTTTACTAAATCCGTATATTCTTTGTTGCTCCCAACCAAATTCAAAAGGCTCAATTCCGTCTTTTGCTGAGAGAAGTAATTATTTCTGTTGAGATATGGAGGAGATGTAATAACAATACTCGCTTTGGGAGCAGCAATGCTAAAATCCCGAATATCTGCGCAGTACACGTGTGGTTTTGCTGAACCGACATTATGTGTGAGCACTGAAATGTCATCCAGCATAGTGCAAACCTTTTTCTTAAATATCTCGGTCACATCTGCATCTTCATCAATTAGTTTAATATTTAGTTTATTCACGCCTACATGGCTCTCATCGTTTAAAAATCGATAATGGGACCCGTGCTTTCGCATTACACTGATTTCCTCCTGCACAGATATCAGCGCCAAAAACAAAAAATCCTTTTCTATTGGTTCAAGCTCACTTGCCCGAATCCAGTGCTGTATATGCACTGTCTGCGCCAGTATGTACGGGTAAAACGCTTTCAAAAGGAAGCTTTTAAATTGCAAGTCTCCGAAATCATATATAAAACCCTGTTTAAGCATACGAATAGATTCAGAGATGTGTTTCGCATTTTCAGATGTCCAGTCATGTGTTTTAACGCGGGTGATCCAGCATGACAGGGGGGAAACATCACAACCTACAGATTTGATACCGTTATTCTTACTTGCCAGCAGTGTAGTGCCGCCACCGCAAAACGGGTCAAAAACGATATCTTTGCTTGAAGCATGAAACTCCGAAAGCAGCCGATGCACTAGGGTGGTTGAATATCCCTGTGTGTACTTATACCATCTCTGAACAGGCATTTTCTTATCGTTTTGATAGGTTACCAAAGTCCGATATTCCGGGTGGCTTTCATGCAATGTATTGTAGCAAGTTAATTCTACAGGGAGATACCTCTCCCGTTCTTCCGGCGTTAAATCAGGATAGGCGGTATCTACCAGCACGTCATCATATTTATCCATTTGTCCGTTTGGGCTTTCCGGTATTGTACTGGTGTGTCCTTTCCGGGGCATTGACGTGGCATGATATTTGCTTAATTCGGAGGCAATTTTATTGACTAGCCTCTTAGAAAAACCGAAAGAACCAGCAACTATCCAGTTAAGCTGATGCCACAACGAGTCGTTTTCCGGTTTCTTTGACAACTGAGCTACTGTGGACATCAGTTGTTCGTCATGCAGAATATCAATTCTTGGCAGGAAAATGTTTTGCGCATGGCTTTTGTACATCCGAAACCACCCACTGTGTAGATTTGTACCTATGCAGCGATATTGATATTCCATGACCTCCGTCGACAGGATGAATGACCATGCCAGCATTTCGCGTTGTTCCATATTATTTAACGGAACGAGCGCGTATCCTGCGCTGAAGCATATCTTCCCCTCCACATCTGCAGCAAACTCTGCTCGCGGCATCATTTCCTTAATAAATATTTTTGGGCTATCCATCGTAGACAAGCTTTGGGGCCGGCTATACCCGTACCAGTCCTTTCTTCCAATCTGAGCTGCCTCTATCTGTTGTTGCAATCTTGTATATGCGTGGGGATTTTGCTTTGCAAAATGAGCTTCTGGCACGATCATACTTCTGCCCTGGCAAGATGTATAGGGCCATATAATCCTTTGTCTCGATAAAATGTATCCGCGCTTTATATTTGTACCGTCTACATAGTCCCGGATGCATGGTTCCCGCGGAAAGACACCTTCTACAATGAATGCTTTGTTGTTGCCAGTGCGGAATCCTTGCGAGATTGCAAACATGGAGGTCAGCGGTAGTCCGTTTTTTCGAATTTGTTGTAAAAAGGCGTTCTCCCTTTCTGACCTGAATTCCCAAGGAAAGGAGAAAAGCTGCCTGCTGCTATAAGTACTCTTGTGTGTTTGCAATGACCTGAGAATGTCCTCAATTTTGGCCGCTTTTGCAAGCGGGGCATAATCATAATGAAAGCTATATTCTGCTGTTGGCATGGCCTTTTCAAAAATCAACACACAAATGTAGGTTGTTTTATCTTCAAATATCTGATTGTCTCCAAAATCGATGACTTCCAGAATCCGAACATGATGGGCAAGGTGTTCGCAAATTTGTTTCCCATAGGCAGAGAAAAAAACTTTTCGAGGCAAAATTAGCCCGCATATACCACCTTCTTTTAGCAACTGAATCGCTTTCGCAATAAAAGCGACCGACAAATCGTATGCTCCCCTTACAAATCTGCTGTAAAACTGATCGCCATCAAGGCGCGTTTTCAGGACTTGCGGCATGTTCTGTACACGAACATAGGGGGGATTGCCTACCAAAACGTCAAAGCAATCTGTGTATTCCTCTGTATCGAATAGAGTATCCAGGTGCTCAATACTGTTCTGCACGGATGCATAATAGCGACAGGACATTTGGAACAACATCTGATTTTTTTCAAAGGAAAGTGTATTTGTATTCGGGAAATACCGGTTCAGCGCATTGATAAATACACCCATTCCGGAGCAAAAGTCACCAACGACTGTTGCCCCGGAAGGATGATAGTAATCTTTGCATTTTTTTACAATAAAATCCGCTAAAGAAAAGGGGGTTAACACGATGCCGTCAGAAATAATCTCATGTTCGGTGAGCTGAGCAGTCCCCAAAAGGTTTATTTCGTCCGGAGTTAAGTCTACTAAACAATGTGTTTCTTGTTGCTTTTCACACATGATATCGTACTCACCTCATCACGAGAAGAATCCCACGTGAATTATACCACGATTAGAGCAACCTTTCAAGCCGATTGTATAATTTAATACTCAGCTTTTTACTGACTGAATGTGAATGATACAATCACCTATCAACCCACCCGCATTTTTTGCGGGTGGGTTGACTTTGGCAGGAAAGATTTGCCCTCAAGGTTAATTGTTGCCTGCTCACGGGGCTCTTAAGTAAGGGACGAAGTGACCCAAAGCATTATGGACTACAAGGGAACGCTCCAATCCAGCGTGGTACAGCGCTGCTCTCAGAGAAAAGGTGAAAATGGAATGCACAAAAAGCTGCCGCAAAAACTAAAAGGGACTGCCTGCTCGGCTACCCGCCGCTATGGCAGGATTGGTATGGGTATCTTTGGCGAATACCGCACTGCGGATATCGGCCACTGTGTAGAGGGGATGGCACTCTGTCTGACTTGGTGCAGGATATTGTGGACATCATGGACTCCTATACCAAGTGCAGTCCCTCAGGCTCTGGCATCCGCATTATCTTTAAAACGGAAGGGGTGGAATATGATGGAACTGGGTACTACATCAACAATCGCAGCCTGAGAGTCATGTGTCTGGCTACGCCCAAAAACTCGTCACCTTGACTGGTAATGCCATCAAGGAAAAAGGTGTAGAGGAGCTTAGCACTGAATTGCTGACTATCCTGGAAAAGTATATGACCAAGCCAACGCCTCCTTCGGCACAGGCTGCAAGGGGTCCTGGAAGTTATCTGTCGGATGCATCTGTCATCACTAAGGCCAGTCCATCCAAGCAGGATGAGAAGTCCCCCTCCCTGTAGAAGGGAGACGTCCCGAAAAGGAAAACCACAGTGAAGCAAACCTTACACTTTGCTCTACGCAAGTACACAGGTACAGCGCATACAGATCGTGTAGAACTGTGTCAGAGAGTTCAATCCGCCGCTACAAAAAAACGACAAGGAATTGGCATAGTCGTGAAATGCGACTATGCCAATTCCTCCAGAGGTCATAAATCCCTTAGCTGTCTCGCCTTTTTGCTTACGCCTTGTGTCCTTGCTCTTTCAGCAGCTCCTGCTTGATGTGCCAGAGTCTGGGGGAGAGGTCCACGTAGTAGTTGTGGGGATTCTCAAAGCGCTTGACCTCGTCCCAGAGAGTGTCCACCTGCTGGGCGCAGTAGGCCCTCGCCTCCTCCAGCGTGGGCGTCTGGTAGACCAGCTTGCCGCTTTGGAAGATGGGCTGCAGCAGGGGCACGGCCTTGTAGTCGGTGAGGGTCTGGCTCTTCCAGGTGGCCTGGGGATCGAAGAGCTCCAGGGGCCCTTCCACCTTTTCGTCGTGAACAGCGATATAGTCGGCAAAGGCCATGCCGGTGTCCGGCTCGAAGAGGCGGTAGACCTTCTTGAAGTGGGGGGTGGTGATCTTGGCGGGGTTTTCGCTGACCTTGATCTTGGGAATGACCGTACCGTCGTCGTCCTCGATGGCCACCAGCTTATAGACCCCGCCGAAGACGGGCTGGGACTTGGAGGTAATGAGCCGCTCGCCCACGCCGAAGGCGTCCAGCTGGGCGCCCTGCTGAATGAGGTCCCGGATGATGTATTCATCCAGGGAGTTGGAGGCCACGATCTTACACTCGGTCCAGCCCGCCGCGTCCAGCATCTTTCGGGCCTTTTGGGACAGGTAGGTCAGGTCGCCCGAGTCGATGCGGATGGCGCAGTTTTTGATGCCCTGGGGCTTCAAAACAGCGTCAAAGGCCCGAATGGCGTTGGGCACGCCGGACTTTAAGACGTTGTAGGTGTCCACCAGCAAGGTGGAGGCGGTGGGGTAGAGCTTGCAGTAGGTCTCAAAGGCGGTATACTCGTCAGGGAACATCTGGACCCAGGAGTGGGCCATGGTGCCGGTGGCGGGGGCGCCGTAGATCTGGTCGGCCATGGCGCAGGCGGTGCCGCTGGCCCCGGCCAGATAGGCCGCCCGGGCCCCCAGAATGGCGGCGTCCGGGCCCTGGGCCCGGCGGGAGCCGAACTCGCTGACCGGCCGGCCCTGGGCGGAGCGAACGATGCGGTTGGTCTTGGTGGCGATCAGGCTCTGGTGGTTCAGCGTCAGCAGGATAAAGGTCTCCACGAACTGGGCCTGGATGGCCTTGGCCCGGACGGTGAGGATGGGCTCGCCGGGGAAGATGGGCGTCCCCTCGGGCACGGCCCACACATCGCCCTCAAAGCGAAAGGAGCGAAGATAGTCCAAAAACTCCTCTTTGAAGCAGCCCTTGCTCCGGAGATAGGCGATGTCGTCGTCGTCAAAGCGGAGGTTTTGGATGTAGTCGATGACCTGCTCCAGCCCCGCGGCAATGGCGAAGCCGCCGCCGTCGGGCACGTCCCGGAAGAAGACGTCGAAGTAGCAGACCTTGTCCTTCATGGGTGTTTGGAAGTAGCCGTTGCCCATGGTCAGCTCGTAAAAGTCAAAGAGCATGGTGTGGTTATCCCGAATTTTCATGGTGGGAGCGCCCTCCTTTTGGCCAGGTTGGCTCTATTATACGCCAAATCCAGAAAAATGCAACCTTGCCTTTTGGGGTGTGATAAGATACAATAAAAGAAAAAAGGAGGTGGCCGGAGTGAAGAAGCTCAAGGGTCAGCTGCGGGTGAAAAATTTCCTGTGCCTGACCCTGGCCGGGATCATCAACGCCTTTGGGGTGACGGTGTTCCTCATGCCCGTCAAGCTCTACGACAGCGGGATGTCGGGCACGTCTATGCTGCTGAGCCAGGTGACGCCTGATTGGCTGAGCCTGTCTTTCTTCCTGGTGGCGCTGAACGTGCCGCTGTTTCTCTACGGCCTTCGCAAGCAGGGGCCGGCCTTCACCGTCTACGCCATCTATGCTGTGGCCGTCTACGCGCTGTGCGCCGCCCTCATTACGGACGTTTTGCCCATCGATGTGTCCTTTGCCTCCCCGCTGGCGGGGACGGACCTGCTTTTGTGCGCTCTCTTTGGCGGGGCCATCTCCGGTATAGGCAGCGGCCTTGCCATCCGCTACGGTGGGGCCATGGACGGCATGGAGGTGCTGGCGGTGATCTTCGCCAAGCGTTTGGGGCTGTCGGTGGGCACCTTTGTGATGCTCTATAATACCCTGCTCTACATCCTCTGCGGTTTCGTGGTGGGCAGCTGGATCCTGCCGCTTTACTCCATCGTCACTTATTTTGCCGCGTTGAAGACCCTGGACTTTATCGTGGAGGGCCTGAACCGCTCCAAGGCCGCCTTCATCGTCACCGTCAAGCCCAAGGAGGTCTGCCGCGCTCTGGGGGACGCCTTTGGCAGCGCGGGCACCAGCATGGAGGCCAAGGGCGGCTATACCGGTCAGGACCGGGCCATGATCTATTTTGTGGTCAACCGCTTCCAGATCGGCCGGGTCCGGGACGTGATCCACGACGTAGACCCCGACGCCTACATCACCATCAGCGAGGTGGCCGATATCTTTGCCGCCAACCACGCCTAAGGAGGAAGAGACGTGAACGAGCTGGAAACGCTGGAGCAATGGCTCCAAGAGAGCCAAAACATCGTCTTCTTCGGCGGCGCGGGCTGCTCCACCGAGTCGGGGGTGCCCGATTTTAGAAGTGTGGACGGTCTCTATCACCAGCAGTACGACTACCCGCCGGAGACCATTCTGTCCCACAGCTTTTTTGTGGCCCGGACCGAGGAGTTTTACCGCTTTTATAAGGCCAAGATGCTGATGCTGGACGCCAAGCCCAACCCGGCCCATCTGGCGTTGGCGAAGCTGGAACACCAGGGCAAACTCCGGGCCGTGGTCACTCAGAATATCGACGGGCTCCACCAGGCCGCGGGGTCCAAGGCGGTCTTTGAGCTTCACGGCTCGGTCCACCGAAACTACTGCACCAAGTGCGGCAAATTCTTCGATGCGGCCTATCTGAAGGCGGCTCCCGGCGTGCCCCGGTGCGACGCCTGCGGCGGGCTTATCAAGCCCGACGTGGTGCTCTATGAGGAGGGGCTGGATGAAGCGGTGATGGAGGGGGCGATCCGGGCCATTCAGGAGGCGGATCTACTCATCATCGGCGGTACGTCTTTGGTGGTCTACCCCGCGGCGGGTCTGGTGCGCTACTACCGGGGAAACCGGCTGGTCCTCATCAACAAGGACGCCACCCCCTATGACGACAACGCCGACTTGGTCCTCCATGCCCCCATCGGACAAGTGCTGTCCAGTGTTGTGAGGTGAACGCTATGTGGAAAAGACTGCTTTTGACTCTGACGCTGGCCCTGAGCTTGGCCACGGCTGCTTCGGCGCTGGAGACGGAGGTGACTATGCGCAGTCTGGTGAACGTCTCCGGCGGCGTGGAGCTGAGTTATCATGTGGCAAGCTCCGCCGACCAGGCGGTGGAGGGCCTGGCTTTGGCTGCCCTTTATGACGCGAAGGGCGCGCTGCTGGACCTGCAGGCTCAGACGGTGGAGCTGGCCGCCGGCGGCTGGCAGGATATGCGCTTCCTCTTTGACCCCCAAAATGCCGCCTCCTCGGCCAAAGTCTTTGTGCTGGATAGCATGTCTGGGCTCCGGCCCCTAAGCGCCGCCGGGTCAATAAAGCTGTCGGAGGAGGTCCCCATCGGCAGTTGGGCCGAGCTTGTAGAGCAGGCGGCCAAGGCCCCCGCGGGGACGGTCTTTCGGCTGCGCGGCGGCGCAATCCCCTGCGACAGCGAGCTAAAGTTGAAGGCAACCCGGCCGTTGACCATCCGGGGCAGTGACAAGGGGACGACGATCCTGGACTTCTCGGCGTGGAGCGACGGTCTGCTCAACACGGAGAAGGAGGTAAGCGCCACCGGCATCTCCATCAACGGCAGCAACGTCACCCTGGAAAACCTCATCGTCCAAGGTGCGCCCGGCGTGGGCGTGCGGATGCGGGGCTCTGGTAGCGGCTACAATCTGGCTCAGAACGTGGTGGCTCGCTATAACCACAACTCCGGATTCTATCTCTCCGATTCCGCCCACCACTGCACCCTGCGCCAGTGCGACGCCTACCGCAATCTGGACATTTACAAAAAGGGCCAGGACGCCGACGGCTTTTCCGTCAGCTTGTCCCTGGGCGCCCACACGCTGCTGGACAACTGTCGGGCCTTTGAAAACGCCGACGACGCCTATGACAACTTCAATAACCACAACGACGTGACCTATCTTGACTGCTACGCCTGGAATAACGGCGGCATCGACTGCTACACCGGCCAGCAGGATGTGGATCGGGGCCTTCCGGTGGATCGGGACCTGGGCCTGGTACGGCTGATGTGCAAGGAGAGCCCGGCCTTTGCTGAAGCCCTGGACCAGGGACGCTTTGTCTTGCCGCTGGAGATGAAGGTAGTGGTACGCAAGGCGGACAAGTCGGGGCCGGAGGAGGTCACCCTGGGCGAATATATCACCACCGTCTGGGAGGGCAACGGCAACGGCTTTAAGCTGGGCTCAGGGGACAGCAGCCACGGCCCCATAGTGGGCCCGGAGGGCTTCCGGCGGCTGGAGCGCTGTATTTCCTTTGATAACTACGCTAAGGGTTTTGACCGCAACAACGGCCGCTTCACCACGTCTGTGACCAGCTTTTTGAGCTTTGGCAACCGCAAGCGCAACTACTGGAGCGACCAGCTGGCTGACCCGATGGTAAAAAACGCCCTGAGCTACAATGGCGGCGAGCCAAACGGCACGGATCAGAACTTCCCCATCACCGCTCTGGACGCGGTCCGGGGCGAGGCTATGGCCCAGACGGTCTACCGCCGGACCGCGGAGTTGGAGGAACTGCTTCGAAGCGATATCATCCCAGGACGCTTTCTCATCGACCCGGTGTGGTCCTAAAAGTAAAGAGGACGCCCGCAAGCCAAGGGCTTGCGGGCGTTTTTACGCGAAGGGCGGCGTGGTCTAGTTCAAAATGGAGAGGTAATAGAGCAGGAAATAGAGCACCTGGGCGGCCTCGCCCCGGGTGGCGGGAGCGTTGGGGTCGATGGCGTTGGGGTCGTCCCACAGAAGATTGGTGGGGCTGTCTGGGTCGTCCAGAGAGCAGCTGAGCAGCCACACTGAGGGCCTGGCCCACTGGGCGTAGCCCGAGAGCGCCGGTAGGTCCCAGTCCGCCGGAGTAGCCTGTCGGACCGCCAGGTCCAGATCATCATTGAGCCAGCAGCCCAGACGGCCCAGAACGGTGAAAAGCTCCTGCCGGGTCAGGACCTGCTCGGGGGAGAAGCGGTCCTCCCCGGTGCCTTCCATCATCCCCTGGGCGGCGATGGCGGTCACGGCGTCGGCGTACCACGCCTGGGCGTCCACGTCCTCAAACGCCGTCCCATCCGACTGCGTCCAGCACCGCAGGGCGTTTACCAGCATCTGGGCCAGCTCCGCCCGGGTCAGGGTGTCCGAGGCGTGGAACAGCCCGTCGTCCTTGCCGCTGACCAGACCATAGGCCCGCAGGGTGTTGATGGCCCGGTTTTCGGCGGTGGCGTCCAAAGCGTCTTCAAACTGGGTATCCACCACGAAGAGATCGGCCACCTCGTTGCGGGTCATCAGCCAGTTCTCCGGGTCTTGGGCAAAGGCGCCGGCCAGATTCAGGGCCAGATTTTCCGCGGCCACCGGGTCCTCCACCCAGAAGTCGGGGATGACGCCCAGGGTGTGGTTGGTGTTGCCGCCGGGGGAGTAGAACCGGGCGATGGTGAGCTTGAGACAGTCGCCATCAAAGTAGTCGGGGTAGTTTTTCTCGTCTAAAATGCCCTGCGCCACGCCTTTGCCATAGGTCCGGCTGCCCACGATGACCGCGGCGCGGTAGTCCCGCAAAGCGGAGGCGAAGGCCTCGGAGGAGGAGGCGGAGTACTCGTTGACCAGAATGACCACAGGCTTGGTGGTGGCGGGGACGGAACGGGAGGGATAGAACTCGTAGGCGTAGCCGTCGGGACTCTCCTCGTCCTGGGTCCGGGCCCGTAGGGACAGCATGTTCCCCGGTCCGCAAAAGAGCCCGGCCACATGGGTGGCGGCGTCGGTGAGCCCGCCGGGATTGTTCCGCAGGTCGATGAGCCAGCACTGGGTCTCCTTGGCGTATTGGCCCATGATCTGATGGAAGTGGCCCAGGGTCTCCTCGCCCCAGGTGGTGCACTGGATGTAGCACACGCCGCCAGGCAGCAGCTTGCCAGTGGTGGCGGGGATGTAGACGGTCTCCCGGGTCAGCGTCACCGCGCGGCGGCTGCCGCCGCGCAGGTATGTAATGGAGACCTGGGAGCCCTCCCGGCCCCGGATCATGGCCACGATGTCGTCGGGCTCCATGCCCTGGACGTCCATATGATCCACCGCCACGATCACGTCGCCGGGCTCCAGCCCGCCCTTGGCGGCGGGGCCATTTTCAAAGACCTCGTCCACCGTGAAGGGGTCCTCCGCCGTCAGCTGGGCGGAGATGGAGATACCAATGCCCACCAGGGTCTCGTCGCTCATGGAGTCCATAAAGCCCTGGTACTCCTCGGCGGTGAGGTACTGGGTGTAGGGGTCGCCCAGGGCGTCCAGCATCTGCTGCGTCGTGGGCAGGCTCAAAATGCTCTCGTCTACAGGGTCTACATAGTATTCCTCCAGCAGTTGGCGGGTCTGTTCCGCCGTCAGCGCCGAAGCGGGCGCTGCCAGCAGAGCAAGGACCAGCAGCAGGGAAAGCGCGGCGCGTATCCAGCTTTTTTTCATGGTTTGCCTCCTGATCTTAAGGTCTCGGGTTCTGCTTGATGGCGCTGAGCAGGGCGGGGATGACTTGCTTTTTTCGGCTGACCACGCCCTCCAGCGTGGCCATGCCGCCGTCCACGCTGACGCGGAAGGCCCGCTGGGCCAGTTCCTCCGCCCCCTCGCCCACCATCACCAGCTTTGTGGTGGCGGTAGGGATATAGGTGAACATACAAAAGATATAGTCCAGCCGCTGCTTGGCAAGAGCGGTGGGCAGATAGGGCGTCAGCGCCGCCTGGGCCGCCTCCAGGTTCTTCTCAGTCATAAAGTACCCATGGCCCACGCCAAAACGTACCGTGGCGCTGGAGAAGATCTTATAGTCAGTGCGCAGGATCTCCTCCGGCGACTTGCCCGAGACGTCGCCGCCCCGGTCGAACATGGTCTCGGCATACTGCTCCATCTCCACCTGGGCCAGCTCCGCCAGCCGGTGGGCGTGGCGGCGATCCATGTCGGTGCAGGTGGGGGAGCGGAACATCAGCGTGTCCGACAAGATGGCCGAGAGCAGCAGCCCGGCGGTGACTTGGTCAGGGACCACGCCCGATTCGTCGTAGAGCTGGGAGACGATGGTGCAGGTGGAGCCTACGGGGACGTTGCGGAAAAACACCGGTCCCGCCGTCTCCAGCGCGCCGATGCGGTGGTGGTCTATGATCTCCAGCACCTCCGCCTCCTCCAGGCCGTCCACGGCCTGGGACCGCTCGTTGTGATCTACCAGGATCAGTTGCTTTTTTCGCAGGTTCAGCAGGTTGCGCCGGGAGATCAACCCCAGGCAACGGTTCTCCTCGTCCACTATGGGGAAGTAGCGGTATCGAAGCTCGGCGATCTGCTTGCGCACAGTTTCCACCAGGGTGGTGGGGGTGAAGGTCACAAGGTCCTCGGTCTTCATGGAGTGGCGGATGGGGGCGGCCTGGACGATCATCTGCCCGGCCACATAAGGCGAACAGGCTGTCACCAGCATGACGCAGTCCTTCTCCTGGGCCAGGGCCCGGATGGTGGAGGAGACCTTGGCCCCGCCGCACACCACGATGCACCCGGCCCCGGCGTCTATAGCCGCCAGCTGGGAGTCGGCCCGGTTGGCCAGAATGACCACGTCGCCCGGGCCGATGGCGGCCTCCATGGCCTCAGGGGTGCCCGCACCCATGACGATGCGGCCCTGGACCACCTTGTCCGCCAGCGATCCGGCCACCACCTCCGCCTCCAGGGTCTGGGCGATGTTTTCATAGGTGGTCTCCGTCCGGGCCAGCACACGTTCGTCAATGAGATCCAGACTGCCGCCGGCCAGGTCCTTAACGGTCACAAGGCCCATGAGATGCTCCAGCTCGTCCACCACGCACAGCGTGTCGGTGTTGCGGTCCCGCAGGGTGTGCCAGGCCCGCCGCAGGCTCATTCCCGGCTCCACGCCCCGCTCATGGCGGTAGTCCGCGTCCTGGAGCTGGGGGCTGACGTCGGTACAGAGCATGGGACTCTCCACACCGAAATAGTCCAGCACGAACTCCGTCTCCCGGTTCACCAGCCCCGCCCGGCAGGGCACATAGATATGCTCCGAGTCCAGCGCCGACTTCAGCCTGGCATAGGCGATGGCGGCGCAGATGGAGTCGGTGTCGGGGTTCTTGTGACCCAGCACAAGAATGGGGTGGTTGGCGCTGCTTGCCATAGGCGGCGCTCCTTTCTGGGGTACGATTCTGTTAGACGTATTGACCGTAGGCACAAGTTTTGCTAAGCTCGCGCTTTGCACTGGCTAAGCAAAGCTATTGTATCATAAAGTGTGCCCAATTGGTAGCCGGAATTTCAGCCGCCCACGCATATTTTCCGCTGGAGACCATATGCTGGCAGGGGTGATGCTGTGTGAAGAAGTTCAACTGGCGAATATTCCTGCCGCTTTTGATCCTGACCGAGGGCGTAGGCGCATTGGCGGGGTGGCTCAGCGCAGAGGGGATGGAGCTCTACCAGGCCGCCGCGGTGAAGCCGCCGCTGTCGCCGCCGGGCTGGGTCTTTGGCGTGGTGTGGCCGATCCTCTACGCCCTGATGGCCCTTTCCGCCGCCCGGATCTGGTGCGCGCCGGCGTCCAGAGAACGGACCCTGGCCCTGGGGCTGTTCTTTGCCCAGCTGGCGGTGAATTTTGTCTGGCCGCTGATCTTTTTTGAGCTCATGTGGTTCGCTCCGGCCCTGCTGTGGCTTATTGCTTTGTGGGCCCTGGTGCTTTGGATGACCGCCGCATTTGAAAAACTGGACTCCACCGCCGCCTGGCTCCAGACCCCCTACCTGGCCTGGCTCACCTTCGCCGTCTACCTCAACTTCGCCGCCTGGTTCCTCAACCGTTGAAGGACGCCTTTGAGGTCCGGGAGCGTCAGATAAGGGGCGCCGCGTCCATGCGGCGCCCCTTGCATATGTACGCTGACTTACGTCAGTTGTCTTTGGCCTGCCGCTTCGGCTCCGCCAGGTGGGCAGTGACCTCGACCCGATTGGATCATAGGCGGGAAATCGCAACTGCGCTTGTTGCTATGCCGGTATTCTACCAACCAAATCTGAAATGGAACTGAAAAAATATAGAACAAATTGTAAACCTTGTAAGCGTCGTGGTAAGCGCCGCGGCTATCCCTACCGCAAAAGCACGACAAAAAGCCTCGATCCCATCCGGGACCGAGGCCTTTTGGAGCTACTGGTCAGAATCGAACTGACAACCTTCTCATTACGAGTGAGATGCTCTACCATTGAGCCACAGTAGCATATGCTGTTTTTGGGGTGCGGAGGTACTATACCACATTTTCCGGTCAGCGTCAAGAGTGGTCGTTGCATACTTTTTCCCATCTATGCTATACTACAAAAAAGAACTGTATGGACAAGGGGATGGGGACATGGAGAAGAAGACGGAGTACAAAGGGCTCAATGGCCGGCGGTTCCAGGAGAAGCCGGAGGACTGGACCCATCTGAACGGTGAGATCCTGGTGCCCAAGGACCACCCCCGCATCCGCTTTCGGGGGCAGATGGACCTGCTGGAGGCCAAGGTGGTCCGGGCCCAGGTGGAGCTGGTGGAGCGCCATGCGCCAAAAGGACTGGTGGACGATCTGGAGACGGTGGTGGAGCTGTGCCGCCAGATCATCCGCAGCGAGGTGCTGGACGAGCCGCTGCCCGAGCAGAACATCATCGGCCTGTCACCCCAGGAACTGCGGCGGCAGTCCCACGACCCACAAGGAGTGTTTGGCGTGGAGTATATGAAGCTGCCCAACCATTCCCTGGGCTTTGTCTATGCAGCGCTCAACGAGCTCCGGGCCCAGGCCCGGGCGGCGGAGACCGTGGCGGTGACCGCCTTTTCCAGCCGCCCCACCCAGGCTCAGCGGGATATTTTGCAGACCATGAACCGCCTGTCCAGCGCCTTCCACATTCTGATGTGCCGGGTGCTCAGCGGCCACTATGCCCGCTGAGGGCGGTCTGGCGCTGCTGGACGTGCCCGGTGAGCCCTTGGGGGTATATCTGCGCAGCGCCCTGGACGCCGCGGGGCTGCTGGGCGACGGCAGCGACGGCGTGGTGTTGCCGGTGCTGACGGGCCAGACCGTCTGCCAGGTCTATGCCGGGGTCTGCCTGGAAGAGCCGGCCCGGCAGGTTTTGGCGGCGCTGCTGGCGGGGAGGCCGGTGTGGACGCCGGAGGAGGGCCTGTCCGACCTGGGGACGGGAGCGCTGGGGCGGCTGGTCCGGGAGCGGCTATACACGCTGCGCCGGGCGGGCTTGCGCATCTGTCCGCTGGGCCGCTTGGCGGCGCTGGCGGCGTATAGAGGGGAGAGAGACCATGGAGCTGGGCCGGGTCCGAGGTTCGGTTTGGTGTACCAAAAAATCCGGTGAACTGTCTGGGTGTAAGCTCTTGCTGGTAGAGGGCTGGGACCCGCTGGACGAGGCTGGCGGCGGCAAGCTGCGGGTGTGCGCTGACGTCATCGGCGCGGGGGTCGGCGAAGGCGTGCTGGTGGCCACGGGCACCGCGGCCCGCCGGGCCATCGGCGCGGACAAAGCGCCGGTGGACGCGGCGGTGGTGGCTATCGTGGACGGCTGGGAAGCGTGAGCATAGGCGGCCCGGCCCCGATGGGGCCCCGACAGGCCCAAAACAGGCGAAGGGCAAAGTCCTGAGCGGTATTTGGGCCGCGCAGGAGCGAAGCGGGGCCGAGAAGGACGCCCAATGCGAACGTGACAGCCCCCCAAACGCGCCCTTAGAGCCGCTCCAGAGCCTGGATGGTCTCGGCCAGCGTCCGTTGGGGCAAAAAGCCGCCTACCAGGGCGATGAGCTGTTCCAGAGTCACCGACTTGGCCGAGCCGGAGAACTGCTTGCGAAAGACAAAGGGAAATTTTTTCCGCAAAAGCTCCCGAGCGCCGGGGTATTCCAGAATTTCCCCAATGGTGATCTGCCGGTTGCGTAAGTCCATGAAATCACATCCTTTCCCGATAGTATATGCGCCCCCACGCATAACCTTGCCTGGGGCGGCGCATACTATCTCATGCGAAAGCGCGAAAGGAGATGCCTTTTATGAACGACAACGTCAACCAATCCATCCAGTGCTCCGTCACCAGCTGCGCCCATCACTGCGGCGACAAAGACTACTGCTCGCTGAAGGCCATCAAGGTGGGCTGCTGCGACCCCGCCGTGGCCAAGTGCGACCAGACCGAGTGCGCTTCTTTTGACCTGGGCACCCACGGCACCAGCTGCTGCAAGGGCTAAACATCTGGGAAAAATAGGGACCTGCCCTTGGGGCAGGTCCCTATTTTTAACCTTTTTGCTGGGCCAGCTGGGCGGCAGCGAGGGCGTTCAGCGCGCCCAAAATGTCGCACAGCAGCTTGTTTTGGCACTCCAGCCGCGCCTCCAGTTCGCCCCAGCGGCAGCAGCTGCCGCAGCCCGCTGACGCTTGCGTGTCCCTGGCGTCGATGTGGGTGGTGGGCATATCTTCCAGCGCGCGGCGGCGCTGGAGCCAGTCCAGTCGGCAGCAAGGCCCTTGGGCGCCGGTACAGGTTCTTTCAGCCATGATGCAACCCTCCTTGGCCCTATTCTATGCGCCGGGCTTGACAATTGTCTACCAAAAGGCTATGCTTACTAGGAATGATTTCTAAGAGGAAACGGAGGAACTCCCCATGAAAACCAATGTGAAAAAGCTGTTGAGCCTTGCTCTGGCGCTGAGCCTGGTCCTGGCTGTATGTCTCACCGGCTGCGGACCCAAGGAAAGCGAACCCGCCCCCAGCGTGGAGCCTTCGCCTTCGGTAGAGCCCACCCCCAGCGCCGAGCCCACCGCGGAGCGCGCGGCAGTGAACCTGGCCGTCCTGTCCGGCCCCACTGGCGTGGGCGCGGCCAAGCTCATGGCCGACAACCTGAACGACGCCACGGGCAACGCCTACACCGTCACCCTGTGCACCGATAATCAGCAGGTGATGGCAGGGCTGACCAACGGCGAGTTTGACATTGCTGCCGTGGCCACCAACGTGGCCGCCAACCTCTATCATAAGTCCAATGGTGCCATCCAGATGGCCGCCATCAACACCCTGGGCGTGCTCTACATTCTGGGTCCGGCGGACCAGCCCATCACCTCCCTTTCTGAGCTGAAGGGCAAGACCCTCTACGCCACCGGCCAGGGCGCGAATCCTGAGTATGTGCTGAACTATCTGCTGGACCAGAGCGGCGTGGCCGGGGATGTGAACATCGTCTGGCAGGCTCCCGAGGAGGTCACCGCCACCATGCTCCAGGGCGAGGGCCAATACTGCATGCTCCCCGTCCCCGCCGCCACGGCGCTGGAGGCCAAGAGCGAAGGGAAACTTACCGCCCAGATCAGCCTTTCCGACGCCTGGAACGCGCTGGAAAACGGCTCCAAGCTCACCATGGGCTGCATGGTGGTCCGCACTGCGTTTGCCCAGGAACATCCCGAGACGGTGCGTGAGTTCCTGCGGGAGTATGCGGCCTCCATCGAGTATATGTCTGAGCCGGGGAACCTGGCCGACGAGACCGAGATGAACCCGGCCCAGTTGGTAGCTGACTTCGGCATCGCCCCCTCCGCCGCCATTGCGAGGAAGGCCATTCCCCAGTGCAATCTGGTCTATCTGGACGGCGTGGATATGCGCTCGGCCATCCAGGGCTACTATGAGGTGCTCTACGCCGCCGACCCCGCCGCCATCGGCGGCGCTATCCCCGACGACGCGTTCTATCTGATGCCTGACCAGGCCGACTGAGCCAGGGTATGAGAGAGCCCGCCGGGAAAAGAATATGGAAGCTCCTGCTGCCCCTGTGTCTGTGGCTGGGGGTCTGGCAGTTTTTGGCCTGGCGGGTGGGGCAGTCGCTGCTGCTGCCGGGACCCTGGGAGGTGCTGACGCGCCTTTTTGAGCTGGCCGGGACGGGGCCGTTCTGGACTACGTGCCTGACAAGTCTGGGACGGGTCTTCCTGGGCGGCGCGCTGGGCGCGCTGCTTGGCATGGCCGTGGCGGCCCTTTCGGTGTGGAAGGCCCCTATTGGCTGGGCACTGACGCCGCTGATGAAGATCGTCCGGGCCACGCCGGTGGCCTCCTTTATCCTACTCATTTGGCTGTGGTGCAGCTCGGGCTGGGTGCCGGTGGTCATCGCCGCGCTGATGTCGGCCCCGGTGGTGTGGAGCGCTACGGCCCAGGGCATCGAGAGCGTGGACCCCAAGCTTCTGGAGCTTGGGCGGGCCTATCGCTTTGACGGGTGGAAGCTGGTCCGGCTCGTTTACATTCCCAGCGCCAGAAGCGCCGTGGCCGCAGGCTGCCGCACGGCCATGGGCCTTGCCTGGAAGGCCGGTGTGGCCGCCGAGGCGCTGAGCCGTCCCCGGCTGGCCCTGGGCACCCAGGTCTACAATTCTAAAGTCTATCTGGAGACCGCCGACCTCTTTGCCTGGACGGCGGCGGTGGTGATCTTGTCGTTTTTGCTGGAGCGGGGTATCTGGGCGCTGTGGCGGCTTTGGGAGAGGAGGGGCGAGCATGGAGGTGCGTGACCTCACCGTCCGCTTTGGGGACAAACTCGTCTTCGACCACGCGGACTTCACCTTCCCAGACCAGGGCCTGACCCTGCTTGCCGGGCCGTCGGGAGTGGGCAAGACCACCCTTTTAAAGGCCCTGTTTGACCGCTATCCCACGGACAGCGCGTTTTTATTTCAAGAGGACCGCCTCTTTCCCTGGCGGACGGTGGAGCAGCATCTTCTGGACGTGATGCCCACCCCGGACCGGGCTCTGGCGGCGGAGCTTTTGGACTTTGTGGAGCTGACGGGGGAGGAGCGGTCCTATCCCGCCCAGCTCTCCGGTGGCATGGCCCGCCGGCTGGCCCTGGGGAGATGCCTGGCCCTGCCCAGCGCCCGGCTACTGCTGGACGAGCCGTTTGCGGGAGTGGACCCCGCCCGGCAGGCGAGGATATTGGAACGGCTCAAGGCCCTCCAAAAGCCCATGGTCATGACCGGCCACCAAGAATCCCTCCGGGCCTGGGCCGACCAGGTGATTGACCTTTCGCCCAGGGCGTGATATACTGAGCCAAACGGCGCGCGCCGTTTTCTTTCCATCGTAGATGGAAAGAAGCTGTTTTATAGGAGAGGGACCATGAGGAAGAGATTTCTGGCCGTGGCGCTGGCGGCGGTGATGGCCGTGGCCCTGCTGCCCGCGGCCGCTTTGGCCGCCGACGGCGATTTTATCCTTAACGGTGACGTGCTGGAGAAATATAAGGGTCCAGGCGGCGACGTGGTCATCCCCCAGGGGGTGACCAGCATTGGGGAAAACGCGTTCAACAGTCGCGAAGACATCACCAGCGTGACCATCCCCGAGGGGGTGACCACCATTAGGAAATATGCGTTCTACTACTGCGCCGGCCTGACCAGCGTGACCATCCCTGAAGGGGTGACCACCATTGAGGAGGGAGCGTTCCAAGGCTGCGCAAACCTGACCAGCGTCACCATTCCCAACAGCGTGACCACCATTGGAGGGAACGCGTTCGCTAACTGCGAGAGCCTCGCCAGCGTGACCATCCCCGAAGGGGTGACCAACATCGAGACGGATACCTTTGCTGACTGTACGGCCCTGACCAGCGTGACCATCCCCCAGAGCGTGACCACCATTGGGGAGACAGCGTTCGCGGGCTGTACCGGCCTGACCAGCGTGACCATCCCCGAAGGGGTGACCACCATTGGAGTGGGCGCGTTCGGTAGCTGCACGGGTCTGACGGCTGTGACCATCCCCCAGAGCGTGACCACCATTGAGGAGGGGGCGTTCCGAGGCTGCGCAAATCTGACCAGCGTTACCATCCCCAACAGCGTGACCGCCATTGGGGAAGACGCCTTTCCCAGCTACGGCAATTTGACGATCTATTGCGACATGGGTTCCCCGGCGGAGCAATATTGCTTAGACCACGGCGATGTGGGCTATTTTTCCACCGGCGCCGGCCTGGACCGGGCGGGCAGGCGCGTGGGCAAGGATGACCAGGACGTGGCCTGGTCGGTCACCGGGGCGGGCCAGGTCACGGTGAACAAGGGCAATATGGCGGAGGACGGAGTCATTTTGGTGGGCTGCTACGACGACGACGGCCGGCTGGCCGAGCTGGTGTGGATGGATGCCGCCACCGCCCAGATCGACCCCGACACGCCCAAGGTCAAATTGTTCTGGCTGAACAGGGCGCAAGTACCCCAGTCCCCCAGCGTGACGGTGTGGGGGAAGTGAGGTCTTAGGCTTCCCCCTGGCAGGGGGAAGCTGTCGCCGCAGGCGACTGATGAGGGTGCCTTTCTAGGCTTGCAATGCCCCCTCATCCGTCACGGCTGCGCCGTGCCACCTTCCCCCCGCTAGGGGGAAGGCAATATAAAGAGAAGGACGGCCCCGTGGGGCCGTCCTTTCTGTTGCGCTTTTGCGTTGTTCACTCTTCCGGCTCGCCGTCGTCGGCTTCGTCGTCGTCCAGGGGGACCTGGGCGGCCATGGCCTCGATGTCGGCGTCGGTGATACCTTCGGCGTTTTTGATGTCGGCGATGCGCTCGTTGTTGTAAACGATGCGCTCCTTGCACTCGGCGATCTTGGCGCACAGCGCGGCGAACTCCGGCTCGGGGTCGGCGCCGTGGAGGGCCACATAGAGCTTGCCCAGCTCGATCTGGGCCTTGCGGATGCTGTCTTGCTCGGCGGCGTTGTTCACCTTCAGCTTGGCGATCTCCGTCAGGTCCTTGGCCTTGGCCACGCCGCACTGGGCCACCTCGGTGACCTTGGACATAATGGCGTCAAAATCCATCACGCAAACCTCCTGTTTTCAAGTGAGTTCGCCGCTATGTATCCGGTAGCGGCGTATTATCTATTGTACTACAAACCGCCGGCGGTTACAAGGGGATTTGGAAGAATTTTGCCGCCGGGGTCATTTTTCCCGCGCTGCCTCCGGCTTGGGAAAGGTGACCACAAAGCAGGTGCCCTGGGCGTCCTCCCGCCTGCGGCACTCCACGGTGCCGCCGTGGCCCCGGACGGCGTCCCGGACGATGGAGAGCCCCAGACCCGTGCCGCCGGCGGCACGGGAGCGGGCCTTGTCCACCCGGTAGAAGCGGTCAAAGATCTTGCCGGTCTCCTCCTCGGGGATGCCTACGCCGGAGTCCTCCACCTTCAAAACGCAGCCCTCCTCCGTGGCGTCCAGGCTCACTGCCACCGTGCCCCCAGGGAGGTTATATTTTACCGCGTTCTCCATCAGATTGAATACGATCTGGTAAAGGTCGTCCTCCCCGCTGGGGGCCATGCAGTGGTCGGCCAGGTCCAGAGAGAGCTTCACCTCGCTCTGGTCGGCCAGGGGCTGGAGCATGTGTCCGGCCCGGCGGACCACCGCGGCCAGATCCGTGGGACCCATGTCCAAGTCCTCCTCTCCCCGGGAGTCCATCCGCGTCAGGGTCAGGAGCTTTTCCGTGATGCGGGTGAGCCGCCCGGCCTCCTGGCGGATGTCACCGATAAATTCCCGGGCGATGTCCGGGTCCACATTATCCGACTGCAAAAGGGAGTCGGACAGCAGCTGGATGGAGGCCAGGGGTGTTTTCAGCTCATGGGATGCGTCGGACACAAAGCGCCGCCGGACCTCCTCGGTGGTCTGGAGCCGCCGGGTCAGCTCGTTGAATTCGTCGGCCAGCTGCCGCAGCTCGTCGTGGCCGGAGACCTTGACCCGATGGGAGTATTCTCCCTGGCGCACCAGCCGGATGGCCTGGAGGAACTGGCCGATGCGCCGGGTGACGGCGTTGGAGAGGAAGAGGCTGACCGCCACGGCCAGAACCGACACGACGATGGAGATGGTGCCAAGGTTGCGCTGGATGTCCAGCAGCAGCGCTCCCTGCTCGGCGTCGTATTCAAAAAGGCACACTCCGCCGATGACCCGCCCGGCGGTGGTCACCGGCGCGGCGGCCCGGCTTTGGAAGGCGCCGCCTCCAAACTCCGCGCGGAACACATCCTGGGACTGGCCCAGGGCCTGCGTCAGCTCCGGCCAGTCGCACTTCGAGCCCATGGACCCGGCGGACTGGTCGGTGTCGTAGACCACAACGCCGTCGGCGTCGGTGATCATCACCTGGGTGAAGCTGTGCAAACTCAGCTGTTCCATGACCTGTCCCGCGCCCGCGGGGGTCACATCCTCCAGACCGCTGAGGCCGGAGGAGAGAAGGGAGAGCTGGGACTGGAGAGAGTCTCGCTTGCTGTTGAAGATCAACTCCTGGCTGAACAGCACCGGGTAGGTATTCATAAAAAGCAGCACGGCCGCGATGAGCAGTACATAGGTCACAGCGAACTTAAACCGAAGTCCCGGTCCCCGCTTTGCAGTTTTCCCCATGCTGTCTCACCTCTTTTGTGTGGCAAACAAGGCGGCCTTGGCCGTTTTAGGCCCAGACCTCCTCGGTCTCGGTGGTCCGCTCCCGGGTCATCAGCTCCATGGCGGCCTTCTTGGGGTCCTTGCCCCGGTAGAGGACCCGCCAGACCGCCTCGGAGATGGGCATTTCCACGCCATACTTTTCCGCCATGGTCTTAGCCGCGGCGGCGGCGTAGTAGCCCTCTACCACCATGCCCACTTCATGCACCGCCTCCCGGGGCAGTTTGCCCTGGCCGATGAGGATGCCGCAGCGGCGGTTCCGGGAGTGCATGGACGTGCAGGTGACAACCAGGTCGCCCGCGCCGGTGAGCCCGGCAAAGGTCTCCCGCCGGCCGCCCATGGCGTGGCCCAGCCGGGCCATCTCCGCGAGGCCACGGGTCATCAGCGCCGCCTTGGTGTTGTCGCCGTAACCAAGCCCGTCACAGATGCCGGCGCATAGGGCGATGACGTTTTTCAGCGCCGCACCCAGCTGTACGCCCAGAATATCGTCGGTGATATACACCCGGAAATGCTCGTTCATAAAGAGGTCCTGGACCAGCTCGGCCACCTGGCGGTCCTTGGACGCGGCCACCACGGAGGTGGGCATTTTCCGGGCTACCTCCTCCGCGTGAGACGGTCCGGACAGAGCGGCCAGGGGGAAGCGTTCTCCTGTGACCTGCTCGATGATCTGGGTCAGGGTCAGGCAGGTGCTCTCCTCGATGCCCTTGGACACCGACACGATCACCGTGCCCTCGTCCGCTGTCTGGGCCAGCTTAGCCGCCGTGGTCCGCACGGCGAAGGAGGGAGTGGCCATTACCACCACGCCGCAGCCCTTGACGCAGTCCATATCGGAGGTGAGAGCCAGCCCCTCAGGCAGCGGTACGCCGGGCAGCACAGGGTTTTCCCGGCTTTGGCGGAGTTTGGCGCTCTCCTCCTCCAGATAGGACCACAGCGTGACGTCGTGGCCGTTTTCCAGCAGCAGCAGGGAAAGGGCCGTGCCCCAGCCGCCCGAGCCTAAAACCGCGATCTTCATAACAGATTCCTCCTTTATACTTCGCGCAGCGCCGATCACGTTGGCGCTATGACTGTGCGTTGGTGTCTTGTAGACCGTAGCGGGTCTCCCATTCAAGCATCGGCGCCGCGCAGGTAATACCCGACGCCCCATTTGGTCAAGATCAGCTCCGGGCTGGCCGGGTCCCGCTCCAGCTTCTCCCGAAGCCGGCGGATGTGGACGTCCACCGTCCGGTCCTCTCCGGCGTATTCGTAGCCCCAGACCAGGTTCAAAAGACTCTCCCGGGAGTATACCTTGCCGGGGTTTCGCATCAAAAGCTCCATCAGGTCAAATTCTTTGGCGGTGAGCTCTACGCTGGCCTCGTCTTTCCAGGCCGCGCGGCCCTCGCTGTCGAGGCGCACATGGCCTCGGACCAGCTGGCCCGTCGGGCCCCGGAGCTTGCTTTGAATGGCGCTACGGCGCAGTAGCGCCCGGACCCGGGCCTTCAGTTCCAGGATGTTGAAGGGCTTTGTGATGTAGTCGTCGGCGCCGCACTCAAAGCCGGTGATCTTGTCGGCGTCCTCGCCCTTGGCGGTGAGCATGATGATGGGTACGGTGGAAAACTCCCGGATGGCAAGGCAGGCCGACAGGCCGTCCACCTTGGGCATCATCAGATCCAGGATAATGAGGTCGAAGTCCTGGCTCCTGGCCATAGACACCGCCGTCTCCCCGTCATAGCCCACGCTGACCTCGTAGCCCTCGTTTTCCAGATTGAACTTGATGCCCTTGACCAACACCTGCTCGTCGTCTACCACTAAAATCTTCAAAAGGCGCCCCCTCATTTTCTCCTGAAATGTTGCGGATGATAAAAGAACATGCTATAATATCAGGTCAGACCTGCTCCGCCAAAGCGGAGCGGTCACCAATACACAGTCAGTATAACATATATATGGAGATTTTACCATGAAAAAATACATTTCTTTCCTGTTGGTTCTGCTTTTGGTCTTGACGACCCTGGCCCCGGCTGCTTTGGCCACCCCGGCGGAGCCCGCCGGGGCCGTCCCCAGCGCTGGGGACGAGGCTCTTTCCACGCCTCCGGCTGAAAAGCCCGAGGTATTCAGCGACATTCTGCGGGATATGGAGCCTGCCAAGTGCAAGGCCGCCGTCTTGATGGACGCCGACACCGGCGAGGTCCTCTATGAGCTGGACCCCCATGAGCAGAATTACCCTGCCTCCATCACCAAGGTCATGACCGCCCTGCTGGTGCTGGAGGCGGTGGACCGGGGCGAGCTGACGCTGGAGGAGCTGGTGACGGCCTCGGACACCTTTGGCTACGACCTGGAGACCGGCGGCACCACCCAGAACATCCAGCCCGGCGAGCAGCTCAGCGTGCTGGAGCTTCTCTACTGTGTGCTGGTCCCCTCGGCCAACGAGGCGTGCAACATTCTGGCCGAGCGGGTGGCGGGCACGCCCCAGGCCTTCGTGGAGAAGATGAATGTCCGCGCCGCTGAGCTGGGCATGGCGGACACCCACTTTTCAAACGCCCACGGTCTCCACAACGCTAATCATTACACCAGCGCCTACGACATTGCCCTCATGACCCAGCAGGCGCTAAAGAACGATACCTTCCGCACCATTGTGGCCGTGCGCAGTCACACCGTCCCAGCCACCAACCTCCACGGCGAGCGCAAGCTTAGCTCCACCAACGCGCTCATCAACCCCCTCTATAGCGGCAAGTACACCTATCCCCAGGCCATCGGCGTGAAGACCGGCTCCACCAGCGCCGCGGGCAAGTGCCTGGTATCCGCCGCGGTGAGCAAGGGCCGGACGCTCATCTGCGTGGTGCTGGGCGCGGAGGAGGTGAAGGGGGAGGACGACTCGGTAGACCGCCAGCAGTTCTCCGAGAGCCGCCGGCTTTTGAAGTGGGGCTTTGATAGCTTTGAGCGCAAGGTGCTGGTGGACGCCAAGCGGCCGGTGAAGGAGATCCCCGTGGAGTTGTCCGCCGACGTGACCTCCGTGGCCCTCAAGCCCCAGCAGGATCTGGAGCTGACCCTGCCCAAGGATCTGGACCCCCAGGACTTCCAGCAGGACCTGAGCGTCTACTACGATGCGGTGGAGGCCCCGGTGGAGGCCGGGCAGATCCTGGGCGAGCTCACCGTCCGCAACGGCCAGACCACCTATGGCACGGTGAAGCTGGTGGCCGCCGCCTCCGCCGAGCGCAGCGACTTTTTGTACCATATGAAGCAGCTGAGTGACTTCTTCTCCCAGACCTGGGTCAAGGCAGTTCTTGTCGCTCTGGGCGTGGTCATCGTGTTCCTCATCCTTCGCTTTGGGGTCTTTAAGCCCCGAAAGGGCTATCACGGCAGGAAAAAGCGTTATTAAATATTCCTTGACTTGGCCTTTTCCTTGTGCTATAATGCCAAATTGCGCCGGTATGTCCGGCCTGAAAACCGCAAAGGAGGGGTCGGGTTGCTGGAGGAGTTGAAGGACACCCAGCGCGTCGTGGGCGTCAAGCAGGTCCGCCGGACCCTGTGTGCCCGAGAGGCAAAGAAGCTCTTTGTGGCCCGGGACGCCGACCCCGCGCTGACCGGTCCCTTAACGGAGCTGGCCCGGGAACAGGGCCTTGCCGTAGAGGAGGCCCCCACCATGAAGGCCCTGGGGCAAGCCTGCGGTATCGCTGTGGGCGCGGCGTGCTGCGCCACGCTCTAAATTTGGTTTTGACGGAATAACCTTCCGGCTATTCTGTTAAAATATTAAAATCATCAATCAAGAAAGGAGGAACACTATGCCTACGTTCAACCAACTGGTCCGCAAAGGACGCAAGAGCGCCACCTACAAGTCCACCGCTCCCGCTATGCAGTTTGGCCTCAACACCATCAAGAACCAGGAGACCGACCTGCCCTCTCCCCAGAAGAGAGGTGTGTGCACCGCCGTGCGTACCTCTACCCCCAAGAAGCCCAACTCGGCCCTTCGTAAGATCGCCCGTGTGAAGCTCACCAACGGCTATGAGGTCACCGCCTATATCCCCGGCGTGGGTCACAACCTGCAAGAGCACAGCGTGGTCATGATCCGTGGCGGCCGTGTCAAGGACCTGCCTGGCGTTCGTTACCACATCATCCGTGGTACGCTGGACACCCAGGGCGTCTCCGGCCGTATGCAGGCCCGTTCCAAGTACGGCGCCAAGCGTCCCAAGGCCGGCAAGAAGTGATCTGACCCATTCCCCGCACGCTCCGCCGTGCGTACCCTATATATAGGGCGCGTTTCCGGCGGGCATACACGACCTTTGGCCAAGTATCATTGCGCCAGACAAGGCGCGCGGGCCCGAGCAAGGGGAGCATACTTTGTGTATGTGACCCGCGGCGAGGGACCGCGCAACGCAGTATGGCACAATGAGACGCCGGCCAAACTTCGAGTACCTATGAAATTCATTTTAATATGAAGGAGGGAAGCGAAGTGCCCAGAAGAGGAAACGTACCCAAGCGGGAGATCCTCCCCGATCCGGTATACCATTCCGTCTTAGTCACTAAGCTTGTCAACAGCATCATGCTCGACGGCAAAAAGGGCGTTGCCCAGAAGGTCGTCTATGGCGCCTTTGACATCGTCAAGGAGAAGACCGATAAGGAGCCCCTTGACGTGTTCACCGCCGCGCTGGAAAACATCATGCCCAGCCTGGAGACCAAGTCCCGCCGTGTGGGCGGCTCCACCTATCAGGTGCCTATGGAGGTCCGGCCCGAGCGCCGGCAGACCCTTGGTCTGCGCTGGCTCACCGCCTACTCCCGTAGCCGTGGCGAGAAGACCATGCGTGAGCGCCTGGCCGGCGAGATCATGGACGCCGCCAACAACACCGGCGGCGCTGTGAAGAAGCGCGAGGACGTCCACAAGATGGCCGAGGCCAACCAGGCGTTCGCCCACTACCGCTGGTAAGACCCAAGGAGTATTAGAGATATGGCGAGAAAAGTTAGCTTAGAGAACACCAGAAATATCGGCATCATGGCTCACATCGACGCCGGTAAGACCACCACCACCGAGCGCATCCTCTACTACACCGGCGTCAACTACAAGATCGGTGAGACCCATGACGGCACTGCCACCATGGACTGGATGGCCCAGGAGCAGGAGCGCGGCATCACCATCACCTCCGCCGCCACCACTTGCTACTGGAAGGGCACCAAGGACCAGTTCCCCCAGACCCGCATCAACATCATCGACACCCCGGGCCACGTGGACTTCACCGTGGAGGTGGAGCGCTCGCTGCGTGTGCTGGACGGCTCTGTGACCGTCATGTGCGCCAAGGGCGGCGTGGAACCCCAGTCGGAGACCGTCTGGCGTCAGGCGGACCACTACAAGGTCCCCCGCATGATCTACGTCAACAAGATGGACATCATGGGCGCCGACTTCTACCACGTTCTGGACATGATCCACGAGCGGCTCAAGTGTAACGCTGTGCCCATCCAGCTGCCCATCGGCCGGGAGGATACCTTCAAGGGCATCATCGACCTGGTGGAGATGGACGCCGACATCTACTACGATGAGATGGGCAAGGATATGCGGGTGGAGGAGATCCCCGCCGACATGCTGGAGCTGGCCCAGGAGTATCGCGAGAAGCTCATGGACGCCGTCAGCATGTTCGACGATGAGATCATGGAGATGATGATGGAGGACAAGGAGGTCCCCACGGACAAGATCCGCAAGGCCATCCGGGCCGCCACCATCGCCAACGAGTTCGTCCCCGTCACCTGCGGCACCTCTTATAAGAATAAGGGTGTGCAGAAGCTGCTGGACGCCATCGTGGACTATATGCCCGCCCCCACCGACATTCCCCCCATCCAGGGCACCAATCCCGATACCGACGAGACCGACGAGCGTCCCAGCGACGACAACGCCCCCTTCTCCGCCCTGGTCTTTAAGATCGCCACCGATCCCTTTGTGGGCCGTTTGGCCTACACCCGGATCTACTCCGGCGTGCTCAACACCGGCACCGGCGTTTTGAACTCCACCAAGGGCCAGAAGGAGCGCATCGGCCGCATCCTGCAGATGCACGCCAACCACCGGGAGGATCTGGAGACCGTCTACTCCGGCGACATCGCCGCTGTCATCGGTCTGAAGAACTCCACCACCGGTGATACCCTGTGCGACGAGAAGCACCCCATTATCCTGGAGTCCATGGAGTTCCCCGACCCCGTCATCCGGGTGGCCATCGAGCCCAAGACCAAGGCGGGCCAGGAGAAGATGGGCCTGGCTCTGGCCAAGCTGGCCGAGGAGGACCCCACCTTCAAGACCTGGACCGACGAGGAGACCGGTCAGACCATCATCGCCGGCATGGGCGAGCTCCATCTGGAGATCATCGTGGACCGTCTGCTCCGGGAGTACAAGGTGGAGGCCAACGTAGGCGCGCCCCAGGTGGCCTACAAGGAGACCATCCGCAAGAGCGTGGAGCAGGATACCAAGTACGCCCGCCAGTCCGGCGGTAAGGGCCAGTACGGCCATGTCAAGATCCGCGTGGAGCCCAACGAGCCCGGCGCGGGCTACGTCTTTGAAAACGCCATTGTGGGCGGCGCCGTGCCCAAGGAGTATATCCCCGCCGTCGATGCGGGCATCCAGGGCGCCATGCAGGCCGGCGTGCTGGCCGGCTACCCCGTGGAGGACGTGAAGGTCACCCTGTACGACGGCTCCTTCCATGAGGTGGACTCCTCCGAGATGGCCTTTAAGATCGCCGGCTCCATGGCCTTTAAGGAGGCCTGCCGCAAGGCCAACCCCGTGCTGCTGGAGCCTGTGATGAAGGTGGACGTCATCGTCCCCGACGATTACCTCGGTAACGTCATCGGCGATCTGACCTCCCGCCGTGGCATGGTCCAGGGCCAGGAGAGCCGCACCGGCGCCACCCAGGTCACCGCCCATGTGCCTCTGGCCGAGATGTTCGGCTACGCCACCGACCTTCGCTCCCGCACCCAGGGCCGTGGCCAGTACTCCATGGAGCCTCACAGCTACGTGGAGATCCCCAAGTCTATCGCCGAGAAGATCATTGCCCAGCGGGGCAAGCAGTCTGACGACTGAGGCTGACCCGATGGACTTCCCGAAGAAGCGGAAAAAAGGCTTGCTTTTTCTGGGAAAATGCGATACAATCAGTACCAACGTGTACTGACAAATACCCCCAAGCGAATTATTTGAATATCTAAGGAGGATATCAAAAATGGCGAAGCAAAAGTTTGAACGTACCAAGCCCCACGTGAACATCGGCACCATCGGTCACGTGGACCACGGCAAGACCACCCTGACCGCTGCCATCACCAAGTATCTGGCCATGAAGGGCCAGGCCGAGTACGAGGACTACTCCAGCATCGATAAGGCTCCCGAGGAGCGCGAGCGCGGCATCACCATCAACACCGCTCACGTGGAGTATGAGACCGACGCCCGTCACTATGCCCACGTCGACTGCCCGGGCCACGCCGACTATATCAAGAACATGATCACCGGCGCTGCTCAGATGGACGGCGCCATCCTGGTCATCGCCGCCACCGACGGCCCCATGGCCCAGACCAAGGAGCACATCCTGCTGGCCCGTCAGGTGGGCGTGCCCGCCATCGTGGTCTTCCTGAACAAGTGCGACCAGGTGGACGACCCCGAGCTCCTCGAGCTGGTGGAGATGGAGGTCCGCGAGACCCTGTCCAAGTACGAGTTCCCCGGCGACGACATCCCCATCATCAAGGGCTCCGCCCTGAACGCCCTGACCAACGAGTCCGGCAACCCCGACGACCCCGACTTTGCCTGCATCAAGGAGCTGATGGACGCTGTTGACAGCTATATCCCCACTCCTCCCCGCGACGACTCCCTGCCCTTCCTGATGCCCGTCGAGGACGTGTTTACCATCTCCGGCCGTGGCACCGTGGCCACCGGCCGTGTGGAGCGTGGTCAGCTGAAGGCTGGCGAGGAGGTCGAGATCATCGGCCTGACCGAGGAGCGCAAGAAGACCGTTGTCACCTCCATGGAGATGTTCCATAAGACCCTGGACTTCGTCGAGGCTGGCGACAACGCCGGCTGCCTGCTCCGCGGCGTGGCCAAGGACGAGATCGAGCGCGGCCAGGTCCTTTGTAAGCCCGGCTCCATCCACCCCCTGACCAAGTTCACCGGTCAGGTGTACGTGCTGAGCAAGGACGAGGGCGGTCGTCACACCCCCTTCTTCAACAACTATCGTCCTCAGTTCTACTTCCGTACCACCGACGTCACCGGCGTCATCACCCTGCCCGAGGGCACCGAGATGTGCATGCCCGGCGATAACGTGGACATGAAGGTGGAGCTGATCACCCCCATCGCCATCGAGAAGGGCCTGCGTTTCG